>Ga0194110_10011053_pt1 | contig 9979 bp, 8 predicted proteins | sample TA2Kig1200mmetaG_FD_146192 | JGI IMG/M metagenome (GOLD analysis project Ga0194110, IMG submission 146192) | Freshwater microbial communities from Lake Tanganyika, Tanzania - TA2015032 Kigoma Deep Cast 1200m | ecosystem: Environmental > Aquatic > Freshwater > Lake | place: Tanzania: Lake... | reverse complement strand
GAGCTGGAGAACGTGTTCGTCTACAACATCGACAGCCTGCAGGAGGCGGTCGAGGAGGCCTTGCGCGGGCGGGAGAGCCAACTGCCGCGCGTGCGGAGCATCTGCGAGGAGGCGGCGAGCGAGTTCTGGAGCTGGGCGGCCTCCCTCGACCTCGTGCCGACCATGCTGCAGTTGCGCGAGAAGGCCGAGGCGATTCGGCAGCGCGAGTACGAGCAGGCCCTGCGTGACATGGGCCAGCTCAACGCGAAGCAGCAGAAGCAACTGCACTTGCTCACCAAGCGACTGGTGCAGGGGATCATCGATCAGCCCCTCGCGCGACTGCGTGGGAGAGCCTGCGAGGGCGACGGGTTGGCGTACCTGACGGTGCTGCGGGAGCTGTTTGGGTTGGAGGACGGGACGGCGCCCTACCCCCCTGCCCCCCTTCCTTCAGAAGGGGGGACGGATGAGGAGGAGGGGGAGGCATGAGGGCCGACCATCTCCTCCTCGTTGCGCCCGCGTGTGCGTACCTGATCTCAGGGGCGCTGTATGCGTGGCGCGTGCTGCGGCGGAATCGGCCGGCCGGTACGGCGGCGCTGGTTGCCGGATTCGTGGGGGCGGTGATCCACGCCGCGCTCCTGGCGATCGCGATGGCGCGGGATCCGCAGGCCGTTGCTGCCACGGTGTCCGATGCCACATCCCTGGTGGCCTTCCTCACCGCCGCCGCCTTCCTTGCCGCCAACCGGCCCTTCAGGATCGAAGCCATCGGCGCGGCCGTGCTCCCGCTATGCTTCGCAGGCACCTTGTTCGCCGCCGTCTACCCACCCGCGAACCACGAAGTGCCGGAGCAACTGCGGAGCGCATGGTTCCTCGTCCACGTGCCGCCGGCCCTGCTGGCCTATGTGGCGTTCGCGTTCGCGTTCGCGCTGGCGGCGATCTACCTGGGCGAGGCCCGCTTGCTGCAGAGCAAGAAGATCGCCGCCGTCCTCGGCGTGCTGCCGCCGCTGGATCGGCTCGAGAGCGCCATGTATCGCGTGGCGGCCTTCGGCTTCCTGCTGCTGACCATCGGCATGGCCACCGGAGCGTTCTGGGCGCAGGATGTCTGGGGCCGCTACTGGAGTTGGTCCCCGAAGCAGACCGCCTCGCTCGTCACCTGGCTCGTTTTCGCAACGTACATCCACTACCGCGTGGTCCGTCACTCGCGCGGCCGCAACGGTGCGTGGCTGATCGTGATCGGGTTCGTGTGCGTCGTGCTGACCTTCGTCGCGGCCGGACTGCTGGGGAACGACCTGCATCGGTTCTTCTGAGTACACATGGCCAACGGCATCGTCTACCTCGTCGGCAGCGGGCCCGGTGATCCGGGCCTGGTCACTCTTCGGGCGCGGGAGATCATCGGCGCGGCCGACGTGATCGTCTACGACCGGCTCATCCCCGAGGGCGCGCTCGCGTGGGCGCGGCCCGACGCCGAGCTGATCTACGTCGGCAAGCTCCCCGACCGGCACACGCTGAAGCAGGAGGAGATCAACCAGCTTCTCGTCGAGAAGGCCTGCGAGGGCAAGCGTGTCTGCCGGCTGAAGGGCGGCGACCCCTTCGTCTTCGGCCGCGGCGGCGAGGAGGCGCTCGCGCTGGTTGAGGCGGGCTTGCCGTTCGAGGTCGTGCCGGGCGTGACGGCGGGGATCGGCGGGTCGGCCTACGCGGCAATCCCGGTTACACATCGCGCAGTGGCGACGAGTGTGGCGTTCGTGACCGGCCACGAAGACCCCACCAAGGACGAGAGCGGGACCAACTGGGCAGGCCTGGCCACCGGCGTTGACACGATCGTCTTCTACATGGGCGTGGGCAACCTGCCGCTGATCGCTGAGCGGCTGATCGAGCACGGTCGAGCACCCCACACTCCGGCCGCAGTGATCGAGCGTGCGACGACTCCGTCCCAACGCGTGGTTACGGGGCCGCTGAACGGGATCGCCTCGCAAGTGGAGCAGGCAGGTATCCAGGCGCCGGCGCTGATCGTGGTCGGCAACGTCGTTGGGCTGCGCGAGTCCTTGCAGTGGTTCGACAACCGCCCGCTCTTCGGCCGCTGCGTGCTGGTGACGCGGACCCGCGAGCAGGCCAGCGCGCTGAGTGAGGCCCTGGCGGGGCTCGGCGCGGTGCCGATCGAGCTGCCCCTCATCCAGGTCCAGGGGCTGGAGGACTACGGTCAGCTGGACGACGCCCTCGGCCGCCTCGCCGAGTTCGACTGGCTGGTCTTCACCAGCGCGAACGGCGTCTCGGCGGTGAGGGCGCGATTGGCGGCGCTGGGCATGGATGTGCGCGACCTGAAGGGGCCCCGCATTGCCGCCATCGGCCCAGGTACTGCCGAACCCCTGGAGCAGTCGGGCATCCGCGTGGACTTGGTTCCCGAGCGGTACATCGCAGAGAGCCTGGCCGAGGCGCTGATCGCGCAGGGAGTGGCGGGCAAGCGCGTCCTGATCGCCCGGGCGGAAGAGGCCCGCGAGGTGCTGCCTGAGGTCCTGGCGGAGGCCGGCGCCGAGGTCGTCGTTGCCCCGTGCTACCGGACAAGGCCCGCCACTGGCGCGCAGGAGCAGATCGCGGCCCTCCTCGCCGAGGGCAATGTGGACGTGATCACGTTCGCGAGCAGCTCCGCGGTGAAGGCGTTCGTAGGCTGTCTGGGTGTTGAGGGTTTGGGCGAGAAGTTGCAGGGCATCATCATCGCGTGCATCGGGCCGGTGACGGCTCAGACGGCGGCGGAGTTCGGCTTGCGGGTAGACGTGATGCCGGAGGAGCACACGATTGCGGGGCTGGTTGAGGCCCTGGCGGAACACGCAGGAGGCGTTTGATGATCGGTTGCACGAAGTTGCTGTGTGGCACGGCCACGGTGTCCGAGGCGCTGCACCACATGAAGACGGGCAAGATGCCCGCCCGGCTGCTCGCGTTCTCGTCGGACCTCAGGCCGCTGGTCGTCTGGAACACCACGAACCGCTGTAACCTCCGCTGCCAACACTGCTACATCTCGGCGGAGGATCGCTCCTACAAGGACGAACTCACGACCGACGAGGCCAAGGCCTTCCTCACCGACATCGGTCAGATGGGCTGCCCGGTGGTGCTGTTTTCAGGCGGCGAACCGCTGGTGCGGCCCGACGTGTACGAGCTGGCGGAGTTCGGCACGAACGCGGGTCTGCGCGTCGTCTTCTCGACGAACGGGACGCTCATCACGCCCGAGGTCGCAGCGCGGCTGGCGGCGGCGGGGGTGAAGTACGTGGGCGTGAGCCTCGACGGCGACCGCGCGGTGCACGACGAGTTCCGCGGCCGCGAGGGCTGCTTCGATGATGCGCTCGCCGGCCTGGCGAACGCCGCGGCAGCCGGGCTGAACACGGGCGTGCGGTTCACCGTGAACCGCGCGAACATGGACGACCTGCCGGCGGTGATCGACGCGGTCGTCGAGCACAAGGTGCCGCGTTTCTGCATGTACCATCTGGTGTACACAGGTCGCGGCGAGGAGATGATGGACCTCGATACCGACCTCGCCGAGAAGCGCAAGGTGATGGAGTTCCTGACCCGCAAGACCAAGGAGCTGCACGCGGCGGGCCAGAACCTGGAGATCCTGACGGTGGATAACCACGCGGACGGCGTCTACGTCTACCGGAAGGTCGAGGCCGACGAGCCCGAGCGCGCGGAGGAAGTGAAGCAGCTCCTGGAGATGCACGGCGGCTGCTCGGCGGGGGAGAAGATCTCGAACGTCGATCCGCGCGGCGACGTGCACCCGTGCCAGTTCTGGCCGCACGTCACCCTCGGCAACGTTCGCGAGCGCCCGTTCAGCGAGATTTGGCGGGACGAGTCGAACCTCTTCCTGAAGGCCCTCCGCGAGAAGCCCAAGCATCTCAAGGGCCGCTGCGGAACCTGCGGCTTCAACCACCTCTGCGGCGGCTGCCGCATCCGCGCGGAGAAGGTCACCGGCGACCTCTGGGAAGCCGACCCCGCCTGCTACCTCACCGACGAGGAGATCGGCGCCGCATGACGGGGCGGTACTCCCAGACGATGTCGCCCTTCGGCCCCTGCCCGGGCTCGACCTTGCGCCAGCTGAAGAACGGCCATTCACTGGGCTGCCCGCCGTCGTCCCGTAGGTTGGGCCCGATGCTGTAGAGCAGGAACGTCGTGCCTCGCTGCTGGTAGGCGAACTCCGTCTCGCTGAAGCGATCCTTCGGCACGTCCCACCCGCTCGCGCGGAGTTGGCCGAGGCTCGTCGGGTAGCCTCCATGCTGCTGTCGGTACCGCTCCAGCCCCAGCACGATCCGTAGCAGGTCGCACGACACGTCCCAGCAGTCCATCGTGCGTGCCCAACCGACCGGGCTCCAGGCTGTGTTGCGCGTCATCGGCGCCCACCAGGGCCCGGACGGTGTGTTTGACCGCGGGATCGCTTGCCAAGCCTCTGCGCGCTCTCGGGCGGACCCCGTCAAGATCGGCTCCCAGCGGTCCATCTCTTCCAGGTACTCGATCTTGTCCAGCTCGAGCCAGGGCCCTAGCACTCCCCCTCCGTAGTGCCGCCAGAACCAGGGCTGGAGGAGCCTCGGCAGAGGGGCGTGCTGGGGTTCCAAGGCGCGTCTCTCGGACTCGGACCCGCGCACGCTGCCGAACATGCGGAGCCCGGCGACCCGTTCGTCGTCCCATCGTTCCGGAAGGGTTGCCCCGAGGTTCACGCGGGCCAGCTCCTCGGCGAAGGCCTTTGTGTCCGCATCGGCTAGATGGAGCCTTGGCAGAAGGTGGGCAGTCAGGACCATCATCGTGTGGGCTGTGCCGCGGGCAAACCCGAGGCCCCCAACGACCGTCGGAGCCTCGGACCCGTGCCGGCCTACGACGAACCCGAGGCGTAAGCTGTCGAGGGCCAACTCGCTCTGACCCGAGCGCGCGGCCACCAGGACGTTTGCCGCAAGGAACCTCCGCAGTTGGTGAAGGTCGGGGACGTGCGGGTCCGGCAGGAACGGGCTACCGCGGTCTCCCTTGCTCCGGCAGTGGGGCCTCGCGGCTCCCTGTCGGATGAGCGACAGGGCAGGCCTGTCGAGTGCGACGGTCCTCTTGACGGACTCGAACTCCTCGGCGCTTAGCGCCCGGGGTTCACCGTCTCGCGTGAAGAGGTCCCCGTAGCCCGCGCGGAGCCCGCTCTGTGACCCGGCCGGGACGGAAGGGTCCCACCCGCCCGCGCGCTCGTGGAGTCGCACCCAGGCGGCGGCGGCCGCGTAGAGGGGCGCTGCGTTCTCATGCTCGGGCACGCTGGGCGCATCAGCGAACGGACCGTCCGCCAGCTTGCCGGCGGCCCTCAGCGCATCCAGCTTCGCTGCGAGCCGCGAGGAGGCGTGCACGAGCACTGCGGTGTGGATGATGCCCAAGACAAGCAGGATCACCAGCGCCCACTTCACCGCGCGCCACCAGGAGCGCTTCACCCAGCGCACTGGCGGCGAGTCTGCCAGCCAGTCTCGGCCACGCAGGAACGTCGGGAAGCAGGCTCTCCGCCAGTCGCGTTCGGGCTCAGACACGGCTGCTCACCTCCGCTCTCGAACCTCGTTCAGGTGGGGCCGGCGCAGCCTCCGCTGGCAGCGGCTCAGCGTCCGGCTCCTCGGCCGACAGGAGACGCTCTATTGCGACCCGCCGCGGCTCCGGAGGTAACGCGGCTGACGGCGCCGTCGCGCGGATAGGCAGGCCCTCGTACAGGTCGGCCGCATCCACGGCAGCCTCGGCCGGCGCAGGCGGAGGGGCGTCCATCGATGGCGCATGTACTCCGCGCCCGACCACCCACGCGAGAACCCACACGGCGGCGGTCGCCCACGCGAGCCGGTGCACCGCGCGGCGGTCGCGCCGTGCGCGAAGGCGAATCACCCCTTCGGGAAGGGCCTGCCTCACACGCATGTCCCAGGTTGCATCGTCACCCTCGGGGCATTCCAGCTCGCGAAGCTCCTGCAGAAGCGTTGCGGTCTCCTCGGCGAGCCGGGAGCACGCGGAACAGGTAGCCAGGTGCCGAGCCAACCCCTCTGCATCCGCGGCAGAGAACGGCTCATCAGGTTGGCGCTCGATCAGGTCGCGTGCTTGGTCACAGTTCACAAGTGGCGACCTCCCTCGGACTCGGCGGGCCGCGCGACGACATACCGACGGAGCTGGCGCCGAGCGTAGTGCAGTCTCGACTTCACGGTCCCCTCCGGGAGGTCGAGCGCCTGGGCGACTTCCTGCACGGATAGCCCCTGGACGTGCCGCAGATAGACCACGGCTCGGTGCTCGCAGGGCAGCCGGTCGATGGCCTTCTGCAGCCGCGCGATCGCATCGCGACTCTCGACCGCGGTCGCCGGATCGTGGCCGACGCCGGCCGATTGCTCATTCAGAGGGCCCTCGCGTCGTTCCGGCCGCCGGTTGACCCAGTTGAGCGCAGTGCGCGTCGCGACCGAGGCGATCCAGGTGCTGAGCTTCGCGTCGCCGCGGAACCGGTCGAGGCTCTCGATGATGGCTACCATCGTATCCTGCACCACGTCTTCGAGATGCGCCCCCTCGCCCGCAACCCGCCTGACAGCGGACCAGATGAGCGGCCGGTGGCGGTTGAGCAGCTCGGCGAGGGCCTGGCGGTCGCCACGCCGACAGCGACGCACGAGCGCCTCGTCGGGTCCCCCGCTCATGGATCGCCTGCCGATGGCCATCGGAGGATTGGTAACCTCCGGGTGGCGTAGGTTCAAGATCGGTGCTGGGGCCAGCCCGCCGTAGTGTAACCTCGTGGAGCCTGCGGGCGTCCTTTCTCACATAAGGCGCCAAATGCGGAGGGATGACCCATGGGGCTGTCCATTCGGTCGTGTTTCGTCCTCCTGTCGTTGATTGCTCCATGCTGCGCGCAGGTCCTTCAGTACGGCGACCGGGCGCCGGACGGGATGCAGACGGTCGGCGATCCGGGCGCGCTGATCCTGTTCGACGCGGGCCAGGACGGCCGCTGGCTGAACGCGGTCGAGGTGTTCGGCAGAGAGGCGGGCGGCGGAACGGGTGACGTACGGCTGTATGTCATCGACTGGGACGGCCAGCTCCTGCGGCAGGTCACGCTCCCCTCGGTGGTCTTGCAGGGCGGACAGGACGACTGGCACAAGCTCCCCATCCCGCCGATGGTTGTACCGAGGGAGTTCGGAATCGGGTTGGTGGGGCAGGGAAGCAACACCCAGTATCTCCAGCGCGACGGGCTCGAGATTCGCTTCGCCCTGCGGGAGTTCGGGGGCTGGAGCGGGGGCGGCAACCTCACGCTGGGGTTCTACGAGGTCCCGGAGAGCCACTCGTACCGCTGGTCGCCGGGCACGCCGGGCGCGGGGCTGTGGGACAAGGACTGGATGGTGCGGGCGTACGTGGGCAACACGGCGGACGGCGACCCGGAGGCGAGGGACCTCATCGTCCTGAACAACCGCGAGGCGTTCTTCGATCGCATCCTGTCGGCCGAGGGCGATCCGCTCGAAGTGCGGACGGCGAGCCACGGGACGCTGCCCCGAGAGGAAATCGCGAGCATCCATACGCATACCGTCACCTCCCCTGCGACATCAACGGCGAAGGTCCTCTTGCTCAATGGGGCGATCGTTGAGGGCGCACTGGAATCTATGGATGCCGACGCGGTTTCGGTGCGTGACGGCGACCGGGTGACGAGGGTCGCCCGCGCCGACGTGGCGCGCATTGATTTCACGACCATGGCTGCCGTACCCATCGGCCCGCAGGTCATGCCGCCGGTCAGCGACACGCGCCGCGCGTGGAGCCCGGAGCAGGCCACCGGCCCGCGCGATACGCTCCAGGGCGGGGACATGCAGACCGCCTGGGCGAGCCGGACCCCCGACGGGCAGCCGGAGTGGCTGCTGCTGGGCTACGACAAGCCGGTGGACATTGCCGAGGTGCGCATCTGGGAGACGTACAACCCGGGCGCGGTGACGAAGGTCACCGCCATGCTCGACGACGGCACCGAGGTCCCGCTCTGGGAGGGCGATGACCCGACCACGGTTACGCCGGGCGAGCTACTCGTGACGGTCGAGGGGAACGCTCAGGCGAAGCGCGTCAAGGTCTACATCGACAGCCCGACCCACCCGGGCTGGAACGAGATCGATGCAGTGGAACTCGTCGGCAAGGACGGCACGCGCCAATGGGCCAGCGGCGCGACCGCGAGCACTTCGTACGCCGATCGGTGACGGCTACCTCCCACACACGTACAGCAACCTCGCAGACCGCTCCTCGGGCGGTTCGAGGCTGTGACCGTCGAGCTTCTCGAAGGCGAAGCCCTCCGCGGTGAGCATCTCCTCGACTTCATGCGCCCGATAGCCGCGTTCGATGTGTTCCTCGACGAACGTCGGTGACGTGTCCCCCTCGACGGCGAAGCCCGTGATGAGCGCGCGGCCGATTGCGGTCTCCGGGTCGAACGAAGTTGTGACCGTCAGCCGGTCGGCGCCGCATGAAATGGTGCTGGTGCGGTTCCACGCGTCCTGCAGGCCCTCGAAGACGTTCATGTCGAAGATGAACAGGCCGCCCTCGGCGAGGTGTCGAGCCGCCCGCGCGAATACGCCGGCCAGGTCCTGCGGCTGCGTGAGGTAGTTGAGGCTGTCGAAGGTGCAGGTGATTACATCGAAGCGCATCCGGAACTCGAAGGCTCGAACATCGGCGTGGACCAGCTTCGCGGCGGGGGCATTGCGGCGAGCGAAGGTGAGTTGGTGGGGCGAGAGGTCCAGGCCGACCCCAAGGTAGCCTGCCTCGCAGATGCGCTTCAGTAGGTGCCCTCCCCCGCAGCACAGGTCGAGCCAGGTCCTGGCGCGGGGACAGGTCTCCCCCACCTTCGCGGACAGGAACGGCCAGAGGTGCTCGGCCCAGAAGGCCCACTCGCGGTCGTAGACGCGAGAGAAGAGCGGGCCGTAGGTGTTCACAGCCACTCACCAGAAACGAAGCCCCTCACAGCCGCCTCAGCAGGCCGCAGGCAGCCTCAACGATCATGCGCTCACAGGCGGGCGTCAGCATCGTGGTTCCGTAGTACTTGATGGCGCTGTCCACCTCGTAGCCGCCCTCGGGGAAGGCGTCTTCGGTCGGGACGTAGCCGATGTTGCCGTTCGTATACGCGAGCACGATGGTGTGGGCGAAGGGCGAGCAGGCCCTGATCTGGTGCTGGTAAGAGACGAAAACCTCGCCCGGCAGGCCCACGATTGCGGCGTCGCCGATGCGCAGCGCCTGGATCTCGAAGGGCTGAGTGAGCTTCGTCGCGCCGGCCTCCGCCAGAGCGACGAGGCGCTGCCCCCAGGCCACGAGGCCGTCCCGCGTCAGCTTCATCCCGTAGTTGTCCGTAGCAGCGTTCGCGTCGCGCTCCTGCTCCGCGGAGGCGAGGATGGCTTGGGCCTCTCCGAGGGACGGAGGGTCGTCCAACGGGAGTTCGAGGACCTCCGAGGCGGCGCCAATGACTGCCTCCGAGGTGAGCCGAAGACCGGGCAGAGCGGCGACGACCGCCTCGGCAACCGTCCGGCCCTGCTCCTCTGCCACGCCGAAGCTGCCGCGCGGGTCGCTGTTGATGTCGCCGCAGCAGCCCTGGCCGTACATCGCCAGGCAGTTCTCGCCTAGCGCCTCCTCAGCGAACCGTTGGGCGTAGCCCGGCCAGTCGGCGGAGATCAGCAGGTTGTCGCCGCCCAGCGTCACGGGATGGGCGGCGTGGGAGAGGAAGATGGCGCAACCGGCGTCCGTTTCCGCACGTAGGACATCCACGTAGGGTGCGATCAGGCCGCCTTCGTTCCGGCCCAGGACAATGCGTCCGTCCTCGACGCGCTGGCGACGGTTGATCCCTACCTGCACCTCGCCCGCGCCGAAGCCAAAGCGGGCGGGGAGCATCCGACCGTGGGCCTCAGCGACAAGGCCGGTCAGCATATCGATCAGCGCGGCCATGTAGGCGGGGTCGGGGACGCCCAGGAACGGCAGGCAGGGCGTCGAAGGGCCGGAATGGGTGTGGCTGCACGCGATCAGGGTCTCGGGAGCGCCGTCG
>Ga0194110_10011041_pt1 | contig 9986 bp, 3 predicted proteins | sample TA2Kig1200mmetaG_FD_146192 | JGI IMG/M metagenome (GOLD analysis project Ga0194110, IMG submission 146192) | Freshwater microbial communities from Lake Tanganyika, Tanzania - TA2015032 Kigoma Deep Cast 1200m | ecosystem: Environmental > Aquatic > Freshwater > Lake | place: Tanzania: Lake... | reverse complement strand
CCTCCGGTACTTGCCCGCCGGCCAGTGGCTGTCCGTCGAGCGTCAACGGTCCCTGAGCAGCAAGGGTCAGCTGAGTCGGCCTCGGGGCGACGTACGTTAGAGTGCCCGAGGCGAAGTCCCAGTCGATATCGACCGGGCTATCAGTACGCAGGAGGCTGCCGTTCAGCGAGGCCTCCGTCATCCCTCGCCCGAACAGGTGCGTCTGCGCGATGACTCCGATCTCGGCCTTGTTGCCGAGGTACTCGGCGGTGAAGGCGACCGCCGGATCCGGCAAGCAAAGCCCAGCGGCATTGTCGGCCAGCCGCCAGCAGACCGGGGCCTCCTGGCCGGCGATGCGTGGCGCGATGGCGTAGAAGTTCGCGCGCCGCCCATTCGCCTGTACCGGGCCCGTCCAGTCCATCGTGAGCACGGCGCCGTCACGCGAGGCCTCGGTGCGGTCGGCGCTGAGCAGCGTGTAGTCGGTCGGGGCCGTGGCCTCGCCTGCGCCCTCCGGGCGGACGCTGAAGCCCGCGAGGCCGACGTAGCACTTGTCGCTGCCCTCGCGCTTCCGGACCACCTCGACGCGCAGCTTGTGCTCGCCCGCCGCGAGGTCCCGGCGGCCGAGAGACACCCGATCGCGCGTCGCGTCGGTCGCGTAATGGTCGTACTCCGGCACCACCGTCTGCCCATCGAGCACCAGCCGGATCACGCCGCGATCCGTGTACCCGACCAGCTCGGCGAAGGCCTCGCCGGAGACCGCCTGCGGCAGGTTGAAGGTCATCTCCAGCCAGCTGCCCGGCTCCGTGGCGCGCAGCAGCACGATCCCGATCTCGTCGAGACGGCGGATGTCTGCTTCCCCGCCCGGCTCGCCCTGATAGGGGGAATCGAGCGCCCGCACGCTCACCCACCCCTCGGGTACGCTGCCTCGGCCGCCGACGGGGATCTCCAGGGCCTGCTCGTTCGCATCCCAGGCCCCGCCCGCGGTCTCCCAGAGCGTCTGGACGAGCATGTTCTGGGCGTCCGTGCGGAAGGTGAGGTCGTCCACGACGAGCGCGTACCGGCCCGTCCGCTCGATGAGGGTGCGCCGCCAGTTGCAGTACGCGGCCTTGGGAACCTCGCCGACCGCGCAGACGGTCCGGCCGAGAACATCCCGCGTTCGCAGCGCGCCATCCATTGCGACCACCGGCTCGACGAGGTTGTCCGCCCGAGTGAGCACCTGGTTGCGATAGCCCGCGAGGATCGGTGTTCCGGCGAGGCGCAGGTCGAGGATCGCGAACGTGTGGTACGGATTGCGCGAGGCTCCATTGAAGCCATCGAGGAGCGTGTAGTCGCCCGAGTCATCCACTGCGCTCCGGTAGCTGCCGAACAGGAACGAGTCGCCCCACGGGAAGCCATTGCCGCGCCATGCCCACATGGGCTTGGGCATGGCCTGGATGCCCCACTTGCCGACGAGGTCGTCGGGCGGCACGGGCTTGAGGGCCTCCTCCGGCCAGAAGGACTGCCCGAGCCGGAACACGTTGAGGTCCATGCCCGTGCGGTCGCGGTACGTGAGCCAGCGCCCGTCGCCGGTGAGGTACGCCGTCTTGTGCAGGAAGTCGAGCGCGGCGTAGCGCAGGTCCCAGTGCCCGCGGCTGCCCGTCGTCAGGATCTCCTGGCCGCGCAGCAGGTCGCCCAACGTGCCCCTCTCCAGCGGCACGCGGTCGCCCGTCAGGACCAGGAACGTCAGGATCGGAGCCGTCGCCGTATCGTACCAGAAGAGGTTGTCGTTCTCGCCGGAGACCCACGCGTGCTCGTGCAGGGGCGCGAACTCCAGCTTCGACGCCTCCATGCCGTGCGCCCAGATGGGATTCGGGTAGTCCTTCTGGAAGTAGCGCGCGAGGCAGTACAGCGAGATCGCGGAGTACTGCCCGTGGCGCGATCCCACGTATGGCGGGGCCTCCGTGCGCCCGTAGATGCCCTCATCCTTGCGGTGGTTGAGCTGGCGGCTGAAGCCGTTGGTGACCTGCAGGCGCTCGGTGTCGGTGAAGACGGGGCTCTCCTCGATGAGGTCCCAGAAGAGGATCATCATGTGCGCGTTGTAGTGGTATGGGCCCTTCAGCGGATCGTCCTTGTCCTCGATCCGCTCACCGTCGATCTCGCCGATCTCCGCCTTCGCCTTGTCATCAGGGAAGGCGAGCCGGATCGCCTCGCGCGCCTGGAACTCGTCCCCCGTCATGTAGTACATCGCCATCCGCTTGCTGATCGAGTTCCAGCCGAAGTAGCCGCTCGATCCATACCCCGCCGAGGCCTCCCAGACCTCGAAGTCCTTGAGGTCCTTGGGCACGGTGATTCCGTCGCCAAGTCTGATCTCCATCAGCCGGCCGATGGTCAGCTTGCCCGGCCCGCCCCCGGCCTGTCTGAGCTTAGCGATGAACGCTTCCGCGCCCGCAGCAACGCCCGCCGTGTCGCTCCCGCCGATCAGCACCGCGTTCAGCCCGTTGCCGAAGGGGTTGTGCAGCGTGCGTACCTCGTACCCGTTCGGGCCGGGGTAGCGCAGGTCCGTCAGCGTGTAGAAGAGGTCGTACAGCTTGCCCAGCGTCTTGCTCGTCGAGCGGTTGCCCAACAGGACCAGGTTCCCGCTCAAGGGCACTGCTGCCGCCGGGGAGTCGTCGGGCGCCACCGGGACTTCAGCGCCGGTGACCGCCTTGATGGCCGCCTGGATCGCGCTCGCTTGCGCCGCGTAGATGCCCGAGGCGGGGGAGACGATGGTCACCTGTGGCTTCCCGTCGCGCACCAGGTCAGTGGTCAGGTGGAGGTCCTTGACCTTCTCGTAGACCGGAGGGATCGGCTCCGGTGGAGGGGGAGGCGGGGGCTCTACGCCGGAGACCAGAGAGACGGAATCGACAATGACCTTCGGTGTCGGATCGCGATGGGTGTACAGGTAGATCACCGCCGCTGTGGTGTCATCTGGGGCCACGCCCTTCACGGAGACTCGGTCGAACGTCTCCGTCGAGGGTGCCGCGAGGCCCGTCTGGAAGTACTTGTTCGACGGCAGGAAGCGAAGCTGCATGTACGACCCGGTCGTGTCCGCGCCCTCCACGCCCTTCACCATCGCGCTCGCCTCGTACACGAGCCCCCCCTCCACCGCGTTCTGCTGCGTGATCCCGATCTCGGCGGTCGGGTCAGGGTCATCGATCAGCGCTGCCTGCTCGCTCTCATCCCCGGGCTTCACGAGACGGATCGCCTGGTTCTGCCCATTCCCCGCATACAGGGACCAGCCGTTGGGCAGCCCATTCGCTGCCAACCCCTCCTCGAAGGAGGGGTTCTTCAGCAGGTTGTCTGAGACCTGAGGCAGGCACGACGCGCAACAGAGGAGCGCCGCGGTCGCCAGAGCGAGGAAATGCCACAGTCCTGTATGCATGGGAGAGCCTCCTTCGTCAGACGGCCGCGGCGGACTTCGCCGTATGCAGGCGGGACGCCTCCGGGTCGGCCGTCACCCCGGGTCCCCCGGCGGCTTCGGTCGTCCCTTCAGCAGCGCGGCCCTTCGGATCGCGTCGCGACCGAAGCGCTCGCGAAGTCGGTCCATCGCCTGCTCGGTGCGTTCGGCGCGCTGAGGTCCTTCGTCGAACAGGCCGAGCTGCCTCTCATCCGTCAGGTTGGTGACGCCGACGCCGATCAGGCGCACCTTGCGCCTACGCAGGTTGGCCCGAACCAACAGGCGCTTCGCCTCGTCGTAGATCACCAGACCCGCGATGGTCGGCTCGGGGAGCGTGGCGTCACGGCTGATGGTCTTGAAGTCCGGGAAGCGCAGCTTGAGAGAGACGGTGCGCGCCATGCGCTGGGCCTTGCGCAGGCGCTCACCCACCTCGTCGGCGAGTTCGAGCAGCACGCGGTGCAGGAACTCGACATCGTCCGTGTCCTCCGCGAACGTCGTCTCCGCGCTGATGGACTTCGCCTCCTGGTCGGGGACCACGGGCCGGTCATCGATCCCCCGCGCGAGCTGCTGCAAGCCCGCCGCCTGGTTGCCCAAGCGCGCCTCCAGCAGGGACGGGGGGCACTGCGCGATCTGGCCGATGGTGGTCAGGCCGACAGCCTCCAGCCGCGCGGCCGTCGCCGGGCCGACGCCCCACAGCTTGCTGATCGGCAGCGATGCGATGAACTCCGCTTCGCGCCCCTCGGGCACGACGACGAAGCCGTCCGGCTTCTCCAGGTCCGACGCGAGCTTCGCCAGGAGCTTGTTCACCGCGATGCCGACCGAGCCCGTGAGCTGCAACTCGTCGCGGATGCGCTGCTTCAGCCCCCGGGCGATCTGTATGGCGTCGCCGAAGAGGGTCTGGCTGCCCGTCACATCGAGGAAGGCCTCATCGAGGGAGATGGGTTCGACCAGAGGCGTGACATCGCGCAGGATACCCATGACCTGCCGCGAGACCGCGACATACTTCGGCATGTCCACGCGCAGGAAGACCGCGTGCGGACAGAGGCGCCGGGCGCGCGTGCTCGGCATGGCCGAACGGATGCCGAACTGCCGCGCCTCATACGAGGCCGCCGATACGACGCCGCGCCCCTCGACGGAGCCGCCCACGACCACCGGCCGCCCGCGCAACTCCGGCCGGTCGCGCTGCTCGATCGACGCGTAGAACGCGTCCATGTCGAGATGGATGATCCGGCGTGTCATGGAGCGAGCGCGGCGTACATGTCGCGCAGGATGGAGACCTGTCCTCCGTGCCAGGCGTCGTGCTGGGCCATGCAGGCCACGACCTGCCACCCCGTCAGCGGCACGCCATGGTGCATCGGGTTGCGGCGGCGCAGGTCCCGGTCAGTGGCGCGGGCCACGTGCTCCACCAGGTACTCGTGCGCCAAGTCCAGGCCGCGGATGAGCCCGCGGGCGCTGATCCGCTTGCCGTGCGCCCAGCCCGTGATGTGCTGGCAGTCGCGCCACTGGAGCTTCCGATCCCCGAACGCGTGGTCAGCGTAGACGCACTTGCAGTCGGCTACGTGCATGACCCGATGGGCGATCGACACGAAGGGCAGCACCTCAGGGAACGGAAGCCACTCCGCCTCGGCTTGCGACAGCGCCTTGCATACCAACCGAAGGGCGTGCCACGGGCTCTCGCGATGCGAGGCCTCCAGCAGCCTGAGGCAGGCCTCCGTGCGCGAGGCGACCTGGCAGTCAGACCAGTCGCGCCGGCCCGGGTAGGCGGGACGCCGCGATGCAGAGGTCGCGGGCTTGACCATCTTCCCCTTCGCCGCGGCCTCCCGCAGGCCGATGAGGAGCGCAACCTGGCCCAGGTGCCAGGCCGTGTGCAGGACGGCTCCGTCAATGAGCAGCAGGAGCCTGGGGGCATTGGCCTTGCCCCACATGCCGGAGCGCGTCGGGAGGTCCGCGTCGGTCAGCTTCGCAGCCCTCGCGGACATTACGCGCAGGGCAGCGTCCGTCGGCCCAACGACCGATTCGGGCGTCTTCAGCGGACGATCCCACGAGAAGGCGCACCACTCGGCCTCGGCCTTGGCGCGGGTCCGCGGCCCAAGGTGGTTCGCGTACTCCTCCGCAGCCCCTGCGACGTGCATCAGAGCCTGCCGCACCGTCATGATACAGGGCGCCGGCCACGGGTCCCTCTCTCCCCAGTCCCACCCGAGCCCCCGAATGGGCTTGAAGCCCAGGTCGGCCGCCGTCAGGCCCGCGGTCGCGTGCGCCAGCGAATGCCACGGGCTCCGGTGGCTCGTGTCCAGCACCATGTCCGCCAGCATAGACGCAATGTGGTTCTGCGCGCCCATTGCGGCACCTCCTCGTTGGTTGACGGACGTCTACCTGCCTGCCAGGCGCACGACTCGCCCGGACCGCAGCGCCACCGGCCCCAGCAGGCCCGACTCGATCAGTGGCGAGTCCTTCTGCCAGTGCTGCCAGGTGCTGAACGCGATCCGGCCGCTCGGACGCGGCTCGCCCTTCAGGAGCCACTCCGGCCACGCCCTAATCGCGCCGCCAGGGTTGTAGTCGGCGTCGGGCGGAAGCTGCTCATCGCCGATGAGGCGGTTCGGCCAGAGGTTCGTGACGCGCACCTCGAGGTCGTTGGCGCCCGCCTTGGCGGCCTCGGTGATGTCCAGGCGGAAGGGCGGCTTCCACAGGACACCGAGGTCCTTCCCGTTCAGCTTGACCTCGGCGATCTCCCGCACGGTGCCCAGGTCGAGCATGAGAGCGTTGCCCTTCTGCAGCAGGGCCGGCGGGACGTCGATCTGCTTCACGTAGCTCGCCGTGCCGGAGAAGTACTTCACCCCCGGATCATCGTGCTTCGTCCAGGATATGAGTTCACCGAGCGCAACGCTCTCCGGCGCGCCCAGCTTGGGCGGGAAGCGCAGCTCCCACGGGCCTGCGACCGTCACCGCCGCCGGCACCGAGTCCACGCTCACCTTCAGCGCCTTGCCCGCCGCCGTGTCTGCCTCGTACTCCCCGGCACTCCAGGCCGTGAGCACGCGCTTGCCGTCCGCGCCGACCGACAGCTCCGCGAAGGGCAGGTCGCTCCTGGACACGCCCCGCTCGTCGCCGGCGGGCAGTTCCAGCGTCTGGTTCTCCCCGACGGTCTTCGAGTACGGCTCGCCGTCAAGGAGGTAGTCCACGCGCATCTGCTTCACGACGAGGTTCGCCGGGTCTCCCGCAAGCGCGTTGCTCGCGACCACACTCAGCCGACCGTCCTTCACTAGCGAGGCGACTTGCTGCGTCACATCCACGGTCCGCTTCTCGGTGGGGATCGGCCCCTCGGGGATGATCCCGTAGTATGCGTGCTGAATCTCCAGCGTGCCCTTGGCGCCCGCCTCCGGTAGCTGCAGGAGTTCGTTCTCCTCTACCGTCTTCGTCAGCGGCGTACCCTCGAGCGTGTACTCGACGCGCATCTGCTTCACGACGTTCAGGGCCGGATCACCGGCAAGCGCGTTGGTCGCGCGCACGGACAGCGTGTTCTCCTTCACCATCGCGCGCAACTGCTGGGTCACCTCAACCATGTCCTGCAGCTCCACCGACAGCACGCCGTAGACCGCCTGGCGGATCTCCAGCTTGTGGAGCGAGGGCGGCGCCGCGAAGAGCGCGGGCTCGCCATCCCTTCGCAGACCCACGATGTGGTCGGCGGAGGCCTCGGGCTTGCGGAAGACCACGAACACGGAGCCCGCCGGACCGAAGCCGATGGGCACAATGGTCCGGCCGTTGTCCACGCGGTACACGGGGGCCATCTCGATCTGCCCGGTGTCTGGATGCCACAGCTCCGGGATTCCCCCGGTCACGCGGAAGCTGCACTCGACGAGCGTCGCGCTCCGCCTCTGGTTGCTGACGAAGTACACGTCCGCGCCGTCGGCCGTGCGATGGATATGGGGCACGTCGGCCGGCAGGAAGTCTGGGGCCGCGCCCATGGACGCGAGGACTTCGTCGAGCGGCTTGCCCCAGATCATGCGCCCCTTGCCGCAAGCGTGCTCTGTGACTTTGGCGCCGTCGCAGTCGCCCCACACCTCATCCGCGAGCTTCCGCACCTCGTCATCGCACTGTGGGTAGCCCGTGAGGCTCGGGGAGCGCTCGGGCTTCGGCCCGATGACGGTCGCGCCGCCGCGCACGAGCTCCGCCATCTTGTTCAGGACCTCGGGTGTCATCTTGTCGCTGCCTTGGAGCACCAGGACGGCATAGTTCATCCCATCCGGCAGCACGAGACGCCCGTCCTTCACCGAGACCCGGCTCAACAGCGTCCGCGCGTCACAGCCGTCGTAGTCGTAGCCTTCGGGGGGGACCGGTCGCAGGCCGCCTCTTCCGGGCAGGCTGCCCGGCGAACCCTCGCCTGCGAAGTACAGCAGGTCGCCGACGAACCGGCCCTCCTGCAGGAGGTACTGGCTGCGCGCGATGTACTTCATCCATGCGCGGCCGGGCTCCCACCACGTAACCGTGCGCTCACAATGGAAGCCCCACGGGCCCATCGTCATGCCGGGCTTCAGGTCCACCCACGGCTGGTGCGCGTAGCGGTGGAAGATGAAGCGGCTCACGCCGGAGGCCCACATGACGTCGCCCAGCGGCTTCAGCAGATACGGGTGGTTCTGCCACTTGCCGTTCGTGTCGCTGGCAGTGAACGACTCCGCGCCCACGAACCTGCGCCCCTGCGTGTGGGCGATTGAGGAGGCGAGCTTGCCGCCGTTCGGGTCGCCGCCCGAGCCGGCCCAGAACTCGGTCATCGGCACATCCGCCAGCCCGCCGGCAGTCAGGTCGTCGAAGTTGCCGTTGCCGTAGGGCTCTGTGCCCATCTCCATCCCGTGCGCGTGGCACCGCTCGGCGAAGTAGCCCCAGTAGTTGTCCGCGTACAGGTCGGCGATCGTGCGGCGCACATCCCACAGGAAGCGCTCCGACACCGCCAGGCTGTGCACCACGCGGCCCGTCATCGCCGGGAGGTAGGGGAGAGGATCGTAGCCTCGGCGCTTCTCGAACTCCTCGCGGAAGCGCGGCGTCCAGTTCTGGCAGTCCACCTCGTAGCTGTCGATGAGAATCTGCTTCAGGCTCCTCCCCGCCAGCGGACCGGCCTTCGCGATCACGTCATCCAGCATCCCCGCCCACAGGGCCTGCGACGCCTCGCGGGAGAGCTTGTCAACTTCCAGCCCGCGCCCCTCCTCCTCGGCAGGATGGTTGTCCTTGCCGGTGGGCGTGCGCCCGAAGCGGATGACCGTCCAGTCCCCCGGCGGCGCGTTCCACTGGAGACGGCCCTCGGCGTCGGTCTGCGAGGTCAGATCGACGATGGTTGAGCGGTCAATCGCGACCTCCGCGTCGGGGATATCGCGCGTATCCGGGCCGGGACTGCCGCGATCATAGCCCGCCTTCAGGCCATAGTTGCTGATTCGGAAGCCTGCACCCAGGCGAATCTCGGCGAAGTTGACGCGACTGGAGCGATTGCCGCCCCGCACGAACGCCAGGCGGAAGACGCGCCCCGTGGCAGGCTCGAAGTTCGTAGACCACGGACAGCGCAGCAGGTTGGGGTCTCCCACCCAGATGTCGCAGACCTTGCGGAAGGTCACGCCATCCTCCGACGCCTGCAGCTCACCGCGCGCTCCCCCTCCTCCGCCCGGCACGATCACCAAGGACCGGGCCGCGATCGGCTGCGGGAACTCGAACTGCACGTAGTCGGCCTTCTCCCGCGAGGTCAGCGAGAGCCCTGCCACCGTGCCGGGATCGCCATCGAGGACCTTGCTCGCATCGAAGTTACCCGCGCTGGCCGTCACTCTTGGCGCCTCGTCCGGAGAGAGCGCGGCCTCCGCAGGCGGCGTCTTGAACGCCAGTACGGCCGCGTCGCGGTAGTAGACCACGCGCGTCGGCGGCTGCGGGAGGACCGCGTCCACCTTCGCCGGCCCCTGCACACGCATCTCGCTGCTGACGAGCATCTGCATGGCGTTCTCGGGCGTGACCCACGGTGCGCCGCTGCTCGACCAGCCCGCGCAGTTGTGCATGCAGATTTCCAGGCCCAGCCGATCCGCTTCCCTGATCGCGTGCTGGATCAGGGCGCGCCACTCAGGGCTGTTGTAGATCACCGGGCCCTTGGGGATGCCGACGCCGACCTGGAAGATCTGCGCGCCGCCGATCCCGACATGCTTCATCGCCTCCAGGTCGAGGGTGATGCCCTCCTTGGTGACGTTACCATCCATCCAGTGCCACCAGGTGTGGGGGCGAGCGGAACCGGGGGGATCGAGGAACCCCTTCTCCAGCTGCTTGCCGGGCTGGGCACAGGACGGCACGCAGAGCGCGCCCGCAAGCAACGTGAGCAACGCGATGACGATGAGTTGGCGTCGGTACCGCATGGTCTGGTTCACCCTCGGAAGCGCAAGTGATTGGCGGAGGCAGATTGGCTGCCCGCCGCGTCTCGCCCTGCAGAGCGAGCAAACAAAAGGAAGGAGTCCACTGGGCAGGGCGTCGAAGGAGCAACATGATCGAGCGAACACAGGGAGGAGGATCGCCATGCGAACGCCAAGACAAGTGACGGGTCTGCTGATTGCGGGAGTAGCCCTGGGCCTGGTGATCG
>Ga0194110_10011032_pt1 | contig 9990 bp, 7 predicted proteins | sample TA2Kig1200mmetaG_FD_146192 | JGI IMG/M metagenome (GOLD analysis project Ga0194110, IMG submission 146192) | Freshwater microbial communities from Lake Tanganyika, Tanzania - TA2015032 Kigoma Deep Cast 1200m | ecosystem: Environmental > Aquatic > Freshwater > Lake | place: Tanzania: Lake... | reverse complement strand
CAGATTGGAATCCACACGCACAACGACATTGGTCTGGGCGTGGCGAACGCCTTAGCGGCCATCGAGGCAGGCGCAACGCACGTGCAAGGAACAATCAACGGATACGGCGAACGGACGGGCAATTGCAACTTGACATCCGTTATTCCCAACATCGCATTTAAGCTCAAGAAGCGATGTGTGCCGGAAAGCTCGCTCGCAAATCTGAAGGAACTTTCTCAGTTCGTGGATGAAATCGCTAACCTGCGTCACGATCCTCGCCAGCCGTGGGTTGGCACAACTGCCTTTGCCCATAAGGGCGGCATGCATGTGAATGCCGTTCAGAAGTTGGCTCATACTTTCGAGCACATTAATCCGGAAGTCGTCGGAAATAGCCGCCGAGTTTTGATGAGCGATCTGGCCGGCCGAAGCAACGTCGTCATCAAGGCCCAAGAGCTGGGATTCAAAATCACGAATGACACTCCTGAATTGAAAGGCATTCTTTCCAAGATCAAGGAATTGGAGCACGAGGGTTATGAGTTTGAAGCTGCCGAAGGTTCATTGGCTCTCTTGGTAAGTAAAAGCCTCAAACACGAAGACGCTCCCTTCAAGGTGGACGCATATCACGTTTCGATGCGCCGGGAGGGCACTTCGTCAATTTGCGAAGCGACAATCAAAATCCGCGTTGGAGATAAGCGGGCTCATACGGTCGCCGAAGGTGATGGTCCAATCAATGCCTTGGATTCCGCGTTGCGCGCGGCACTGGTTAAGTTCTTTCCTCAATTGGAAAAAGTTCAACTGACGGATTACAAGGTTCGTATTCTTGATTCGACGACGGGAACCGCGGCAAAAACGCGCGTCCTGATCGAGTCGAGTGATGGCAAAGATGATTGGGGCACCGTAGGCGTGAGCGAGAACATTATCGAGGCAAGCTTGCAAGCACTCATCGACAGCATTGAATATCGGTTAATGCAAAAGTGATTGACGTATATACATTATGATGTATATGTGGCGCTGTGAAAAAGAAATCGCCACCTAAATCGCGGGCATCAAGCACTGACTTGGCCGAGAGTGGGTTATTGAAAGAAGCTGTCGCTGCCTACAAGACCAACGAGGCGGCTGCATCAATGGTTCGCACGCAGGTTTACCTCAGCAAGTCCGAGTATGACTTTTTGCAATCTGAAAGCAGACGGCGAGGTGAACCGATGGCAGCAGTGATTCGCTCGTTCATCGACGAGAAGATGACAGTCCCCGAGCAGGCTTGGGAAAAGAATCCGTTGCTAGATCCACCGGCTGATGACTCAGGTTTCGTTGGCCATGAAGATGGGGCCGTGAACCATGACCATTATATTTATGGTGGGCCGAAAAAATACCAGAAGGTCAATGGACAATGGGTCTGGAAGCCGCTGGATAAGGAATGAATGCGGTGTTCATCGATTCGTCGTTTTGGATTACCCTTCGAGACAGGACTGAAACGCAACATTCGCGGGCGCGTCATCTGGGAGGTGAATTGGCCAGCCAACGCGCTCCGCTGGTTAGCACAACGTTCGTTTTCGCTGAGATTTACGCTTACTTCTGTCGCTCGCGGCGACTGCGCGAGCAAGTGATCAGCGATTTTTGGGAGCGCGGGGTCATTCGGCTCATTGATCCAATACATTCGGAACAACAAGCCGCGCTCGAGATCTTGCGACAATGTGTGGACAAGGATTATTCCTTCTGCGATGCGGTTTCGTTTGTGGTCATGAAGAACCAAGAGGTATTCCGAGTGGCCAGTTTTGATGATCATTTTCGGCAATTCGGTGAGTTTGAAGTTATCAGCTAGATTGTCTGCGCATGAGTGAAATCCCAAAAGCGTACGAGCCTCGCGCCGTCGAGGAGAAATGGTATCGGTTTTGGCTGGAGCGAAATTGCTTTACGGCCAGTCCCGCGCGCGTTTCAGCCAAACGTCCGGCTTACTCCATCGTTATTCCGCCGCCCAATGTCACAGGCGTGCTGACGATGGGGCACGTCCTGAACAACACCATTCAAGATATCCTGGCTCGCAAAGCGCGGATGGATGGCAAAGAAGTTCTGTGGCTTCCCGGGACAGATCATGCCGGTATCGCGACGCAAACGGTCGTCGAGCGCACGCTCAAGAAGGCTGGGGAGATAAAGCATCGTAATGATCTCGGTCGCGAGAAGTTTCTGGAGAAAGTCTGGGAATGGAAGGAGAAGCATGGCGGCATCATCATCGAACAACTCAAACGGCTCGGCGCGTCATGCGATTGGACCCGTGAACGTTTCACGATGGACCCGGAGTATTCGCGCTGCGTTCAGAAGGTGTTCGTTGATCTCTACCGGAAGGGTCTTGTTTATCGTGGCAAGCGAATGGTAAACTGGTGTCCGGCGTCGTTGACTGCGCTATCGGATGAGGAAGTAGTGATGAAGCAGCAGAATGCCATGCTCTATTACTTCAAAGTTGAAGTGGCGGAAGAGCCCGGCCGAATGCTCACCATTGCCACCACACGGCCGGAAACTATCCCTGGGGACACGGCCGTAGCAGTGAATCCGAAGGATTCGCGCTATGCCTCCTTGATTGGCAAGCATGTTATTCGTCCGTTGCCTGCGGAATTGCCGCGCGAACAAAAGCTGATTCCAATTATCGGAGATGAGCACGTCGATTTCGAATTCGGCACCGGCGTTCTCAAGGTGACTCCCGCCCATGACAAGGCGGACTTTGAGATTGGCCAGCGCCACAGATTGCCAGCGGTCGATATCATGAATCCGGACGCGACGATGAATGCGCTGGCCGGCACTGATCTGAATGGACTCGACCGATTCAAGGCGCGCAAGGTTGCCAGTGAAAAACTGAAAGAACTGGGCGTGCTGGAGAAAGATGAGCCTTATCAAAACAACGTCGGCTTCAGCGAACGGGCTGACGTGCCGATTGAACCGCGTCTTTCCGAACAGTGGTTTCTCAAATATCCAAGCGTGGAAAAGTCGCGCACTTGCGTCGCCAATGGAACACTCAAGTTTCATCCGGAGCGTTGGGCCAAGGTCTATGATCATTGGATGGCCAATATTCAAGATTGGTGTATTTCGCGGCAGCTTTGGTGGGGACACCGCGTGCCGCAATTCAGAAAACCTCTAGCTTCGGGCGAAGGACTTTCCGCAGCGGACCTTGAGGTCGTGGCGCGTTATGTCCACGCGAATGCTGAGTTCATTCACGCTGACTCGACAGACGGCGCTGTCATCACCACATCCATTCCTGAAGCGCAGCGCGAATTGCCTGAACTGGGCTGGACCCAGGATCCCGACGTGCTCGATACATGGTGCAGTTCGTGGCTTTGGCCGTTTGCCACGATGGGATGGACGGGCAACGTGGAGGTGGATGCGAAAAATGAGACGTTGAGGACATTTTATCCAACGACCGATCTCGTGACGGGTCCGGACATCATCTTTTTCTGGGTCGCACGTATGATTATGGCTGGGTATGAGTTCATGGGTGAGATGCCGTTCCGCAACGTTTATTTCACCGGCATTATTCGCGACAAACAGGGACGGAAGATGTCCAAGAGTCTCGGCAATTCGCCTGATCCGCTGGACCTGATCAATCAATATGGCGCCGATGCGTTGCGATTCGGCGTCATGCGGTCGGCGCCACTCGGACAGGATGTGCTGTACGATGAGCAACAGGTGGAGCTGGGACGCAATTTCTGCAACAAGCTTTGGAATGCCTGCCGTTTCCGGCAGATGCAAGGTGGAGAGCCGGAAGGCGAAATTGATCCGAGCCGGCTGACGAGCGACGACAAATGGATTTTGCTTAAGCTTGATTCCTCCATTCGCGAGATCTCCGATGCCTTGGCCAGCTATAAGTTCAACGAAGCGGCGCAGGCCTTATACCGCTTTTTCTGGAGTGAATTCTGTGATTGGTATTTGGAGGCCAGCAAAGCTGTGTTCTTTGGTTCGGACGCAGCACTTAAGGCCAACACGCTGAGCGTGCTCGATTTCGTTTTGTCGAACACACTGCGGTTATTCCATCCGTTTCTTCCGTTCATTACCGAAGAGTTGTGGCGGGGATTGAGCTATCACGAGGAGTTGCCGGCCGATCAAGGTGGCGAATCCATTATGTCGGCTCACTGGCCAGGGCCGTTCGATGACGATTTCAAGACCTATTATGGTCTGAGCCAGGAAGCAGCGCGGTTTGTCGATGCCAAGTATGAATTGGTTTCGCAAGGCCGTAATCTGCGGCGCGAAGGGAATGTTTCCTCCAGCAAGAAGGTCAAATTCATTTTGAAGCCTGATCAAGCGCTGCCTGCGTACGAGGCTGAGGTTTTGAAAATCCTGCTGAATGCGGAGAGCTTGGACGTCGTTCCGGATTACCAGCCGCGCAAAGGCACGCCGACGGTGCGTTCCACATTTGGAGAACTTTACCTGCCTTTGGAAGGCTTGATTGACGTGGAGGCAGAGAGGACTCGATTGACGAAAGAGCGCGCTAAGATTGAAGCGGAGATAGAGAAAGTAAAACAAAAACTGATTAACCCGGCCTTCACAGAGAAGGTTCCCCGGGCTGTCCTGGAAGAGCATCAGAAACGATTGCTCGACTGGGAAGCCAAACTCCAGCGTGTCTTGGCTGCCCTTGAAAATCTGAGTGCGGCATAGACTGACAGATCTTCGGTAAAGTTGGTAAAGTTAGGCCCGTGAGAATGCAACTGCCATTATCGCGACAACCAATAGATGAGGGCGACTTGGCCAAGCGAAAGAACGCCGAGGCCTATCCAAGTGGCGATCTCGCGCGGCCGCAGACTGGGTTGCCTTGTTTGCTTGAGCCAGAACCGCATTCGAACTGAGCCTATCTCGATTGTGTCGCCGCTTCTTAAGGGTGATTGATCGAATCGTTGTCCGTTAAGGGAGGCGAGACAGTTGGGAAACGTTTTGACAGTAAAGCAGTGCGAAGGATCGAGGCTTATCTCGAGGTGTTGATCCCAAATCCCATCGCCTTCCACACAAATGTCCGCCGAATGAGATCGACCTAAGGTTGCAGGGAACTGGTTGACGAAGTGATTCAGGCCCGACTGTCTGCCGTTAAGAATCTGGAACTGAACCATCTAGCGAGGCAGCGCCTAATACCAACGAAAGTTCGCGGGCACATTCTGCGCTTGCATTTTAGATTTGTTCGGGTTCCAGGCTGCCTCGCTAGAAGAGGCGCCGTGGAACGTAAATCTTGTCGTCCGGATAAATCGCCACATCCACGCTCGGGTCCTTTTGCGCCTTATTGCAATCGACGGTGATTTTCTTGCCGTTGGCGCGAGTGACTTGAACCTTCGTCCTCTTGGCGAAGTCTGTAAAACCACCCGCTGCCGCAATGGCCTTGAGAACCGTCATTTCACCGGCGAACTGATGACGGTCTTCTTTCCTAACCTCGCCAATAACCACGAAAAAACGCATTTCGCTGGCGATCGTGACGTTCAGACGCTTGTAGTACTTTGGCACGTAGCGTTCGGTTATTTCTTGCTGCAATTGCCCGATCGTTTTTCCCGCCGCTTGGATCGAGCCAATCAGCGGCAAGGTGATCATCCCATCCTCCTTGATGCGTTCCTGATGTTGTCCCGGCGGATCTTGGACCCCGGTAAAATTGATGGTCAAGGGATCGCCAACCCGCAGCAGATTGGAAGAAGGGTTGATGGAAGGGGCGCTGTTCGTACGGCTGGTAGAATCGGCTCCTCCAAGACTGGTATCATTGGGCGAAGAACCTTCGAAGGTGGAGTTGGGTGTCGTACAAGCTGCCAGAGGGAGAAGCAGGAGCGCCACAGTCAAGCGGGCGCACCGCGCGGCTGAGGCGCACAATTTCAAACACAAATTCATTGCAATGACTACTAATCGATTCGCCCCAAACAGGACAATTAATATTTTGGTTTTATTTCAACCCCGCCCCGGGCGAGGTCAGGGGTTTTCTTTTCGCCGTTATTCTTCGAAGCGTCATCGTCATGCTTCGAGTAATAATCATAATAGTAGCCGCTGTAGTAGTAGTAGTAGGAATCTTGAGAAATGTTGATGTTGTTCAGAACGACGCCCAGCATCGTGCCGCCGACTTTTTCGACCATTTGTTTGGCGCGAATCGTCATCGCCTGCGGATACTTGCGGTACTGAATCACCAGCAGCGAGAGGTCCACGACACTGGCCAGAATCGACGCATCGCTGACGCCCATGATGGGAGGGGAGTCGAAGAAAACAAAATCGTAACGTTTTTTCACTGCCTGAATAAACTCTTTCATCTGGGCCGAGTTCAAAATGCCCAGCGAGCTGCTCGGAAGTTTGCCGCTGGCCAGGAAGTGCAAAGTCGGAAGACTTGTGGTTTGAATGACTTCTTCCAAAGAATTTTGTTTCAACAGGAAATTCGTCAAGCCGAGAGAGTTCGAAACTTTCAGCAGTTTGTGCAGGCTGGGCCGCCGCAAGTCGGAATCGACAATCAAGACTTTCTGTCCATTTTGCGCAAAGACCGTCGCCAAGTTAAAGATCGTGGTCGATTTGCCTTCACCAGCGCCGCCGCTGACCACCGTTAACGAATTCATCATTGAGTCTTTGCGCGAAAAGAGAATATTCGTGCGCAAGACACGGTAGGCTTCGGCATGCGGACTTTCCGGTCCTTCTTCGATGAGAGAACCGACATTTTGCGGAATGACTCCGAGCACGGGCGCCTGGAGAGAACGTTCGACATCATCGATGGTTTTGACGCTGGTGTCCAAATACTCGATAAAGAAAGCGAGGCCGAATCCCATGATCAAACCCACGATAACTCCAAGAGAGATGTTCAAAGGGATATTAGGGCGGACTGCGCGCTTGCTTTCTTCAGCCTTGTCAATAACCACCACTAACGACTGCTTGGGCAAGGCAGCATCGACCGTCTCCTGCAGGATGCGCAGGCTGATCGTTTCGTAGATTCTTTGCTCAGTCTCGACGTCCCGCTTGGCTTTGAAGTAAGGACGGTACTGCTCCATCATTTCGGCGTCTTTCTTGCGAGCGTCTTCGACTTGCTTCTCGAAGGCGGTGACACGGTCTTTCTGAGCTCGCGCTTGAGCTTCCAGACCGAGAATTACTCCGTCAACGCGTTCTTCGATCTGAGCATTGAGATTGGTGATCAAAGACGTAATGTCGCGAACTTGGGGATGGTCGGAGCCGAAATTATTGACCAGCGTCGCGAACGTGTTCTCGGCCGCATAAAACTTGCTGAGCAGTTCGCCGAGATGTTGGTCTGGTGAGGCGGTCGGAATGGCTTTGCGCAGTTCTGCCCGGCTCTTGCTTCTAAACTCACCCAAGAGAGTTTCGAAATGTACAGAGGTGCTCTCGGCTTGGACGCGGTCGCGAGCGATGACCCGAACGATCTCCGGCTCCAGCGTCATGGATGGCCCGCCGACATCGATGTCGGAAACCTTGAGTTCTTTCCTCAACTCATCCATGCGATCCTGCGCTGCTTTCAAACGTATCTCCTGTTCGTCCCGCTGCTCTTTGAGGATTTTAACGCTCGTAGTTGATGCGCCCTTCATCTTTTCCTCGCGCAAGCTCTTGTAGGTGTCGGCTATTTCATTAGCGATGTCAGCGGCTTCTTTGGGATCGTCGCTATAAACTCGAATTTCAATCAGGCTGGTGTTGCGCGTCTGGCGAACATCGACCTTGCTGAGCAAACGGAGAAAGGTCTCGGGCGTTTTAAGCACGCCATCGATGCCGAATTTTTTCGACCATTTCTCGTTAAGTTTTAGCTTGTCGATGACCTGATAGAGAACGTGCTTGGACCTTATTTTCTCGAATTCAGTCGTGATAAAATAAGGATCGAAGCCGACTTGCGTTTGGGCGCCCATCAGCAGTGGAGCGATGTCGGTCGTATCTTTCCCGACCTCAATACGGACGGTGCTGGAGAAAGATTCCGGCAAAATAAACGTCACGGCTGTGGTCGTTAGGACGACTAGCAAGAACACGGCGAGGATGACGGTCTTCCGGATGCGGATGATCCGCCAGTAATCGAGAAAGTGGAGTTTTGTTTCGGGGGCGGGAGCGTTAGAGTTCTTTGGAGCGTCCATAATAAAAAAAAGGAGGCTAGATTTTGTATTCCAGCCTCCGAACTAAAGGTTCAACTGTTACACTTAGTAAGTAGCGCGGATACCGACATAAACGCGGTTACGGGTGTAACTGCGGAATGGAATGTCAGAATCCAATCGGTCAAAATTGTATCCAGCTTCGGCCGCCAGGAACTTATTGATTTCGTAAGAAAGATTCAAGCCCGCGAGCAGGAAGTTCTCTGAGTCGCCATCGACACCGCCACCCTCAAATTCGCCGTGCTGGAATTGAGCCAGCAGGCTTCCGGTCAGCTTCGGAGTGATCTTGTGATTGACGGAGCCATAAAGGGTCGTGGCTTCTTGGTCCAGAGTAGGATCAACAGTCCCTCCCAAAAGGATAAGACCTGGGACATCCGTTGCTAACCGCGTGTGCCGAACACCGAGTTGCAGGTAACTTGCCGGGTTGTAGGTCCAGGTGACGCTGCCGTCCACGTAGGGGCCCACCGTATCTTCATTGACATTGTCGTACTCGGTGAACTGGACACCGACGCGCAAGGCCCCGTTGAGTTGCGGATTGAAGCTATGATCTGCTCCGACGAAAACATAATGTGAATTGCTGTCCCTGATTTCACTCGGTACGCCAGGAGCCAGGAGATGATCCCGTCCGCTATCGTATTCCGTAATGCCGTATTGGTAACCAAGGATGCCAACGGTGCTGGGAAGCGCCTGCCAGCGCAAATTCGCCGAGATCAAATGTTCCAGGCGATCCAAGAGCGCGGAGAGGCTGCCAAACGGGACATCCGATGCGTCCTGATCGTAATCATAGAATGTATTCGAATATCCTAGAACAGTTCCCAGTTTCTCGGTTAGACCGGCCGTGAAAGTGAGTGAAGCCGTATTACGAATATTATCTCCATCGACACGCAACGGAACGGTAATACCGCCTCGTTCATCGATGATGCTGGGTTCCTGAGCGACTACAAAGGAATCACTAACGTCCAACTTGTATCGTTCGGTAAAAGCGTGATTGATCTTCAGGTTGGCCTGATGGCTGTGATCGGCCTTGTTGTTTTCCCGATCTTCGTACCACCGCATCCCATAAACGTAACTCAACCCCAAATATGTTTGTGGCATGACCAAATTCAGGGCCGCTGAGGGGCTAACCTCAAAGCCGAAACTGTCGCGCCGATCTTGTTCGACTGGACCTGCAGGTGTTAGAACGACCGCTCCTTTTGATGGGCGAGTAACGTAATTGTCGTCATAAAATCCGCGCAGCGAAGCCGAAACACTCCAAGGCTTGGCAGTTTCGATCCGAGTGAGTCCTGGCGCAGGGGCATACTGAGCTTGCACACTGGCAGCACCTAAGACAACAACTCCGGCCGACGTGATCATTTTTTTCATATTGTAATTTTTCCTGTATCAACAAGTTTCCGCCCAAGAACTGTATAATTGAAAAGCTGGTTCTTTTTACGTTTAGCCAATTCGCTTGTCAATTAGAAATCTCGGTAACGCGTAATAACGAAGGAGTTATTGCAAAGGCTTCTTCCACCGTTCGTGATCGGTCAAAAAGAGCTGTCCATGCTGGAGAAATCCACGCGGCGCTGCTTTCAAAGGAAACCCGGTCGGCACATTCGTCCTCAGCAAACACTCGAGCATGAACCTTCCCCAGGCGTAGTCCTTGTCCTTGAGCATTTGGGAGTAAAATCGCGCATCCGTGGTCAAGGTCGTCAGATAAAGTCCCTGAATCGGTTTCTGGTAATCGTAAATGGTGAAGAAATCGCTTTTTTCTTGGGACTGGAGCCGAGACTCGAAGGGCGCATCGACCGTCACCCAGATGCATTTTCGATTGCCGTACCAAGCTACGGCCCAAGGCATGTCACTCATCATCAATTCGTCTTCTTTCATCCACTTGGAAATGTCTTGAATCCCAGGCGGCCAATAGGGCGGATAGGTCACCGGATACGTTGGCGGCGGTAAAAGTGTA
>Ga0194110_10011027_pt1 | contig 9992 bp, 7 predicted proteins | sample TA2Kig1200mmetaG_FD_146192 | JGI IMG/M metagenome (GOLD analysis project Ga0194110, IMG submission 146192) | Freshwater microbial communities from Lake Tanganyika, Tanzania - TA2015032 Kigoma Deep Cast 1200m | ecosystem: Environmental > Aquatic > Freshwater > Lake | place: Tanzania: Lake... | reverse complement strand
GCGCGTGCGGGGCACGGACATCATCCAGCCGGACATCTGCTGCTGCGGCGGCGTCACGGAGATGAAAAAGATCGCCGCCCTGGCCGAGGCGGAGTACGTGGCCATCGCGCCGCACAACCCCATGGGCCCGCTGGCCACGGCGGTCAACGCGCAGTTCTCCGTCACCACGCCCAACTTTTCGATCCTCGAATACCACGTGGACACCGAGTCCCCGCGCAGGGACCTGGTCGTCAAGCCGTATGCGCTGGCGGACGGCTACCTGCAGCTCCCGGACGCCCCGGGCTATGGCATGGAGCTGAACGAGGAGTATTTCGTCGCGCATCCGTACAAGCCGTGGCATCGTGGGTTCTCATTTGGGCGCGATGGCTTTATGGCCTACATCTAGCAGGACGTAACCATGCCCACGCGCAGCGACATCCGGCCCGTCGGCGCCGCCCTCTACTTTCTGCCCGTGGTGACGCGGGTGCCGCTCAAGTTCGGGCCGGAGACGCTCACCCACGTGACCTGCGCCCGCGTGCGCCTGACCGTGCGCGACAAGGTCGGACGTACCGCCGTCGGCTGGGGCGAGACGCCGCTCAGCGTGCAATGGGTCTGGCCCAGCCCGTTGTCCTACGAGAGCCGCCACGAGGCGCTCAAGGCGTTCTGCGTGCGCCTCTGTCAGGCGTGGGCCACGTTCGACGGGAGCGGCCATCCCCTCGAGGTGGGGCACGCCTTTATCGAGGAGGCCCTGCCGGCGCTCCAATCCGCCGTGAACGGTGAACGGGGCTCCGCTGCAGAGCCGATGCCCTGGCTGGCGGCGCTGGTCTGCTGTTCGGCGTTCGACATCGCCCTGCACGACGCCTATGGGGCGCTTCTCGGCCGACCCGTCTACGACACATACGGCTCGGAGCATCTGGATCGCGACCTGGCCGCTTTCCTGAGCCCGGCGTCCGGCTCGGCGGTCCGCTTCGCGGGGCAGTTCCCGGCAAAGTATCTCGTGCGCCCGCGACCGCAGCGCCTTCCCGCGTGGCACCTGGTCGGCGGACTGGACCCCCTCTCGAAGGACGACCTCGCCGGCGGGGAGCCACGCGACGGCTATCCCCTGCTTCTGGAAGAGTGGATCGCGCGCGACGGCCTGCGCTGCCTCAAGGTCAAGCTGCGCGGCACGGACTCAAAGTGGGACTATGCGCGGCTCGTCCAGGTGGGGCGTATCGCCATCGCGGACGGCGTCCACTGGCTGACCGCCGATTTCAACTGCACCGTGACCGATCCGGCCTACGTGACCGAGACCCTCGATCGCCTCCTTATCGAGGAGCCGCACATCTATGGCATGATCCTCTACGTCGAGCAGCCCTTCCCCTACGATCTGGAGGCCCATCCCATGGACGTGCGCAGCGTCTCCGCGCGCAAGCCGCTCTTCATGGATGAGAGCGCGCACGACTGGAAGCTGGTGCGCCTGGGTCGTGAGCTGGGCTGGACCGGCGTTGCGCTCAAGACCTGCAAGACCCAGACCGGCGCGCTCCTGAGCCTCTGCTGGGCCAAGGCGCACGGCATGACCCTCATGGTCCAAGACCTGACCAACCCCATGCTGGCCCAGATCCCCCACGTGCTTCTGGCCGCGTACGCGGGCACCATCATGGGCGTGGAGACCAACGCTATGCAGTTCTATCCCGACGCGTCCCTGGCTGAAGAGGCCGTGCACCCGGGACTGTACCGCCGGCGCGCCGGAGAGGTGGATTTGTCGAGCCTTCGCGGGCCGGGCTTTGGCTACCGCCTGGGCGAGATCCGACGCGAGCTGCCGCCGCCCGCGGCAGCCTTCGGGGCCTGAATACCCAGTCGGAACATAAACCTGTTTCTCAACATCCTCAAAGGTGGCGAAAATGCAGCATGTGATCGTGTATCAGGAGGCGGGGCGGTTCGCCGGCTGGCCGGCGAACAACGGCGTCTGGTCCTGGGATGGCAGGGAGATCCTCGTTGGCTTTACGACGGGGGGATACGCTGAACAGCGAGGCCACAACATCGCGCTCCCCTATCACAACCTGCTGGCGAGGAGCAGGGACGGAGGCGAGACCTGGACCGTGCTGGACCCTGGCAACTTTGTGGGGCGCGGCGGCGCGATTCGCCAGCCTTCGGGCGGCCTAGACTTTACCCAACCCGGTTTCGCCATGCGGGTGGAGGGCACGGGCTACCACGGCAGCAGCGATGCCCGGGGAGCCTTTTACGTCTCGCGCGACCGCGGGGAGACGTGGGGCGGGCCCTATTCCTTTGGCTCGCTCACGGATGCAGACGAGCTGCGGGGACTGGAGATCACCGCGCGCACGGACTATGTCGTGAACGGCCCCAGTGACTGCCTGGTGATGATGTCCGCGCGAGGTGCGGCGGCAGGCGGCGCCGACAAGGCCTTCTGCGCGCGCACAACGGACGGCGGCGCCACGTTCCGCTTTGTCTCCTGGATCGTTCCTCTGGCGGATCTCCGTCGCGCCATGATGCCCTCGACCGCGAGCTGGGGCGCCTCCCGCCTCGTAACAGCCCTCCGACGTCGGGAGATCGCCGCCGAGCGGTGTTGGGTTGATGCCTATGGTTCCCTGGATGGCGGGGAGACCTGGTCCTTCCTGAGCAAGGTGGGGGACACGGGGCCGTGGAACGGCAACCCACCGGCGTTGGCCCGCCTGCACGATGGCCGCCTCTGCTGCGTCTATGGGGACCGCGCACACCGGCGCATCGTGGCTCGATACAGCACGGACGCGAGCCAGACATGGGGAGAGGAGACAGTGCTGCGGGCGGACTATCAGGCGGATGCCTACGACGAGCCCGACCTGGGGTACCCTCGCGTCGTCCAGCGCAGCGATGGCCAGCTCGTGGCGATCTACTACTGGGCCGCGCGGGCTATCCCCCATAGCCACATCGCGGCGACCATCTGGGAGCCGTCCGCGCCGGGCAGGGGGTGAGCAGCCTCCGCTCCCGCGCTACGCGTTGGCGGGCTGGCCGATCATGCGCAGGCAGCGGGGGATGATCTCCGCTTCGATGCGGTGCGCCCCCTCACAGAGGATCTCGCCGTCCACGTGGAAGAACATATTGTCCGGCGAGGTGATGGTCACATGCCTGGCCTTTCGGCCCATGAACCCCTTGTGTGAGAGGTGCGTGCCGTTCATCACGCTGGGCAGATAGGCCAGTATCTTGGCTCGGGGCATGTTATCGCTGATGGTGAGGTCGAGCCAGCCATCGTCGCAGGCGGCATCGGGCGCCACCAGGAAGGTGTGCCCCTCTCGCGGGCCATTGGCGATGACCATCATCAGCGTGGTCTGCTCGATGGTCTCGTCATCCAGGACGATCCGGGAGCGCATGGGGCGCAAGGTCACAAAGACCGTTCGCAGCACGGAGAGGAGGTACATGACCACGCCGCGCAGGCGCTGGAATCTCTGGGTCTCCCGGACCACGAGGCCGTCAAAGCCGATGCCGACGGCGTTGCTAAAATAGCCCTGGCTCTCGCCGTCCACCGTCAGGCGACCGACATCCACCACCCGCGTGCTGCCCTCGGCAATGAGGCGACAGGCGGCGCCCATGTCCTCGGGGGCGCCGTTCATGGAGGCAAAGTCGTTGCCCGACCCCGTGGGGATGCAGGCGAGCGTGCCCACCACCTCGCCCTCGCGCGCGGCCATCATGCCGTTCACCACCTCGTGCGTGGTGCCGTCGCCGCCCACGGCGACGATCGTCTCGAACCCCTCGCGGACGGCCTGCTCCGCCAGGCCCACCGCATCCCCTGGCCCCGAGGTGGCCACCAGGTCGAACGCGAGCCCCAGCTCGCGCAGATGCCTCTCGATGTCGGGCGTTACCTTGCTGGCATACCCGCGGCCGGCTGTGGGGTTGACGATGACCTTGACCTTCGACACGTGTCTACTCCTCCGACGAATACACTGCTCTTGGGTATGATAACACCAGGGCGACCCGTGGAGATACGGAACCGTGGCGGGCCGCTGGCGAATCCACGCGTGCGGGTACATCTGGCCAGCGGGGAGAGGCCGGGCGCTGCGGACCCATGCGGTGCGCTTGCTGGCGGCGCCTTCTCCGGATAGGATGCGGTCGGCGGGTTATGTGCAAAGGGGTTGCGCTGCAAAGTGGTTTGGGGGTAGACTAGGGGGAGAGCAGCGGGAGCGTTCTATGCCGATTGGATTGCGCGTTACCACCAGTTATGCCGCCGTCAATCCATTCTGGGCCTGATGTTAGCGGAGGGTGGATGATGAAACCCCATACTCCAGAACGCCAAGGTCGCCGCGAGTTGCTCCTTCCGAAACGAGCGGCTCCCCTCCTCTGGGCAGTCATCGTACTGGTAATCCACGTTCTTCTACCATGGACTGTTGCCAAGATTGGGCCTCGCTTCGGTTGGTCTCAACGAATCCCCACGTGGTGGAATCTCGTGGGTCTCTTTACAGTTGCCATTGGTATTGGGCTCTACGCTTGGTGTCTTGCATTCCATTATAAGAGCTACCGCGATTCGGTGCGCATTGGCTTTTCACCCCCACATTTGGTAACTACCGGGCCTTATAGGGTCTCTCGGAATCCGATGTACGTATCGGGCCTGTTTGCATGGCTTGGATGGACAGTCTTCTACGGAAGTCCAGCAGTTCTCGTTGTGCTCCTGCTTCTCTGGTCCGTATTCTCTTTTCGCGTGATCCCCCACGAAGAGCGCCTGCTCGAAACACTGTTCGGTGACGAGTATCTCGAGTACAAGCGGTCCGTACGCCGATGGATCGGGCGGTTCTGATCGAGCCTTGTCTTTCATCTCATCGGCGGTCCAATACTGCATGCGCCGGTCCGGCGCGCGGACACGCGCAGCAGGCGTTCAGCGGGGGACCGGCCGGCAGGCATAGGACGTGGAAGCGAATGAGCGCCGGGGGGCGAACACAAGGTGGACGGGAAGGGAGAACACACGGGGGAGGAGGAGGGCGAACACACGGGCCGGAGGACCGGCCCTGGTTCGCCCCTACCGACGCGCCCCTACCGCCCCTCCACGATGGCGATCTCTTCCTCCGTCAGGTCGTACAGGTCGTAGACCAGGGCGTCAATCTGCTGGTCCGTGGCGTCGGTCTGCGCCCTACAGCATCTTGCCCTGCTTGGCGGCCTGCTCTTTGACACGCTCGGCGCGCTCGTAGGTGACGTTGGAGGGGGGCATGTCAAAGCCCTTGTCGGATAGGAGCTCTTCCACGGTGCGGATCTGCACCTTCGGATAGTCGCGGTTCCAGCCCGGCGAGTGGTAATAGCCCGCAGCGAGGGCCTCCGTGAGCATCGGCTTCGTGGGCTCGAACAAGGTGACGAGAAAGCCCATGACCGCCTTCTCCCGCTCGACGACGTGGCACAGGTCGCGGATCATGTTCGCCTGCACGCCCCCGCTCTTGACCTGCACGACGACCTTCTTGGCCTTGCCTTGCAGCTCGTCCACAAAGAAGGTGACGCCGTCCACGCCCTGGTCGGCGCCCTTTTTCTTGCCCCCGGCGGGACGCGCGGGGACGCGGCTCAGCGCCCACCACTCGAACTGGAAGCGGTCCTGCCTGGCCAGGGCGTGGGCGCTCTGCACATCCACCGGCTCGCCGATCACCTCGTACTGCACCCCGTCGCCGAACATGTCGGCGAGGCGCTGGCGCATGATGGCGATGGCCAGGTGCGTGATGTCAATGCCGATCCACTGCCGCCCCAGCTTTTGCGCCGCGCAGACAGTCGTGCCGCAGCCGCAGAAGGGGTCAAGGACCACGTCGCCCGGGTTCGACGAGGCCTGGATGATGCGCTCGAGGAGAGCGAGGGGCTTTTGGGTCGGGTAGCCGAGACGCTCATTGTCCGCGCTGTGTAAGGGGTTGATGTCCGTCCAGACGTTGGTGATGATGCTGCCCTTGCGCTCCAGCAGGTACCGCTTGAGCGCAAGGCGCTTACTGTAATCGGGGCTTCCATCTGGTCGCTTGGGATAGAATATACGGCCTTCCGCGTCCAGTTGGGCCATCGTCGTTCTTTGATACCGCCAGCCCTTGGCAGGACACGGGTACCCCTTCCACTCGTACATCATATTGGGGCGCGGATTCGGGCTGGCCATATCGCCCAGGCGATAGGGACCCCGGCCGTCGCCGTCGTCATGTCGGTAGAACTTGGCTACGTAGTCGGGGTCATAGGAACCGTACTGAGGCGAAAACGGAGTGGCGGCACTCCTGGCGAAGAAGAGGATCGTATCAGCAACGTCTGGAAACTTGCTTGCAGCGTCGCTGTGCGCCGACGCACGTTTCCACACTATCTCGTTGCGGAAGTTCTCCTTCCCGAACACGGTGTCCATCACCACCTTCAGATAGTGGCTGGCGGTTGGGTCGCAGTGGAGGTAGATGGAGCCGGTGGGCTTGAGGACACGGTGCAGCTCGATGAGGCGGATAGTCATCATCACCAGGTAGGCCGAGACGTCGTTCCGCCCGATAAAGCCCACCATCGCCTGGATCATCTCCACGATGTGCGGGGCAGCGGTCGCCGCGATCTCGTGCAGCGTCTGCTCGGCGGTCTGGCCCCAATGCCAGGTGTCGTCAAAGGCCTCGATCTGCGCGTCCGCGGCGGTGCCGTTCGCCTCGCGGAAGAGGACGTTGTACGAGTGGTTCGAGTTGAACGGCGGGTCGAGGTAGATGAGATCCACCGACTCGTCGGGCATGTAGTCGCGGTTGCGGAGGATGTCCAGGTTGTCGCCAAAGTAGAGTCTGTTCATATCGCACCATCCAGAGGGCGCACGGTGGGAGACGACAGCAGTCTACCCGGATTGGGGGCTCGGGGCAAGCGGGGAGAGGTGGTGGCCCCTATAGGCGCACGGTATGGTAGGGGCGCGCCCCGTGGTCGCCCTCGCCCGTGTGTTCCCCCAATCGCCTCCATTGCCTGCCGCCCGGGCGGCGCAGGTCCGCAGGCCTATTCGAGCTGGCGGATCACGGTCACGACCTTGCCCTGAATCTCGACGTCGTCCGGATGGGCATAGATGGGCTTGAGCAGGGGGTTGCGCGGCTGCAGGCGGATGCGGCGCTGCTCCGACTCGCGATGGAACTCTTTCAGCGTCATGATCTCTTCTCTCTTGAGCCACGCCGCCACCGTGTCGCCATCCTCGGCGGTCTCCTGGTAGCGCAGGACCACGATGTCGCCATCCGCGATCAGATCCTCGATCATCGAATCGCCCTGCACCCGGACGGCGTAGAGGCCCTCGGTCCGTCGGATCATGTCCCGTGGAACGCTGAGAAAGCCCAGCGCGGGCTCGAGCCAGTCGTTGTCCCGAGGCGACACCTGGGTGCCCGCGCCGATCACCCCGAGAAGGGGAACGCTCACCGTGGCCCTCGCCGCATAATCCGAGAGCTCGGGGCCATCCTCCTCCGTGGCGATGAGCCTCAATCCCCGCGATACATCCCGGTCGCGGGCCAGATAGCCCTCGCGCTGCAGCACCTTGAGGTTGTAGCTCACCACGGAGGTCGAGGAGATGCCCACCAGCTCGCCGATCTCACGGAAGGTGGGCGGATAACCGTACTCTTGCGTGTAATCCCTGATGACGCGGAGCATCCTCTCCTGGCGATCCGACAGTTGCTTGGCACCCATGGTCCCTGGACACCCCCTTCCACCCTGCGATGGTCTACGCTGTATCTATTATACACTGAACACCTGTTCTAAGTCAAGACCCATTTTTCCGGCAGCCAGGGCCTTGCACAAGTCGCATAGGCAGGGGAGACCATGCCACACCGGCAAAAGTCTTGTGAACGGGTGGCGGCGGTGTTGCGCACGCCCAATGACCGTGGTACATTCACGCCCATAGTGAGTCTGAAGGAGCGTGCACATTGATCGACAAAAAGCTGACGACCATCCGCGTGGGCGTGGTCGGATGCGGCTACTGGGGGCCCAAGCTGGTGCGCAACTTTCAAGCGATTCCCGGCGCCGATATGCACATCGTCGCCGACACACGCGAGGAGAGGCTGGAACACATCCGCGGCCTCTACCCCGGCGTGCGCACTACGACCGACTATGCGGAGCTGCTCCGCTCGCCCGTGGAGGCCGTGGCTGTGGTCACCCCCGTCTCGACCCACTTTGATATGGCGCGCGAGGCGCTGCTGCACGACAAGCATGTACTCGTGGAAAAGCCGTTGACCACGGATTCCGATGAGGCTCAGGAGTTGATCGAGCTTGCCGAGAGGCGCGGGCGGGTGCTCATGGTGGGCCACACGTTCGAGTACAACCCGGCGGTGGAGTATCTGAAGAACTATGTTGCCAATGGCGACTTGGGACGGGTCTTTTATGTCGACTGCACGCGCGTCAATCTGGGCATTTTCCAGAAGGACATCAACGTCATCTGGGACCTGGCCCCCCACGACGTGTCCATCCTGCTCTACATCCTCGGGCTGGCGCCTAGCCGGGTAAGCGCACATGGCGCCGCCTATGTGCAGCCGGGGATCGAGGACGTCGCCTATGTCACCCTCGGCTTTCCCAACGGCGTCATGGCCGACATCCGCGTGAGCTGGCTCGATCCCTGCAAGATCCGACGCATCACCGTCGTGGGCTCGAAAAAGATGATCGTCTATGACGACGTGGAGCCCTCGGAGAAGATCAGGATCTACGACAAAGGGGTGGAAGCGCCGCCCTACTCGGACACGCTGGAGGAGTTCCGCCTCTCCTACCGCTATGGCGACATCACCACGCCGGCCATCTCGGAGGCGGAGCCTCTGGAACTGGAGTGCAAGCACTTTTTAGAGTGCATACGCTCCGGCCAGCCCTCGCGCAGCGACGGCCACGTCGGGTGGCAGGTGGTGCGGATCCTCGAGGCTGCGCAAGAGTCGCTCAGAGCAGGTGGTGTGGCTCAGGAGATCGCCTGGTAGCGCCCCGGGGGCGCCAGGCTCCAGCCTGGCGATCCCAGGGCAGGTGGTGTGACTCAGGAGATCGCCTGGTAGCGACGGAGACCGCCGCCTACCCGCGACGCCTGGGGAGCGACGCCCGGGCTGCGCCCGCTCAGTTCGCGATAGTGAGCTCGCAGGCCCCGGTGGCGTACACCCAGTAGGCGTTGCCGCCCAGCAGGTGCGTCAGCGTGTTGGTCCACGGCGGAGCATCCGTCGCATAGCGCAGCCACATACCCGTCTCGGCATCGCGTCCGTAGACCAGAGCATACGACCCGACGATAGACGCAAGCGCCTCCTCCACGGGTCGTACCTGGGTCGATGGGTAGGCGATGAGGTTCCATCCTGCATAGAGTGTCTGCGAGGTCGTCGTCAGGTCATAGCCCAACAGGGTGAGGTTGGCCCGTGCGGTCATCAGGATCCAAAAGCCCGTCCGCTCATCGAGCGTCTGGAGGGTGTTGCCCGCAGCTCCGGGGACAAACCACAGCCACTCATCGGACCTGGCGTTGTGGCTCATCACGGTCTGATAGGCGCCCGCGATAGAGGCCAGCACCTCCTCGATGGCGGTCTGCGCGGGGGCCACCGTCAGCGAGACCAGATTCCACCCCACCTCAAGCTGCCTGTTCATCTGATTGCCGAGCCTGTAGGTCAGATAGTAGGTGGGTATCTCGACGGGGGGCGTGAGGGCGTCGTTATAGGCGCGGATGCGCAGGTAGTAGGTGCCAGGGTCGAGCGGCTGGGCGATCTTGGCATAGCCGCCCTGGCCCGAGTTGTCGTCCCCAGCAACGTACGCGCCCGAGGCGTCCCACAACTCCAGGACCGTACCCGCGGGTGACGGCCCCGATGTCTCCAGGCTAACGTCGCTTCTCTGGCCCAAGGTAAAAGTCACCCAGTCATGATCCCCCGCGGGCAGGATACTCCGTACCTGCATCTCGCCGGGCGCGATCGGCTTGGCCTGTGCTATGAGATCGTCCGGCTCATAGATGTCGCCTGGCTCGGGCGTGGGCGTCGAGCTTGGCGTCGCCTGAGGGGTATACGTCTCCGTCGGTGCATTGGTGGGCGTTCGTGTGGTCGTCGGCGTCGCCGTCTGCGGCGCCGCTGTCGGCGTGCGCGTGGCGGTGGGCTTGAGGGTTGGCG
>Ga0194110_10011026_pt1 | contig 9992 bp, 7 predicted proteins | sample TA2Kig1200mmetaG_FD_146192 | JGI IMG/M metagenome (GOLD analysis project Ga0194110, IMG submission 146192) | Freshwater microbial communities from Lake Tanganyika, Tanzania - TA2015032 Kigoma Deep Cast 1200m | ecosystem: Environmental > Aquatic > Freshwater > Lake | place: Tanzania: Lake... | reverse complement strand
AATTATGGATTCTCGTTTATATAAATTTGATTAAAGAAGAAATTTTAATTGAAGATTTAATGATTGGAATGATTTTTCCTTTTTCTATTTTTTCATATTATATTGAATTCTTAATAAAGGTTCAGTAAAATTATATGCTAGTTTAACATAAATATAGGAGGTTATCAATAATTAGGGTCGAGGGATAAGCTTGAGCGAAACTCCAGATACAATAATAAAATTAGTGGAAAAGTTTGAACACAACTTAGATCTATACAAACGTTCAGATAATGAGGAACAGATAAAACAGGAGTTTATAAACCCATTTTTCAAAGCTCTGGGATGGGATGTTGATAATGAGTCAGGAGCAGCCCCACCTTATCGAGATGTTATTTTTGAAGATTCCATTAAAGTAGGAGGAGGAACTAAAGCCCCAGATTATTGTTTCCAGTTACCTGGGAAAAAGATGTTCTTTGTGGAGGCAAAAAGACCCACAGTAAACATAGAAAAGGATATAAAACCATCCTACCAGCTTAGAAGGTATGCATGGAGTGCTAAACTGTCTTTATCTATTCTAACGGATTTTGAGGAGTTTGCTGTTTATGAGTCACGCACGAGACCCAAAAAGAATGACCGGGCCAGCACAGGGAGGATAATGTACCTCACCTACAAGGATTATGCAGATAAATGGGAGGAAATTTACAACATCTTTTCTAAAGAAGCTGTTCTAAAAGGTTCCTTTGATAAATTCGCCGAGAGCACCAGAAAAAAACGTGGCACTTCTGAGGTGGACGATGAGTTTTTATCAGAAATTGAAGGTTGGCGCGACCTTCTTGCCCGTAACATTGCCCTTAGAAATCCAGATTTATCCATAGAGGAGTTGAACTTTGCAGTTCAACAGATCATTGACAGGATAGTGTTTTTAAGGATGTGCGAAGATCGGGGTGTGGAGAAGTATGAGCAGCTTAGAAATCTTCTTGAAAATGGTGGTATATACCAAAATTTCTGTGAATTATGCAGGATAGCTGATGAGAAGTATAACTCAGGATTATTTTATTTTAAGGAAGAGAAAGGGAGGGAAACCCCTCCTGATGAGTTAACATTGGATTTGAATATTGATGATGGAGTTTTCAAGACAATTATAACCAATCTTTACTATCCTAACAGCCCCTATGAGTTCTCTGTTCTATCTCCAGAGATATTGGGAAATGTTTATGAGAGATTTCTGGGTAAAGTTATACGTCTAACCCCATCTCATCAGGCTAAGGTAGAGGAGAAACCAGAGGTTAAAAAGGCTGGCGGTGTTTATTACACTCCCCAATTCATTGTTGATTATATAGTGGAGAACACTGTTGGAAAGTTATGTAAGGGTAAAACACCCAATAAAATCTCTAAATTAAGAATTCTTGACCCTGCCTGCGGATCAGGCTCTTTTCTGCTTGGAGCCTACACTCATCTTCTTAACTGGCACCGAGATTATTATAATAAAAAGAAGGATAAGAAAAGGCTCAAAGATAAGATTTATAAGGCTAAAGATGATGAATGGCACCTCAGCATCAAAGAGAAGAAACGGATACTGCTCAATAACATATACGGGGTGGATATTGACCATCAGGCAGTGGAAGTTACCAAACTGAGCCTGCTTCTGAAGGTATTAGAAGGTGAAAACCGAGATATTTTGGAAGCTCAGCAGAAGCTTTTCAGGGAAAGGGCACTGCCAGATTTGGATGATAACATTAAGTGTGGTAATTCGTTGATTGGCCCTGATTTCTATGATCAGGACGAACTTGAATTAAGTGGAAAGGAAATTCAGAGGATAAATGCCTTTGACTGGAATTATGAATTTAAGGAGATAATGGAGAATGGTGGTTTTGATGCAGTGATTGGTAATCCGCCGTATATCCGGATTCAGGCCATGAAGGAATGGGCGCCACTGGAAGTAGAAAATTACAAGAAGCAATATCTTGCGGCGAGTAAAGGGAACTATGATATTTACGTTGTTTTTGTAGAGCGTGGACTTCAGTTATTGAACAAAAACGGACTTTTAGGATTCATATTGCCCCATAAGTTTTTCAATGCCAAGTATGGCCAACCTTTACGTTCATTGATAGCTGAAGGTAAATTTCTGGATAAAATTATTCATTTTGGGGATCAGCAAATTTTTGCAAGGGCTACGACTTATACAAACCTCCTATTTTTGAATAAAACAGGTAATAAAAAATTTAAATTCGTTAAAGTAAACAATTTGGATAATTGGAAAGCTTCAGGTGAAGCTATGGAAGGTTATATCGTATTGGAAAAAGTTACAGATGATGAATGGAATTTTATTGTAGGAAAAGGGGCTGAAATTTTCGAAAAGCTGAATGAAATGACTATAAAATTAGAAAATGTGGCAGAAAGAATATCACAAGGCATTCGTACTAGCGCTAATGAAATTTACGTTTTAGATTTAATTAAGGATAATGGGGATAATATACTTGCTCATTCAAAAATTTTAAACAAATCAGTCAAATTAGAACGCGAATCATTATTATTATTCTTACTAGGCAGGGAAATTAAACCTTATTCGATTCAACCGTCGGGTAAATTTGTTATTATGCCATATACTATCCAAGATAAAGTTGTAGATTTAATAAAAGAAGAAGAATTGAAAGAAAAATTTCCAGAAACTTATAGTTATCTTCTCGAAAATAAAAAATACCTTGAAGAAAGGGAAAAAGGACGCTTTAAAGGATCTGAGTGGTACATTTACGGCCGAAGTCAAAATATCGATTTAATGTTATTGCCAAAGATACTTGTTCCAGATATTGCAAATCGTGTATCTTTCACGCTTGACGAAAACGGAGAATACGCCTTTACAAGTGGTTATGGAATAACCTTAAAAAATGGTATTAAAGAATCATTAAAATATATCCTTGGTTTATTAAATAGTAAATTATCCGATTTTTATCTTAAAATGCTCAGTACTCCGATGCGCGGTGGCTTTTATAAATACGAAACTCGTTTTATCAAAAATCTTCCCATACGTTCTATAGACTTCCAAAACCCCGATGATGTTGCCCTTCACGATAAAATAGTCAAATTAGTTGAGCAAATGCTCCAATTACACAAAAATCTCGATGATGCGAAAACTCCAAATGAAAAGAAAATGATCCAGCGCCAGATAGATGCAACAGATAAGCAAATTGATAAGTTAGTTTATGAATTATACGATCTAATGGATGAAGAGATTCAAATAGTTAAAAACAGTTAATATGAATTACTCAAAACGTTAACCAAGTTTTGATAAGCTTTTTTATTATCCTCTTCATCACCACTTTCAAGTAGAAGTTCTATTATTTTCTCAATTCTTTCAGCATACCATTCCGTACTCTCTACATTTTCTAAGAGATTATTATTTTCGTCAAACGTATCAAAAATTGCTTTAGAGTTAAGACAATCGCTAAAATACAACAATAACAGTAACAAATTCATAAAGGTACTATCAAACCAAACTTCTTCAGCATATTTTACAATGCAACACTCAATAGCAAACGATGATATCTTGAAATTATAGTTGTCCCTACTAAATTTCACTAATCGTATTATATTACGGAAATTATCTCTATCTTTAGCTAATTCATTTATTAAAGTTATGTCTTGCAAGGGATTAGTTAATATCCATCCATTATTTTTATCACCTTTTGGAATATCATAAAAGATTGTATCTTGTTTTTCTGTATGCTGGAATATACCTGCAGGAACAAGATCTATATTAATATCCTTACTTTCAATACGTGCTGTTATTGCCTGTCCATTTCTAATGGGTGCGGTACCTCCATAACTTTCTACTACTTCTGTAACAATGCTCTTTAACCAATTTAACAGTTTAGATGGACTTACTCCGGATCCATCTGATTTTTTGTATTTTTGATCATATTTATGGTTAGGATTTGCACTTCCGAGTCCGTCTCCTATTCTTACGCCCTTCTGTTCGAAATATCCAGTATAGGAATCTATAACTACTAACACATCATATTCATCTACATTTTTTACCTTAGTTCCCTTAAAATAGCTGCCAAAATATACAAAAAGTTGAGGTTTATATAATGTAGGCTCTCCCTCTCTCTCATTTATTTTGTTTTTAATTTTATTTAAAAGCCATTCACGACTTTTTGCAGATTCAGAAATATCTATTTGGCTAAGAGCAATTTTCTCTTTTATAAATTTTCTAATCAGCTTATCCATTCTTATAAAGTCTTCAGTCTTACTCATTTTTTCTAATTCATCAATTTTATCTCGATTAGTCAAAATAATCACCTTCAATCATAATTTAAGTTCTTTATTTGTATATGATTCCTCTCCTTTTTGTATTCCTTCTTTAGATTCAATATAGTCTTTTTTACTTGTCGGAAAGGCTTCAGCATCAACATTGATGGCATGAATCTCTTTGCTAATTTCTTCAACACTCTGGATAATGGATTTAACATCTATAATACCATCGTCAATATAAGCTTTTAATCTGCTACATTTTTTAAATAATTCGAGATATCTATTCCCTATACTTCTATGGCCTTCTGCAATCTTAAAATAATTAGAGTGTATTTGAAACGCGCTAAGGCCGGTTCCTATAGCTACTATTAATAAAGTGAAGTATTTCAAAATTTCAGAATTTGTGTAGATGATCAAATAGATTAGAACGAAATCAACGAATATGTTAATACCTAAAATAGCTATACTTATATGGCTATAATAACCATTTTTCCTATCTGCAGCATTAAAATGCTTTTTTTTACCATATACAGCATCTAATTTCGTTTCTTTTAATTTTTTAATAGTATTATTAGGTTTCATTTTATTTTCTCCTAATTTTTCATTTAATAAATAAAAATAAAGTCATTGGGAATCCAATGACCAATTTACTTGACTTAACCCCTATCAAAGAGGCATCCATTACATTTAGCACAGGGTGGTAATGTGTCTGTGTTGTCATCAAGGTATAAGTCTTCACTACATCTCCGGCAGACATATCTACCTGCACCTGGCTTTTGGCCACACTTATATGCCATATTTTAACCTCCGAATTTTTTTTATCTAATTTAAATCTCTTAAATTCTTATAAAATATAGAAAAGGGGCTTTACGCCCCCATCGTATATTTTATTTCTTGTTGTGCCATTTACCTTTAATTTGGCCTTTTTTACCATTTACAGTAGTTTTTTGCCTGATAGTAAGGTATTTATGGTTTTTGGTGTTATGGATCCGTTTCTGAGCCATTACACCACCTCCATGATTTTATATTCGGCGGAGTGATAAGCAACACTAAAACAAATAATTTTATCAAAAAATCACAAAATTTATAAACCTGAAAAACAACTATATACTGTTTTAGTATAGTATGTGTCGGCAGGGTATGATTTTTGTTATTCGTTGTTATGTTCTTTCATCCCCTCGCTGCTCATACGTTGTGTATGAACTCTAGAGTAAATCTTAATAATTTCCCACTCATACTTGATTAATTTGTTTTTAGCCTCCTAGTTTTCAATTTAGAAAACTATTTATGACTAGATTTTTATTTTTCCTCTTATTTATACTTTTCGGTACATAAGGAGCTATTTCTGGATTCTGGTTGTTTAAGATGTCTAACTAAACTTTTTAAATATTAAAAACCACTAGATAATAAGAATGCAAAAAATCTGAATGATGAAAAAATTCTAAATGAAAAGAAGATGATTCAAAGGCAGATTGATGCTACTGATAAGCAGATAGATAAGTTGGTTTATGAATTATATGGTTTAACAAATGAAGAAATCCAGATTGTTGAAGAAAGTCTAAATTGAGGTATTTTAATGGCTAAAGATATTTTTGATATAGTTCTTGTAGGAGTTCAGATATTTACTCTAATTTTTCTAATCGTTTATGTAAAAAAGACGTGGGACATGGCAGTTTCTACAGAAAAATCAGCAAAAATATCGAAAATGACTCTTCAAGAGATGAAAGAAGCCAGAGATCAGGAAATTGCTCCTTATGTTGTTGCTTATTTCGATATACCCTATGGGAAAAGATTAATATCTCTGGTTATAAAGAATGTTGGTAAAAGCTTAGCTAAAGGTGTCAAGCTGGAATTCAATCCCGAGTTAGTAAATAGTATTGGAACAGATTTTAGTTCTATTCCGCTTATAAAAAATGGAATTGCTTCAATGCCTCCAGGATATGAGATAAAAACGTTTTTTGATTTTTCTCATGCAGTTTTTGGAAGCGAAGAGCTACCTTTAACTTATAAAGTGAAGATTACCTATTTCGGAGGTCTTCAGATAGAACCTAGGGTTACAGAACAGGTATTAGATCTATCTGCATACAAAGAGCTAACTTCCATTTCTGAAAAGGGTTTACATGAACTTGTAAAAGAGTTAGAAACCTTCGTAAAAGATAATAAAGAAATAAAAAACAGTTTGGAAAAAATAAAAGACATCATCGAGAGTGGTATTTGGCTTAAGAATCCAGAAATTTCTATTTCCAATTTAACTCAAGATCCTGATATGTGGAAATCTATGTTATTATCTCGATTGAACGAATTTAAAACTTTATGGACATCTGTATATCTTAAAGAGGAAATGAGGGAGATAAATCCTTTCCATGATGATATGAAGAATAGATTTAGCATTATAGGTGCACAGATATTGTCCCTTTCTTCTAAGTATCCTTCAGAGATCTCATCTGAACTTGTTGATGATCTAATCGAGATTGGAACCAAATTGTTTAAATTAGGTAGATTTCACTTTGTAATCGATGGAAGAAGGGACAGGGATGCTTTTGAAAAGTTTGGAAATGAAATTGTAATTATTATAGACCAAATTATTAAAAAATTAGTTCCCAGCTAATACTATATAATTAGAGAAGAAGATGTCAAAGCCTCTTTAAGATAGGTACATTGACCACAGACCAGTTGGTTTATGAGTTGTACGGATTGACTGAGGAAGAGATTAAGATTGTTGAGGAAATTTGAAATAGTTTAATTATAATAAATATCATTAGTTAATATTTTTAAAACGTAAAAATTTAAATAAGTAAGGAGTAGAGCATATGCCCAGAATTAAAGCCAATATAAACCCGCAGATTTTAGTATGGGCTAGGAAGAACTCAGGTTATACAATTGAAGAAGCAGCATACAAAATAAATGTTAAAACTGAACGTTTAAGGGCATGGGAATATGGAGAGGAAAAACCATCCTTAAATCAGCTTATTAAAATAGGCAAAACTTTCAAAAGACCTTCTGCTATATTTTATAGTCATAAAATTCCTAAAAGTCCCCCGCCAATAACTGATTTCCGAACTCTACCAGATACAGATTTTGAATTAGTGATCACTCCAGATATGAGTTTTGAAATAAGATTTGCACATGAAAGAAGAAAAACAGCAATAGAACTGAAAAAACAACTTGGTGAAAGAATACCTGATTTTCCATTAACAGCGGAAATGACAGAAAAGCCAGAAGCATTATCAAACCGTATAAGAGAAATTTTAGATGTTACAATCAGAGATCAATTTTCATGGGTAGATAAACACAAAGCTCTAAGATCATGGATAACAGCTGTTGAAAATACTGGTGTTCTCGTTTTCCAATTTAGTGGTATTGACATAAGAGAAATGAGGGGTTACTCTATCAGCGAAACTCCTTTCCCTGTCATTGGCTTGAACGGTAAGGATTCTCCACGTGGCCGCATATTTACTTTATTACATGAATTCACCCATATTGTTCTCGGAAATGGAGGAATATGTAATTTATTGGATAAAAAAAGAAAATACAACCCAGTAGAGGTTTACTGTAATCGAGTTGCTGGTGAAATTTTAGTACCTACAGATACTTTACTCCAAGAACAAATCGTTATCAATCACACTAATGATTTTTGGGATGAATGGCAATTAAGGGAACTATCAAAAAAATTCAAAGTAAGCCAAGAAGTAATTTTGAGAAGATTGTTAATCTCGGGAAAAGCTTCGGAGGAATTCTACTCGTCTAAGAGGGATGAGTTATTAAAGATGTTTCAACAACGAAGTACTAAAAAAAAGGGTGGTCCCCCACAATTTAGGCTGATTCTTAGAGATAATGGTAGATATTATACTAGTCTTGTTCTTTCATCATATCATCGTGATTTAATAACCTCAAGGGATCTTTCCAACTTTTTAGGAGGAATTAAACTCAGTAATATACCACCCATTGAAGAAATTTTGGTTAATGAAAGAGGAAAATGAATATGAAGTACTGTATGGACACTAGTTCTTTTCTCGAAGGAGCCGTGGGAAGACCTTATCAAATGAATATTTTTAGTACACTTTGGGATAAAATTGATACCCTGGCTAAGGAAAACCGTATTATTGCGCCTTTCCAAGTATTAAAGGAACTTGAAAGAAAGCAGGATGAGGTTTATCACTGGGCCAAAGAAAGAGAATATATTTTCCAGTTTTCAGAAAGAAGAGAACAAAGGGTTATTAGTAAAATTGTTACTGAATTTCCTCAATTCCCACCAGAATATAGTTCGGATGGAGTATGGGCTGATGCTGATGTTATTGCACTTGCTCACACTAAAAATGCTTTAGTCGTTTCACAGGAGGATAAAGTAATTTCAAACGATTCGACGAAAGTCAAAATACCAAACGTTTGTGAATTTTTTGATATTGAATGTATAAAACTGATGGATCTCATAGTTAAAGAAGGATGGAAGTTTTAATTGAAAATACCCTGACTAAAATAAGAATAAATAAGTCGTTTATATAAAATTGTTCGAAGATTAATCATGATTATTGGGCTATTTTAGCTTTTAAACTATCAAACGCAAAATCCAACGCATCCTGCATTTTATCTGTATGTCCAGTTATAATTTCTACATCTTCTGTATTGGGCTGTTTTCCCTCAATGCCGCGGGTTTTCAGAATAGGCTTCCAATTTTCTTTTAAAAATCATAGCCTAATCATTAATTAAATTTACCCGCTTAATATCAATATGAGTGTTTTTATATCTTCTTTTTTGCTAATATATCCAATTCTTCCTTGGTTTCTTCCAGATAAGTTTTTAGAACTTCTATTCGATTATCTAAAGCTGCTTCATCATTTGGATCAATTTTCAAGGCCTTTTCAAAACATTCAAGGGATTCTGGATATTTCTTAAGGAATCCGAGTGCAATTCCCATATTATTCCAAGCAATGGAGTTAGATTGATCTATTTTCAATACTTTTTTATAGGTTTCTACTGAATCTTCAAATTTCCCTTCCTTGAGGAATTTTTCTCCCATTTCATTCCAATGCACAATGTAATCTAATTTTTGGACAGTATCAATTCTAATTTCTTTTTCTAAATAATTAGAAACTAAATCAAGCGCATCTTGCATTTTTTCTGTGTTGGGACCCGCACCCTGAGCAAGCGTTGGTCTTCCACCGCCTCCACCACCCAATATTTTGGTGGCTTCCCCTATGATTTCGTTGATTTTTATTCCCTGATCTATGGCCTTTTTGGAGGACGCCCCCACGATTTTACCATCATTGTTACCAATAATTACTACATCAACTTTTCCTGATTTTTCAACCAAGTCAGTAGCTATCTTTTGGAGTTCACCTATATCTGCATCTATTATTCCCTTTAAAACTTTTAAATTTCCGATTTCTTCTGCCCTTTCCTCAAGCCCTTCTTTTTTAAGCGATGCTATTTCACCCTTGAGGCGGTTTATTTCATTTTTGAAGGATTTCCATTCAGTAAAGAACCTATCACATGTTTTGGGGAGTTGTTCAGCTTCTACTTTGAAGGTTGCTGCACTTTCTCTTAGGAGGGTCTCATTTTTCTGCATTGCTTCAACTGCAGCCTCTCCAGCTGAAAAGTCGACTCTTTCCACACCATCCTGGATTCTTTCGCTCCGGTTTATTTTAATAAAACCGATATCTCCAGTTTTATCAACATGGGTTCCTGCGCATGCCTGCACATCCACACCATCAATTTCAACCACTCTAATTGTGGAACCTGGCACAACACCTCCCTGATATAGG
>Ga0194110_10011025_pt1 | contig 9992 bp, 9 predicted proteins | sample TA2Kig1200mmetaG_FD_146192 | JGI IMG/M metagenome (GOLD analysis project Ga0194110, IMG submission 146192) | Freshwater microbial communities from Lake Tanganyika, Tanzania - TA2015032 Kigoma Deep Cast 1200m | ecosystem: Environmental > Aquatic > Freshwater > Lake | place: Tanzania: Lake... | reverse complement strand
CAAGAGACATTGTGCTTTGCCCTATCCATGAGATATTAAGCGGGATTAAAGCCTCAAATAATGCCTTAGAATATTGAGGATGACCTGTAACATTATCATCTAATATCAAAAAAGTTTTCGAGCCAGATTGCTTAATATCATCAACAACCAATGAAACATCTCTATGCCTGATTTTCTTCCCATAGAAAGTTGAAACTGAGCAAAAATCGCAATCGTAAGGGCATCCTCTGGTTGTTGCCAATCCTGCAACGTTAAACAGAGTCCTATTAACACGAATATCCCGTCTTGGATGTGGATACTTTGAAAGATCAGGATTGGGGACATGGTAAAATGGCTGTAACTCTTTTCTTTTAAAATCCTCAACGAGATTTCCCCAACAGCCTTCCGCCTCCCCGATGACAACTGAATCAGCATGCTGTATGGCTTCCTGTGGTAAGATGGTTGGATGTATGCCGCCAAGAACAACCTTAGAGCCTTTTTCCCTGAAAATCTCAGCTAACTGATAAGCCCTATTAGCTGTGGCGGTCATGGAAGTTATGCCCACTAGGTCATAATCCTTAGAAAAATCAATATCATCACTTTCTTCATCTGTAATTGTCATATCCACATCGTCAGGTGTGAGTGATGCCAATATGTTCAACGCTAATTGCGGAATCTTAAGTGCCTTTGGTTCCTTTCTGTCAATATGCGGGGATGGGGAAACTAAAAATAGTCTCATTAACTATCTCCTTAAATGATCGTATACTTACCCCCGAAAATTAGACCACAAGCTAAGGTGGAATTTGAGGTATAATAAACATCCTATATCTGTTATCATCGAATGAACCCGATTGCACGCGAGCTTCAATGTGCCTATATCAAACTTGGCTGAAGCTCGCTTTTCCATCTTCTTCCACGAGTATAAAGGAAAACGCACTATAGAATTTTCGGTAAATAGTTGAGGTTAAAAATCAAAAGAACATATTATCGTAAGGGCAAAGAATTTATAGCTAGATCAAGATATAAAGCCAATTTATGGATGTGAAAATATCTCGCCTCTATAATCTCAAAACCTCAATTCCTTTCCGAAATTTCTATAGAATATATCTTATACCATTTTCAAAAATTGACTGTGCATTAGTTTCTGATTTAAGGAATACCAGAACTCCTTGATCCCCCTTTAGCTAAAGGGGGAAAGGGGAATTTGATTCGTTATATAATTGACGCTATTTTATTAGCCTGTTGATCATTTTACATCAAAGATAATGCACAATTAGATATTGAAATTGGTATTAGTGCGTCTCCCTACCCGGGAGTGAACTTCGGCAACTCCCACCCTCTGCTGACAAATCGCATTTTATTTGACCCTCATTCCAGATTTTGTGGAACAAAAACCTAAGCAACGTACCCAATACAATAAAAAGACTCTGCATAACAACTATTATCTGGCATTTCTAAGAAAAATATGCCCTAAACTATTATAAATAATAGCCTTGTCCGATTTCCTAGCTTTTTTCTAATATTAACAATCGTTATAATTTTACCTGCCAACACAAGTTGAATATCCAGCCAGCCATATTTCAATTATTCTGATCGCGCCCTATAATTTATCACAGGGAAGAAAATAACCCCGTCTGCTACGCATTTTTTATGTATTTTATACGGTTTTTTAGCTTCAGCCGACCTGTAAAAAAGACTGTAAAAAAAGTATAAAAGTAAGTTTGCCACGTCACCTTACCCACTCCTTGCCCCCGTTTACACAACTTGTGTATTTAGCCTGCTGTATTTCAAATATCTTTACCACGCCATAATACTATTACAGCCAAAAGTAACCCCTGTCAGCTACGGGTTTTTTACACCACTAGCAAACCTGTAAAAACCCTAAAAAATCAGAAAAAATATTATAACCCTATACGCCACAAACTCGATCATTTCAGGAGAGACCCTAAATCTATACCATGCCTCTCCAGAAACCTGATCAGGCAGGTAATATCATTTTCTGTAAAGTCATCTATGGGCTTCCTGAAGAAACTGAATCGCTTATCATGCTCCTGACAGCTCCGGTATGTCAGGTTCAGACAATGCCTGCAAACAAAATACTTCGCGCAATATAAAATAGCAACCCTTTTTCCACACTTAGGACAAAGAAACCAGTACCTTACACCTCCGTAATGACATGGAGTCTTGTCAATTCTAACGGAATAATCTAGTTCCTCTGTCTCTTGGTACGTATAAAGAAATCTCACGTGAGCATCTGTGCAGATAGTGTTAATACTGCCAGTCTTTCGACCCGAAATACTCCACGTTATGGTAACGCTTCTGATCCGATCTTCGTGAATAAGACCCTCACGTGCCATCCACCGAATATCAAGCGATTTATAGTCCTCCGTTGTATCCTTTGCATCCCTTACCATACCCAAAATTCCTAAATCATTAGGCAAAAATAGGCATTTTTCATGCAATTTTGCCTTATAAACGTAACAAAATCAAGGCTTTTCACCATGCGCCATTTTTGCACAAAAACAGCGAGAAAATACCAGTTTTTGACATAATTCAGACCTTTTTCATGCTTCTTTAGCGTAAATTCTACGTTGATCTATAATGTCATTACCTTGCTATTAACTGTTATATCCCCCCCTTACAAAGGAAAAGACTTGAAAACACAACGGTTAAAGATGTCGACAATCCCTGAAAAATCCTCACAGCCTATCAAAAATTTATAAAACCAAAAAATACAAAATGTGCTTGACACAAAGTAGGGTGTCCGTAAACTTTTGACAGTAATGTAAGGAGGACCCTATAATCAAATATTGAGCAAGAGCAAGTCTACGCCTTATTCTATCGATATTCTTACCATATAAAAAGTATACAAAATTCAACTATAACATAGCCGAACTGTTATAAATTGCATAATCAAACACGAAAAATCAATAAAAAAAAACAAAAAATCTGTCTCTCATTTATATTGCCATTGTTTGTAAATCAACTGCTTTTTTATGTATTTTTATAACAAGATCATATAATCCTATCCAAGCATTTTATCAAGTGTTCATCAGTGTTTTCAGCTATCTTCAATATTTTTTCTTCTACTATTAAAGCCAACATACGCTCATCTTTAGGATTATTTTCGATAGATTTCATTTCTTTTGGAATTTTCTATACGACCTTTTTCATAAAACCGCATGATTATTATGTTTATCAGCCTTCATAGGTATAAAAATTGTTGCAAAATACGTCTTTATGCGTGTAAAAATCCAGCTTACATCTTTTCTGCGAAATCTTTTAACTTTCCGTTGACCTTCCGTTGTATTTTTACCCTCTAAACCTGTAACCTTTTAGTTACCTTTTGGTAACGTTTTTATAAGCCTATTTTCAGTCTAAAATAAGCATAAAAACAAGCCTTTTCTCTATCAATTCACCGCCTTAGAAAAACGTTCCTGTTATACTCTTTCTTATTTTTTTTAATTCTGAACTCGTAGCGAGTAAGGTTAAGAACTATTGAAAGTAACACGAAAATTGATCATAGCATAAGCTATAAGCCGAAATCCTATCCGGATTTCTTCTAATCTGTCATAACTAATGGCAAGTCTGCGATATGTGTCTTGCCAACCAAAGGTGCGTTCCACTTTGTATCGCTCTTTATAGTGCTTCTTGTTAAACCAGCGATACATGCGAGCTATCACTATTGGCTCCTTTGCGTTTCGACGATTGGGATTGATGACCGGAACTAGCTCCTGCTTCCTTATCAAGTCCTTATTTGTCTTGGAATCAAATCCTGAATCCAATGTCAACGAAGATTTCGCAAGTTCCAGACCAATCTGTTTGGCAAAGGTGACCAGCTTGGTTAAGCTCTCTGGGAGTATCGCCATATCATGTTGATTGACTGGTTTGACTGTTATTGGTCCTAACACAAAACCATTGTTGTCTATTATGGTGAGTTCCTTGTCACCTTTTTGGTGTTTGTGCCCTGAATAACCGATGCCGGTGCCCCCTTTTTTACCACAGTGTTGGAACCGTCACCGTGAATTATGGATGTGTCTAACTGGTCAGTTTCTTTCAGGTGAATAATGGATGCGGAAAATAGCTTCTCATATGAACCATCTTTAGACCATTGGTTGTGCCGTTTATAGACGTTTGACCAGTGTATCTCATTGCGTCTTGTCTTGAGTTGTCTCCATTGGATACCAGTATGTAAGACATAGAGTATGTAGTTGAATATCTTGTAGAATGAAATCTTTGGTCTAGGACCTTTCTTTGGTTTTCTCAAATAAGGGTCAATATACTCATTGAAGTCTTTTCGCGAGACTTGTTTAGGAATCTCATTGTAGATTAGTTTTTTTTCATTAGTTTCAGTTTCCATATTAAACGTGCCATCCTTCGGATAAAGGGTCGTTGATAATAGATCATCTACCATTTATTATAGCACATTTTTATGATTTACTCACTACGAGTTCTCTTCTAAATCATCATTATATATCCTTATTTCAGCATTAAAAGCCTTAATGTTTTTAATCTCATTAGTCACAGAGTCTTTTATTTTACCTTCAAGCACACTTGGTGATAAAGCGTCAAGTTCAACTGCCAAGTCACCATAAGCCTTTAAGTGCTTCTTTGCTCTTGTACCAGTCCTTTTAAGCGCATCCGGGTTGTGTGGTAGCCTATAAGTGAATATATCGTCTTTTAACAAGGCAATCCGCTTGAAGTGTAAGCCCTTAATACCAAACTCGTCTTTTAATGTTATCTTCATAGACTCCAACATTTCATTTCCAGAAGGATCAAAATCACCAAAATAAAGCATAACATTTTCTTTTTCATCACGATTGACAAGCCTATCCTTAAAGTCATGTAGAAAACTGACACTGGAAAAGCCCCTGCATACTATCACTGACACACCATACTGACTACATACCCTTGAAAATATAGAACTGAGCGCATCCTTTTCGATCCAAACCTCGATATACTTACCTTGCGTTTGCCATAAATCCCGGATGTATGACTTTTCTATACTTTCCATATATGAGTCAAGGTATTGATATTTGTCTATCCAACCGCTATGATCGTGATATGCTCTGACACGATCCTCGATGTCATTCCAGCTTATATGTCCGTCTATCCTTGCCCATTTCAGAAGATTAGAAAGCATATTGTATTGACTTCTCACGTTCTCAATATAACCCTTGCCTACCAACTGGTAATATACTTGCCTTAACGTCAATGGCTTATATTCTGACAAGTCAAACAAAATTTCCTTGACCTTTTCGAGCCTGCTTACGTTATTTTTTGTCCAACTTAAACGCCTTCTTGCCATAGCTTTACCCCGCTAAAATGTTGCTTTTTGTTGACAAATGTTATCTAAAATACCCGCTATTTTATGCCAACATTTGCCATCAATTTAACCACAAACTACCACTATTTTGTGGAGTCCGTCTAAATCCTCTAATTAGACGATCTCGCTTTTTGACGCTTTTAAATGCGTTGTGTCCATGTCTAATCTGTGTCCAATTTTACTGCAATTTTACAGCAAAAATAACTGTCATTTTTCCGACAATTTATGTCCAATCTTAACATGACAATCTATGTGCAATTTGTCTCCAATTTTACTCTACATTTACTCCACAATTTTTCACCAATCCATCTGAAATTTATCCGCCGTTGCTCTGCCGTTCCAGTGACTTTTTCAGCGATCCCTTGTTAAATCGGAATCGCTTCCGGTGTGGTTGCTAAAAAAGACTTTTCGTCAATCATAGATACACCGATCACATGCAAGGGATATATTTTGCCTTTGTAGCTCACAAGAGGATTACGAAACATCAGCTTGCGTTCTGTCATTTCATCAGTAACGTAAATATCAATATCGCTTTCTGCATGTTGCGTTCCCTTTGCCACCGACCCAAAGAGATAAGCCTTGCACCTAATATAAGCCCTTATCTCTTGTGGTTTACTCCAGTCAATAAATATCGGTTTTCTCATTGCCAAGCCCTCCCAGCTCACGACCTTAAAAAGCCAACAATCCGCTTAATATCGCTGTCTGAAAGTCCACACATACGCCATAACTTGACTTGCTCTTGTGTGACCTTACCAGCGACCTCCGACTTGGTGATAACGTTTTCCGTTCCGGCATATCTAACAAGCACTCGATCCGCCCTTCGCTCTATTGGAGATTCAACACAATAAAATATTTCTGTTTCCATAGGATCACCTAAAAAATTTTACAGCAGATTTACAGCACTTTTACAGCACTTTTACAGCACTTTTTTTTAACACTTTCACCTTTATTAATCACACTTACAGCAGAAACAGCAGATTTTTACCTATATTACCCCAACATTTTATATACATGAATTAAAAGAGTATAATTTCCTATACAAAAATATCCTATTTATAAAATTTTATCAAGTTAATAATAAAAAAGTGCTGTATCTGCTGTAATATAGATAAATACTAAGAAAAATCTGCTGTTAAATCTGCTGTAAATCTGCTGTTAAATCAAGAAAATCTGCTGTTTTTGTCAGTTTGCAATTAATTTGACACCTTCAAACATTCTGCGACCTTCGCTATTCATTACCTCTCTTATTTCTCTAAAGATTCTTAATCTCTGATAGAAGTTGTTACGAGTAACAGTCTTAAAGTTAGCTTCATTACAGTATCTACAAAAAGCGTCATATAGCAAGCCCCGCTCAATTCTTGACGTAGGATCAAGTTCACAACATTCATCTACAAAAGCCTTAACTGGATCATTCTGTTTTTCATATTCACCAAGCGCATCTTTAACTTTGCCCGGTTCCGAGAATGACCCTCGATTAAAAATCCGCCTTAACTCTGGTAATGCACAGTTTAATAATGCCGATAGATTTTCCGGTCTGCTTAGCTCATTAGCCAAGCCCTTTTTATCATCTGCACCAATGAATTGACGATCAAAAGGAATAATACACCAACGCCTGTAATATGCAAAACTCCGATCCCTTGATCTTGGAATTTCATTTGCAGAAAATACGAGCCTTGCAAAAGGTTTGAATGAGAAAGGATTTTGATTTTTGCGCTCAGCATCTATGCTATCACCTGTAACGATAGTCTTGAAATAGGTAGTGCTTTCAAGCGACCTATTGTCTAAGTCTGCAAAGAGATTAACGAGTTTTCCGAATAAATCCGCCCTTTTGAATCTATGATCTGATAATTCTTGTAAAGGCACTTTGGAAACGTTATCTTTGCCTATGAAATTTTCCAACACAGTCAAAAACGTTGATTTTCCGTTAGCCCCCGATCCAACTAACATAAAAGCCTTAGCCATAGTAGTATCAGGAATAAGGCAATATCCGAATAGCTCACAAGCCAACTGTATACATTCTGCATCAGCTAAAGTGCTGTCAAGCCAATCAGTAATAACGCTATTGCTAACGTTAGGATCATATTTCACCGGGATTCTGATTGTTGATAGATAATCCTTTGAATGTTCTAGCCATTTCCCTGTTTTATAATTCAACATGCCGTTTTCAAGGTTAATCAAGTCTATATAAGTGTTAAGGCTACTGCGCTCTGTCCTAGACATTGCCTTTATATATTTGATTACCTCAATAACTCTGTTAGCTCTTGATTTACTGCCAAGCCGTTTATAGCTTTCCGTTTCAACGTAGTCATCACCGATAGCCATATAGACGCCATTCTGGTAGACGTATAAGATACCATCAACGCAAATAAAGTCATAGTCATTCATTAATTCATCAGCTAATAACTTTGGGATGAAAGTGCCATCTACAAAATACGAAGGATCAATCTTTTTCTGTTTTTCTGCTTGCTCTGCATCAGCTTCTTTTATCTCTGCCACTGGATCACCCGCCTTGTTTGACTTGTCTATCGTTGTATGATTGCCACCGGGATTATACGTTTCCGTTAAGTTTGACAATGCTTTGTTGATGGTTCTATGCTGATAATCTTCACGATCCCATTTATCATCATATAAAGCGGATTGCTTCATAAGACTGACAATCTGGCTAAAATCTTGTGTATAAAATGCGATTAAGTCTACAAGTGCTAAATCGCCGGATGATTGATCTGGTGTTCCGTCTGGTTTAGGATAATCAGAGCAGTCACCATTATAAAACAGCTTCTTGAATTTATCGCTATTCTTGGCATTGTTTAGCTTTTCAATGATTTCCTGATCTGAAAGTGTGATTGTGGAAAGTTGTCGTTTGGTAGGTTCTTTTTGCTCTGATTTGCCGAATATTTCCTCACAGATTTGATTAACTTGCTCTTGGCGCTCTTCAATAGTCAACGGATAGCCTTGTAAGATGTTTCCAGTAGTGCAGAAAAAGCGACCTTGATCGTATATTTCAAAACCTCTTTCTGTGTCTTTTCTTCCGGTTTTATTGCCTGCCTTGATATGCTCTGGAATTTTAGCCTTAACGATTACATGAATGCCAAGCCCGGATTGACTGTATTCAGTATAGCTATTAAGCCGTTGAATTTTGTTTAAAGCCCATTGGTTGATCTCTTTTGTTTCAGTATCAACGCATTTGTCAAAGTCTATTCCACAATATTGATCGTTCTCTGTGAATATAAACCCTACGCCGTCATGGAGTCCGCTTTTGACTGACTGGACGGCATATACTAACGTTGTCCAAGTTCTAGGATCATCAACGCTTGCTAATGTCTGTGTTCCTGACTGATAAGGGATTTTTGTTTCCTTACCTTCTCTGATTTCTTTTTCCCAACATACCCATTGTCTTAATCCATGTAATTCTTTTGGTATTCCGTCAACGTTGATTTTCACAGCTTCACCGCCTTATATTTAGTATAACCGCTTGCCGTTGCTCTGGTTCTGCTTGCTTCATGTCGTCTATTTTCTGCTCAATCTCTTTTCGTTTATGCGCTTTCCGTGTCCGTTTCAATGTCAATCTCACTGTCCGCACCTTCTTTGCCTATAAGTCCAGCGCCCTTCATTATAGAGATAAGGTTATCAAGATCAAGAATTGCTAAGTATTGCTTTTCTTTTGGGCGTTTAACCGCTAAAATTGGAATTTTTTTCTTACGATCCGCATAAGCCCGGAGTTCAGACCACCATTTAGGTATTGACCACCGACCACAACATTTACAGTCAATAGCAAAAAGTTCTGATTTAATATCGCTTTTTTCGTCTGACCCCAAGCCTAAAGCCCGCTCTGACTGGAATTTTTTAGCCACAACCCTTTCGGTATGTTTCCATGCCTTGTATTTTGTCATGTCAATTCCTTTCCATGCTCTTGACGCACCTCTAGGTTTTTGCTATAATTAAATTAATGAGAAATTAAAAAGCCCCCCCGGCGTTAAGCCCCTTTGGGATTTTCTCAGGAAAACAGGTTACAATATGCCTGTTGATATAGTGCAGAAATAAGCCCCTGCACAAAGAAAAATAGCAGTCCGTTCCGTCTGCTTCAAGAGATTTAACCGATCTTGACCCCGCCAAGAGAAAAGATCGGTTATTTTTTTTCTATTTTTAGACTTGCTTTTCAGCTTGAATTTCACCATCAAGCAACGCCTTTATTTTCTTAACTGTTTTCATAGGTTCTGGAAAAAACCTCCATCCTCTAAAATCCCTTTTGCTTTCAATGATTCCACGATCCGCATAACGTCTGATTGTGTTTTCGTGAAGTCCTGTCATTTCTGATATTTCGCTTACTGTTGCTCTTTCCATATCAAGCCTCCTAACATATACTTACTATACTACATATTTTTGTTAATGTCAACGTAAAAAATGATATTTTTATTTTTCAGTATCTTCTTTTTCGTCTGCAAGTGTTAGCTTGCACGTCATTTCCGTCTCAATCGCTATTGTTGCAGTCAGATGTTTTGCTCTGAAAGCCCTTGTTTTGCATGTATCGCTACAATATAATTGCTCTTTTCCTCTACGATCTGGTATGAATAGCTTATTACATTTCGGCGCTTTACATCGCTTAACCTCTGTCTGTTGTGATTGCACCAATACGATCCATTCGTATAAAGCCCTAATCATTCCCCAATTATGAACCGGAGTATACATC
>Ga0194110_10011023_pt1 | contig 9994 bp, 8 predicted proteins | sample TA2Kig1200mmetaG_FD_146192 | JGI IMG/M metagenome (GOLD analysis project Ga0194110, IMG submission 146192) | Freshwater microbial communities from Lake Tanganyika, Tanzania - TA2015032 Kigoma Deep Cast 1200m | ecosystem: Environmental > Aquatic > Freshwater > Lake | place: Tanzania: Lake... | reverse complement strand
CGCTCTCCGAGGCGCTGATGGAGGCCGCGCACGCGGTGATGGGGCAGGCGATACACGTGTAGCGGCAGACTGGTATCCTCTCAATAATCCGGGGAAACGGCGGTCACAGACCGCCTACGAGCCTGCTTTCAGGGGGTCTGCGACCCCCGTCGGCCCCCACTTATTGAACAGATACGCAGACTGCAAATTGCAAACTGCAAATGGCAGATGAAGCATCTACGCGAATCAGCCGTCGATGATTGGCGCGATTCGCGTAGATGCGCGGATGGGGGTATAATTCGAGTGTACTCCATCTGGCGCGGGCAGGAGGTGTCGCGATGTACAAGACTTTGACGGCTACATTTGACGGTCAGGCGCTCTGGCCGGAGTCGCCGCTCGATCTGGAGATGAATGGGCGTTACGTGATCCTGGTCGAAGCGGCTCCTCCCGTGGACGGCGAAGAAGGGGATGTGTGGGATCTGCTGGAGACGTTGGCTGGAACCGTGGACGCGCCAAGTGATTGGGCTGCAGAACACGATCATTATCTGTATGGTACGCCCAAACGTCGCAGCGAGACCGTATCATGAGTCGCGAACGGCTGTTCCTGGACACGGCTTTCATTCAGGCCTTGCTCAACTGGCGTGATCAGTACCATGCTCAGGCTATGACCCTTCTCCCACGAGTGCGGTCTGCTGTAGGGGTCTGGGTCACAGAAGCCGTATTGGTCGAAGTCGGCAATGCGCTGAGCGACGTTGATCGTATGGCAGCAGTTCAGTTTATTGAGCGATGCTACCATTCGTCCAACACGCACGTTGTCAGCGTAGACACACCGCTATTGATGCGCGCTCTGCGTCTCTACCGAGAGCGTCCGGACAAACTATGGGGCCTGACGGACTGCGTTTCGTTTGTTGTAATGCAAGATCACAGATTGATAGATGCGGTGACCACCGATGAACACTTTGTCCAGGCGGGTTATCGCGCCCTGATGATCGAGACAAAGTGAGCTTCTCTTGCGCTGATTTTGTTTGATTTGAGCCAGGGCAATGACCGAGATGAATGCTCGCGTAGCAGATGTAATCAGGCATTTCTGCCGCGAACTGAAACAAATGGGCATCGAGTGCGAACAGGTGTTGCTTTTCGGCTCGCAGGCCAAGGGCACGACCCGTGAAGGGAGCGATATTGACCTGTTCATCATCTCCGCGGCCTGGACGCCTTACAACGAGCGCGAACGGTTGGAGATGCTGGGAATCGCTGCGGCGCGCATTCTGGAACCGATCCAGGCGCGCGGAGCGACGCCTGACGAGGTTGCCAGGCATCAGTTGTCGCCGTTTTTGGAGCAGGTGTTGTCGGAGCAGGCGGTGGCGGTAGTGATGGCATGACAGGCAATTGATACCGAACGCTAGTCGAAGTTGGTTGTAGCGGCAGGGTGAGTATAGCTGCGAGCACCTCCATCTGACCAGGGGGAACTATGAAACTCAGAGCAATAGCGTTTCTTGTTTGCGGTTATATTGCTGGCTATTGTCAAGATCACCTTCCGTGCGTTTGGTATTTATGCCGAATGGTACCATGAGCTTGTTGCTGCCGTGGCTGTGGCGATTGCCTACGTGTTTTTCCCCGCATCGTCGTCTGTCTGTTGGAGATCGCGTTGACACTGGCCATTCTTGCCATTGTCGGCCTTTTGCTTGTCGGTGGCGGCTACCGTATTGCAGGTGTTCTGGGGGCATCAGTCGGCGTTATCCTTCTGATTGCGCTGCTCCTGCTCACGGGCAGAAGAGCTTACGAGATTACCAAGGGAGTTGTCGATGATACTTGGACGCGGTTTTGGGAACAAGCCGAACAGATAGCCGAATGGTGGTTTCCCTTTCCTGGGAGATTGATGGACAAGATCTGGGAGCTTGCAACAAGGCTCGGGAAATCAATGGGCGGCAATATCTGGTGAGTTCGGGGCGATTCACTTGGACAAGCCGGACATCGGAAAGACACGTCTGACGCCACTGTTTATCCGTGGAGAGCTGTAGATGCCTATCTGGAAGCCAGTTGGCCCGGCAGGACTATGGTCGTTACGCTGCGGATGATCCCAGAACGGATCAGCCTTGACTGGCTGCAAGCCTGACGGTCGGAGAGAGCGCGTTGGCTACCGGTATTCCTGCCTCGAAACTCAAGGGCATGGGCCATTCAACCGTTCAGTCGGTGCAGACTGATTCGGAGGTGCGCCTGTGCTACGAGGGCAAGCGCAGCGAGCAGGAAATCCTGGCGACTCCGCCCGCTGAGATAACGCGGCTTTGGCAGGGTGAAGCAGCAACCCAAAACCTGAACCGTCTATACTACGGCGACAATCTACCGATCCTGGCTGCCCTGCTGCGTGATCCAGTAGTTTGCGGGCAGATGCGGCTGGTGTACATTCGACCTGGGGCACCGGCCGGTCGCCACGCCGACCCCTTCGCCGACGCCGCCATCATTCAAGCGGTATCTGCCGCTGGTGCAATTCTAGCCCGGACAAGCCGGAACGAAGCAGACTCCGAACCGCGAAAATACAAAGACACCAGGCTCTTCAGTTTGTCGCCTGGTGTCTTTGTGCTCGGCAATGCCCTGCGTCTTACCCGATCTCAACTCCCAACCGCCGCAACGCCCGAATATGGCTCGACTCGGCACAGAGGCTCAGTCGCCGCCTGGGGTCAGCGCGAAGCTGAACAGCCCTATACCATTGGAGGCACTTGAGGTCAGACCATAGACACTCACCGCCCTGACCCGGTAGAAGCGCTGCTCACCCGCGTCGACCGGTATGGTGTCGTCATAAGTCAGTAGTTGGCTGTCGCCGATCCACGGAGGCGGCGTGACTTCAGCGATCAGGCTGGCGCTGGCATCACCCGGACTGAAGTAGGGGGCTGCACTGCGCCAGATTTCGTAGCGCGCAACGACAGCCGGGTAGCCGGAAACGCTCTGTGTACGGTGGGGCCAGGTGAGGCGGATGCTCTCGACAGTGCGGCTGATGGAGACAGTAGGGGTCAGGGGCGTCAGCGCGGCCGGCTCTACGACTGTGAAGGCAGCAACTTGGGTGCCGCTTTGCCCGTCGGGGGCAGCAACGGCGATGTCATGGGGGCCTTCGGCCAGGGTGATGGGTAGGGTGACACTGACAGCGGTCAAACCCAGATAGCCGACATCTGCCATGACTGCGTCATTCACTTGCACGACGGACGGATAGGCGAAGTTCTGGCCGGTGATCGTCACCGTGGCCGTGATACCGTGTGGCACGGCCCACGGATCCACGCCGAGCACGGCCGGCGCAGGAACGCTTACCGTAAACGCACCGCTGTAAATCGCCAGGTTGCCGGCCGTGTCGGCCGCGGTGACAGTATACGTATAGGCGCCGTTGGACAGGAAAGCGGTGGCAGTGTACCACAGGTAGCCGCTCAGCGGGGCATAGGTGGTGGATACCGGCTGGTCAACCAAAAGCATGGTGACCGATGCGGGTGCGACGCCGCTGCCCGTGTCAGTGATTAGCGCTGTGAACTGGGGCAAGTGCGTCTGGTTAACCACTGCGGTAGGTTGCAACATGGTGATGGTCGGGGGCGTGACGTCGTAACCGATGACGTAGGTGCCCAGTTGGCCGATAGTCGTCGTCATGGCGCGGGCAGGAAGATCATGAGTCGCGCTGAACGGCTGCCAATTGGCTTCCTCCGGCCGCCAGCGATAGAGGCGGAACAAGTTGGGGTCGACCGCGCCGGCCGCCTCGGCCGTGTAAGTGATGACCAACGTTGCCGGCGGGGTCAGAGTCATGGTGTAAGGTGAGAATTGATAGACCCCGCCCACCGCGAAGCCCTCGCCCGAGGCCGAGAGCAGGCGGCTGCGGGTAGGGTTGCCGGTCGTCGGCGCCCAGGCAGCAGCCGTCAGCGTAAATGCCTCCGTTGGAGCCAGAAGGGCGCCGTCGAGCATCGCTGCGCGATAGGTCATGCCCTCGCTGCCGAACAATTGTGCGCCGCCACGTACGATCCCGTCAACGGTGCGGCCGGCGATGTCCACCGTCCACTCGATCCCCTGCTGCACCGTCTGTGCAACCTGCTGGAAAAGGCTTTCGACGATCAGGCGCGCGCCGGTCAGGGCATTGCCCAACAGATCCCAAAAGCTTTTGCCCGCCTGACTGCCGTATTGGCGATCGGGGTAGACTTCTGTCGCGAGCAGGCCGCCCGTCGTGGCGTAGCCGCGCTCGATCACGATCTCGCGCCCCTGCTTGAACTCCACCCCCGCGCCCAGCTCGATATCCAGGATACCACTCCAGCCGACCTCCGGCACGACCTCCAACGTTCCATCCGTCGCCGCGATCACCTCGTAGCGCGAGAGGGGCACGCTGGTGAGGTAGGCGTTGACCTCTTGCAGCGCTGCGCTGCTGCCAGCGATCAAGCCTTGTGACTGGAGGGCGTCCCAAGCGGCCAACAGCGCCGTCAGGTTGCGCACGCGCTGGAGCGCGAGCTCCAGGTCAGCGCCCTCGACGATGAACTTATACGTTACGTCGCGCAGCACGATGTCGCTGAAGGTCGTCGCGTTGCCTTCACCGGTCAGCGAAAGCTCGAAACGCACTGGGTCGCCGGTAGATTGGCTGAAAAACAACTCCTCTTTGAGTTTGGTGCTGTGGTCGCCCACGTAAACGCCGATCTTCTGCGTTACTGGCGTCTGTACGGTCAGCAAGTCAAGATCAAAGCCGACTTCTTGTTCGAGCGCCAGGCTCCATTCGTGAGCGACGTCGTCTGTGGTCAACGTGCCAAACAGGCGGAGGGTTGTCTCAGTATCGAGCGCGTCCAGCTTCAGGAGCGGGCTGCTGATGTCGGCGTTTGGGGCCAGGGCCACCATCCCCACCTCTTGGGCCATCAGTTTACCGTCACCGCCGATGCCCAGGAACTTGATCTCGGCGCCGGCATGCAGATGGTCAGGCGTCCATTCGGCGCCAATGCCCGCGGTCGTCTTTTCCCGATAGCTCTCGTAAGCGACGCCTGGCGTCAGTGCCCGCAGGACGGCCGCCAGCGCCGGAGCTCCCGGCGCTACTGGGACGATGTCCGCCAGACCCGACAGCACGAAGACTGCCTGGGCTTTCTGGTCTGGAGGAGTGTATGGCGCGTCAAAGCGGGATTGCCACTCACCCAGCGCCAGCCCTTTCATCTCACTCGTCGCTTCGGCGCCGGCCTCAGCGCTCGAGATAAGGCCTTTCATGCTGAGCTTCGCGCCCAATCCCGCCCCGCCGCCCACCTCCCCCTGGAACTGTTCAGCCAGCCGCAAGATGTCGTCGTTGTCGCTTTTGGCATCGGTCTCTGTGAGATTCCAGCCCAGGCCGCCCTTGAGCTCGCCCTCCAGGAAGGCGACCAGGCCGGCGCTGATCCCGCCTTTGGCTTTGTAGACCGTGCCACCGTACCAATGGTGTTGGAAGGAGCGTTCCTGGACTTCCAAGGCAAAGCTCACCGGGCTTGCCCAAGCGAAGCTCTGGCCCCACCGGCTGGCGCCGGTCGCCGCCAGGGTGTAACTCCCAGGCCCGCCCAGGCTGTCGGCGGTGACCGACACATCCAGCAATCCGCTCGCGTCGCTGCTGCCACTGCCCGACGGGCTGAAGGTCACAGTTACAGATGGCGCACGCTGGCCGATCGCATCACGCACCTCGAAGTAACGGTGGGCGATGCCACCACGCATGATCTGAGACGATTGATCTACGGGTGGGTAGAGGGGCGTCAGGGTCAGCGGACCGGTCAGCGCCCCGCCCCCCAGTGCCAACTTAACCACGAAGGCGTCGACGTTGCCGCCATTGGAGTTGGTGTCGAAGGCGCCCGGCGTGGTGGGAAAGTCGGCGGAGATCGTCCGTCCCGTGACGTAGGTCGCCCCGCTGCCGTCCACGGCGATGCCGTTGCCATGGTCATCACTGCTCCCGCCCAGGAAGGTGACGTAGGCCAGACTCGCCCCCGTGCTGTTCAGTTTGGCCACGAAGGCGTCCCAGTACCCACCCCAACTCCGGTCCAACGCGCCGGGGGTGGTAGGAAAGTCGGCGGAGCCGGTCCCCCCCGTGACATAGGCCGCCCCGCTGCCGTCCACGGCGATGCCGTTGCCATAGTCCGAACTGCCCCCGCCCAGGAAGGTGGCGTAGAGCAGAGCCGCCCCCGTGCTGTTCAGTTTGACCACATAGGCGTCCCTGTCCCCGCCGTTGTAACTCGTGTCAAACGCGTCGAGGGTGGTGGGAAAGTCAGAGGATTGTGTCTGCCCCGTGACGTAGGCCGCCCCGTTGCCGTCCACAGCGATGCGCCAGCCATAGTCCTCACTGCTGCCACCCAGGAAAGTAGCGTAGGCCAGAGCCGACCCCGTGCTGTTTAGTTTGGCCACGAAGGCATCACTGTACCCGCCGTTGAAACTCGTGTCCCACGCGCCGGGGGTGGTGGGAAAGTCGGCGGAGCAGGTATACCCCGTGACGTAGGCCGCCTCGCTGCCGTCCACGGCGATGTCATTGCCATAATCATAGTCGCTGCCGCTGCCGCCCAGGAAGGTGGCGTAGGCCAGGGCCGACCCCGTGTTGCTCAGTTTGACCACATAGGCGTCTTCGCGCCCGCCGTTGAAACTCGTGTCCAACGCGCCGGGGGTGGTGGGAAAGTCGGAGGACCAGGTCTCCCCCGTGACGTAGGCCGCCCCGTTGCCGTCCACGGCGATGCCCCTGCCACCGTCACTACTGCTGCCGCCCAAGAAGGTGGCGTAGAGCAGGGCCGACCCCGTGTTGCTCAGCTTGGACACGAAGGCGTCATCAGGCCCGCCGTTGAAACTCGTGTCCCACGCGCCGGGGGTGGTGGGAAAGTCGGTGGAGCCGGTCACTCCCGTGACGTAGGCTGCCCCGCTGCCGTCCACAGCGATGCCCATGCCATAGTCATAACTGCTCCCGCCCAGGAAGGTGGCGTAGGCCAGGGCCGACCCCGTGCTGTTCAATTTAGCCACGAAGGCGTCCTCGGACCCGCCATAACTCGTGTCAAACGCGCCGGGGGTGGTGGGAAAGTCGACGGAGAAGGCATATCCCGTGACGTAGACCGCCCCGCTGCCGTTCACGGCGATGCCAGAGCTACCGTCAGCATCGCTGCCACCCAGGAAGGTGCTGTAGAGCAGGTCGGCAGGGTTGTCGGCCGGGGATTGTAGATTTACGATTTGCGATTGCCGACTGCGCGCTTCCCAAGAAGTGGGGGCAGAATTTGTCGAGGTGAAGGGCGCGACTACCTCAAATGCCCGTACACCGCGCTGCTGCACCTTTGGGCCTGCAACCTCCGATCCGTCCACCCGCAGCAGTGGTAGGGCGACTTCGCCCGCAGCCGTGCCCAGGCGCAAGACACCCCCGTCTGCCGTCACTGCGTCGGCGCCTTCGACATGCACTCGCACCGCCGCCAGGTCTGCGCCGGGGCGCGCCGTCAACCGTTGGATCATCTGCCCGCCCTCGCTGGCGACCTCCAAATCCACGCCGGGGTACAGCTCCACGTAGCGCACGCCGCCCCACACAGGCACATCTGGCCGCCATTTGGCGGAATCGTTGCCCAGGAAGTAAGAGACGACGGTGTCCAGGCGGTCGAACGGTTCAATCCGTGGGTGCGCATTGGCGCCGAGGAAGGTGAGGCGGATGTTCGCGCCTTTGCTGGGTGGGGGTGCAAGGGAGCCAGTGTGCAGGGAAGATTTGATCCACGCCTCTCTGCTTCCCTGCTCGATCACCGTGATCCACAGTGCATCTTCGGCCAGCCATATCGTGCCGCTACCGCCGCGCACCTGGAAGCGCGCGCCATCGGCGAACTGGCCGACGTTCTCGATGAACATGACAGAGGAACTGTGAAGAGTTGGGGCAGGTACGGCCGACAGCTGTTGCGCTACTGTAGGTGGATTGCCCACAGGGAGGAGTAGGCTCAGGATGAGCACCAGGCTGACGAAGGAGAACCGTTGGCAAACAGATCGAGCGGACATGGTGCCGCCTCCGCGAGTCAAGGCGGGGTCGCGTGCATGCCGGGGAGAAGCGGTGAAGAGACCAGCGAGCGACGCGGCCTCGCAATTGTGTATACCAAAGACAACGGCAGGAGTATATCAGGAGTGAATGAACCGGTCAAATCGCGCTTCGAGGGATTGAAGGGCCCTCTACCGCTTCGTGGCGAGAAGATCGTCCGGCGTCAAAACTCTCGGCAATGCGGCATCCGAGTACGGCGACGGCAGTTGCGCCGCCATTGCCGTAAGACGTCGGAAAACCTTTGCCTGTTGGGCCTCGAAGTTGTGGATCATGGGACGGTCGAAGGTTACGACGGCCGAAACGCCCAGGATCAGCCCGTTGGACGAAAGTCCAAAGGTGCCGTAACTCAGCACGAGTGCATCTTCGCGGGTGAAACCGGATTCCCGCAGCCGACGAGCCCAACGCGAGAAATAGCGCCCCCGACGGATCGGCGTCACATCGTTCAGCAGCAGGCGAACCGCAAGTAACTGCGCGCGATGAAGGAGGATATTGGCTGTCTCAGGCGTGATGAGCACAAGAGCGGAGGTCTGCGCGCCGCGCCGCAGCAGTCGCAGGGCCAGGCTTTGCTCTACGGTCAAGGGCGCCGCCGCCAGTGAGGCGCTGATACCCTCAGCGGCCCTACGAACGACAGATTTATCGAGCAGCCACGCGAGCCCCAGATCGGGCATCGTGTTCCTCCAGATCGTACGGCCCGGTCTTTTCCTCGGCGAAGATCCGTTCCCAGAGCGCATCCTGGCTCGCTTCTGGCAGCGCGAAATACGCCTGGTACGTCAGCCCCTCGAGGAACTCGTCCTGCAGCGAAGGCAGCTTGCCCCCAGTCAGATCCATTGCCGCGCGGCGGTAGTAAGCGATGGCCTCTTGCTCTGCTTCCAGTGTTTCAGCAGAGCTGGCCCGCGGCAGCTCAGGCGTCAGGCGCACCAGTTGGTTCAACTCCACCGGCGTCAGCCGACGGAGGACTTGCGAGAGACGCTGAACGTAAGGAGGAACCCTCATTTCCATGCTGATCGTCATAGGTCTTCTCCGTGTAAACACACCGTTCTCGACATACAGCAGCAGGATATACCCATCGCCCCATATTGTCAAGGCAATCGAGCGGGTGACTCTTGTTCGCCAGCTCAGTATACTTGGGCGTCCGATGCCCACGTTGGGTCAAAACCGCAAACGCCTGCGTCCGCCGCAAGACCGAGCGTTTGTATTCGGCCAGCAAGCGGGCGCGTTCAGCCTGCTCACTTTCAGTCAACGGCCGCTCATCCGCTGCGTCGTTCAACTCGTTGAGCCGCTTCTGTTGTTGCAGCGTAAACGTCGGCCGCGTCGCCGCACGCAGTTGCGTGTCGCTCAGCCACATCATGCCGGCCAGCTCGTCTGCCAGAGGTTCGGGCAGATCAGGTGCAGGGGGCAACACGACCGTGATCGCCGATGCCAGCATGTCGGTAATCGAGCGGCGTGTTAGCGTCGCTACGCGTTCGAGCCTGCGATAAAGCGGCTCGGGTACCGGAACCGAGATTGTTGATAATGTCATCGCTCCCCCCCTTCCGATCAGACCGTTTCTCCCACTTCGTCAACGGTCTGGAATTCATCTGCCAATTCCTCGTGTGAGTAGTCGAAATAGGCGATACCCTTGCGCGCAAGCAACCGGGCAAACTCCCGTGTGCCGATGCCCAGCAACTCGGCGGCCTTGCCGGTCGAGATGCGGCGCTCCTGGTATAAACCCAACACGGAGAACTCGCGCACGGCTTCCGCAGCTTTCGGCTTCGAGTACCCCAATAACGCGAACAGATCGTTCGGTAATGCAACCTCTAGCAGCCTGTCGGAGAGGCATCACCTACAGGCCCGTTGCGACCAATTGGCACGATAATTAGCCAATAACACAATGTAAAAACGTCTGTATATGCCATAATATCTTTGCTAAGACGAGATGATCAAGCAGATCGCACCTGGAACCCCTCTGGGACAGCTTATTCGCCGGTCCGCAGACGCGCCGAAAGGACCGCGGAGCCGGTTAGTTGGCAAGCAAGACATGTA
>Ga0194110_10011017_pt1 | contig 9995 bp, 10 predicted proteins | sample TA2Kig1200mmetaG_FD_146192 | JGI IMG/M metagenome (GOLD analysis project Ga0194110, IMG submission 146192) | Freshwater microbial communities from Lake Tanganyika, Tanzania - TA2015032 Kigoma Deep Cast 1200m | ecosystem: Environmental > Aquatic > Freshwater > Lake | place: Tanzania: Lake... | reverse complement strand
CCTTTTGGAGCACGACCCGAAGAAGGGGTTTGACATCTCAAAGATGTGCAAAAAACTCATGGTCTTATCAGCCCCGTCGACCTCGAAGGACTTCGGCGATAAAGTGGAGTTCGTGGGCATCAGTCGGGTGCGCAGGAGAGCTGAACACTTCACAAAATTCATCGATAAAATGACCAGCAGGACTCTCAAGGACTACTCACAGTGAACCACATGCCCGTGGTCAAGTGGTCATTTTAAAACCAGACAAGGCCCTTCTGATTATTACGTAGGACACAATCGCCGCGAGCAACCCAAGCACAACGGCTATTGAAGGTCCTAAGAGCACACCATAAGTAGAAGACGGCTGAATGTTCAGGACGTTGCTCTCGAAAGACGCGATCCTGTCCTCGCCCTCTAACTTGGCGGTATCGTTCGCAAACATCGCCGAAAACGCTGTCGTGTTGTCGCCCATCGCGGGCGCGGCGAATTGCCTCGCAAAACTCGGTGCGGTGCCCGTGGTTATCAGTGGAGCATACACTAGGGCAACCCCTGCCACCACTGCTAAAAGCACCATAGGGAGCAGCCTCATTTTCCACTTCCCCTGTAACATAAGCCCTTTCCGGAGGGTATAAATCTACAGATTAGAACGGTCATTAGAACGGCCTCCTCACCCACGCCCTAATGGTCTCCGCCCAGGTGATGACGCAACCGGTGAGCCCGAAGACAAGCGTCATAATCGTCTGCGGCGTGAACTGCAGGGGGTAGAATACCACGTACGCCACGAGCATCGTGGTGAAGAGCACCGAGTAGAATAGGTACCTCGGTAGCATCATCCCCACCACCCTTACGAAGTCGGAGAAGACCTCCACCTTCACCTCCTCCCTCACCACGTAGTTGCCGCCGACATCCTTCTCCGCCAGTCCGAGGTTCCTCAGCTTCTCCAGGTGGTAGGCGGCCACGCTTGGGCTACTGAGCCTGAGTTCCCTCATCACCTCCCTGGGTCCGGTGCCTCCAGACCCCTTCTTCAGGAGGAGCCAGTAGACCCTGAGGGTCGTGCCCTTCAGCTCAGACTTGACCTTATCAGAATCGTTCATATCCAAAACTCCTCTGATCTATGTAATAAACCTTAGACGTTTAGAAGAGGCGTATCCCCGACTCCAAGGGCTCAAAGGGGGAGAGGGTGAGGTATGCGCCCTTCTCCAGCCCGTACACGTACTTTGCGGAGAATACCGTTAGGACTTTGCCGCCGTGGTTAAACCTGTAGCCTTTGGGGACGGGAGAGTGACTCCTGACGAGGTGCTTGACGCCCAGCCTCTCCAGCACCTCCCTTGAGACCGTCGAACCGAAGCATATGCCTGCCCCTCTCGCTGAGGGTGCAGTTCCGTCCGTCTCCTCTGCGGGGTCGCTCCAGAGTATGACCTCCAGCTCTTCTCTGGTCGGGGAGGACAGGCTCCTCCGGGTGATCTGGGGCGAGAGCCCACCGTGCAGGAGCAGTAGCCACGAATCGATGATGGCTGCCGCCGGCATCAACTTGTGGATCTCCAATAGGCACTGGTAGATCTCCTCCCATCGATCCGGATGGAGCGTTCGCAGGTGCCAGGGAAGGTCATGGGGGTAGAAGGGTACGACGTCCATGCCCTCATGGTTACCCCTCAGGAGGAAGACGCTCTCGGGGAAGGACAGCTTCAGATCGAATAGGATGCTATAGACCTCGAGGGGATCGGGTCCCCTGTCCGCATAGTCCCCCAGGAAGACCGCCCTCCACCCCGAGCGGACCCTCTCCCTTACGTCTGTCTCCCTCAAAAGACTCTCGAGGGAGAGGAGATCTCCGTGGATGTCGCCTATCACCATAATCGGCGAGGGCTCCAGCACAAGCAGCGCGCCATCGCGGCGGAAACCCTTGCCACCCCTCTCCTTTCTGAGAGCCTCCTTGGTGTTATCGAGCAACGAGGAAAAATGGGGCATATGCAACTTGATAAGGTCTACGTGAGGAGAGAGATAAATTCTACCTCCATAATTATGGAGGTGAAGCCTATGTCCCATACTGGTTCTGCGTACCTCCCCCTGCATGGTGGGTGGGCGCCCGCGTGGCTCATGAAGAGGATGAAGGCGCTAGCCAGGAATATAACGCTGGTGATGGTGGACGAGCTGGGAAGGGACGAGTTCCTGAGGCGGATCTCCGACCCCTACTGGTTCCAGGCACTCGGTTGCGTGCTAGGCTTCGACTGGCACTCCTCCGGCGTGACCACGGTGGTGACGGCTGCCCTGAAGGTTGGAGTTGACCCTGCGGAGACGGGATTGGCGGTCTGTGGCGGAAAGGGCAAGCACTCCAAAAGGACCCCCTCCGAGATCCTCCAAAAGGGAGAGGTTTTGGGTCTATCCTCCTCTAAGCTAAAGGAGCTTGTCTACGCGAGCAGGATGGGAGCGAAGGTGGACAACACCGCCATTCAGGCCGGCTACCCGCTATACCACCACGCCTTCCTCCTATCAGAGGACGGGAAGTGGGCAATAGTGCAGCAGGGGATGAACATCGACAGCCGAATGGCGAGGAGGTACCACTGGCTCTCCGACGAGCTGAAGGACTTCGTGGTGGAGCCCCACAAGGCGGTCGTTGGGAAAAGGATGGACAAGGTCCTGAACATGACAGCCAAGGAGGCAGAGGGGTGCCGCAGGGCCTCTGTGGATATCGTGAAGGGGGATCCGCAGAGGCTCAGAAATGACTTGGTGTTCATCCGCGACAGGGGGCAAAGGTCACTTCTTGAGTACTACGGGAAGAGGATCCTCGTGATGCCCTGGAACATAAACTGGAGGGCGCTCGAGGTTGCCTACGACACTCAGCCGAGGAACTACGAGGAGCTCTTGGGGGTCCAAGGGGTAGGATCGGCCACCGTCAAGGGCTTGGCGCTCGTATCCGAGCTGATATACGGGGAGGCTCCGAGCTGGAGGGACCCGGTGAGGTACTCATTCGCCTTCGGTGGTAAGGACGGCGTTCCGTTTCCGGTAAAGAGGAAGGAGATGGACGAGGCGATAGAGTTCCTAAGGGTTGCCATAGATAATGCGAAGATCAACGAAAAGGAGAGGATGAACGCCCTCAAGAGGCTTAGAATCTTCGCCGAGGACAGCTGCAGTAAACAAGAGTGAGCCTCAGGGATGGCGCCCAAAAACCTTGGATGCATGAGTTGTCAACCCCCCCTTGTCCGCTAGCTTTAAATATGGCCAGAGCACCCACTATTATCCCACGGAGGGTAATATGTGAGCAAAGGTGTTTGCCGTTATAACAAAGGTGTTCACCTTTTCGGATAAGTACCCATACGAAAAATCTAAAATTAGCCCCTCTGCCGTTCTCGAAGAGTCCCTAAAAAGGGTTTGTTCAAAGGCCTTAACCGACCTGCAGAAGAGGATTCTGCTCCATATAACAGAGACCGAGCACGTTGGTATGACCTGCTCCAGACAAGCAAGGGAGATCTCCAGGTCGATGGGGGTACCTGAGTCGACCGTGAAGTGGAGCATCAGAATCCTCAGGGATGCCTGCCTCATCGAGTGTGGGAGTAGATCTCAGAAGGGCGTACCCGCCAAGGTAACATACTCGGGACTCTTGGTCGCGGAGGGACTGAAGGGAGGCGCTGACAGATGAGGATGAGTCCTGCTATAGGTCTTAGTTTTCTGGCGTTGGCCACATGCTTTGCATCGGCACCCATCCCAGCTGCCACGGTGGGTGGATGGTACACCTATTGAGGCCCGATCCTCTTGAGCATGGCGTGAGCCGCAATCCCGCTCTGGCATAGAATTACCAAGTTCCGGAGGAGGAGTTAGAAGTGGCAGGATCTATCGTAGCATCCTTGGTCATGTGCAGGTTCGGGAGACCCTTGACGCCGATCTCGTTTAGAGGCTCTTCCCTTAACCCTTTGTGAATAAGGCTTTTTAATAAAACTCTTTTTTTCTATGAAAACGCAGAAAAAAAAGTTTTGCTCAAGTACCAGGACCCTGTGGGCGCGGTCTGGGCGGGAGGACCCTAAACCTTACGCTGTTTTTTTCGCCTGCCAGGAGCTGTTGCACGTCCTCGGAGAAGGCTATAAGGTTCATGCTTATCAGGACGAACCTGCCGTCCCTTGACCGCCTCAGCCTTATCTCCCCCTCCCTTGCCCGTGCGCCTGAGGGGGTCTCTTGACCGGCACCCCTGTAGGGCGCGGTGTAGGGCTTTGAGGGCGTGCTGGGCTCCTCCCCCTCAGCGTATCCCTCCTCAAAGATCTGCTGTCTGCCGGGGGGCATCTTGGTCGGGACCTTTCCGGGCGCCACCGCTCCAGCGATACTCAGTTCAACGCCGAGCTCGCCCGCCTTTGCCCTCAGCTCGTCCAATACGGCGTCGGATACATCCCAGACCCTCTCGTTCGGGTTCCACCTGCCCCCTGTCTGCTTCATCCACTGCACCATTTCCGGATTATATTTGAAGGAGACCTTTACCATCATACTCTCCCCTTTTATAGGTCGATTATCTAAACTCAAGACCTACTTCCTCTTGATGCCAAATAAGATTTTTCACTCTTTAGGCGACAGAATATAACCAAATCTAAAATAGCCTTGCGACCAGACTATAACTGGATCCTTTATCTCCCAACGGTGTCTCTCATGACAAACCTGATCGTGGTCGGACCTGCGGGCTCAGGGAAGAGCACGTTGACAAAGGCCCTCGGCGGCTGGCTGGAGAGGGAGGGGTATGCCGTAAGCTACCTGAACCTCGACCCGGGGGCAGAGAGCCTGCCCTACAGACCCTCCTACGACGTGAGGGGTCTGGTGACGGTCGAGCGCCTCATGAGGGAGGAGGGGCTGGGGCCGAACGGTGCCCTCATAAGGGCTGCGGAGATCACCGAGGCGAACCTTCCGAGGATCCTCAAAAAGATTGAGGCACGGGAGCGGAGATCCGACTTTACGATCATAGACACCCCGGGGCAGATGGAGATCTTCCTATTCAGAGGGCTGGGGCCCAAACTCTCGACCAGCCTCCGCGGGAGGACCATCTCGGTCTCCCTCATCGACCCCGGGCTCCTGCGCGGGAAGATCGACCTCGTTGTACTGAAGTTGCTGGGGCTGGTGGTGGAACTCCGGCTGGGCATCCCCTCGATCGAGGTTCTGAACAAGTCGGACCTCTACGATAGGAAGACGCTCCTAGAGTTCGAGGAGAGCATCAGGGCTGGAGGTTACCGCGCCGAGGGGGTCTCTGGCGAACTGGCGAACCAGCTCTACGGGGTCGTTGAGGGGTTGGAGAAGAGGAGGCGCGTGGTAATGGTCTCGGCAAAAAAAGGAACAGGAATGGAAGACCTCTATAAGGCCATGGGAGAGGCATTCTGTGCCTGCGGCGACCTTACGTGATCCCTCGAGTTCTCGCATCCCTCACTCGGGTGAGACCTCCATCTTCTTGCCAGCGAATGCCTTGAAGATGTCCGTTCCGCTGAGTAAGCCTATAACTTGACCGTTCTTCTCCCTCACACAGAGGCGCCAGACGTTCCACTGTCGCATGAGTGCCGCCGCCTTTGCTATGTCCTCCTCCGGATCCACCACCCGCAGCGGTGTCGACATTATGCTACTGAGCGATACGTCCTTTCCGAGGCTGCCCAAGGATATCACCTTGTAGAGTATGTCCCTGGAGGTGACTATCCCTATGGGGGCACCCTCGTCGGTCACTATGAGGCTGCCCACGTCGTACTCCTTCATGAACTTGGCAGCCTCGTACGCCGACGTCCTCCTGTCTATGGTCTTTATGTTGGACTGCATCAGGTCCTTGACCTTCACCCGGGAGAGCATCCTGTTGAGGATCTTCCCGCTCGGACTCCTGGGTATGCTCGGGACGAACTCGTAGGTCCGGGGGACCTTGAATGCGGCGAGGCTCCTCCTGCAGTACTCATCAAGCTCCTGGGGGGTTGCCGTCATCCCGTCCTTCAGGACGACGAAGGCCTTCACGCTCTCCCCCCTCACCGGATCGGGCAGGCCCACGACCGCGACCTCCCTGACCTTTGGGTACGTGTGGATGACCTCCTCCACCTCCCGGGGGAATACCTTGAACCCGCTCGCGATGATCATCTCCCTCTTCCTTCCTACTATGTGCAGATAGCCCTCCTCGTCGAGCTTGCCGAGGTCGCCCGTGTGGAACCACCCGCCCTTGAATGCCTCCTCAGTCTCAGCCGGCTTGTTCCAGTAGCCCTTCATGACACTCGGTCCCTTTACGGCGATCTCCCCCACCTCGTTGGTCGGCACCTCGTTTCCGTCATCGTCGACTATCTTTACCTCGACCCCAGGCAGGGGCAGCCCTACAGATCCAGGCTTCCTCTTGCCCCTGAGCGGGTTGGACGTTATCACCACCGCCGTCTCCGTCATGCCGTACCTCTCCAAGATCTCCGCGCCGAACTTCTCTCTGAACTTGTTTAGGGCATCGACCGGCATGGGGGCCGATCCCACGGTCCACGTCCTCATACTGGAGAGATCACCCGCCTTTGCGCCATCCTCCAGCAACCTGATGTACATGGTGGGGACACCCATGAATACGGTGCACTTATTCCTCGAGATCTCGTCTAGGGCCCTCTGGGCCTCGAACCTCTCCAGAAGGACCATGGAGTACCCGCAGTATGCCATCCCGTGTACGACTATCCCAAGCCCGTGGACATGGAACATGGGAAGCGCCGTGAGCAGCATATCGGACTCCGACAGCTCCCAGAGTTCGACCAGTGTTCTGATATTGGCGATGAAGTTCGCGTGGGTTATCATCGCCCCCTTTGCCAGGCCTGTCGTCCCGGATGTGTAGCATATGACCGCAAGGTCCTCCTCCGCGTTCTGGGGCGGGAGGGGCGCATCGTCCTCCTTATTTATCAGTCCGTAGAAGGCAAGATAGCCGGCCGGGGGACTATTGGAGGTCACTATAATATCTCTTAGGGTCTTCAGGTCCTCCCTGATCTCTTGGACGTAAGGCAGGTTTGCCTCCGAGGTCACCATCGCCACGGCTCCGGCGTCGTTCACCATGTGCCTGAGCTCGTGCTGTCTATACATGACGTTGAGAGGAACCGCTACGGCTCCGGCCTTAATGATCCCGAAGTGCGCAATTATGAACTCGGGGGAGTTCTGCAGGAAGATGCAGACCCTTTCGCCCTTCTTTATGCCCATGGACTGGAGTACACGTGCAAATTTGTTGGTGAGCCCCTCCAGCTCCCCAAAGGTGAACTCCCTCCCCTCCCATTTTATGGCGACCTTGTTCTGGAGCCTCTTTGCAGTCTTGGAGAAGATCTGATCAAGAGTCATGTTACCACTCAGGCAACACAATTATATTGCACAATTAATAAATATTATTAATAATTATAATTATTTATAATTAAATTGGGAGGGATGGAGGGGTGTCTTCTCTAACCGCGCCGCAGAAGGAGATAATGATCTCCCTGCTCGAGCTCTACGACAAGAACCGGTCCCTCGTCAAGAGCAAGGAGATCGCAACCAGGACGAGGCGGAATGAGGGCACCGTCAGGAACGTCATGCCGGTGCTCAGGGCGATAGGTCTGGTGGAGGCCGTCCCAGGCCCGAAGGGCGGCTACATGCCCACGAGCAAGGCGTACGAGAGCTTCAACATCCCAAAGAACCTGAGGCTGCTCTCCGTTCCCATATACACCAAGAAGGGGGAGAGGACCGATGTCACGGTCACGGACATCCTCTTCAAGAGCGTCTTCAGCCCGGACTTCTGCCAAGCGCTGCTGAAGGTGATAGGCAGCCTCTCGAAGTTAAACATCGGTGAGGACCTGGTGATAGGGCCGACCCCCTCAGGCAGGATGATCATAGAGGGTAAGATAACCGGGAGGGATGACCTCCACGGCGAGATCCTGCTGGACGTGATCAACCTGATCAGCATACCGAAGGAGAGGGTCCAGAACGTCATGTCGCAGAGGCTCGTCACGATCCCGGTAAATATGAGGCTGATGGATGCCGCAGGCGTACTCTACCGGGAGCTCATCAGGGCCGCCCCTGTCGTTGACGAGAGAGGGCTCGTGGGGATGCTGACCAGTTCCGACATATCAAGGTGCGTGAGCGAGGGCAAGACCAGCCAGAGCGTGGGCGAGTCCACAAGCCGAAAGCCGGTAATAATCAGCTCAGAGGAGGACATACTCGAGGCGATGGACAAGATGCGGAGATCGAGCATTGGAAGGCTGGTAGTCGTGAACAGCCAAGGGAAGCCCGTGGGAATGATCACCAGGACTGACATACTCTCAAGGATCCTCAAGCCGTTCGAGATGGTGGAGGAGCGATCGGGCGAGGAGGCAATTCACGGCTAAGTCCTGCCTTATGCCCGTGATCCTCACATGCGGATTTGTGGGGCTAACAGCTCAGAGACCGCCCTCAGGTCGGGCGAGACCTCAAGCGGTCTGCCGCAGACCCCGATGACCTCCTCAGGGTCCTTCAGGAGGTGCCCGGTACAGACGCAGACGACCTCGCTCCTCCTATCCATCATTCCGCTGGCGGTTGCCTTCCTCACGCCCGCTACCGAGGCCGCGCTGGCCGGCTCCACCCCGATCCCCTCCAGAGCCGCTATCAGGCGCTGAGCCTCGACAATCTCCTCATCAGACACCGCCTCGAACAGTCCCCTCGACTCCCTTATGGCCCTAACAGCCTTTGGCCAGTTGACCGGGTTGCCTATCCTTATCGCCGTTGCCACCGTCTCTGGGTTTGTCACGGGCTCCAACCTGTCGGCGTTCCTCCTAAGCATGTTGACCACCGGCGAGGCGCCCTCTGCCTGGACTCCGTACATGCGGGGCAGAACCTCCGTAATTCCTGAACCCTCGAACTCCTTAAAGCCCTTCCATATCGCTGAGATGTTGCCGCAGTTCCCCATGGGCACCGCCACAATCTCAGGGACGTGACCGAGCTGATCCACCACCTCGAATGCAAGGGTCTTCTGCCCCTCGAGCCTCCATGGATTCACGCTGTTCAGCAGGTAGATCCCCATCTTCAGCGAGACATCCATGACCAGCTTAAGTGCATCGTCGAAGTTCCCCTTGACCGATATGACCCTAGCGCCGTGCATCATGGCCTGGGCGAGCTTACCCATGGCGACCTTCCCCGAGGGCAGGATGACGTAACATGTAAGGCCGGCCCTTGCAGCATACGCCGAGAGGGAGGCCGAGGTGTTGCCGGTGGATGCGCAGGCCACCGCCTTGGATCCCAAGCTCTTCGCCTTCGTAACCCCTAAGGTCATACCCCGATCTTTAAAGCTCCCAGTGGGGTTGGCGCCCTCGTACTTTATGTATAGACTCCCTACGCCCGCCCACCTCGCCAACTTATTGCAACTGTAGAGCGGGGTTCCGCCCTCGTTCAGGGAGATTATCTCGGCGCCCTCGTCCACCGGCAGGAACTCCACATAACGCCAGACCTTCAGCGGCCTCCTTGCCATCTGCTTGAGCGAGACCTTCAGCGGTTCTATCACGACTTCCAAGAGGGAGCCGCAGGTTGGGCAGACGTAGAGGACCTCGTCCTTCCCGTACTCCTTCCCGCAGTCTATACAGCGGAGCCTTGACTTAGGGAACAACAGAGGCGCCCTCCTCGCCACGGCTGGCAACAGTTGCGGAGGCAGAGACCGTGATAACCATGGGATCCATCGCATACCACTCTTGGCGGTATCATCTTTTAACCAGACATACTAATAGCAAACCCACAGATAACTGTAAATTTGCTGATTATCCATATCTGGCTTGTCGTAGAGAGTTATACGTTCCGATATATAAAAGAAGGGTGGTTAAAATTTAGTCTCAAACTCAAACCCCCAAACCCAATAACTAACTACTACGACTACTCTACCACTACAACTCTAATGCTAACTAACCCTCTCAAGACAAAAACAAAAATAAAAACAGACACCAAAAATCTTTTTTAAAAACTTATTAACTCATGAAGCCGTAGTATGGTTGCACGAGGGGCGAAAGGTATGATCGACAAGGAAATGGATTGGCCCATAGCCCCAGGGGATTATGAGATAGGTAATCCCCAAAATC
>Ga0194110_10011013_pt1 | contig 9997 bp, 10 predicted proteins | sample TA2Kig1200mmetaG_FD_146192 | JGI IMG/M metagenome (GOLD analysis project Ga0194110, IMG submission 146192) | Freshwater microbial communities from Lake Tanganyika, Tanzania - TA2015032 Kigoma Deep Cast 1200m | ecosystem: Environmental > Aquatic > Freshwater > Lake | place: Tanzania: Lake... | reverse complement strand
TGAGCCGAAGGCGAAGGGTCTCTTTTCATGAGATTCTTCGCCGCCTTTGGCGGCTCAGAATGACAAAAATGAATGTTATCGTATTTATGAAATTGTGTACTTAGTTACATTTCTACGGACTTTTCCATACAAAACTTTCTTGTGAATTTCCTCCTTTTTTAAGATATTTCTTGATTTCGATTTTGAATCCTGGTAGTTGTAACGGTGTTATTATTGTTTCTTTTAAAATCTGCTATCATCATTATTATTGGTCTTATATATATTTGCTAAATATAGTAAGGTGAACAATTCATACCACAACCCGGCTCCCCGAAGCAGAGGTTGGGATGTAACAGGCTAACCGGTTTTTGAGCTATGACCAAAGGCTGCGTTGGCCTTTATTTTTCCAGGGATGGAAGGCCCCTTGCCGGAGTTTTCTGGGATAATGTTTCACCTTATAGGCCCCCGCGCCATGAGTTTGTCCCCGGGCGCAGGCTTCATTATGCCTCATCCTTACTACACTTTCCCCGAAACTTCGTTTCCCATCCATAACCCCTTGACCGCGGCCGGAATGGCGGGGGGCTCCCGGTTAGCTTTCGGGGGGCTGGGAGAATAATGCGATGAGTGGCCCAGACAATTGTTTAGTCGTAGGGGAAACCGAGCTGCCCCTTTTTGGGTGGAGTCAGCCAGGTTTATCAGCCCGGCCAAGGACGCCAACCTTCAGCACCTGGCGGCCCGGCTGGCCAAATCTTCCCGCGTGGGCATCGACACCAGGTTCTCCCGGGATTCCCTGGTGGTACGCGGCGACCCGGATAAACTCCAGGAGATCACGGTTGAGCATCCCGAAATTGCTTGTGCCCGCGCCGTATTTAGAGACCTCAACGGCCATGAGATAGTTCTCACCGATGAGGTCCATGTGAAGTTTGCCGAGGGGCTGACGGAGGAACAAAGGAGGAAACTGATCCAGCAATTAAATTGCCGGGTCACCCAAGAGGGGCCGAACCTCGAAGAAACGCGCAAGGCTGCGGACCTGTCCGGTCAACCCCCATATCCCGAGGTGACGCAGGAATACAAGGCACCGACCATAAGATTGGCGCCCGTGACCCTTCCGGAGCCTTCCAGGCACGCGCTGCCGGTGGGCACTATCTGGCGCCCCCGGGGAGTCTGAAAGGCCGGTTATGCTCTCTCTAACCCTGGAGCCGACGAATAATTGCAATCGCCGTTGTCTCCACTGCTTCGTCAATAAAGCCGATGCTCCGGGATTTCTTCCCCTGGGTCTGGCTGAATCGATTCTATCCCAGGCCAAGGACCTGGGCTTTCAGCAGGTCCACCTCACCGGCGGGGAGGTGGCGCTCTATTCCCACCTGGCGGAGTTGATCCGTCTCATCGTGGGCTATGGTCTCCCTTTTACCGTGGTGACCAACGGCTTCCGGTTTCCCGAGGTCCTGCTGCGCCCCGGAGGAGGCCCTGGAGTACCTGCGGCGAGTGCGCCCGGTGGATGAGCGGGCCATCATCGGCCTGGCCCTGGCCCGCTACCGGCTGGGGGACGCGGCCGGGGCTTTGGAGGCCATGCAAGCCGCTTACCAGTTGCCGCCCAATCCCTTGCTGGTGACCATGGCCAGCTACTTCGCCCTCCTGGCCGGCCGGGTGGAGCAGGCCCGTAGCGCCTTGGAAGCAGTTAGCCAAAAAGGGCCCCCTTACGGATTGCCTCACGCCTTGCTGGCCCAAATTTACCTGATTCAAAACAATAAGACCGCGGCCCAAGCCCAGGCTGCGGCCGCCCTGTCGGAGTCCCCGAACTCACCCCTGGCATTGCTGACTATGGGCCTGGTGAAAATGGCGGCCTTTGACCTCCCCGGGGCCACCCAATATCTGGAAAGGGCCGTAACCGCGGACCCCCGGTTCGTGGACGCTTACGTGTACCTGGCCCGCATCTGGCTGGGTTCGGATAACCTGTCCCGGGCCCACAAGACCATTGACCGGGCCTTGCGCCTGGCGCCAAGAGACGGGGCGGTGCTCAGCCTGGCCGGGTTTGTGCGCCTGGCCTACCGGGATTACGAAGGGGCCAAAACTTTGTGGGACGAGGCCGTCAGAGTCAATCCCCGCTTGGGTGAACCTCACCTGGGGCTGGCCATTTACCAGTTCCGGCACCGCCGTTTCGACCAGGGATTGGCGGAAATGCTCACCGCCACCCTGCTGGAACCCCGGGTTTCCCTCCACCAGACTTCCCTGGGCAAAGCCCTCTACCAGACCCGGGCCTTTGACCGGGCCCTGGAAGTTTTCGACTACGCCAAGACCCTGGACCCCCGGGACCCCACGCCCCACCTGTACAAGGGCATCGCCCTCAGCGACCTGAACCGCCCCGGAGAAGCCATCCAGGAAATCAACCGTTCCATCGAATTGAACGACCATACCGCGGTCTTCCGCACCCGCCTGGGGCTGGACCGGGACTTGGCGGTGCGCAACTATAACCTGGCCCGGGCTTACGATCAGTTGGGATTGAAGGAATGGGCCTTCAGCAAAGCGGTCACCGCGGTGAAAAACGACCCATACAACAGTTCGGCCCACCTGTTCCTGGAAAAAAGCTACGGCATCAACACTCCCCAGGGGCTAGAGGCCATCAACTCGGAAGATTTACTTTTCCGCCTCCTGGCGCCGGCCAACCAGAGTACTTTTTTAAATATTCGCAACGACAACTACACTCCCATGTTTGAAATGCCCTACGCCCGGGTTCTGGCCCAGGGAGGGGTCGGGTCCTGGCGGGAAAGGGATTCCATTCAGGATCATTCCCTGGTGGTGTACGGCGGCCGGCCCGGGTTGGGGTTCTGGGTTGAGGGGGATTATTCCGATGACCGGGGATTTCGGGCGGTCAATGATGATTTTAAAAAATACACGCCCATCGCGTTTCTCAAGTGGGAACCCGCGGCCAACAGCTCGTTTCTCGGCACCTTTCAATATCTCGACCAGCGGTTTGGCGACATCTTTTTCCCCAATGATTTCGGCTATAAAAACCAGCCGTTTCTGCGCCTGGCCCAGCGACTCCAGTTCTATGAACTGGGTTACGTGCACCGCTTCAACCCCAAGGCCACTCTTTTGACCTATTTCAACTATCAGAAGCAAGACAACCGCCAGAGCTTTCCTTTTTCCTTTGCCTTTCCTCCCGATGAGCTGGTGGGCCTGGACCGGGTAAGGGCTGACCGGAAATTCGGGAACTTCCAGGCGCAGCAGAATCTGGTCCTGGGCAACCACAACTTCATTGCCGGATTCGACTATTTCCAGGGACGCGTCCGGTTTAACGAGCTTTTCGTGCAAACCCTGTTTTCCGGGGGTGTTCCCATATTCACCCAGGAGATTAATTTAGATTTCCGGCCACCGGAGCGCACTTATAGTTTTTATCTCCTGGATTACTGGCGGGTCCACCCCAAATTGCTGGTGGAATTGGGAATCATCAAGGACTTCGCCAACAGTTCCCGGGAAGGCTTTGCCAACCAGCTTTACACCTCCCTATGGAGCCCCATCTTGGGGATCAACTTTTACGCCACCCCCCGGCATACCTTTCGGGCGGCCGTTCAGCGCCACCTGGTGACCCATACCGAATGGGCCGCGCCCTCCCTGCTGCCCACGGAAACCGCGGGGTTCCCCTGGCTGTTTGCCTTCTTGAGAAACGGCACGGAGGTGCGGGATGCGGGGGTTTCCTGGGAAGCCGAATGGGACCGAAAGACCTTTTCGGTACTGAAGCTGGAAGGACAGCGCTTTGCCGAGCCGAATTTCAATATGTTGGGTCAACGAGAGTGGCTGGGCTGGAAAAGGTATCAGGCCTCCCTGACGGTGAATCGCATTCTGGCCACTTCCCTGGGCCTGTCCGCGGGGGCGCTGGGCAAACGCCTGGTTCCCGATGTCAACCCCGTGTTCACCCAACCCTCTTTAGGCCCTGCCACCCGGGACTTCACCGAGTTCCGTAGCTTCCTGGCCCTGGCCTTCCTCCATCACACCGGCTGGCAGGGGGGAATCCGGACCACCCTGGTGCGCCAATGGCTAAAGGACCAGGATAACTCGCTCTTCGGCCTGGTGGACTTGCGCTTCGGCAAGGAATTCGCCAACAAGCGGGGCCTGGCCACCCTGGAAATCACCAACCTTTTGGACCGGCACTTTTTCCACGCCCTGGAGCCTAAGAGGTTCGTTAATCCGGACTTTTTCCCCGCCCGAAGGATCTTGTTCAAACTTGCGCTCTATTTCTAAGTTCTTCGCCGGTCCTTCTGCCCGAGCCTGGCTGCTGGCGCTGGCGGCCCTGGCCGTCATTGCGCCCCTGAGTCTGCTTCCCCTGGGCCAGAACCTGGAGAACCAGGCCCTGGACCTTTGCTACCGTTTGCGGCATACGGCCGCGCCCCCTCCCGAACTCCTCATCGTGGGCATCGACGAGGCCTCCTTCCATGAACTGCGCCGGCCCTGGCCCTGGCCCCGGAGCCTCCATGCCGACCTGATTAAGCGACTGGCCCAGGCAGGGGCCGGCCTCATCGTCTTTGATGTGCTTTTCGCCGAACCCACCACCCCGGAGGATGACAGCGCCCTGGCCGCGGCCATGCAGGAGGCCGGTAACGTCATCCTGGCCCAGGCCATTGAAACCGTGGAAGACCCCCGATCTTCCCGGCAGATCCTGGTGGAGCCCCTGGAGATTTTCTCCCGGTCGGCTTTTTCCCCGGCTCTGTTCATGGTTACCCCGGATGCCGACGGGGTGGTGCGCCGTTTCCGGCCCCATCTGGGAGGGCTGGAAACCATGCCGGCCCAGGTGTTCCATAGCGTCCGACCCCAAAAATCCATGCAGGAGGATTTTACCGGGTTGATTCACTACGTGGGCCCCCCCGGCAGCATCGAGACCGTTTCCTACACTACTATCAACTTCTGGACCCCGCCAGGCCTTTCCCGGACGAAAGGATTCGCAACCGCATCGTCCTCATCGGCCGGGTGCTGGGCACCACCATTGACCTCCGGGTCAAAGCCGACGTTTTTTCCACCCCGTTTTATGCCGGCACCCGGCAGTCCATGCCGGGCATCGAACTGCAGGGCCACATCCTGGCCACCCTCCTGCGGGGCAACTGGGGGGTGGAAATTCCCTGGCCGGGGCTTCTGGCCCTTTACTTTGCCCTGGTTTTGGCGATGAGCTTCCTGGTGGTCCGGCTCAGGCCCTTATTGGGCTTGGCGGTTCTGGGGGGACTCCTGGTCCTGATCCTGAGTCTATCCTTATGCCTGTTTGTGGAGAAAGATTTCTGGCTTCCCCCGGTGCTCCTGTGCCTGGGACTATCCCTGGTTTACGGCGGCCACGTTCTGGAGTTTTTTTTGAAGGAGATGAGAGAAAAGCGCTGGCTCCGCCAGGCATTCGGGCGGTATGTGTCGCCCTCGGTGGTGGAAATTATTACGTCCCGCCCCGGGGGCCTGGAACTGGAGGGCGAAGAAACCGAAGTCACGGTGCTCTTTGCCGACATGGCCGGCTTCACCTCCCTGTCCGAGAAAATGACCCCCGGGGACCTCATCGATTTGCTGGAAGAGTACTTCGAAACCTTGACCCAGGTTATCCTGGCCCGCAAGGGAACGGTGGACAAATACATCGGCGACGCCATCATGTGTTTCTGGGGCGCGCCCATCCCGCTCAAGGACCATGCCCGCCGGGCCTGCCGGGCCGCCCTGGAGATGCAGCAGGCCTTCCGTTATTTGCAGGAAATCTGGCAGGCCCGGGGGCTGCCGGCTTTGAGCCTTCGCATCGGCATCCACACCGGAAGGGTGGTGGCGGGCAACGTGGGCTCCCGGGAGCGCTTCAATTACACGATCATGGGCGACGCGGTGAACCTGGCCTTTCGGCTGGAGAAGGCCAACAAAACTTATGGCAGCGAGATTCTTCTCTCTGAGGCCACCCGGCGCCTGGCGGGAGACGGATTCCTGATCCGGGAACTGGACCACATTCTGGTCCGGGGGAAAACCAAACCGGTGGTTATTTACGAATTGCGGGACTACCTGCCCCCAGAGGGGCCACCGGAGGAACTGCCGTTGTTTGCCCAAGGGCTGGAAGATTATCGCCGGCGGCAATGGGAACGAGCCGGGGAAAATTTTCAACAGGTGCTGGAATTGAACCCCCGGGATGGCGCGGCCCGGCTTTACCTGAGGCGCTGCCGGGCCTTTCTGAAAAACCCCCCGCCGGAGGACTGGCAGGGGATCCATATCTTGCAATAAGGAGGAAAAGGGTTAGAAGGGGAAGAGGGGAAAGACCAAAGGTCCCTCAATTTATTGTTTTCCCCTTTTAACCTTTTAACCTCTTCTCCTTTTAACCCGCATTTAATATGACGTGAACCAAGACCCGGGCATCGTCCATTAGGGTGCTGATATCGCAGTATTCGTTGGGCTGATGGGCCGTGTCGTTCACCGTCATCCACACCGCCGCGGGCAGGCCCTGCTGGCGGAAAAACGCGGCCACGGTGCCGCCACCGATGCCCCGGGGCCGGGCCTCACGGTTATAGACTTCTTGAATGGCCCGGCTTAAAGCCTGGACCACCGGGGCTTCCGGGGAGGTGGCCGGGGCGGCCTGGAGGGCCTGGACCGGCTCCACCGTCAGGCTCACTTCGAAGCGCCGGGCCACTTCCTCGCCGAGTTCCTTAACCCGCCCTATCACCCGGTCCAACTCATATTCCGGCAGCACCCGGCAATCCAGGTAAAAGACGTCCCGCCCCGGAATGGTATTGATGTTGGGGACGTTGGCCTCTTTTTTGGTAGGCTCAAAGGTGCTCTCCGGGGGTTGGAACAAGGGGTTCTCCAGGGGAAACTCCTGGCGCAGGGCTTCAAAGGCCACGATCATGTGGGCCGCGGCCCGCATGGTGTTCCGGGACAAATGGGGCCGGGAGGCGTGGCCCTGGCGGCCTTCCACCGTGAGCTTCAACCACAGGATGGACTTTTCCGCCACCTCGATCATGGTTCCGTCGGTATTGCCGGCGTCGGGCACGATGATGAAATCCTCCGGGGCGAAGAGCTGGGGGTGGCGCCGCACCAGGTAGCCCAGCCCTTTGTGGCTCCCGGTCTCTTCATCCGCCACCAGGGCCAGGGCTATGGTCCGCTCCGGGACCAGCCCCTCGTCCAGGAAGACCCGAACCGCCAGCAGGGAGATGACGATGCCGTGGTGGTCATCCTCGACGCCCCGCCCATAAAGGCGGTCATCCTCCACCCGCAAGGCGTAAGGGTCGGAATGCCACAGGGTCTCTTCCCCCGGGGGCACCACGTCCAGGTGGCTCAGGACCCAGACCTTTTCCCGCCGCCGTCCAGGAAGGGTCACCACCAGGTTGGGCCGCGCTCCGCCGGATACCCGGTCGTCGGGAGCGGGGTAGTTCTCTACTTTTAGCCCCCATCCTGTAAGCAAGGCCGCCAGGTAGGCCGCCTTTTCCCCTTCGCCAGGGCCGCCGGCGTCGGGCCCCACCGCGATCCTTCGCACCATTTCCCGCTGCCAGTCAATAATGTCCTGGCGGTAAGAACCAAGTCGATGGGCCAAAAGCGTGAAGGTTTCCGGTTTGGTCAGCATGTTAACCACCTTGAGAGTCCGGCGGCTTCAAAGGATACGGGTATGGAAAATTAAACAAATTGCCCGCCAGACTTTATTTAACCGCCTCCATCATATATAATCCGGGGGGTTAAGGGCAAGCACCGAGTAGCCCTGATCTGACTGAAGATAACCGCTTTGCGGGAGGATGCCATGAAAATCAAACGCATTGCCCATTTGGGAATCGCGGTGAAAGACCTGGACGGCCCCAAAAAGTTTTACCGCGAAAACCTGAACCTGGAATTGGCCGGCGAAGAAGTGGTGGAAACCCAGAAGGTCAAGGTGAGCTTCATCAAGGTGGGGGAGAGCAACCTGGAACTTCTCCTCCCCACTACAGGCGACAGCCCCGTGGCCAAATTCCTGGAAACCCGGGGGGAAGGCTTCCACCATCTGGCCCTGGAAGTGGAAGACATCCATGCCGCGGTGGCGGAATTGAAGGCCGCGGGCGTCCGCCTCATTGACGAAAAACCCCGGGAAGGGGCACACGGCGCCCTGGTGGCCTTCCTCCATCCCAAGGCGACCTTCGGCCTGCTGGTGGAGCTTTGTGAGTATCCAAAATCGCATTAAGGCGGCCAGAGAATGGGAATCAGCTTACCGGACCTGATTCCCCAGGTCCAGGTCAACATTCCTTTCGGCTTTCTGGTGGAAGAATACCTGGACCGTTTTCTGTCGGGGGGCCTGAATCCGGAGATCGGCCTGGACGCGGTTAGCCTGGAGCGCTACCCCCGAAGCCTCTTCCAGAAGGTGGCCCGGTCTTTTCAGAAAGCCGCGCGGCGCATTACCCTGCACGCCCCTTTCCAGGACCTGCTGCCCGGGGCGCTGGACGAATTCATCCGGAACGCCTCCCGCCGGCGCCTCCATCAGGCATTCCAGTTACTGTCCGTGTTCCGGCCGGAGAGCATTGTCTGCCATCCGGGATACGAGGCCCGGCATTACCAACACGACCGGAAGGAATGGCTCCGTTGCAGCGCCGCCACCTGGAAGGAATTCACCCGGATTGCCGCGGACCAGGGCGTCCGGGTGATGCTGGAAAACGTTTACGAGACCGACCCCCTCCTGTTCCTGGACCTCCTGGAACAGGTCAACGCCCCCAACCTGGGGGTCTGCCTGGATGTGGGGCACCTGTCGGCCTTCGGCGGCGGGAATTTTCCCTTGTGGCTGGAAACTCTGGGGCCGGTAATCGGCCAACTCCATCTCCACGACAACCATGGAGACGACGATACCCACCTGGCCCTGGGCGCGGGAGAAATCCCCCTGGCCGAGGTGCTGAATTACCTGGCCAAACTGGGGCCGCCGCCCCTCATCACCCTGGAGCCCCATCAGGAAGGCAGCCTCCAGCCCTCCCTGGAACACCTGGCCCAAATCTGGCCGTGGGGGTGAGGGGTAGAGATTAAGGAAGTTTCATGTAAGTAAGGTGGCAGGAGGGAAAGGGGCTATTACTGCTGTTTAATTATGCCTCACCTTCAATTAATGGAAGCACTTCAGTCTCATCGTAATCAGGATTTATAGTTTTACGCCATTCTCTCTCTTTCTTTTCGGCGTCAGACTTTCGTCTAAAACCTTGCACTTCAACAGGAAATCCTCTCTCTACCCTTACAACAACCCAGTTGAATCCTTTTGCTTTTGTGCGCATTGTAACTCCTGTTTAATTCACAATTCGTTTATGCCAGACATATACATTTGAGTATTCTACGAAAGTACAATTCTCTTTTAGCTTGCTCATAGCGAAAGTGGGGCGACTTAATTGTCGAACAAATAGACTTCTCCTATCTTCATTAGAAACTATGCTATATGTAGCTCTTGAGCTTGGTGACATCAGATGCACATCGTTAAAACGTAGAAGTCCCGAATATATCGGAGTCGAATGTTCGACTTCAAAAAGTGCCCTAAGTCTTCCTGACCCCCGTTCAATCCATAATACATCTATTTCCGCAATAATTTCTTCAATACGATGATATTCAAGTGGAATTTCTGCATTACATTCAAATTGATTAGTTAAATTCCAATCTAATTTCATACGGTCAGTCCTTGGAATCCAAATGTCATAGCCTTTAGTTGCTCCTATTGAACCAAGCAAAGTTTGCACTTGAATGTGCGAAAGATTAGGATATTTTGTAAGTTGTGATTTAGTAATTAAGGAATCGAGTTGTTCCAAGCCAAAATATGCCTCAATATTGAATCTACCTGCGTTAGCTATATACAAATCATAGCCAGATTCTTGGGAAAAAATCTGGACCTTATATTGCCCATCACTTGCAGGAGATATAGAAGGCTGTTGAAAAACCAACGTAATTAAGCTGTATCTCCTATTTTAGGACGACTTCGGTACCCTTATGACGGGCAAATTCGCTGATAAATCTGGGCCGCTTACCCCTTCGGTTGCCGGTTGCCGGGAAAATTACCGCATTCCCGGAGTCCTTTTCGGTTCAAGTAGCGACCTCTGCC
>Ga0194110_10011007_pt1 | contig 10001 bp, 8 predicted proteins | sample TA2Kig1200mmetaG_FD_146192 | JGI IMG/M metagenome (GOLD analysis project Ga0194110, IMG submission 146192) | Freshwater microbial communities from Lake Tanganyika, Tanzania - TA2015032 Kigoma Deep Cast 1200m | ecosystem: Environmental > Aquatic > Freshwater > Lake | place: Tanzania: Lake... | reverse complement strand
GCCAGGGTCTCCAGCACGTCGGCGGTGGACTTCTCGACCTCGGCGTGCAGCGAGTTACCGTGGGCGTCCATGGTGACGATGGCGTAGAAGTTCCGCACCCGGAGGTGCCACATGGCTTCGGGGACGCCGAACTCCGCCAGGAAGTGCACGCCCGGGACCTTCTTGATGGCCTGCGCGTAGAACTGCGCCGCGCCGCCGATGGCGTGCAGGTAGACGGCGCCGTACTCCTTTAGCGCCGCCGAGGTCCTGGCGCCCATGCCGCCCTTGCCGATGACGCCGCGCAGCCCGTAGCGGCGGATCACCTCGCCCTGGTAGGGCTCCTCGCGGCTGCTGGTGGTCGGCCCGGCGGCCTTGGTGACCCACTCCTCGCCCTGCTTGAGCATCACCGGGCCGCAGTGGTAGATGATGGCGCCGTTCAGATCCACCGGCGGCGGGTTCTTCATCAGATACGCGTGCACCATGTCGCGGCCGGTGTACATCTCGCCGTTGATGAGCACCACGTCGCCGACCTTGAGGGCACGTACGGCTTCCTCGGTGAGGGGCGTGGTGAGGACGACCTCGCGGCCGGTGAGCGGGAGGCCGGCTTCTTTGGCCAGGCGCTCGACCGGGCGATCCGGGTCGCGATAAAGCCAGCCAGTGATGGCGCCGCTGGAGGGATCCAGGCGTACACCCAGGCGGCGGAAGGCCCAGCACTCATAGGCGACCGAAACGAAGAAGCTCGCGGGGAGGCGGTTGGCGGCGGTGATCTTGCATCCGATCAGCGAGGAGTTGCCTCCGAAGCCCATGGGACCGACGCCCAGGCGGTTGGCCTCCTCCATGATGCGGGCTTCGAGCTCGGCCAGCGTGGGGTTGGAGTTGACGTCATCCAAGGGGCGGAATAGCTGCTCTTTGGCCAGCTCGTAGCCGTGGGCGCGGTCGCTGCCGATGCAGACGCCCAGCGCGCCCGGCGCGCAGCCCTGTCCCTGGGCCTGCCAGACGGCATGGAGGATGCACTTGCGGACCCCTTCCAGGTCGCGGTCGGCGCGGCCCAGATGCGGCAGCTCGCAAGGCACCGAATACTGCGCGTTCATGTTCTCGCAGCCCCCGCCCTTGAGTATCAGGCGCACCTCGATCTCGCCTTCCTCCCACTGGCGGAAGTGGAAGACGGGCGTGCCTTCGCCCAGGTTGTTGCCGGTGTTCTTGCCGGTGAGCGAGTCCACCGAGTTCGGCCGCAACTTGCCCTGGCGGGTGGCTTCGGCGATGGCCTGGCAGGCCGCCTTCTCAATCTCGAGTTGGCTGATGCCGGCGGGCGTGCGGGTCAGGAAAGTGGGCATGCCGGTGTCCTGACAGATGGGCGCCACGTCCTGGTGGGCCGAGTCCACGTTGCCGGCGATGATCTGGAAGGCTTGAGCGCCCTTGGCGCCGGGCGTTTCCGCTTGCATGGCGGGCGCCATGGCGGCGCGGACGTCCGGGGGCAGGTTGGTCGAGGTCTGGGTGACGAGTTCGAGCAGGCTGTTAACGAGGAACTGCATAGCGTTCTCCCTGGAACCTGTTATCTTAGCTTGATCGTGACCTGCGCGGTGAGGCCGGGGCGGATGGCGGTGGTGGGGCTGATGAACTCGACAATCGCTTCGCCGGACTTGACCTCGCGCACCACGCCCTGGAGTCCTTCGCCGGGTGCCTCGGCGATCACGACCAGGGCTGCCTGACCCGGGCGGAGGCGCGCTCGAACGGGAGGTGTGGGTTCGACAACCGCTTCCAATAGAGACAGATCCGCGGCAATTTGAAATAAATCCTTGAGGTCGCGCGTGACCTCGTCGCCGTGCTGCTTCGAGCGCGCCAGCAGGATGCCATCCACCGGCGAGCGGATTTCCGCCGCGGCGTTGTCCTGCTGAGCCTCTTCGAGCTCGCTGTTCTTGTCCTCGAGCAGGCGGCGGGCGGTGTCGATTTCCTTGCCCAGGGATTCGACCCGCCGCTCGGACTGGCGGGCCAGTTCTTCCAGGGCGCGATAGTGGCCCTCGGCGAGCTGGAACTCCTTCTGGGCTTTCTCGAATTCGAGGCGGCGCGCGGCGCCTTCCTTGTTGAGGATCTGCTGGCGCTGGTAGGCCTTTTCGGCGCGCTCGAACTCGGTCTGAGCGCGGGATGCGTCGGCACGGGCGCGGGAGGCTTCCAGGCGGGCGGCGATGAGCGCGCTGTTAAGTGAATCCAAGCGCGTCTGCGCCCGCTCGGCCTGAGCCTGCGCCAACTGCTGGGCGGCCTCCAGGCCCTGGTTTCGCACGTGCGCCAGCACTTCGCCTTCGTAGACGTCCTGGCCGGGCTCGACGGCGGTGAACTCGATGACGCCGTCCACGGGCACGCCCAGCAGGATGACGTGCTGGGCGCGGATCAGACCGGGAAGGCTGACCTCCGGATCGGTAAACTCCGCGGGGGCGGCGGGGGGAGGCGCCGGCGGTTTCGAGGCGCCGCGCCACAGCAGGGACAACGCCCCGGCGGCGACAGCCAGCAGAATCACGGCGCTCGCGGCGAGCCACCACTTGCCCCGCATGATTCGATGATACCGCCGGGCTGCTGAAAAAGCCTTCCGGCGGGTGCGTGGAGCACAAGCTGAAGCTTATGCCACACGGCGGAACAACGACTTGGGTACTCACGTGGGGCACGCTTCAGCTTGCCCAGAGGCTTTTTCAGCAGCCTACTCCGGGGCGCTGGACACCGCGCCGTTCTGATATACTTCACCAGCGGAGAGTTCGATGCCGGATCTGCGGTTGGGTGATGAGATCGACGACTACTGCGGCAAGTGCCGCCTGATCACCAACCACTCCATCGTGTCGATGGTGAAAGGTGAGCCGGCCAAAATGCGCTGCCGCACCTGCTACAACGAGCACGACTACAAGCGCGCGCAGGCTCCCGTCAAGAAGGACGCCAGGAAAGAGGCCCTCTTCAAGGAAGTCCTGGCGACCATCGATCCCTCGACGGAGGAGGGCGCCAAGAAGCCGCGCGGCAAGAAGCGCGACGAGTAGGGCGCCTCAGCGCGCCTGCGGCAGCCAGCGCCTGGGGATCTTGAGTGCCATCGAGCCGGCCACCGTAACCACTCTGTAGCGGCCCTCCAAGCCGATCAGCAGGTGGGCGGCCCACGGCTCCAGTTGGTAGTCCCGCACCAGCCAGCGCCACATGTCGGTGGTGGCCATCTGGAGGGCGCGGTCCAGCGAGCTGGCGAACTCGGGCTGGCTGCCCACGCTGATCAGGTAGTCCGAAGTCTCCAGCCGCGGTCCCGCGGGAGCGGCCTTCTTGCGAAGCTGCACGGTGAAGGTGACGTCCATGGAGGTCTCGATGCCCGTGCCCAGAGGCTCGCCGTCGGCTTGAAGGGCGTGCCCGTCTCCGAGGTAGAGCAGGGCGCCGGGATGATAGACCGGGAAAATGACGGTTACGCCTTCGGCGATCTCGTTGTAGTCGAGGTTGCCGCCGTAAGGGCCGGAGATGGCCGAGGTGGGAGCGAACTCGCCCGGCGCAGCCACACCCAGGCACCCCAACATGAGGCGGGCGGGGAACTCCAGCTTGAGGCGGGCGCTGATGGGTTCCCGCAGGCGGAGCATGCCGCGCTCCAGGTCAATGTCCCAGGGAACCAGGTTGGCGCGGCCCTTGCGCAGCAGGTCGGGCTTGTAGCGATCCGAGTAGACGCCTTCGACGGAATCGTTGGTCAGCGCGGTCAGCAGCAGGCGGAAGCTGCTCCAGCCCCAGTTGCGGTTCATGCGGAGGCGGTCGATGCGCACCGCCACAGCGTCGCCCGGCTCGGCGCCTTCGATGTAAAAAGGCCCGGTGAGCGGGTTGGAAGGCTCGGCGGCACGCGCCCCACGCTCGTCCTGTCCGCCCGCGTCCAGGGCCTTGGTCACCACCGTGTCGCCCGGGCGGATGCGGGCGATGACCGGGTGGGCGGCGGAGAAGGTGTGACGGAAAGCCGCGGGAAGAACGGTGTGGGTTTCGGCCACCGCCAGCAGCGGCAACAAACCAGCCAAAAATCGTAGCATGCGACACCCCCAGATGGGTCACCCCGCAGTATATACTGAGTGGCATAGGTGTGGTTATGCGCAAGCTTGGAATGGCGGTTCTGATCGCATTGGGCTTGGTGGCCGTGCTGATCGCGGCCGATCCCTGGAAGACCAAGAAGTTCACCGAGTGGACCGACAAGGAGGTCCAGAAAGTCCTCAAGGACTCCCCGTGGGCGCGGCCTGTGGAGGTCCGCCTGGAAGGCGGCGGGGGCATGATGGGTGGCGGCGCTGGTGGTCGAGGAGGCCGAGGCGGACGCGGCGGCGGGGGCGGCATTCCCAGCGCGGCTTCGAGCGGCGCCGGGGGCGGCGGTGACGAAGGCATGGGAGGCGGCGGCGGGCGCGGCGGCGGCATGGGGTCGCCGGAAGCACCGCCGGCCACCACGGTGATCGTGCGCTGGCACTCCGCGCTGCCGGTCAAGCAGGCCGTGGCCCGTGCCCGATACGGCGACGAGGCGGGCAATTCCCCTGAGGCGGCCAAGACCCTGCGACGTCAGGAGACGCACTACATCGTAGGGATGATCGGGATGCCCCCGGGCGTGGCGCGTATGAACCCCCAGAAGATGAAGTCCAGCGCGCTGCTCAAGATCAAGGGCCGCTCCCCGGTGGAAGCCGAGGCTGTCCAGCCCGCGCGCGGGGAGCGCGGCGTGGATCTGTACCTGTTCTTCCCAAAGACGCTGCCGGGCAGCCACGTCATCGTCCTGGAGGATAACGAAGTCGAGGTAGAGCTGAAGCTGGGCTCGACCAGCGTGCGGCGGAAGTTCAAGCTGAAGGACATGGTCTTCGACAACACGCTGGAGATCTGAGGGCCGCTCGAACGCGAAACGCCAGCGGCAACCTGAACCTGGTTGGCTCAGGTTGCCACTGGCGGTCGTTCCGGCGCGGGTGGGAATACGTCCGGGTGGCGAAGTGCGCGTCCTTCTGCCTCACCGCCCCGTGGCGGTAACGAGGGCAAGCTCCATACCCGAGGCATTCCTGGCGACCTCGCGCTCGGCCTTCGTCTTGGGCAGCGCCGTTCCGCGGTTGTTCGCGGCGCGCCACACCTGCGACAGAAAGTAAGTGTTGCCGTAGCGGTTGAACACCAGCTTGCACTCCTTCGGCGCGTTCAGCGTCTCGGCCGCGTTCACCAGGGTCATCACGGAGGTGTTCCCACTGGTGGACCGAATGCGCAGGATCTGGGGAGTGAGGCTGGAGGTCAGTTCGTACTCCCCGGCGGGAAGAATGGATTTGCCCACCCGAAACTCGAACGGGATCTTGCCCACCAGGGTGGATTGTGAGTAGCCAGCCGTAGCGGCCAAGAAAGCCACGACGGCGAAAACAACCAAAGTCCTTCTTGTCATCTCAGATCTCCTTGTGTTTGTGATTTACTGTGAACCGGAGGGGGCGGCGCGACGGCCGCCCATCTTCACGTGGCGCGCTCGGTCCACCGACCCCCTGCTGCGTCGCCATTTGTTCCGGTTCCACGCCCCACAGAGAGGCAACCGCGGGGCCAAATCGGCCGCGGGTGGGCCCCGCAGCGGCTAAGTTGCGGAGATGGCGGGGCTTGTTCACCAGCCCGGCGCCGCCGGCAATGGCGCAGGGCTCTGCGGATCCCGCCGGAGTCACGCCAATCGCCGTGAGGTGTCTATCCGCTTGGTTAGAGGGTCTGCCGCCGAGGCCGGGGGAGCGGACCTCTTGACAGGCACACCTCATAAGTGCGAATAAATGAAGGTAGCCATCAGGATCGGGGATGGCTAGGATGGGGGAAAGATTGCAGTAAGCCCGCCTGCTCGGGGAGATTACCGATGGTCATTGAGTTGCTCCCGAGTAGTGGTGGCGCTGCTTGAGCGCCCGGCAGGTCAACCCCTGCGGGGACTGTTCGGGCGTCGGCGCACGGAAGGAGGGTCAGGCCCTTGGCGAGCCGGAGGGTTTCGCACTACGACATCGTGGAAGAACTCGGCGGGAGTGTTTCCGGTGTCGTCTACAAGGCGCGAGACACACGGCTGGGGCGAACCGTGGTCCTCAGATTCCTCTCCCCGTACCTGCCGGCTTCCCAGGAGGCCGTGACGCGAGTCGTAGACGAGGCACGGGCCATCTCGAGGCTCAATCATCCGCATATCGCCGTCCTGTACGACGTGGGAGAGGAGGCGGGTGAGACCTACTTGGTGCTGGAACACTTACCCGGCGGAACGCTGCACCAGCGGGTGCGGGACCTGCGACAGGCTGGGCTGCACCTCTCTTTGGGGGAGATCGGCGGATATGCCCTCCAGGTGTGCGCGGGGCTGGCGTACGCACACCGGCGGGGCGTGATCCACGGCGAGCTGAGCTCCGGCAGGGTCATGCTCTCGGGCGAGGGCGCAGTCAAGATCACGGATTTCGGCTTGGCCAGGGTTTACAGACATAGCGGGGCGCCCGCTTCCGGGCCGAGCCTGGGCGCCACGGCCTGCCTGTCGCCGGAGCAGGCGCGGGGCGGGGAGGCGGACCCGCGGGCGGACATCTTTTCCTTGGGGGTGGTCCTGTATGAGATGGCCACGGGGGAACTGCCCTTCCAAGATCCGCACGAGGAGGTCGAAGCCAGGATGCCTTCGGTGGCGGCTGTCCGCCCGGACCTGCCGGCAGCATTCGGGGAGATCCTGGCACGCGCCACGGACAAGGATCCGGAGGAGCGGTATCAAAGCGTGGAGGAGCTGGCGGAAGACCTCCAGCGGGTGTGCCGCGGTTCTGAAGTGGTGAGCACTTCCGCCAGGACGGCGGATGCCGTGCTCAATGCAGACACCCGCCAGACGCGGTCACGGGAGCACCAGCCATTGCTTCGGTGGCTGCGGTCCTGGCGCACGGCGCTGGCGGCGGCTGCCGCGCTGGTCACCTTGGGCTTGGCGGTACCCCTGCGAGAGCGGGTCGCAGACTGGTTAGAGCCCGCGACTTTGCCGGAGCGGAAGCTCCTGGCAGTGCTGCCCTTCGCCAACCTGGGCGAGCAGCCGGCCAACCAGGCGTTTTGCGACGGCCTGACGGAGACTCTCACCGCCAGGCTTAATCAGCTTGAACAGGCGGCGGATTCCCTGCGGGTGGTGGCGGCGGGCGAGGTGCGTGCGGCCAAGGTGACCCGAGCGGAGGAGGCCCGGCGGAGGTTCGGGGTCAATCTGGCGCTGAGCGGCAGCGTGCAGCGTGACCGGGACGGGGTGCGGGTGGCGCTCGCCCTGGTGGATGCCGGCCGCGTGCGAGTGCTGGATAACCGCACTGTGGGCGGGCGCCTGGTGGACCTGGCGGAACTGGAGGAGGGGATCTTCCGGCACACCGCGACGATGCTTGGGCTGGACCCGCTGGCCCAGCCGCAGGACGGGGACGGCCGGATGGCAGCTCCTGCCGCCTACGATCTGTACCTGCAAGGGCGCGGGCACCTGCGCCGCTACGACGTGCCGACGAGCCTGGACCGCGCCATCAGCGCCTTCCAGCAAGCCTTGCAGCAGGATCCCGACTACGCGCCCGCGCTGGCCGGCCTCGGCGAAGCGTACGGCCGCAAGTACCGCAAGACCAGGGATCCGCAGTGGATCGGGGAGGCCCAGCGCAGCGCGACCCGCGCGGTGGAGCTGAATGACCGGCTAGCCCCGGCCTACCTGACTCTTGGGCTGGTCCACCACGACGAGGGTCGGTACGACGAAGCCGTCGCCCGCTTCCAGCGCGCGCTCAAGCTGAATCCCGTGGATCCGGCTGCCTACCGTGAGCTGGCGCGGGCATACGCGGCGAGAGGCCAGCAACAGGAGGCGGTCCAGGCTTTCCAGAAGGCCATTGACCTGTGGCCGGATTACTGGGCCGGTCATAGCTACCTGGGCGACTACTACTTCCGCCATGGCCGGGACCAGGACGCGGAGCGCTGTTTCCTTAGAGCCGTCGAGCTGGCGCCCGACTCTGACCTGGCCTATCGCAACCTGGGGGCCATCTACCTGCGGCTGGGGCGGCTGGAGGACGCGGCCCGAATGACCCAGCGGGCGCTGGAGCTGCGTCCCACGGCCCAGGGACGCAGCAACCTGGGTGTGATCTACCAGTTCCAGGGGCGCTTTTCGGATGCGGTGCGCATGTTCCAGCGGGCCGTCCAGGAGGGCGGCAATGACCGGCGTACCTGGGGCAATCTGGCGGAATCCTACCGCTGGGCGTCCGAGCCGGGCGGCAAGGCCGCGGAGACCTACCGCCAGGCGGTCAAGTTGGCGGAGCGGGATCTTTCCGTGAACCGTCGCGACGCGGAAGCGCGGGCCTCCCTGGCCATCTACTGCCTCGGATTGGCGGACCGGGCGCGGGCGCTGCGCGAGATCGCCGAGGCGAGACGTCTGGCTCCTGGCAACAAGAATGTGCTGTTCCAGAGCGTGCTGGTGTCCGAGATGAGCGGGCGCCGGGAGCGTGCTCTGGAGGCGCTCAGGGCGGCCCTGCAACGCGGCTACCCTGTCCCAGAAGTGCAATGGCATCCGGACCTGGCGAGCCTGCGCCAGGACCCCCGATATGCATCGGTGCTGGCCTCGGCCGGCGTGCCGCCTTCAGGCCCGAAAGTGCGCTAGGGAGGATACCGACCATGGGTACTACACCCCGTAGCTTCGTCATTACCATCACCATCGATGGAGGCCTGGACTATTCGGTCAGCATTGACGGAGGAACTCCGAGGCCCGGCTACAGCGTTTCTGTCAAGCGCGGAGACCACATCAGGTGGGTTTGCAACAAACCGTTCTCCATCTGCTTCGGGGATAAGACGCCGCTGAGCCGGACGGACTACGTCTCCGGGGAGGGCAACTACGTGGAGGATGACGTTCAGAAGAAGGCCAAGACCGAGCGGCACGATTACGCGGTCGCGGTGAATCGGGAAGCCAACACGCCGCCGTTGCTCGACGATCCCGAGATCATCATCGAGCCAGAGAGCCCGTAGCGGGAAAAGAAGCCGGCGGCAACCTGAACCCGCTCGGTTCAGGTTGCCGCCGGTAGCGGCCCGGGTGAGGGTGGAGGTTTGGAGCGGACGTGTGTCCTGCCGCCTTAGCGCACCATGGCGCGGACGAAGGCAAGCTGGATTCCCGGGGCATTGCGGGCCATCTCGCGCTCGGTCTTGGACTTGGGAAGCTGGTAGCCGCGGTCGATATTGGGGTGCCAGATCTCCGCCAGGAAGTAGCTGTTGCCGTAGCGGTTGAACACCAGCTTGGCTTCTTTCGGCGCCCGGCTGGCCTGCTTGGAGTTGGTCAGCGCGATCACGGCGGCGTTCTGGTCGATGCTGCGGAACAGCACCGCGCCGGAAGCGACGCCGGGCTTCACTTCGTACTCGCCGGCGGGGAGAACCTTCGATCCGATGTAGAAGTCGAAGGGAATGTTGCTCACCAGCCTGGCGGTGGATTGCGAATAGCCAGCCACCGCGACCAGGAAGGCGACGGCGGCGAAAACGGCCAGGGTCCTGCGTGTCATCTCAGATCTCCTTTTCTTTGGGATTTGGTGTGAACCGGAGTGGGGGAATCGGCCTGAGGGCCGCTTGCCTCGCCAGCTTGTGTTCCGGTTCCACGCCCCAGGGAAGGGCAATCGCAGTGCCAGGCAGGCGAGGGGCGGAGTGGTCACCGACAACTAGCTGAAAGCACGGGGCTTGTCGGCTAGTGTCCCGGTCAGTCGGAAGGCTGGTCAGCGCCTTCCGGCCCGCTTGATTCTCACCGGTCGGCGTGCCGACGCTATCTTTCTGGTTAGGAGGCGGGTGGCGCACCCCTGGGGCATATTCCAATTGACAGGCCCCTTCCATACGTGCCAATAAATGTACGTAGCCCTCTGCTCCAGTTCGACGAGGGTATGAGCTGCCGGGAGTTGTCTCTGCGCGGGACACCGGAAGGAGGACCAGGCTCGTGTCGGGGCGGCGTATCTCTCACTACGAGATCGTCGCAGAACTGGGCCGGGGCGGCTCTGGCATCGTCTACGAGGCGCGCGACACTCGGCTCGGGCGCCACGTAGCCCTCAAGTTCCTTTCCCCAAGCCGGCTGGCCTCCCCGGAGG
>Ga0194110_10011002_pt1 | contig 10004 bp, 8 predicted proteins | sample TA2Kig1200mmetaG_FD_146192 | JGI IMG/M metagenome (GOLD analysis project Ga0194110, IMG submission 146192) | Freshwater microbial communities from Lake Tanganyika, Tanzania - TA2015032 Kigoma Deep Cast 1200m | ecosystem: Environmental > Aquatic > Freshwater > Lake | place: Tanzania: Lake... | reverse complement strand
GCCTTGGCGCGCATTTTTCGATCACCTCTCTGGAGTAATGGTCATCTCCACAAACCGTGCCATCGAACTGCCCTGCATAATTAACAATTTCTGCAGCCGATAATCGTTCGCGCACTTCCGGGATGATGAGATCACATCCATAATGCTGAAAAATTGGCCGAAACCTGTCAATAAAAGGCAACATGTATGGAGCAGAGAGTAAAACTGTTTTGGTTTTCATCACAACTTTACTTCGGAAATCCCAAGGGATTATACCAGTTAGACCCTCTGACGATATTTCATTAGAAGTTCAGCAATCAGGAAATCTGTTTCCTCATCGATATCCAGAGCTTCATCTCGCGGGATTTCATACATCAAAGGCTTTTTTCCCAACCTGTTTCTTCTCTGACGTAACTTTTCTGCTGTGAAAAGGTATATGCAAGAGTTCTCTTCGAAAACTGGCGGTAAATCCTGCGTTTGGAGCAAGACATCAGGGTCGTGGTTCAGAGGTCGAGCATTTTGATCCCAGAGCCGTGATTGAAATCGGGTCACTGAAAAAAGGGAGTCATACATTTTCGATTGATTGCAGAATTCCCGTATCGCTCCAGAAATAGTCTGTGGCTTGAGAAACGGATTGGTGCTGTGAGTTTGCAGATACAAATCTGCTTTGATATGCTGTGTATCATATAAAAGAATTTCATTCATGGGAATCTTGTTGGCGCAAAGTGCAGTAGGTCGCTTCAGAAGAACTACCAGTGGGAAATTGAGCCGGAGATCCTCTGCGATGATATCGCTATCCGTATTCACTGCGATCACATCAACTTCTGCACATTTCTGCAAGGATTCAAGAATGTAATGAAACAGAGGTTTCCCGGCAAGCAAGCGGTAGTTTTTCCCTGTCACCCTTTGGGAATGATGACGCATTGGAACCAGCGCAGCAATTTTTAGGTTTTTCACAATCCCTCCAGACTCATGGTTCCATTTTACCTACTTACACCACTATAATCAATTGGCTCTATATCCACTCTGTTTTTTCCTGGATGATTCTTACTCGAATTCCTTGGATAGTAAAAGGATTGTTTTAGTTGCCAATTCAATGGTCCTGATTGTTTAAATCCAAGGTATGTTCCATGAAATTGCAGCCAGCGAAATTTAAGGATTTTCCAAAATTCCCTGAATAAAACACGCTGTTTGTTTGCTTCCACCATATCACTGAATGAATTTTTCAAGAAAAGATGAATGAATTCCAGATAAGAAAATTTTTCTTGTGGATAAATTTGTTTAAAAGCCATTCCTTCTCGCAAATATCGGTTAAGAATCCCGTGCCAGGATTCATGATGCACGTGAATAATTTCTGCGTCAGCCAAATAAACAATTTTATATTTCTTCTCTAATGCCCATTTTGCCCATTCCAGGTCTTCTAAACCTGGCAGGTTTTCATCGTAAGGGTGCTGCTGCCAAAGAGATTTTCGAATTGCAGCATTGGCATTATTACAAAAGGGATGGTTCTGGGATGTATGGGAGGTTTCACCATACCAGTGGTTAAATATCTGTTGTTCAGAAAATTTCGATGTTTGGGCTCCACGCTGTCTGCCATACACCAGTGCGATTTCCGGATTTGAAAATGGTCCCAGCATTTTCTGAATCCAGTCCGGATATACCGGATAGACATGTGCACTGGCAATCACCACCAACTCCGCATTTGCTTTTGAAATGCCTAGGTTCAAAGAGCGACCAAAAGTAAAATCATTGGGTTGTATGTTTACTATCTCTGCGCCCAAATCCGCTGCGATATCCACTGTACGGTCATTGGAGCCAGAATCAACCAGAACGATCTGTATATCTTTTTCCGATTGCTGATGAATGCCATTAATCAAATGGCCAATATATCCTTCTTCATTGAATGCGCGGATGACAATAGAGCAGGCGTATTTCATAGGTCGCGAATAAATGGCTGGTGGTCAATAATTCCATTCAGGATAACTCGCAGTACATCCGAATGTTTGGGGGAAAGCGCATCTTTTTTATTTTTTTTCAAGCGCACATATCCCTGCCAGACTCCATCATTTTCCAGAAATTCATCGAATGGCAGGGACGCCCGGAAAAGCTGGCTGTAAAATACACGCCGGGCGTTCTGTCGATATTCATCCGGATGATAAATTTTCTCAACGTTTAAAAATTCTTTTAATGTTTTCCTATATTCCTGTTGGTTTTTAGGAAAGAAAACTGTGGGTATCTGGGTATACCTCGCTTTCCCGGCACAAAGCACTGCCTTGCCCATGATAGAAGCCTCCAGGCCAATGGTCGAGTTATAAACCATAACGAACTTTGCCTGGTGTATCAATTCATAAGAACTAACATATTTATCAGGTGGGATGAAAACCACGTTGTCCAGCTGATCGACAGCATTTTTCTTTATCCAATCAGCCACAGTCTCCTGGCTTCCCTTTCCAGGCCTCAGTTCATCCGGGTGAGCACGGATAACAAACAAGGTCTTTGGATATACTTTGATGATTTCCAGAACCAAATCCAACCAGGTAAACATATGTTCAAATACTGTATTCGCATGGGACTGGCTGGTATCAAACACGACATTCGTAAAAATGGGAACAACGGAGTCAAACTTATTGAAAATTTGCTTAAATGAACTGTCAAGCGACTCGATGGTTGGCCAAAATTGAACACCGGCGGTTACAAATTTTCCCTGATGTCTTTTTTCAAGAAAAGCATTCAGGTGGATTTCCTGCTCTTCTGTCAATTGAAAATTCGCATCCACATCCACCGGATACGCAGTAGCCTCCTTCTCGGTAAAAAAAGCAGACAAAGGCAGCATGCCAACCTCATGGGAATATACCGGTATTCCTTTTTGTTGGGCAACCCATCGCAGCATTGCTTCAGGATAAAAAATGCCATTGAAAACCACCACCGCGCGAGGATTGTGTTTTTTTAAAATTTCCAAAAAATGGCACTTCAAGCTCCAGGTAGACAGAATATACTCACGAGCCAAATAGCGGGTATTTTCATCATCAAAAAGATTGTGGCGCCGAAGGATCCATCGCAGGGAAGGCAGAATCAGTTGGCCAACCGGAAATCCTTGGTATTTAAATAATATTAGGTCTTTTAATACCAAAGAGTCAATTGCATTTTTTATCGAAATATCTTCCTGATAATCCAGAAATTCAACAATGGAAGGATTAAACAAAATTTTTGAGGTGCGGATGCATTCCGCACAGGGGGGCGCTTTTTGCGTTTGGGATCGGTTTGTCCCAAGCACACAGTGAGATACACCCCTTCGGCAAACCAGATGAATCACGGGTATTCCAAGATGCCTGACCGCCAGACTGGTGATCAATGAAAAGCCTGCGTTCTGACTTAATCCGGACAATCGGGTAGAGGCATTAAAAAAAAGTACAGGACTACCCTGTGGAGCGTTTAACTTATCTTCCAGTGAATTTTCAATTTTTCGTATTCTCTGATGATTAATAACCAGATTTCTTTCCCGCTTGAATCGGTTTAATGTTTTCGAGACCACATCCATTTGGCGATTACAAGTACTTGCGTAATTTTTTAAGTGAGGACTGTTCGCTTTCATACACACGCTTCATGCCGTCCCCTAACGCCATTTCAGTGACGCGGATGTATTTAACCAGTTTGCGAAATCCACCCGGCTCTACTGAAGCAGATTGATCGCTGCCCCACATCGCCCGGTCCAAAGTAAAATGGCGTTCCACCATACAGGCGCCTAATGCCACCGCTACCACTGACGTGATCAAACCAACTTCATGACCGGAATATCCTATGGGGCATGTGTAATGATTGCGAAGGGTTTCAATCATTTTCAAGTTAAGTTCCAAAGGGTCACAGGGGTAAGCGCTGGTAGAATGCATGATTGCCAGATTTTCCTGTCCCACGAGATTTACCGATTCCTCAATTTGTTCCAGAGTGGACATTCCTGTGGAAAGAATTATGGGTCTACCTGTGTTGCGGATTTTTTTCAATAAAGCGTGATCAGTTAATGAAGCGGATGGTAATTTATAGCATAAGGGATCGAATTCCTCCATAAAATCCACGGAGGGTTCATCCCAAACCGATACAAACCAGTCAATATTTAAATCGCGGCAAAACCTGTCAATTTCCCGATATTCCTTCCTGCCAAATTCCATCCTTTTGCGGTATTCCAGATAGGAAATATACCCCCAAGGGGTTTCACGCATTATAGCGCGCTGATCTTCTGGTATACATAAATCCGGTGTTCTCTTCTGAAATTTAACGGCATCTGCTCCAGTTTCTTTGGCAGCCATGACCATCTCTTTGGCAATATCCAGGTCACCATTATGGTTTATGCCAATTTCAGCGATCACATACGCTGGATATGCACTGCCAATTTTTCGGTTACTAATTCTTATCTCTTGGACCATAAATTACTCCAGAATTTCGGATTTTTACACGGATAGGAAACTGCCGATTAACTGCATATCGCACTGCTCCGTGCATTTAATTCCAGGGGTCAGGTCAAAATGATCCATCCTGAACTTTCTGTATTTTTCACCATTCCAGATATCAAATAAGGAGTCTGTATTCGCATTACCCAGAATGATTTCATTATTAAAATCTTCCACACATTCCACCGATTCCCCATTCGACTTGATTGTCATGGATGACCACGGGAATTGACAGAACTCAATCCAGTGAATCGATTGTGTCTTCTGCCTGTTATCTTCATACCACTGCTGATCCTGGCTTTTCAGATAGACATACACATCCATTCCCTTAAATGCCTTTTTAACCTTTTCGAATTCCACCTGCTGCCAGGGTTTGTTCAGGTTGATCATGGTGATCACGATCGTGGTTTTCAGATTGCGCCTGGCTTTGATATCCAGTAGCTTTACGATCTTTTTATAGCTCTCGGAGAAATTGGACTTTTGACCACGCACTTCCCTATGCCGGAGATCATCTGCGCTCTCCACCGAATATTTAATGAAATCTAGACCGTTTTCAAAGGTTTCCACGGTTCGATCCATATTGATATTCGCGGGATTACAACTGAAATAGCTTAATAACCCCCGCTGCGTCATTTTTTCCACATACCCGGGAATGTTCTTATCCAGCAGTGGATCCCCATAGCCATGCAGAACGATCACTTTCGGAATTACATACAAAAAGAAATGATTCTCATTCATTTCATCTTTCCGAATACCGTACTTATCTTCAACGAACTGTTCCCAGCCTGACCATTCGGAGTCTTTCCAGGGTCGTAGTTGTTGGATGATTTTTCCAAACAAATCCGGTGACATGGTTTCGATTGGACGGGTCATCATAGTCGTCCTGGGACACATTTCACAGCGCATATTGCACGCATTGGTTGTCTCAATGTTATACACAACCGGCTCAGGGCTTCTAAATTTTTCCAATGTATCCAACAGGAAATCCCGGCTGAATTTTTGACGCTGCATCACGTTATATTTCAGGTCATATACCTTTTGATAGAACTCAATATCAAACACTCTTGAAACTCCATTGAATAAAACAGATTTGATTAAGGAAATCCATTATAACCTTTTGTTCAATTTTCAATTCTCAACAGGTTTCTTTGGAAATTTCTTAATCAGCATCTCACAAATTTCCCTGACTGCTCCAAATCCACCTCGTGATTCCAGAACCAGATCAGCTCTTTGTTTCACCTCACTTACAGCATTAATCGGTGCCATCGTAAATCCCACAAGAGGAAAACAAACCAGGTCATTAAGGTCATTCCCAACAAAAATGACTTCCTCTTGTTGGAGCCCTTTCTCTTTCATGATTTCTCGCAGCGTGATATCTTTTTCATCCACAGCCTGTGTAAAAGGTATATTTAATTTATTGCAGCGCGCAGCCACCACGGGATCTTTTTCCTTGGAGATCACCATGACCTGGATATCCGTATCTTTTCTCAACAGCTCCAATCCCAATCCATCTCCCCTGCTCGCTGCAACTATTTCTTTACCCTTTCCATTCACCCATACACGATCATCGGTGAAGACACCATCAAAATCCAGGACAAGCAATCTTACACTTGCTGGAAATTCTTTCATTTTTGGATGGGGTGTAACAATATCCAATACCTTTTCCTGCACACAGCGCTCAGCTCTCTGCCAATCCATCTGATTATCAATATCCACCGTATAAGCAGAATCAATAATCAATGGAAGAATCACATCCCCGCTCATGGATTTTTTTTTCAAAATCGTTGAGGTTCGAATCACATCAATATGACCGGTTTGCCAATACGTCAATGGAAGGTCCTGACGCGGAACGTTGTAAGCCTCTGGAATCCCTTCAATCGTCAATAAAGGAATCATCGTTCCCTCTTGATTAATACGCCACATCTTGTACGGATTTTGATCAGAAGCAACAACTCCCCGAACTGAATCCACGTTTAAATTATCAGCCAGCAGTACAATTGCCTGATCAATCAGATTTGGCGGTCGGATAGGAGAAGTCGGTCGAAGCTGAACCACCATGTTCGGTAGGTAATCTTCCTGATCTTTCAACCAATTCAACGCGTGCTGAAAAACTGGTAAATCCGGTGTGGTATCCTGAGCGAGCTCGGCGGGTCTGATGAAAGGTATTTCTACACCGTGCTGGAGGGATACCCCCGCAATTTTCTCATCATCGGTGGAAACAACAATTCGGGTGATTAACCTGGATTGTTTCGCCGCGGCGATACTCCATACAATCAGCGGATAACCTGCAAAGTCCCGAATATTCTTTCGTGGGATTGATTTTGAATTCCCACGGGCGGGAATTAATGCGAGAACTTCCAAATCTTTCTTCATAATGGTTTTCTTTCTGTATGTCGATAGTTAGTCAAAAATCACCCTCGTATGATACCTGCCAGATTGAAGGATCCCCCAGGCGAGCTGCAGCGCTTTTTTTCCGTTCTCATAACCACACATTGGTTGCTCATCCTTTTCCAACATATGAAGGAAGTGGTTCATTTCATCCACAAACATTGTATTCCTTTCAGTTTCGGGCATGGAAGGGATGACTTCCTTATCCTTACCTGGTTTTTCCAGCACCACATTTCCACTGGTCTCATCCCACGACATCACCCCTTCTGTACACGCAATTTCCAAGCCGTGATATTTTGGACGGCGATAGTAATCAAGATGCAAATTGCCAAACACGCCATTTTTGAACCGCAAGAGCGCTTCAGCATGGTCCTCAACAGAGATTTCCAGGGTGCTGATTTTTTCTGTGACTGCAAATACTTCTGCAATCTCCCCAAACAACCAACGGAGATAATCTATCGGATGACAGAGCGTTAACACCACCCCACCGCCCATCTCATGTCTTGCGGCATAACTCTTGCGGTAATCCTCCCAGGGATGCCAGTCAGGCAGAAATTCACCCCAATGACTGCGAAATGACACCGGGCGACCTAGTTTGCCTTCATCAAGAAAATGTTTTATTTTCTTTAAACCGGGATGGAATCGAAACTGAAAGGCAGTCAATACTTTGTTCTTGTTTTGTTCAATAATTGGTTCAAACTCAAGCAGTTCCTCCGGGTGATAGGCAATTGGTTTTTCAATCATGAGAGCACAATTGGATTTGGCGGCAGGAACTGCTATCTTCATATGGAAAGCCGTGGGATTGGAGATAATGACCGCATCCGGTTTCCGCAGAAGTGCTTCTTTCAGGTCTGTCACCACAGGAAAAGCGCTTAATTCATCCTCCTGCAATGTGCTGGTATAGGTGCGGTACAGGATAATGTCTCTTTGACCCAAAGAAACAAGATTCCTTAAATGCCTTCTGCCGATTGAGCCTAAGCCCGCGATTAGGAAACGCACATCATCCTTTTTATCAATAAATTGTTATGCATTAATAATTTTAAACAGGCGTTCATACAAGAAATATGCGATCTTACGAATCAAGGGAATTCGATAAATTTTTTTCCTCCAATCCGAAGTTTCCACAACTGCCGGGCTGGGAGTGATCTTAATCCCATATTTTTTTATTTCGGCTGCAGCCTGATCATCAATCAGATTTCCCAATAATCGTATGGTGGGTGGTGTGGTGCAAAGGCGCAGCAGACCAAGTCCATCTATTGCAACATCCAGCTCCCTCATCTGACCCATCAACATCGCTGACCATTTATCCGGAAGAACTTTTTGAATCACCTCGCGAAGAGCAGTAAATTGATAATGACCTGCGGAGGCAAATGTTTCTATATCTTTATAGATCATCCTGACATCTTCCAAACCCTTTACTTCTTCCTGATATCTATCCCATGTTCGACCGGTTTGGCGCACATAATGATCTTCTAAATCCCTATCGACCAGGTTTCCCCGTCTTGTAATAACGCCTTCTTTTTCCGCAAAAGCCAGGGTAGATTTCACCCCCTCTTTCATATGCGGTTTGATATACATGCCCGTGACCATCCCGACATCTGGGTATGTATCCAACACTTGAATCTGCTTTTCCAGCCAACCGGGCAGGAAAAAAACATCATCATCGCTGTACGCAATAACGCTGCCGGGTGCTGCATTAAAAATCATCTCCAGGGCGCCAATCTTTCCAATATTACGGCTTGAAAGCAACAAAAAATCAATTTCCCCTCTATCTCTTTTACTGCGCAGGTAATCCACCAATCTCTGGTCACTGCCGTTATCAAAAACCATTAAATCGTAAGGGGATGATGTGTGTTTCAAAATACTCTCCAGGCAGGCACGCGTCACATCAAACCGGTTCGCAAAATACCCCACTTCATTGGGCACATATGTCAGTACGGCAACCGTAACCCGCGTGGGAGTATATTCTGTTTTTTTTCCTCGTCCAGGATTCATCCCGATTCTAGGCAAATTCAGTCTCCAATGGTTTTATAATCAAAATTCAATTGTTGAATATATCATATATCTGGGATTGATATAATGCTATCATAAATCATTTCCTCAAGGTTTTGTCCGAAATTTTATGAATAGAAGTAGAAAAATCACAACGATTGCGCTGGTTCTTTTTTTTGCATCTGCATGTATCCATGAAGGAATATCTTCCAAATCCCAGGCACCCTTGGAATCCACAAAGCAAGTGCCTGCTGACACACTGACCATCTGCCTGGGAGTGGAACCGGAGTCGCTCTACCCCTACTCAGCCACCTCGCAGGCAGCGCAGGACGTGCTGCAGGCCATTTATGATGGACCGATCGACATGCACGGCGGGGAGGCGGTGCCAGTTATCCTTGAACGCATCCCCTCCATTACCGACGGCAGCGTATCAATTGCCAGCGTGGAGGTCAGCGCCGGGAACGAGGTCATCGACACGCGCGGTTACCCAATCACGCTGCGCGCCGGGGTGGAGGTCTTCCCTGCCGGCTGCACCCGCCGCGCCTGCACACTGGTATGGGATGGTTCTGCCCCCCTGATGATGGACCAGATGGCAGCAGATTACACCCTGCTGGAAGGCATGCGCTGGTCAGACGGACAGCCACTGCGCGCGGCGGATTCGGTCTTTTCGTTCCGGCTGGCTTCCGACCCGGCTACGCCTCTGAACAAGCTCTATGTGGACCAGACCGAGAGCTACAGCGCGCTGGATGTGCGCACAGTGCACTGGGTGGGTAAGCCGGGGCTGCTGACGGACGCAATGGAGAGGTACTTCTGGATGCCGCTTCCGGAGCACGCCTGGGGGGAGTACACCGCCAGCGAACTGCTGGAGACACCCGAAGCCAACCGCGCCCCGCTGGGCTGGGGGGCGTATGTGCTGGAGGAGTGGGTGGCGGGAGAATCCATCCGCCTGAAGAAGAATCCCAATTACTTCCGCGCGGCGGAAGGATTGCCGTATTTTGATTCATTAATCTTCAGGATTACCAATCCAAAAGGGGATACCAACCTGGCAAACCTGAAATTCGATCGTGAACCGTTTGAAATCTACCACCTCGATATCGGTGATCTGGACGCGGAGATCCTCTCAAGCGGCTGCGACCTGACTACCACTACCGCGGATATGCGAGACCAGTTTGGTGCGCTTAATATTTTATTAAATTATTACCA
>Ga0194110_10010998_pt1 | contig 10006 bp, 4 predicted proteins | sample TA2Kig1200mmetaG_FD_146192 | JGI IMG/M metagenome (GOLD analysis project Ga0194110, IMG submission 146192) | Freshwater microbial communities from Lake Tanganyika, Tanzania - TA2015032 Kigoma Deep Cast 1200m | ecosystem: Environmental > Aquatic > Freshwater > Lake | place: Tanzania: Lake... | reverse complement strand
TCGTGTTGCCCCACGGGTATCGCCTGGTCGTCTATGAACGCCTCACCTGGGACGCCGGCCCGCTGGTCATCGAAGGCTATGGCTACGAAGTCTGGCGCGGCAGCGAGAAGCTCTACTGGTACGACTCACAGCCGCATCCGATGGATCCGACGCTGGCCAGCACCGATCCGCACCACAAGCACATCCCACCCGACATCAAACATCATCGCGTCCCTGCGCCTGGGCTGAATTTCACGTCCCCCAATTTGCCTTTTCTGATTCGCGAGATCGAGATGACGTCCGCCCCAGCCTAACGTCAACCGCTCTCCGGTGACCATCGGCGCGTGATTCAGGCTACGACGTTCAGGTTGTAGTCTCCCCCTACCAACAGAATGTCATGGCACGCGGAACCCTACGGCCTCAACGCCGTAGCGGAGACGCCGCCGCCCACGCCAGGCTACGACGTTCAGGTCGTAGTGCCTCCCTACCACTCAATTCTCCGGAAACTCCACCCGCAGCGTGTAGGGCGTGCTGCTGTTGTACCCGCCCACCGTGTAGATGTAAACGTAGTACCACCCCGCCGCGCCAGCGTACTCGATGTGATAGGGCGGTTCTGGATCGTAGCCCACGCGGGTGGCGGTGCTCTGGTAGAACAACTGGAGCTGCACCCCCTGGCCGGTGTGGTTGGTCATGTCCACGGTGATGAGACCGCCGGCCCCCGCGGTGAAGCTGAAGAAGTCCTTCTGGTCGTTGGGATAGCCGTAGTAGTCGCGGCCCGCACAGAGCGGCCCGGTGGCCTGGCCGGACACGTTGTTCGGCTCCTGCTCCCACGGGCCGATGAAGCAGCTCGGCGTGGCGGTGGGCGTCGCGGTCGGCGTCGCGCTCGTAGTGGGGGTCGCCGTCGGCGTGGGTGTCCGCGTTGGCGTTGCAGTGGGTGTGAAGGTCGGCTGACCGGTGGCTGTCGGCGTCGGTGTGCGTGTCCGCGTCGCGGTCGGTGTGGGTGACGGCGTAGCCGTCGGCGTGGGGGTGGGCTGCGGCTTGACGACCAGCGGCAGGTAGACGCTGCGCTGGCTGGCCGTGCGGAGGTCGTTTTCGTTCCAGCCGTGCCACGGCATGGCCAGCCAGCGGCTGTACTGCTGGAACGGCGTGGTGGCCGGATGATAGCGCAGCCGCAGCCGCCAGTGGTAGAGCGTGTTCGCGGCCAGACCGCTGACCAGCTCGCTCAACTGTGCGCCAGCCGCGCCGGTGTCGAGCCATGCTGCGCTTTGATGCAAGCCCGCGCCGTCGAAGAGCACGCCGCGCGGCTTGACCTCCCATTCCAGTTTGACGTTGCCGCGGCCGAAGGGAGTACGACCGAGGAGCGCCAGGCGGAAGGCATCGGGCCGGTCGGACTGGCCGCCCTGCGCGATAGGGCCGCGGTCGTCGCTGCGCCGCTGGCGGGGGTTGAGGCTCAGCCCGCCCGCGTTGCCGTAGTAGACAAACGCCGCGCCTTCGTCGGTTTGGCCGTTATCGTAGAAACGCGCACCCACGATGACGTCGGCGTAGCCATCGCCGTTGACATCACCGGCCGTTCCCGCTGACTGTCCGAATTTGGCCCCGACCTGGTTACTCTCAGTCGTCCAATCAGCGGTGGCACTAAGGCCTGTCCGCGAGCCATAGTACAGGTAAACGCAGCCCTCTTGCGCTTCTCCATTACCACAGTTGGATGCCCCAACGATAACATCGGCATAACCATCGCCGTTGACATCCCCCGCAACGCCTACCGAGCTGCTGAACAAGCTGCCGCCTGGCATATGGTTCTCGGCCGTCCAGTTGGCAGTCGGGCTGAGTCCCGTAGCGGAACCGTGGAAGACAAACGCCCGACCTTCACCGTGAGCGGTGCGATACGCCTGTGCCCCCACGATGACATCGGCATAGCCATCGCCATTCACATCTCCGGCTGTTCCCACTCTGATCCCAAACTGAGCGTTATCCTGGTCTCCCTCGACTGCCCAGTTGGAGATTGCACTCAGACCTGCTGCCGAACCGTGGTATACATAAGCCCATCCACGCCGTCCTGGTTGACCAGTGTCCCAATAGTAAGTGCCGACAATGATATCGCCATACCCATCGCCATTCACATCCCCGGCTGCTCTGACCGAAACGCCGAACCTGGCGTTGTTCTCGTTGCCGGTGGCTGTCCAGCCAGGTGTGGCACTCAAGCCCCGCGATGAACCGAAATACACGTAGGCTCGCCCCTTTGATTCGTCGTAGAAGGGCGCGCCAACAATGACGTCGGCGAAGCCGTCACCGTTCACGTCTCCCGCCGTACCGACTGATGCCCCAAATTGCGGATCGTATCCTTCGCCCTGTACCGTCCAGTCTGGCGACACATTAGGGCCCGAAGCTGAGCCATGGTAGACATAGGCCCATCCTCCAGGCTGGCCGATGATGACATCGCTGTAACCGTCCCCGTTGACATCACCTGCTGTGCCCACTGAGTAGCCGAATTCTCCGCTCTTGCTGGGGCTTGCTGTCCAGGCAGGCATCGCGCTTAGGCCGCTTGCTGAGCCAAAGTAGACAAAGGCGCGCCCGGCGTCGTCGGAGCCAAGGTCATAGTACGGCGCGCCGATGATCACATCGGCATAACCGTCGCCGTTGACATCACCGGCCGTCCCCACCGAGACGCCAAACTGCGCGCCGGCCTGATTGCTCTCGGCCGTCCAATTGGCGGTCGCGCTCAGGCCGTCCGGCGAGCCGTGGAAGACAAAAGCGGCCCCTTCCTGAACTTGATCCTTACCATACTTGTTCGCTCCCACGATGACATCGGCGTAACCATCGCCGTTGACATCACCGGCTGTGGCGACGGAGTTTCCGAAATAGGCGTAGTCTCTGTCACCCTCGGCTGACCAGCTAACTGTACTGCCGAGGCCGGTTGGGGAACCATAGTACACGCGAGCCGTGCCTTCTGTGGTTTGACCGTGATCATAAGCCTCGGCCCCGACGATGATGTCTGCATACCCATCACCGTTGACGTCCCCGGCCGTAGCCACCGAAGTGCCGAATTTGGCCTCAGCTTGGCCGCCATAAGCTGTCCAGTCGGCGGCGGCATGCGGTCCACTCGCAGCACCATAGTATACAAAGGCCGCCCCTTCACCGGCATTGTAGCGCTCTGCTCCCACGATGACATCCGCGTAGCCGTCACCGTTTACGTCGCCGGCCGTGTCTACCGAGAAGCCGAAACTGGCGCTGTCCTGATCGCTTTCAGCCATCCAGTCGAACGTTCGATTGAGCCCTGTTGGCGAGCCATAGTAGATAAAAACGGCGCCGCCATTTTGATGAACTTTATCGTAGTTGTATGCCCCAACGATGATATCGGCATAGCTGTCGCCATTCACATCGCCTGCTGTCCCAACGGCGTAGCCAAAGCTGGACTCTTTTTGATTACTGCCAGCTTGCCAGTTGGCATTGCTGCTCAGTCCCGCTGCTGAACCGTAGTAGACGAAGGCTCGGCCCTCATCAATGGTGCTGCCATCATACCAGCGCGCTCCCACAATCACGTCGCCATAGCCATCACCATTCACATCTCCTGCTGCCCCCACCGATTCGCCATACCAGGCCTGGATCTGCTCACCCTCTGCCTTCCAGTCAGCGCCCTGACTCAGGCCGGAAGCTGAGCCATAGTACACGAAGGCAGCTCCTTCCCTCGTCTGGCCGTTGCTGTAGTAGGGTGCGCCGACGATCACGTCCGCGTAGCCGTCGCCGTTCACGTCCCCCGCCGTTTCCACGGAACGCCCGAAGTAAGCGCCTGCCTGCCCACCTACGGCCGTCCAATTCGGTACCGTGCTCAAGCCACTTGCCGATCCGTGGAAGACAAAGATCTTTCCCTCATCTGTGAAACTCCCGTCGTAGACAGGTGCGCCAACGATGACATCCGCGTAACCGTCGCCATTCACGTCTCCGGCTGTTGCCACCGAATTGCCGAACCCAGCATTGGCCTGGTTGCCTTCACACATCCAGTTGGCAGCAGGCGCCAGACCGGTGATGACAGCGTCAACAGTCATGGGATAGGCTGCATCGGAGGTGTCTGCTGCGATGCGGAGGACGTGCTGCGTGGTGACTGTTCCGCCTTCTGACCGGCCCAGGCTCAACTCGACGGGGAGCTGGCGGCCGGTTGCATCGGTGGCGCGCAGATCGCCGTAGCGCAGGATCGGCGCGCCGTCGGCGGTCGTGAGTTCGACCGCCCTCCCGTCCGCGGTCAGGCGGGGGGTTACATCACCGGCGATGTCTAGCGCGATCTGTAGAGGCTGACGGCCGTCCGCCCCTACGAGCGCAGGGATGACGAAGCTCTGGTGCAAGCCTTGCTCGTCGTTGACGTACCATTCGCTGATGCGCTGATTCGTCCATTCGTACCAGTAGGCGAAGCGGTTCTCCTCGGCGCGCAGTTCCACGGGATCACCAACGGGCTGAGGCGCGTCCGTGGGGCCGAAGGCAGCCAGGCGAAGATCGAGCGACCAACCCCCACCCTGCCCTCCCTCTGCCAGGGGGAGGGTTGGGGAGGGGGTGCGCGGCACGAGGCGAATCCCGTCCGCCGTGAAGTACGTCCGCAAGTTGTGGGCGCGGTTGGGGGCTTGATACGCCGCGGGCCGGTCGGGCAGGACGGTCTGCTCTTGCCACGTCACCTGGTACTCGGAGCGACGGATGTAGTCTTGGGCAGTGGCAAACCAGTTTGTGTCCGCGCCTGGAGGTGCGTCGGCCCGAGCGCGCGTGGCGGGCGCGATCCCGGCGGGAGCGGCCGTCGCGCCTATGCCGGCTGCGCCAGTGCGCCCTACAGCGGCGCGTGGCGTCACCACCAGGGCGATCAGCGTTATGAGAGAGAGCAAGCGTTGGGGGTTCATGGTCATCCTCACCAGGAAGTTGTCTTTTCCGCGACCGTCGTGATAGAATGCCATCCCAAGGAGTCGAGCCATGAGCACAACATTCACCGCGATCTACGAACAAGGGGTTTTGCGCCCATTGCTGCCGCTTGCTCTGCCTGAACGCACGGCTGTCGAGGTGCGCATCGTGCCACGACCCGCTCGGAGCGAAAAGGCGACTGCCGGCCGGCAACGGGTGTACGAGGCTCTGCAGGATGCCGGTCTGGTCAAGCCGCAGCCTGTCTCCGAGCCTGTTCGACCCGTCTCCGAAACGGAGCTGGCCGCGGCCGCGGAAGCGTTGGCGGCGGCCGGCCCCATCTCGGAGCTCATCATCGCCGAACGGGCAGAGTCGTACTGATGGCGACTTCGTACTACCTCGACACCAGCGCACTCGGCAAACGCTACGTGAACGAAACAGGATCGGCCTGGGTGCGCGCGCGAACTGCACCCAAGGCAGGTCACGCGCTGTTGACCGCGCGGATCACGATGGCCGAGATGTACAGCGTGCTGGCGCGACGCAGACGAGAAGGGTCGGTACCGGCTGCTGCGTGTGTCATCGCTGCGCAGGCATTTACGACGCACAGCGCCACCGAATACACGTTTATCGAGTTGGACCTGAGCATCATCACCCGCGCACGTGATCTGCTCGACCGGTATCCCCTGCGGGCTTACGACTCGATACAACTTGCGTCGGCATTGGTCGCCAACCAGGCCCTTGTGGCCCGTAAACTGCCGCCTCTGGTTTTCGTTTCGGCCGACGATCGCTTGCTGAAGGTGGCGACGGCCGAAGGGTTAGCTATCGAGAACCCGAACCTGCACCTGTAAACCGCCACTTGCACGCTTTCTGATCCCAACACTGCGCAGCACCATCATCCCGACCATCCTCCCCTACCGTGGAAACTCCACCTGCAGCGTGAAGGGCGTACTGCTGTTGTACCCGCCCACCGTGTAGATGTAAACGTAGTACCACCCCGCCGCGCCAACGTATTCGATGTGATAGGGCGGCTCCGGATCGTAACCCACGCGGTTGGCGGTGCTCTGGTAGAACAACTGGAGCTGCACCCCCTGGCCGGTGTGATTGGTCAAGTCCACCGTGACGAGGCCGCCGGCCCCCGCAGTGAAGCTGAAGAAGTCCTTCTGGTCGTTGGGGTAGCCGTAGTAGTCGCGGCCCGCACAGAGGGGGCCGGTGGCCTGGGCGGACGTGTTGTTCGGCTCCTGCTCCCACGGGCCGGCGAAGCAGCTCGGCGTGTGTGTAGGTGTGGGAGTGGGGGTGTGGGTGGGTGTGGGAGTAGGGGTGTGTGGGGGTGTGGGCGTCGCCGTCGGGGTAGATGTGGCAGTTCGGCTCGCGGTCGGCGTTAACGTCGCGGTGGGGGTTGCGGTCGGCGTCGCAGTTGGTGACACGGTGAAGGTGGCCGTGGGCGTGGGTGTGGGCAGCGGCTTGACGACCAGCGGCAGGAAGTTGGGCCACAGGCTGGCGGTGCGGAGATCACTCTCGTTCCAGCCGCCCCACGGCATGGCCAGCCAGCGGCTGTACTGCTGGAACGGTGTGGTGGCCGGATGGTAGCGCAGCCGCAGCCGCCAGTGGTAGAGGGTGTTCGCGGCCAGACCGCTGACCAGCTCGCTCACCTGCGCGCCGGCCGTGCCGGTATCGAGCCAGGCCGCGCTTTGCTGCAAGCCTGCGCCGTCGAAGAGCACGCCCCGCGGCTTGACCTCCCACTCCAGTTTGACCTTCCCGCGGCCGAAGGGGGTGCGACCGAGCAGCGCCAGGCGGAAGGCGTCGGTTCGGTCGGATGGGCCGCCCTGGGCGATGGGGCCGCGGTCGTCGCTGCGACGTTGGCGGGGGTTCAGGCTCAGCCCGCCGCGGTTGCCGTAGTAAACGAACGCGGCGCCTTCGTTAGTCTCACCACCATCATATCCACTGGCCCCGACTATGACGTCTGCATAGCCATCACCATTCACATCTCCAGCCGTGCCAACTCTCCAACCAAAATACGCGCCAGCCTGGTCAATCTCGACGGTCCAGTCGGGCGACGGATTGATCCCAAGCGCCGACCCGTAGTAGACATAGGCTCGCCCTTCAGCATCCTGGCCATTGTCGTAGTAGTCTGCACCGATTATTACGTCGGCATAGCCGTCGCCATTGACATCCCCCGCCGTGCTCACTGATTCGCCGAACAGTGCGGCCGCTTGATTGCTCTCAGCCATCCAGCCTACGGAAGCGCTCAGTCCTGACGCTGAGCCATAGAAGGCAAATACGCGACCCTCGTCAGTCTGGCCACCGTCGTAGAACGTTGCGCCCACAACCACATCACTATAGCCATCGCCATTGACATCCCCCGCCCCAGCGACTGAGTGGCCAAAATGGGCCGATGCTTGGTTGCTCTCGGCTGACCAGTTTGCGGCCAATGATAACCCGTTGGAAGAACCGTAGTAGACGAATGCAGCACCCTCCTGGATCTGACTGCCATTGAAACTCTGATCCCCAATGATGACGTCCGCATAGCCGTCACCATTGACATCGCCGGCCGTCCCCACCGAGCCACCGAACTCGCTGCTGCCTGGAATGCCCCCAGCAGTCCAGCTTGCCGTTCTGCTCAAGCCATCTCGGGAGCCGTGATACACAAAGACTCGGCCTTTGCCCTGTTGTTCCTTATCGTAGTCACCAGCGCCGACAATCACGTCTGAATAGCCGTCGCCATTTACGTCACCAGCAGTACTTACCGACCAACCAAAGCCAGCGCTGGCCTGATCGCTACTTGCCGACCAAGCAGCCTCAGGCAGCAGTCCGGTGCCTGAACCGTGGTACACATAAGCTGCTCCCTGGTTGCTGAACGCGCCATCATAGCTGTCCGCGCCGACGATGATATCAGCGTAGCCATCGCCGTTCACATCGCCTGCCGTACCCACGGAGATGCCGAAGCGAGCGTTGCTCTGGTTGATTTCGGCTGTCCAGTTCGCCGTAGTACCGAGGCCTGATGCCGAGCCGTAGTAAGCGAAGACGCGGCCTTCATCTGTCTGACCGTTGTCGTAGAGCGGCGCCCCGACGATCACATCGGCATAGCCATCGCCATTCACGTCTCCGGCCGTTCCGACCGCGATGCCTGCGCCGGCCTGGTTGCTCTCGCACGTCCAGTTGGCGGTCGCGTTCAGGTTGGAAGGAGAGCCGTGGTAGACGAACGCGGCGCCTTCATCAGTCTCACCACCGTCATACTCGTATGCGCCGATGATGATATCGGCATAGCCATCGCCGTTCACGTCGCCGGCCGTACTCACCGACCGGCCATAAGAGGCCGCCGCTTGATCGCTTTCGGCAGACCAGGCGGCATCGGCAAGCAGCCCATTGGTCGAGCCATAGTAAACAAAGGCACCGCCTTCGGTCGACTCGCCGTGGCTGTAGCGGGCCGCCCCGACGATAATGTCCGCGTAGCCATCGCCGTTGACATCGCCGGCCGTGCTTACCGATGCGCCGAAGTAGGCGCCTGGCTGGTTGCTCTCGCTCGCCCAGTTTGCCGTGATGCTCAGACCCAAAGCAGAGCCGTGGTAGACGAAGACAGCTCCTTCTTCTGCCTGTCCGTTGGCATAGGTCCAGGCACCAACAACGACGTCGGCGTAGCCGTCGCCGTTGACATCTCCGGCCGTGCCTACCGAGTGGCCGAGGTACCCAAAGGCCTGGTTGCCCTCAGTGATCCAATTGGCGCTTGTGTTCAAACCCGTGGCAGACCCAAAATAGACATAGGCCCGCCCCTCGTTCGTCCCACCGTTGTCATAGTGGGAAGCTCCGACAACGACATCGGCGTAGCCATCGCCATTTATGTCCCCCGCCGTGCCGACAGAGCTGCCGAAGTAGGCGGCAGCTTGATTACTCTCGGCCGTCCAGCTGGGGGCCGCACTTAGACCGGTGGCCGACCCGTAGTAGGCGAAGACCTGCCCTTCGTCCGTTTGACCATGGTCATAGTATATGGCCCCGATGATTACATCAGCATAGCCATCGCCGTTGACGTCTCCCGCTGTGCCCGCTGACCAGCCGAACCCAGCCCCTGCCTGGTTGCTCTCAGCCATCCAGTCGGCCGTAGGAGAAAGGCCAGCCGGCGCATGGGTCATGGAGAGGGTGATGGTGAGGGGGTAGGTGACATTTGCAGCGTCAACCTGAATGCTGATCGCCGTGCTGCGTCCCAAAGGGAGGCTTCGCACTGCTACGTGATCCGTGAGCTCGAGGTATGCGGGTAGGTCTCGGCCTGTTGCGTCGGTGGCGCGCAGATCGCCGTAGCGCAGGATCGGCGCGCCGTCGGCGGTCGTGAGTTCGACCGCCCTCCCGTCCGCGGTCAGGCGGGGGGTCACATCACCGGCGATGTCCAGCGCGATCTGTAGAGGCTGACGGCCGTCCGTCCTTGCAGGCGGCGCGGGGATAATGAAGCTCTGGTGCAAGCCCCGCTCGTCGTTGACGTACTGCTCCCTGATCCCTGTCCCCTGCCCCCTGTCTCCTGCCCCCTGATACCGATAGGTGAAGCGGTTCTCCTCGGCGCGCAACTCCACGGGGTCGCCCACGGGCTGAGGCGCGTCCGTGGGGCCGAAGGCGGTCAGGCGCAGGGCGAGCGACCAATCCCCACCCCTTTGCCCCTCTCCCTGCGAGGGAGAGGGGTTGGGGGTGAGGGTGCGCGGCACGACCCGAACGCCTGTCGGCGTGAAGTATGTCCGCAGGTTGTGGGCGCGGTTGGGCGCCTGGTACGCCGCGGGCCGGTCGGGCAGGACGGTCTGCTCTTGCCACGTCACCTGGTACTCGGAGCGACGGATGTAGTCTTGGGCAGTGGCAAACCAGTTTGTGTCCGCGTCTGGAGGTGCGTCGGCCCGAGCGCGCGTGGCGGGCATGATCTCGGCGGGGGCGACTGTCGCGCCTACGCCGGCTGCGCCAGTGCGACCTGCAATGGAGCCTGGCGTCACCACCAGGGCGACCAGGGCAAGGAGAGAGAGCAGGCGTTGGGGGTTCATGCGCGACCTCCGCTTTGCGACGAATGCGATTCTATGTTCAGACTACCACTGAAACCATGTTTCGGTGGCGAAAGTGTGACAAAGTTTTTCGTGCGGGGGTCAGCCGCGCGTGCGCCCTACCGGTTTTTACGGTAAGATGGGTTGGG
>Ga0194110_10010997_pt1 | contig 10006 bp, 6 predicted proteins | sample TA2Kig1200mmetaG_FD_146192 | JGI IMG/M metagenome (GOLD analysis project Ga0194110, IMG submission 146192) | Freshwater microbial communities from Lake Tanganyika, Tanzania - TA2015032 Kigoma Deep Cast 1200m | ecosystem: Environmental > Aquatic > Freshwater > Lake | place: Tanzania: Lake... | reverse complement strand
GGTGGCCATGCGGTTGGGGGATAAGGTTTCCATCACCCTGGACCCGGGGGAGCTTTACGCCCGGCAGGGCTGGCCGGCCCTGGTGGATATCCTGGATCACGCCGAGGCCATTTTGGTCACGGAGCGGGAATGGCAGTTCCTGGGGGGCAAAATGCTGGGCCATCCCCCCTGGGCGCCGCCTTTTATCCTCATCAAACGGGGAGACCAGGGGGCGCGCCTGATCACCCCGGTGACCTTTTATGATTTTCCCGCCGAAGAGGTTCCCAGGGTAGTGGACACCCTGGGCGCGGGAGACGTATTCGCCGCGGGATACCTGGCCGCCCGGGTGCACGGACTGACTCCCCCCTGGGGGGCCCGACTGGGCAACCGGGCCGCGGCTTTCAGCCTCATGGGCCCGGGCCGGGAACATTATCCGGACCGCAAGTTCCTGGAAAAACAACTGGAGTGGATGGGGTGACGATGTTTAGCTTCGGCTGGTTTTCCAGCGGCCGGGACCAGGCGGCCATTGACCTGTTCGCGGCCGCCTGGGAGCGCATGGAGTCCGGGTTCATTCCCGGCCGGATCGCTTACGTGTTCTGCGACCGGGCGACCGGGGACAGCCCCGCTTCGGATAAATTTCTGGCCGAGGTCAAGGCCCGGGGCATTCCCCTGGTCATCCATTCTTCCCGGGAACTGCGTCAGAGGATTAGCCGCCGGGCCCCCGGCCTGGACGCGGCCCGGGAGGCTTTTGACGCCCGGGTGATTGAACGGCTCCGGGGCTTCGAGGCCCAGGTGGTGGTTCTGGCCGGGTACATGCTCATCGTCAGTCCCTTGCTGTGCCGCACCTTCCTCTGCCTCAACCTCCATCCCGCGGTCCCCGGCGGGCCAAAGGGAACCTGGCAGGAGGTGATGTGGCGGCTAATGGCTTCGGGCGCCAAAGAAGCCGGGGCCATGATGCACCTGGCCACCCCGGAACTGGACGAAGGCCCGCCGGTGGCTTATTTCCATTTTCCCCTTACCGGGCCGGATTTCGGTCCCTTGTGGGAGCAATTTTCCCAAAAGCTGAAAAAACACCCCCTGGCCGAAATTCAGGCCCGGGAAGGCGAGGCCGAACCCCTGTTCGCCCGCATCCGGGCCGAGGAACTGCGCCGGGAGTTTCCCCTCATCCTGCTCACCTTGAAAAACCTGGCCGAAGGCCGCGTGCGCTTGACGCCGCAAGGGGCGGAGATGGAGGAAAAACCAATTCCCGGCGGCCTGGGTGGAGGAGTTTTTGAAGCGGTCAGCAGCCAGCGGCCAGCAGCCAGGAGAATAAATCTTCAGCCTGCGCTTTCCCTGGCGGCTGGCGGCTGGCGGCTGGCGGCTGGCGACTGACTGCTCAAATTATGTTTTGGCTTACCTTTTAAAAAGTTCCTTAAGGAGATCCAATGCGCGCTATTCAACTGGACACCGACCTGGAAGGCCCGCTGGCCTTGAACGACAACGCCTTCGAGCTGTGCCGGGAATTCATCCAACCCCAGGGAGCCAAGTTTTTCAAGCAGGTGAGCCGTTATGACGACTACCTGGCGGACCTGGTGAAACAGCCGGGTTACAAGGCCGGGGACACCCTGAAGTTCATCCTCCCCTTTCTAAAAGCTTATGGCGTCACCAATGAACAGATTCGGGAATTTTCCAATAAAACCATCAAGTTGGTGCCCGGGGTGGAAAAGACTTATGGATTTCTCCGCCGCCAGGGTTTCCCCATCTTTGCCATCAGCGCCAGTTACCGCCAGTTTGCCGAAGCCGTGGGTAAAAAACTGGGGTTTGACGCGGCGCACCTGTTCTCTACGGAATTGGACCTGGATAAATACGTCCTGGCCGCGGCCGAGGCGGAAGAGCTGCGGCGGTTGCAAGAGGAAATCGCCGCCGCCCCGGAAATCGAGCTGCCCCCGGAGGCCGCTTCGTTGGAAGACCTGCCGGAGCCGGTCCGGGAAGCCCTGGCCCTGTGTGGTCGGACTTTTCAGGAAGCGGTCCCGGGGATGGACATCGGGCGGATTTACCGGGAAGTCAACGTGGTGGGCGGAGGGGAAAAGGTCCAGGCTATGGAAGAGAGTCTGGCCCGCACCGGGGTCAAAATGGCCGACGCCATGTACGTAGGCGACAGCATCACCGACGTTCAGGCCTTCCACACCGTGGGGGCCGCCGGGGGCCTGGGCCTTTCCTTCAACGGCAACCATTACGCGGTGAACGCCGCGGAGGTGGTGGTGGTGGCCGACAGCGCCTGGCCCGTGGCCCTGCTGGCCTGCGTTTTCCGCCAATGGGGCAAGGACGGCGTCCTGGAACTGGCCGCCCCGGAATCCCCCGACAAGCCCCGGACGATAGTGCTCCCCGATGCGGTCATCGAACCCATTGCCCGGGGGCTGCACGGGCGGGGTTTCAACCTGTACCTGTCCAGTCACCCCGACCTGAAGCGCATCATCAAAGAGAGCGCGGAAATGCGGGTCCGTCTCCGGGGCGGAGCCGTGGCCGAATTGGGATAGGGGGGGTCAGGTTTCAGGTTTCAGGTTTCGTGTTTCGTGTTTCAAGTTTCGAGTCTTCATTTGATGACTTATACCGAGTTGCGATCAAACGAGTAGAATTGTCATTCTGAGCGCAGCGAAGAATCTAGATTCTTCACTCCGCTTCGCTCCGTTCAGAATGACAAACTCAAAATTACCTCTTTGAGCGCAACTTGGTATTAGCCCTGAAAACAATTTTACGGGATAACCAGAGGAAGCAAACTTGTCCCTAAGAGAGAGGGACTGCAAACCGGAAAAAATCATAGTGGCACATCGCGGCCGTTGGCCGCAACCCAACTAAAAAATAACCTAATTACTTTAATCAAATCAAGGTGTTACAGGCAAAATCTTCGCGAAAAAACCAGAAACTCGGCTTCAGTAGCACAGGCCTCCGGCCTGTGGCCAAGTCTTGAAATTCAATTAGGCGGCCCACAGGCTTGAAGGCTGTGCCCCTCAATCTTGGTGCGTGAGACGCACTCTACCAGCCGGTTTTTTCGACAATCTTCCGGTAATCGGTCACTTCTATTCCCGCGGCGGCCAGGGCCTGGCGCAGCCGCGGGCTGAGAAGCGCCTCAAATTCCTCCCGGCGGCGGTATCCGGGGGTCCAGCGCATAAGTTCCCCATCCGCGGCCAGGGCCGGGTGGGCATAGATTTCCGTCACTCCCGGCTTGAGTCTGGAGACCAGGCCCACCAGGTAGTCCTCGGTCATGCGTCCGTCATTGGTAAGCCCAAAGAGGTGGTCATTATAAATCAGGCCCGCGTCCCGGGCCAGCCGCCGGGCCCGGCGGCTGAGCCAGGCAAAGATCAGGCCCTGGGCCGCCTTGGACAGCGGGCCGTCCGGGGCCAGGGCCAGGGTGGCCCGCCAGTCTTCCCGGGCCAGGCGCACCGCCGGGATGCGGTACTTCCGGGCCAGATCAATCACCGCCGGCAATATGGCAGGATGGAGGTGCAGGTTCAAATGGCCATTCAAATGCCATAGTTTTATCCCGGTCTGCAACGCCGCCTCTATTTGGGCGGCCAGTTCCCGGCGGATTTCCGGCAGCAACCGGGGCTGAAAATAATAACGCCACCCCGCGGCCACGGGATGCTGGGGGAAATTCCCCTGGGGGTCCACCAGGTGGGGAATATGGCGGGGGGCCAGCGCGGCCCGGCCCTGGATGAGGGTGAGGTGGGTTCCCAGGCACAAATCCGGCAGGTCCCGGGCCAGGTGGAGGGCCTGTTCCGCATGGGGCGCGGTGACCATGAGGCTGGCGCACCCCAGCGCCCCCTGGCGGTGGGCCAAGGCCACCGCCGCGTTCAAGGCCGGGGACAGGCCGAAATCATCGGCGGTGAAGATGACCCGGCGGTTAAGCATATAAAAGCATTAACCACAAAGGCACAACGATGCACCAAAGAATAAATATTGGCATCCTGGTTCCCAGGATGCCAATAAAATTTTTCTTTGTGACCCTTGGTGTCTTAGTGTCTTGGTGGTTCAATATTTTGTCCTACCGGACCCAATGGCGTCCTTCCAGGAGGGAGGCCAGGGAGAGAAAATTATAGGGGTGCAGGAGCGTCCCCAGGCCCCGGAGCCACCGCCCCTGGCGCCAGGCGGCCAGGGCGTCGGCCACGGAAACCGCCATGTACTGAAAGATGCTGGGCTCCCGATAGCACTCAATGGTGCAGGCGGTGCAGCCGTCCCGCACCGGGGTAATGGCCGCCATCTCCTCCCACCGGCCCAATGTCTCTCCCAGGTAGTGGCAACGGTAAACTTTTAAATCCCAATCCACGAAGAAATATTTAAATCCCGCCAGACAGGGGAAGCGGCTGGGCCGGCCCTGGAGCTGGCGCTGCATCTCATCCAGACCCAGCCACGGATTGAGGATGGTCAAGGGGGCCGCGGATTTCAGCTCTTTGATGCGCCCGAACCAGCGGTTAAGTTCCTCCGGGGTGAAGTCTACGGAATGATGGTTCGCAAACCCCAGGTACGGGGTGTTGAGCCGGGTAATGGGATAAGAAAAGGTCATCCGCTTGAAGCCCAGGCGGTGCAGGAAGTCCGTGGTCCCTTCCAGGTCTTCCACCATGCGGCTCAAGGTGACCGAAGCCACCGGGTCCAGGCCGGCCCGGCGCAAATGGGGGACCATTTCCTGGATGTGGGCCGTCAGCCCCGGCATCCCCCGGTTGTCATCATGGCGGGCCGGGGAGTCGGCATCCAGTGAGATGATCACCGTGTCCAGGCCCAACCGGGACAGTTCCAGGATGCGCCGGGGAGTGAGGAGCGCGCCGTTGGTGCACAGGACCACGCTGACGCCCAGGTCCCGGGCCCGGGCCAGGAAGGCAGGGAGCTCGGGGTAGAGGAGGGGTTCGCCCCCGGTGACCGTCAAGAACCGGACACCGGCCCGGCGGGCGCTCTCCAGACCGGTCAGCAGGCCGTTCAGGTCCGCCATGACCCGGTCCGCCGGGGGAACCTGGGGAAAATTGCAGAACCGGCAGCGGGCGTTGCAGGCGTTGGTCACCGCGATCTGGCAAAAACCTGGGCCTCCCTGAATCATCAAGGAAAATATTTCTTTAAGGGTCAGAGGCGAAGGGCGCTGTTCGGGGCAGTCTGGAGTATTCTGGTTCATAAATCCGATTTATTATTGGCAAGCCGAAGTCTGGCGGCGTTTGAACATGAAGCTTAAAAATTCCCGGCCTTCCTTGAGCAGCCGCTTCCGTTCATGGGGGTCCTTGAGCATCACTCCCACGGCCCGGGCCATGTAGCGGGGCCGGAAATAGAAGCGGCGGTAAAACCGGGGCACGGCCCGGAAGATTTCCGCCGCGGCCAGGCCCGGATAATCCACCACGCACTGCTGGTAACCGGTCTGGCCGTGGACCAGGGCGTCGTCCTGGAGATAACCCTGTTCCCGGCAAAACTCGTAAAATTCCGTGCCCGGGTACGGGGTGGCCAGGGACACCTGGATGGTGTCCGGGTCCAACTCGCAGGCAAAACGAATGGACGCCTCCAGGCTTTCCCGGGTTTCTCCCGGCAGTCCCACCATGAAAGTCCCGTGCACCTGGATGCCCAGCTCCCGGCACCAGCGCGCGAAGCGGCGGCCCAGGTCCAGGGTGGCGCCCTTTTTGATGTTGCGGAGCACCCGGTCGTCCCCGGTTTCAAAACCCACCACCAGCAGGCGCAGGCCTCCCTCTTTCATGGCCTTCAAGGTCTCGTAAGACGTGGTGACCCGGGCGGTGGCCGACCAGGTGCAGTTCAGGGGCGCCAACGCCCGGCTGAGTTCCCGGGCGCGCTCCCCATGGGCCGTGAAGGTGTCATCATCGAAGAAGATCTCCGCCGCCTGGGGGAAAAGCTCCCTGGCCCGGCGCACTTCCGCCACCACGTTGGCGACGCTCCTGACCCGGTAGCGCCGTCCCGTAAACGTCTGGGGCCACAGGCAGTACACGCAGTGGCCCGGGCAGCCCCGGCCGGTGTAAAACGAGACGTACGGATAACGCAGATAAGGAATCTGGTAATGCTCGATTTTGAGGTCCCGGTGGTAAATGTCCGTGACAAACGGGAGCCGGTCCAGGTCTTCCAGGTAAGGACGGTCGGGATTGTGCCGGATGCGGCCGTTGGCCCGGTGGCTGAGTCCCGGAATGTCCCCCCAGGGGCGGCCCTGGGCCACTTCCACCACGGTGAGGTCAAACTCCCGCCGGGCCACAAAGTCCACCCGGGGGCCGGCGGCGAGGCACTCTTCCGGCAGGATGGTAACGTGGGGCCCCACCAATCCCGCCATTAGCCGGGGGTTCTTATCTTTTAACCGGGATATGGCCTCCAGGTCGCTGGCAAAGGAGGGGGTGGTGGTAAACAGCACCGCCAGGTCGAAGTCCGGGGCCATGGCCGCCACCTGGTCCACCGTGAGGTTCTCCGGAGGCGCATCCACCACCCGGCTTTCAGGAATAAGCCCCGCGGGGTAACAGAGCCAGGTGGGATACCAGAAGGAGGTCACCTCCCGGGTGGCCTGGTAGCGGGAACCCGCGCCGCCGTCAAAATCCTGGAAGGAGGGCGGGTTGAGAAGCAGGGTGCGTTTCATCCATTACCTCAAAAACCGCGCCGCCGTGACCCCGCGGTTTTAAGTGTCAAATTTTTTGGACTGGTAAAAATGAGCCTTTTGCAAAATTCGCTTTTTTTGTCACCCTGAGCGAAGCGAAGGGTCTCAACCCAGTGGAAATACGAGATTCTTCGCTACGCTCAGAATGACAGGCCTCGAATTTGCAAACTTTTGCAAGAGCCTCAAAAATGTTAGCCAAAATTCCGCCATTTGTCCAGGTAAATGCCAGTGTGGCCAGGGTAGAAAAACACCCCGGGCGGTTTTCCAGGAGTTGCGGAACGAAAGCAGAAACAAGAAAGGCGCCTGAGGCGCCGTTTTCCCATTAGCAGATTACCGGGGAAGGCGCATCGCACCTTCCCCTGTTCTCCAAGAATCGCTATTCCTCCAGCTTCAGGTCCGGGTCGGGGACCAGGGCGGCCATGTCGGGACGCCGGGCCGCGGCGGCCTGTCTGGCCCGGAGGGACGCGTAGTAGGCCGAGTTCTCCAGGTCAAAGGCGTATAGTTTCAATCCGGCGCTGACATAGACTTTCCCGTTGGCCACCATGGGGTAAGGAGGGAGCGTGGTGCCGGTCTCGCCGCTCCATATTAAGTTCCCGCCGGTGTCAAAGGCGAAAACCTTGGACCCGGAGCCAATATAAATCACCCCGCCGGCCACCATGAGGGAGAGAGGAGAATTACTGGCAACCATTACGGCCTCCGAACTCCAGAGCTTGGCCCCGGTGCTGGCGTTGAAGGCGTAAACCCTGCCGGCAGACGGCCACGACGCCGCCACATAAACGCGGTTGTTGGCCACCACGGGAGAGGCTACTATATTCTCGGTGATGCTGGTTCCCGAGTCCCAGGACTTAAAACCGGTGAAGGCATTGAAGGCGTACAATTTGTCGCCGCTGGCGAAAATCCGGCCGTTGGCCACGGCCAGGGTATATCCATAACAGGTGGCCTCCTTATCCCAGACCTTGGCCCCGGTGGCCTGGTCGAAGGCATAGAGGCGGCCGTCCGGGAATGTTGCATAGACCCGGCCATAGGCCACGGCCGGAGTGGCCCACGATAGGTCAGTGGTAAAGGGTCCCGTATCCCAGAGCAGGGCGCCGGTGGCGGCGTTCAGGGAGCAGATCCTGGTATAGCCATCCTCTGGAGGAAATTCACCCGGCGGGACATAGGGTTTGCCGGCGGTTACGTACACCGCGTTGCCGGACAGGGTGGGGGAGGAGCCCAATCTTTCCGGGTAAGCTGATTCCCAGAGCTTGGCGCCGGTGGCGGCGTTGAGGGCAACCACCGTGCCGTTGTTATTGACGAAGACCCTGCCGCCGCCCACCGCCGGGGTTCCAAAGGTCCAGGCGAGTACGCTCCCCGAATCCCAGATTTTAGCCCCAGTCATGGGATTGAGGCAATATATTTTATTCTGCGATTTATAATAAAGATTATAATCCATGATCGGAAAGCTACCATAACTTGGTCCGTCCCCATCGAAGGCCCAGGCCAGGTCCAGATTGCCGAGGTTATAGCTGTTGAGCACATTTTCAAAGGGGTTCCAGCCGGTGTGCCGGTCTATGCCCTGGAACTGCCGCCAGGGAGTGCGCACCGTGAAGCTCTTTTGCGCCCCCACCGCGGTGGCCCGGACGTAGGCCGTGATCCAGTGGGTCCCCGGCAGCGCCCCCGACGGCACCTTGACGGTTCGGGTAAAAGCTCCGGCGCCGTCCGTGGCCGCCAGGGCCAGGCTCAGGAAGTCGAAATAGAGTTCCGCCACGGTGTTGGCCGGAAACCCGGAGCCTTTGACGGTCAGGGACAAGGTGGGGGGCCCCCAGCCTTGCGACAGGGTGAGGGCCGGGGCCGCCGCGGCCCCGCCGGCCAGCAGGCCCAGCCAAAGGGCGGCCAGGCTAACCCATGCCACGAAGCGTCTTTGCACCTTCATTTTCTTTCTCCTCCAGTTTGTTTTAATGATCATGTTGCCTTCATGAACCCAGGGGGCAACCAGCCGCGGTCGCCGGCCCCTGGAAAATTTGGGGAACAGAGTCTCACTTGGTGTCCGGGTAGCCCAAGGAACCGGCCCCGGGGTTAATTTGTAGCCTCTCCTCCCCTTTCCTCAACAACCTCCGCTATTCCTCCAGCTTCAGGTCCGGGTCGGGGACCAGGGCGGCCATGTCGGGACGCCGGGCCGCGGCGGCCTGCCTGGCCCGGAGGGGCGAGTAGTAACTTGAATTCTCCGTGTCAAAGCAGTACAGCCGGCCATCATCTGAACCGATATAGACTTTGCCGTTGGTCACCATGGGGGAGGACCAGGCTTCTCCGCCGGTCGCGCCGCTCCACAGACAATTCCCGCTGAAATCAAAAGCATAGACGCCATCCCTCCCTCCTACGTAGATCACATTGCCGGCCACCGCAGGAGAGGAACTTACATATTGACCACTAATCGCGGTCCCCGAATCCCAGAGCTTGGCCCCGGTGCGGGCGTTGTAGGCGCGGAGCTTTCCGTCACTCGCCCCCACATAAACCCGGTTATTAGCCACCGCCGGGGAGGAATAGATAGGGGCGCCGATATCTGCCCCGGAATCCCAGAGCTTGGCGCCGGTGTAAGCGTTGAAGGCGTACAGTTTCTGGTCTAGCGAGCCCACAAATACCCGGCCGTTGGCCACGGCCGGGCTGGAAAAGACGGCGTCATTGATAGTCGCTCCCGAATCCCAGAGCTTGGCGCCGGTGGCCTGGTCAAAGGCATAGAGCTTGTGGTCCCCCGAACCCACAAAGACCCGGCCATAATTTACTGCCGCCGCACGATCAATTATCCCGGTGATACTGGCTCCTGAATCCCAGAGCTTGGCCCCGGTGACGGCATCCAGGGCGTAAAGCTTAAAATCCTCGGTTCCCACGTAAACGGCGTTGCCGGCAAGGGTCGGTGTGCTAAACATGAGGCTGGTGATGGTCGTTCCCGAATCCCAGAGCTTGGCGCCGGTATTGGCGTTGAAAGCATACACCTTTGAGCCGGCCGCGATGAAAACTTTCCCCCCTCCAAACGCGGGGGTGCAGAATGATACCGCCCCACTGATGGCGCTCCCCGAATCCCAATTCTTGACCCCGGTCATGGGGTCGAGGCAGTAGAGCTTGGAGCCGGCCGCGAAATAGAGATTCCAGCCCATCACCGGGGAGGTTGAATACAGATTAGAGCCTCCGGTATCGTAGGTCCAGGCCAGGTCCAGGTTGGGTACAGTAGAGGGATAGATAATATTTTCAAAGGGGTTCCAGCCGGTGTGCTGGGCCACGCTGTGGAACTGCCGCCAGGAAGTGCGCACCGTGAAGCCCCTTTGCGCCCCCACGCCGGTGGCCCGGACGTAGGCCGTGATCCAGTGAAGCCCCGGCAGCGCCCCCGACGGCACCTTGACGGTTCGGGTAAAAGCTCCGGCGCCGTCCGTGGCCGCCAGGGCCAGGCTCAGGAAG
>Ga0194110_10010995_pt1 | contig 10008 bp, 8 predicted proteins | sample TA2Kig1200mmetaG_FD_146192 | JGI IMG/M metagenome (GOLD analysis project Ga0194110, IMG submission 146192) | Freshwater microbial communities from Lake Tanganyika, Tanzania - TA2015032 Kigoma Deep Cast 1200m | ecosystem: Environmental > Aquatic > Freshwater > Lake | place: Tanzania: Lake... | reverse complement strand
CCAGCGACAGCCCCTTTAGAGAGCTCCTCAACCGGTTTGCCGTCTAACTGAAGCGACTCGACGTTTTCCTCCAGGAAGTCCACAGGCAATTCATAGGCAACTCGATCTCCCTTCCTGAGCATTCCATCTTCAATTTTCACACTGAGAGCAGAGACCTTTTCCCAGAATTCATCGATTGTGCCGATGAATTGATAGTGCGTGGGGATGGGAAGAATCCTTCCTGTTTGGTAGAAAACATCCTTTACTTATTTGTGTGTCCATTTGTTCCTAAGAAAGCCTCTTGCTAACCGAAAGAGGTCCCACGCGGTTAGGAGCCCGACATCATGCTTTTTCGCGGCAGCGACAACCACATCGCGGAACGGCTTGACGTTATCTCTATCGAGACCAGGTATCTGGCGCTGATGATTTATGATCGACAAGCCTTGTACATCGTGCCGCGCGAGTTGCTTCATTCGTGGAGCAATGTGCTTTGCAACCTGCAGAGCATCATCGTCACTCGGCAGACCGCTAACACCCTTTATTTCCACGAGAAGAAGGGGCGAGGAATCGTGAATTTGAAGATCCTCATCCCTTCCACTCTGCCCCTTTTTCTGCAGCTCATGATCAACATCCACAATCTTGTTAAATCCGAGCAGTGTCAAAACGGCGTTTACAGCATCGACAAGCTTCCTATCGGTTCCCCTGATAAGGTCATAAAGGTATCCTGATTTCTCTCTCTCAGCTTCGATCTGTTTTTGAAGGTGGCTTACCTTCGTTTCAGCTTCTGCCTGAATCTGATCTATCTGTCTTTTCAACTCAAGAACTTCTGGAATTTCGTAGTCAGGACGTTCGACCCATCTTGCTCCTTGTACGTCTGGAAACAGATCGGGGACAACGTCTGGAAGGAACGAAGTCAGCAATTCGGAAATGAACGTGGACTGATGTTTCAGTTGGGGCAATATGATGAGCAGACCCTTCCGATCCCTGTCTGGCAAAAGTATTCCAGCGACCGATCCACCATATTTGTTGGTAGCCAATGAAACCCAATTACTCTTGAGGCCATGCCATTTCCAGTTTAGGCTACAATAAAATCTTGCATGACGGATGTGTCGCGCAAAAAAAGAACTGACTTCATCAGTAGACTTCTCGACAACAATTTCCTCACCTCGATCACTCACAGCCTCTAAGTTGTCGCGACTCAGTACGGATAAGAAACTCCAGTTGTCAACCCGAATATCCTGTACATTTTACAGCCCATAATTGTCCTTGTATCCGAGCAGCATTTGCTGTCTTTCTCTTTCGTCTGCTAAAACAACAAATACCCCACCGTGGGCCAGGATCCTATCGAAAGAGATTTGATGCAAAGCCATGATACGCGGCCGCGGGTCTATGACGCCCATACTACACTTTCCCCACCAATCATTTTCACCCTCTGATGTGACCTTTTCGCCAATTGGCCCGTCCAGTGCCTTCCTCGCCACGAGGTCGAGAATCACAATTTCCTGTTCTTCACAATCCCTTAGGTGCGCGTTCGGAATTATCGCCTGGTAGGAATCTGACTTCTTTACCCGGTAGGGTGTCCCAAATGTACCGGACGACACATTGAAGCCACTGTTCCTCAGAACGGCTTCTGAATCATCTTTGATATCTATAAGGAGTATTTTTGGTTTCAGGTATTTCGGGGCTCTTACATCTTCCGGCACCATAGCGGGGAATCCCACTCCGGGTTTTCTTGATCGTCCAATCATTTGACCATCCTTCTGAATAAATCTCTCTTCATCACACTTCTATCTCCCCGCTCATCAACTTCGGCAGCAAAATGTTGCGGGCCTGACGAAGCTTCTGATTTTGGATAGACAGCATTTCAATTTGTTTGTCAATTGGATGTGTGACGTCTTCAAACTCTCGGATAACCTTGTCTGGGGCGCTTAGCAGCTTTTGACTTACTAGCTGCTCCTTTGTTACGGACGCGAAGATTGCTCCGGCCCCGATTAGATCCTCCTTGAAGAAATGGCTCTGCAATTGATAGTACAGGTACGACTGGTGACCTGAGTTGCTCCTTATGGCCGCCAAGCCCCGACCAATCACAATTTTGTCCAGGGTAACATTAAGTCTACCCACTGGAGCTCGAACACTGCAAAGGATATCCCCTGGCTCAGCAACTCGGTTGCTTACGGTACAATAAGTTGAATGACTTACAAATCTTTTTCCAAAATCCGATACACCTTGGTGAAAAGGAAAGCCTTCACCGCCTTCGTTGTAGAACTGGGATCTCGGACTTTGGCCCATGACAATAGATGCTAGCTCTCCCAGCTTCTTCCTCTCCCACCCCTCTGGCACACCGTTCACGATGCGTGTGTGCTCGTGGCCCGGAAACCGGAGGCGCACAAACCATTCCTTGTACAGCAAGCGCGCCGACTCCTCCAGCAACTTGATGCGGCGAAGATTATTCTCAATCAAATTATCATATGCGGAGAGCGTTTGTCCAATTGCCTCCTGAGAGCGCCTGTCTGAATGAATGGTAATTCTGTGTCCCCGAAAGTTCTCTAAACTTATGAATGGCTGCGCTGCCCCAGATTTCACGTTGAGTAAGCCACGTTTGAATACGGGGGATGACACGAGGTAGTAGAAGTACCGAATGTCAACTTTTTGCGGATCGGGCCGAAACAACGCCACGTTCTTAATGCTAAACTCTCGCTCTTCTCTCACCTGAGCGACATCCCCAACCGAGCCAATGTTGGCGAACAAGACATCACCCGGTTGGGGCTTGACCCGCCTGATGAATTTCTCATGGTCCTCTTGCGTTATGAAGTCGCAATTTCCGAAATCAATACGGCCCGAGGATATGTTCTTGCCCTTGATAAAAGGAACCCCCTCGGTGTACAGTTTGGGTGAATCATGCGTCCCGTCCGTTACAAGCAGACAAACATCGGGCAGTGTCTTGTTTTCCAAAGCAACTTTCATATCCCCAACTCTGCAAAATTCTGCTGTATCGTTTCGGCAAGCTGCTGTGCTTCCTTGTCGAGATCGGCAAGCTCTATGTGGATTTCCCGCAAGGCCTCTTCAAAATCGAAGTCCTCGTCCTCTTCCGGCGGAGCAACACCCACGTACCGCCCTGGCGTCAGGCTCCAGTCGTTCTTCGCAATCTCCTTCCTGTCCACGAGCTTCACCAGTCCCTCCACATCGGCAAGCTTTGCATCAGGGAAACGCGATTGCAGCCAGTGCGCCTGCCTATGGTAATAAACCGGAAGCTTGAGCTGTTCGACCGCCTCTTTACGCAGATCATCAAGCTCTTTCTTCTGCTTGTTCACCTCTCGTGAGTTCCACTCCTCTGCTTGTCGGCCATTCAAGTCCTTCTCCACAATGTCAGTATCCTTTGAGGCAATCTTATACAGAAGATCGATCTGCTTCACAAGCCCTTTCATCTTCTCCGCAATCGGATCGAAGGCCTCGCTTGCCTTATGCTGAGCGGCGTTCTTGTCGGGAATGGCATCGCCATACTTCTTGCGATAATCGGCGATACCTTTCAGCAAGTTATCCTTGTCCTTGCTGTAGAGCGCTTCTGCTTCTTTCCACTCCTTTATTGTCTCCCTCAGAAGCTTTTTCTTTTCAGCATCGAGCTCCCCGTTTTTCACCGCGACTCTGGAAAAGGCATCGATGCTCGATTTCACGGAGTTCAGACTTTTCCCGAATGCTGCGAGCTTCTCTGGAATTGGCGCACATTCGGCAATTGCAGAACCCAGGTACTCTTTGACAAGACCAAGGTAACGATCCGCCTTGCCCCGGTAGAGCCAGACGATGGCCGAGATATTCTTGAGCTGCTCTGGCGAAAAGTCGAAAATCTTACGCGTGACCTTGCGGTGGATGTTCCTCGCGTCGATCATCAGCACCTTGTCCAGCATTTCCTTCGGCTTACCTTTGTCGAAGAACCAGAGCTCGCACGGAACGGAGCGGGTGTAAAAGAAGTTGGAGCGGATGGAGATCATCACGTCCACGTGTCCCGTCTCGATGATTTTCTGTCGCACTGTCTTCTCACCGTGACCAGCGCTCGACGCCTGCGAGGACATGACAAATCCAGCGCGTCCCTTTGGGTTCAGATAGCTGTAGAAGTACGAAATCCAGAGGTAGTTCCCGTTCGTGACCGCCTTGTTCTTGTTTACGCCGGGAAGTCCAAACGGGAGACGCGGGTCACCGGAGATCTTCTTTGCGTCGACACCATCCACGTTAAAGGGCGGATTGGCCATGACGAAATCGGCCTTGCCGAGCATCTCGTGCTGGTCCTCGTAGAACGTGTTTCCTTCTGCAATCTTCCCTTCAAGTCCGTGCACGGCAAGGTTCATGAGCGTGAAGCGAATTGTCGTAGCGTTCTTTTCTTGTCCGTAAAATGTCACAGCCTCGTGTGCCGGCTTCCCCACTTTTTCAAGAAAGTGGCTCGTTTGCACGAGCATTCCACCTGAGCCGCAGGCGGGATCGAAGACCTTCCCATGGTCCGGCTCAATTACGTTCACGATTGTCTGCACAAGTGACACCGGGGTATAGAACTCGCCTGCGTCGTGCGCTTTTTCGGCCGCGAACTTCATCAGGAAGTACTCATAGATCTTTCCAAAGACATCCCCATTCGTCGTGTTTAAAGCCGAGTCATAGAAGATCCGCAGAAGCCCTCTGAGGACGTCGGGCTCCAGCTTTGTGTATTCCTTCGGGAGGTTGCCTCTCAGGATGCGGTAATCCGCCTCAATATCCTCCATTGCCTTGTTGACCGCCGCACCGGGGTCCTTGTCGGCAGGGAGAGATACGAGATAGTCATACCGTGCTTCGTCCCGCAGATAGATGGCTGTCCTTTTCGCAAAGTCATCCTTCGTCAGCGCCCGCGGCACTCCCTGACGCCTCGGAAGCCTGGGTTCAATTTCCGCTTTTGTCTTGAGGAACCGATTGAAGGCATGCCGCAGGAATATCAGTCCCATCACGGGCATAAAGTACTCGTTAGAGCCAAGTCCGGAATTTGCCCGGAGCTGGTCGGCGGCGTCCCAGAGTCTGCGTTCAAGGGCTTCGATGTTTTCCATACGGTCTGTTGAAATCACCTATTTTTAGGCTGTTTTCGACATGTCCAAAGCTTGGACACGATTCCAAAACGTGTCCAAATAACTAGCCCTTTTGGACGTATAACCTCGAACGTGTCCATGGTCAGGACAGATCACTTTGTGAGCAGAGAGTAGAGTTTCTTGTTCAAATACAGCTTTTCCTTGCCGACCTTCTGACTTTTCATGATCCCGGCTTTCTCCAGCGCTTTCAGATACTCCGCAGCGGTCTTTCGCTCAGCAAGACCGGCGTCGACAAGAAACTTGCCTTTTGTGTATGGCTGCCGGAAGATCAACTCAATCAGTTCTTTCGAGTAGACCTTCCCAGGAAGCTCCTTTTTTGCCGCCTCAAGAGTTTCCTGCAGCATAGCGCGGATGTTCAGAATACGTCGGGCGGTCAGGTGTGCTGTCGATTCCACAGCATCAAGCATGAAAAGAATCCATGCCTCCCAGGAGCCATTTTCAGTGACCTCGCGCAGCAGGCGATAGTATTTCGGTTTTTCATCGATGATATGCTTGCTCAAATAGAGCACGGGCAGATCGAGGAGGCCCTGCTTGACCAGATACAGGATATTCAGGATTCTGCCGGTTCGGCCATTCCCATCGAAGAACGGATGAATCGCCTCAAACTGGTAGTGAACCAAAGCGAGTTTCACCAGCGGGTCGATAGCATCTTCGGCGTGAATGAATTCCTCTAGCTCCCTCAGTTTCTTCCTGATCACTTCCTCTCCGTCCGGCGGAGTGAAAAGAACCCTCCCCGTTTGCCGATCCATCACGGTCGTTCCGGGCATATTCCGAATCCCCGCGTCATTCTGTTTGATCGTTTGCACGACTTTGATGAAAAGATTGGTCGTCAACAGGGACTTTTTCTTGAGCGCCTCGTAGCCCGTCCAGAGGGCTTCCCTGTACCTTATGACTTCTTTCGTCGATGGATCGACAGCGGCGGTATCAGCTGTGATTGCTTTGAACAGCGCATCGTTTGTCGTTACAATGTTCTCGATCTCTGAGCTTGCCTGCGCTTCCTGAAGGACAAGCGTGTTCACAAGCATCGACTGATTAGGAATCGTCTCGCCAAGTCCCCTGAGCTCTGCGAGCCTACGAGCGGCAGCAATGATCTTCTTCAGAACCGATTTCGTTTCAATATCGGCTTTCGGAGGAAGAGGAGGCAAATCATTATACGGTTGGAGAGGATTGAACGGCATGTTGGATTTCAAGCCTCCGTAAGTTGACGGTCAAGGTACCCATCGTAGATCATCTTTGCAGTTTCGATATTGCGCGGATCGCCGGTCGCCACCAGATCAGCGTAGACAAGAAGCGGCGGAACAACAGTCGGGTCCGGTTCAATAGTCTGAAAATCCCAAAATCGCTCTCTTAGTTCGATATCTCCCTCCTTGTCCTGGCGAAGCTTGAGATCCAAGATGAGGTCGTTGTTCGGCCTACGCGTATAGATTGTTGTCACCTCTGGCTTGAGATAGTGAGTTAACCTATAAGCCGCCACTTCACCCCCCCACTGCGCGTCAAGCTGCTGGATGTCCGCCTCGCGCCAGAGCTCCGGTCTTGTCCCTTTGTACCTCCCCATCACGTTTCTCGGGCGAACTTTTTCTGCGTATGCTGTCATCCACCTTCGAAACAGCTCTTTTTGCCGAATGAGCCTTCGTTGCTGACCGTCGTATTCCACCAAGTATCCCTGTGCTTTAAGATCTTTCATCACTCCTGCCGCTGTTCCAAGCGCTACACGCGCTGCCTTCGCAATGTCCCGATAGGTCGCAGTCCACAACTCGCGCCTGCACATAAGAGCAAACGCGAGTCTAAGTCCGGCCCGCCCCAGGATTCCTTCTTCTCTTGCCTCGCCAGCAACAACTCGCCGCCTATGTCCCTCGATCTGTATGAAGACCGGCGGCCCCTCGATGAATGCATTGCCGGCTGTGTCGATGAACTGGATGTGGAGTTCACGCAGCGCTCCTGCAAGTTGTGGGTAAACGTACCGGGTTGCCAGAAGGTGTTTCGCACGATCGGCTCCAGACCGATGCGCAATTTGGGCAACCGCAATGTTGTTGATCGCAGGTTTCACTTCCACCCAAAACTCGACAGGGCCTGCTGGAAAGTGAATACGGAGAGTCGCGTCAACCAGTGGATCTTCCTGGGAACCGAGTGTCGCTTGCTGGGTTCGCGCGAAGATTCTCTCTGCCGTCAAATTTGTCTCGCGCTTAAATGCCGCGATTGCTTGGTCCAGTATTTCCTCTTTTTGTCTCGGCATGTTCAATATATCGTTCTGTTCGTTTGTTATGAACATAATCAATTTTTGAACCAGAACCAAACCATTTGTTCAGTGGAGGGAGTGTCGGCTAGTGCCAAACGTCACCAGCTCCGAACAATGCCCAAAAAAACAAAAGAGTCCAATCTTTGTGGGCGCTTGCCCGCCGATTGTAGGACCAATTCGGCTCCCGCCAGCAAGCACCAGCCCTTGTCTACTTCAGGATTTTCTTCCTTCATCTGACATTACGGGCAAAGGAATGGACGCAGTACACCTGAACCAGATGAGGTCTTGGGCCACTCTCGGGCAACAGAGACTTTCTGCATCCATGGTGAGTACTACATCATAGACGTGGGGATGGGGATGGCAATCGTCGTCGGGATGATCGTGGCGATAGTTGAAGGCAGGGGGATCGTGATAGAGGATGGGGATGTAATGTTTGTGCGGTTCAATGTCTGAATCAATCCTACTGTTTCCGCTCAGCGGGTACGCCCTCGCTTTTTCCCCGCTTTTCTCGATTTCGTCATCGGCTCGATCTTCCTCAGAAAATACCGTGCCGGCGCGAGCATCATATTCCGCGCGATCTCAAGCCCTTCATAAATATCCACACTTCTGATCGGCCGCAGCACACTCACGACATCCGTGATGGGCATGGCTGCAGGCTCCTGCACTCTCTTCAGAAACACAAACGTCACTGCCGCCAGCACAGCGGCCATCATAAAAAGGAAATGGAAGTGCTCCCAGTGAAGAGGGCCCACACTGAGAGACCAGTCGGATATGGACACGGCAATCGCTCCTCCTACCAACGGTGCAATTGTTGCAGCTATACCGACGACTGCTCCGTCCACCGTGATGTAGTTTGCCCGCCGCTCAACAGGGGCAATCTTGTAGACGAGGTTGAGCACTGCTACACCCTTTCCGGCATCGAAAACCCCGAAGAGATGAATGAAAACATATAGCAGAAAGGTCGTGGGAGTCGTGAAGAGCCACAGAAGAGCGAAGAGGAGTTTACCGCTCAGACATATGTAAAGGATCGGTTTGTTGCCGAACCGGTCGATCATCCTCCCCCAGAACTTCAGCGAAGAGAGGTACGCCAGCGTCGTCAGCATCACCATGACCGACACAAAGGTGAAGCTGAGTTGTGCCTGTGTGAGCATGTACACACTGTAGAACGTCCCAGCCACGCCGAGTGAAAGATCATAGAACACCCGCAGAACGAATACACGACGAAATGCCGGGTCTCCAAAGGGCCTCTTGAGCGATTCCCAGAACGTTTGCTCCGATTCCGATTTTGGATAGGGGGGATGATACATCCGGTTCTGGATCGACACTGCGAACAAACCGAATACGACGCCGAACGCCAGAAGAACCACGAAGGCATATGGCGCAGGTCCCAGAGCGGTATCGTTCCAGAAGTCAATGAAAGACCCTGCAGCGACGCCGAGAACTACACCAACAGCCCCCGCCGCAAGATTCCGCTGAGCGAAGAACCGCCCACGGACCCGCTCAGGTACGAGATCCACCAGCCACGATGTCCAGGGAACATAACTAAAGATCCCCAGGCTCACGGAGACCGTGAAGAGCGCCACAAAGATCCAGATGCGATACGAACCAAAGGGCTCAGCGGTCACGAATGTAACGGCGCAGATGAGGACCCACACCAGACGGGAGGAGGCTGCAAATCTAATTGCCATGGCTTTCCGATTGCCATGCTGCTCCAGCGAATGAAAGGCCCTTATCTGGAGCATATTCGCCCCCTGCTGTATCGCCGCAATAAGGCCAATCACAAATGCACTTGCGCCGAGCGACAGCGCGAAGCCCGTGAGAATGACACCCCCGATGAAGGTTGCCATGATCCCGACGAGCGCCCCCTCCCACACAGCATATTGCATGCTGTGATGCGCTTCCTCAGGTATCCCCGGCTCAGATTGGCGTACGTTGAAATAGAACGGGGAGAGATCCCGCAGGAACTGGATGATAGCTCTCATCTCTCCCGACGCCTGCGTTGGCATACCACCAGGGGGATCGGCTGGGTGTTCGGGAGGCATTTCTGAGGTGCTCATGGAATGCAGATGCGGCGGAGTTTGGTCATCTTGTTGTGCCCTTGATCTTGCGGGCAGCTCGCGCCTTTGATTCACGGTTGACCAGCTCCCCGTAGAGTTCCGGCCTTCGAGAAGCTGTCACTGCCAGTGTTCGATCATGTTTTTCGTGGAAGAAGAATTGCGTGACCCGTTTCTCGTCAAGGTCAAGATCGGTGGTCAAGACGCCGATCCCCCGACCGCAGTCGGCAAGTATCAATCCATCTCTCCCAACTACACCGCTCCGCCCGATCATTTTCCCCGGTGCCCATTCGCCCTCGGGATAGCCGTAGCATGCGGAGACAACGGGAAGCCCTGTGTCAACCGCGCGGGCACGATATCGGATCTCCCAGTCGACTTCACCCCAACCTGCCTGAACATGTGGGAACAAGAGCAACTCCGCACCGCGGAGCATGAGCACCTGCGCTACTTCGGGATATTCAATATCCATACAAGTCATGATTCCGACGGTGCAGCAGTCCAAGCAGAAGACCGGAAGGTCACCCCCCGGTTTCATACCTTTGGATTGCTCAGCCTCGGTCGGGTGCCCCTTTTGATAGCATCCTACAATGTCTCCACGTCGGTCAAAAAGCACGACGTAGCTGGACAGCGCGTTCCTGTA
>Ga0194110_10010994_pt1 | contig 10008 bp, 7 predicted proteins | sample TA2Kig1200mmetaG_FD_146192 | JGI IMG/M metagenome (GOLD analysis project Ga0194110, IMG submission 146192) | Freshwater microbial communities from Lake Tanganyika, Tanzania - TA2015032 Kigoma Deep Cast 1200m | ecosystem: Environmental > Aquatic > Freshwater > Lake | place: Tanzania: Lake... | reverse complement strand
CGCATTTACCAGCACGCCCACTTTGACATCCAGGTAATCATACACCCTGGACTTGTCCTTCCCCGGCGCCGGGCGGAGCACCCGGCCCAGGTATTGCAGCAGCCGGCCGCTGAACCGGATAGGGGTCGAAAGTAAGTATCCTGCATGTTAATTGTCCTACAATGGTTATGGCTGGGGCGAAAGGGCGGCTCACCTCCTCGATGCGGCGGCTGAACTCTTCGATACGATTCTCCAGGTATTCCAGGTGGTTCAGCAGCTCAGCCAACATAAACCGGTGGTGTTCCGTAACCTTACCCTCCAAGGCAGGACGCAATACGGGGATCTTAGACCGCAGTTGCCGTCGAGCCAAATCTGCCATCTTCTTGGCGTCGGTCTCACCACGGATCAAAGCCCGGAGCATGTCCCGCCCGGAAGCCCCCAAGATGTCAGAGGCCACCGAAGCCAGCTTGATGTTGGCATCTTCCAGAATCTTCTGGATGCGGTTGGCCGCCCGGGTCCGCTCTCCCACCAACTGGGAGCGGTGCCGGGTCAAGTCCCGGAGCTCCCGCTGGGGACGATCCGGGATGAAACTGCCCCGGAGCAGCCCGGCTTGAAGCAATTGGGCCAGCCATTGGCAGTCCTTGACGTCGGTCTTGCGACCCGGAACATGTTTCACATGCCGGGCATTGACCAGGACCAGCCGGAATCTGTCCTCCAGGAGGTTGTAAACGGGCTTCCAATAAGAGCCGGTAGATTCCAGGGCCACATGGATGACCCCCGCCGCCGCCAACCAATCGGCCAACTCCAGAATATCCCGGGTCATAGTCCCAAAGGTTCGGGTTTCCTCATGGATGTTACCGTTATCCAGCAGGCGTCGCACACAGGCAGAGATAGTGCGCTTATGTACGTCCAAACCGCAACAACACTGGTAGATCAGTTCCATGGCAGGTTCCTCAATAAAGGGACTCAACGACAGCAGGCATCGCAAACAGATCAGTCTGTTATGCGCGCTCCTCCTTCCATGAAGGGCAACACTTTAGGGTGCGGGGGCAATGCCCAAGTCAAACTGTCCTGCGAGCTCTTGGCATCACAGAGTTACGACCTTCGTCTTTCGATGCAAAAAATGGTCAATTTTGGTTGACAATCTTTACGTATAATTACTTGGGCAAGCGATATTAAGTTAAAATTTTTTTTGATCTTTGTAAAAAATATAGTTATATTTATTCATACAGCCATTAAGTTAAACCACGAGCAAACAATACCGTTAATTTTGTAATTCTTTCGCTTTTGACCATGTAGATATAAGTAGATCCTTTTCGTCTTCACATTACCGCCAGTAATGGAAAAAGGAGGCCGCCATGCCTTCCATCCAGCTTTTAGGGGAAGACGTTGATTTACAAAATTCTCTTGCCAACCTTTCAGCAAATAAAGGCTATAGGTTAAGTCAACATCATGATAAGCAGGACTTCCTTGAATTAATCATTCAGAATCCGCCAAACCTAATAATTATTTCCCCATCGCATAAAAAAAAATGGGATATCCTTAAGGTCTCCGCAGAGGTCCGAAAGATATCCAAAACCATCCCGCTTATAGTAATTAACGATCATAGCTCTGAAGCCCAGGTTATCGCGGCGCTCAAACTGGGCGTCACTGACTATTTCAACTATCCGTTATCATTGCCGAAGCTTTTGGACAGTATAGAGGGCTTGGCGTCGTCACCACCCCCAACCTCGGTCCAGGACGTTATCTTTTTGCAAAATAATCCCTTTGATGATCGCATCCTGGTCGGCATCAGCCCGTTGATTCAAGGCATCAGGAAACAACTAAGGAATATTGCGGTAACCGACAGCAATGTCCTGATTACCGGAGAGACCGGGACCGGGAAAGATCTGATTGCCCGTCTCATCCATCAAGGCAGTAAGAGACATCACAAACCCATCATTTGTATCAATTGCGCAGCCGTACCCGATAGCCTCTTGGAGGGAGAATTATTCGGCTTTGAGAAAGGGGCCTTTACCGGAGCGCATGCCTTTTATGAAGGAAAATTAAAACTGGCGGAGGGAGGCACGGTTTTTTTCGATGAAATCGGGGATATGAGCTTGAGCGCTCAAGCAAAGCTGCTGCAGCTCATTGAAAACAAAGAAATTTATCGGTTGCGGGGCAGGCGGCCGGTAGCCCTGGATATCAGGATTATCGCGGCCACAAATCAGAATCTGGAAAAGCTCCGGGTGGAGGGGAAATTTCGAAGTGACCTGTATTATCGTCTGGATGTGGCCGAAATCGAACTGCCGCCCCTCAGAGATCGGAAAGAAGATATCCCACTGCTGATGGAGCATTTTATCAGACATTTCAATCGACACTTTGGACGGGAAGTGCATGGATGCACTCATGAAACCATGGATATTTTGCTCCGTTACGATTGGCCAGGAAATGTTCGGGAATTGCGCAACATCTGTGAAGCTACCTTTATCAATCTCCCCTCGGTTTCTATTACAGGCACTGATTTTCCCAAGTCTTTTCAGCAAAAAGTTAAGACACTCGATGGCAAGAAGTTATCGGAAAGGGACCTCTTGCTGGCAACGCTCCTGGCGACCAACTGGAACAAGACTGATACGGCCCGGAAGCTGCATTGGTCCCGCACAACGCTTTATAGGAAGATGGCAAAATTCAATATTCAGGGCAGCAGTTTTAAGAAAATTCCCGCAAAGGAAAGTGTCACATTGTTGACAAATGTGTAACACTAAATGAAACAAAAAAGCAATCTTCTATAAATATAACAATATATCGGCTAACTATTTAAATTAATTCTTATAAACATAGACTAATTTCCTAACCACTCAGCCACGTCTAAACCCGGGCAGCAATTTCCTCCCAAGAGAAAAAGGTTCCTCCACTAGTCTTTTCCAGTTGCTATGCTTGCAATGTTCCATGTACCTATTACATCCGTTTAATTCCTTAGTTTCGCTGGATCCCGTCAAGTTCACATTAATTTCCTTAAATATAAGCAATTACTTTTTTATAGTGCATCTGTGCAAGTTTGGCAATGATCTTGCACAGTAATGAAGAAATGAGGAACTCGGACGACTATCTTGATTTCCCTAAATAAGATTCGGAGAGAGTCAGTGAGAAGATCCGGCGCTGAGGTCAATGTCAAACATGGTTTGGAAGGCCGCTATGCCAATCACGTCGAGATCGGGGTCAGCGACAGCGAGGTCGTTCTGGATTTCGGCCAGTATTTTTTAGACACTGATCAGCCATTGTTTCATACCAGGATCATTATGACGCCAAAGGATGCCGGGGCTCTGTTGGAGATCCTGATGGGGGCTTTGGCCTTAGCTGGAAAAACGAGCCGGGAACCCGGCCGGGAGCAGTAAGCTTAGCTTTCTGGACGGGAGCGCGTGCGGAAGCTTTTTCCCGCTGATTCGGTCTGGTTTCAGGGCTACAGTGTTAATTATGTGAATCAGTGTTGATGGTTCTGGCAGGAGCGGATTTGAGGCTCAAAAAAATCTGCCTGTATTAACGCTCACAACGGCACTTATACCGTTTCTCAAAAATAATTTCGCTCTTGTAGCCGCAGGCTTTAGCCTGCGCTGGGAAAGATTTCCCTAATGCGAAAAGACTTTCGAGAACAGCTATAAAGGCCTATTATTCACCAACAAAGGAGGACACATTATGAGATTCAGTTTTGAGGAATTGCGGGATGAGTACCAGAGCGATTTTGACGATTGTAAGATTAACCCTGGGGAAGAAGATGCTCTGGATGAAATCATCGCTCGCATGGAAGAGAGTCAGGCTCGTTATCAAAAATTGGAGGACCGCCTTGGCATTCCCTGGTATTTTATCGGAGTGGTTCACTACAGAGAATCTGATATGGACTTCGACAGACATCTCCATAATGGCAATCCTTTAACAGGCCGAACGGTAAACGTACCCCCAGGACGGCCGATAAAAGGCAGACCGCCTTTTACCTGGGAGGAAAGCGCGGAAGATGCTTTGAAACTCCAGGATCTGGATCAATGGACGACCTGGGACACCCCTGGTCTCCTTTTCCGATTGGAAAAATACAACGGCTTTGGTTACAGAAAACGTGAGACTCCCTCCCCTTATCTCTGGAGTTTTTCCAATCATTACGACTCGGGCAAGTATGTCGGCGATGGAATATTTGATCCGAATTTTCAAGACCAGCAAGCTGGGACTGCCACGATCCTGCGCCGCATGGTGGATTTGGGAAAAATAAACTTGACGGCTCTTTCCGGGCCGCAGCTGACAACGGTTCCTCCGGTGACGGCGACCGGGGTAAGACATAAAAAGTATGTGGTAAAATCCGGCGACACTTTGTCGAAGATTGCCAAAAAATTCCATATGGACTGGAAGGAGCTCTGGCAGGCTAATCGAGAAGCTGTCCCCAACCCCAACCTCATCAAGGCGGGTATGAAGTTGACTATACCTACGCAAGGACCCGCAGAGGGCAAGGAGGAATCCGCGACTGCGTCCTGTCCCACCATGGATATTATCTTTCGGGCGGGATACTCCTTTACCCAAATAGCCAGTGTGTACGGAATTTCACCGCAGGATCTTCTGAGACTCAATCCCGACCTAATAAAACCAGGAACGGTCATCAAGGTTCCAAAAGTTCAGGAGGGAGTCAGTATCCCCTTGACCCGGTTGCCAATAACTCAAGAACCCATCTGGCTACAAATAGCCGAGCGGGAGTTGGAAACCGGGGTTGAGGAAGTCCCTGGGGCAGGAGATAACCCCCGAATTCTCGAGTATCATAGCACCACGACGTTGGACGCAAAGAAAGACAGCGTCCCGTGGTGTTCCTCATTTGTCAACTGGTGCATGACCGAAGCCGGCTATCAGGGTACTGACAGTGCGGCAGCGATTTCGTGGGATAAATGGGGCGAGAAACTGGATGAGCCACGGTATGGCTGTATCGTAGTTAGTACGCGCCCAGGCGGAAACCATGTTGGCTTTTACCTGGAAGATATGAACGAAGACGCTATTAGCCTATTAGGGGGCAATCAAGGCAACGCCGTATCCATCATAGATTGGTGGAAAGAAGATGTCATAAGCTATCGTTGGCCCAAAGAGTCCGATCGTTATTAAGTTAGGCTATAACTGATTTCCCATCGCTATCTTATGGTTAAGATGAGATGGGCACTAAGTTTCTGCCAGAAGATATCAACAGATTCACAGAGGAGAACTATTCTCCGGATTGATCAACCTTATCACCTTGGTTTAGGCGATCAGTGGGTGAGTTGAAGCTTATCCAGGAGTATCAGGAGCGGTTTTCGGTAAGAATATTGCCTAAGCGCTTTTACCAGCCCTGAAAGATTGAATATCCAGTCTATGGCAAAGCCTATTGTAAAAGAGGCCTTGCCATGGACTGGAGAAACTTCAAGGAATGGAGGTAAATTGCCATGATAGAAGCTTCACTCGTTCTCTTTGCCATCCAGGCGGGGGTCAAATTAGGACAACAGACATATCAAATTATCGTGGATAAAGATTTTGACCGTGCTCTAACTATGCCGAATATCAAATATATTGATAACACGGCTGAAAATGAGGCCCAGGAATTTTTCGAAAAAAAAGAAAATCGAGATTGGATAAAACCTGGTGGTCAGTTCCGCGAGCTATACCAAAACGGGGAGTATTTAAAAGCATATCAGGCCCTTAAAGGCATTGATCGGGAACTGGATGGTAAGGCTGACAAAGTATTGCCAGGGATTCAACGATTTGAACAAATTAAAAAAGACCCTCACACTCCTAAGACGACTGTACGGCTTCTGAACACAGTGGTTGATATCGGCATTGACTTCTTTAAAACGAATATGGATGCTCTATGTTTGAGTTCTAACGCGCAAAAAGTTATCACAGCCTTTGTGCCCGCAGCGGAAAAAATCAATGATGAACTTAACCTGGATGAAAAGGAGTTCGATAAAAGAAAAATCCCGGATATCGCCGGCAAGGTCCTCACAGCGGGATTGCAGGTTCTAGGGGATAATAGAGCCCTGCTCAGCCGGGATCAAGGCGTCCAAAACCTGTTGGGTGGGGTAGCCCTTGCCCTGGCGGAAGACTTCAAGGACGTCGAATTCAAAAGCGATCGATTGGAGTTTTATGACCGGGTCACCTCAAGTCTGCTGCGGGGAGCCATGGCTGGTTTCTCCGAGAACCCAACCCTTTTTATAAAAGGTAAATCAGGTGAAGCAGACTTCATTCGCGACACTCTGACCCAGGTGTTCCAGGGTTTACAGACCCAGGAAGATCTGTTTACCACCGAGTCCCTGGAAGTTATTTATAAACATGCTCTGCTCGCCGTATCGGAATCAGCGCCTCATATAACCGACAACCAGATAATTCAAAGCTTTCTCAAAAGAACCGTTGACGAGCTGATTATTAAGGAAGGCACCAAAGAAATTTTTTCCGAAGGGACAGTTGCCGAGATTATGAAGATCGGTTTGGAAACGCTGGGCAATAATATCTCCACGCTCATCGATCCTGATAACCCGGAAAGAAAATTACTCGATGAAACTGTCGCAGCCCTGGCCTTTAGTCTAAGTAGTGCGCTCGCCGGTGATAAACTGGGGGCGCTGTTTACCAGCAAGCAGATGATCGCCTTGAGCCAGATCGTTTTCCAGGAGGTTGCCAAGAATCCGGAAGTTCTTCTGGGCTTTAAAGAAATGAACCTAGAAACGACCGGGCTGGCGCAAATCATAGGATCCGTGGCTCAATCTTTGGAGAAAAATCCGAGAAAATTGATCACTGGCGAGGGAGCCCTAGAACTGGTGCGCACTGCCATCAAAACGGCCGCACAAAATGCAGGTACCTTGCTCCGGCTGGATACTGCTGATCCTACCGAAAATCTTTTATATCAGCTCCTGAACGCCACAGTACACCCCCTGGCTGAGAAAATAACTACTGAGAATTTACCAGGTTTAATCAACCGGCAAACGATTGCGGAGACGGCAACAAGAGTTTTAGTGACGACGGTCAACAATTTGGAACCCTTTATACAAGGGGAACCGACCCAGATCTCGGATTTGATCAAAGCCATCCTAAGATTGGCCACTGAAGAAAAAATTTCGGCCCGGCTCAACGCCGGGAATTTTGCCCTCGTCTTCGATAAGCTCCTGCGAAAACTGTTGCTCGGGGAATTGGTACTTACGGATGAAAATTCAATCAGAACCGCACTGATAGCCGCCTTAACCTCACTTTTATAAAGGAGAATTGATATGACGCGCCGAATCATTTCTTTTCCTAAGCAGATCGTGTTTTTTACCGTTATCGTTTGTATCCTGAGCGGTTGCCCCATAATGCCCACGATTCATTATTCGGCAATTCAGGCTGATTTCAATCGCGGTGATTATCAAAAAGTGGACAACGAACTCAGCGATGTGAAGATCCAGGCTTTGGACCCGAAATTACAGTTCAATGCCTACACCCTGAAGGCCTTCTCGGAATGGCAGATCGGGAAATATGCCGAGGCCAAACAGACCGCGGCCACGGCCATGACCAAGCCTGGCCTGGTGGCCGGCCCCCGGGATAAATTCTTTATGTCCATCCTGCCCACCCTGGTAACTTCTGATGAATTGACCACTAAATACCAAAAATTAACAGCACCCAGACAAATAACGATGCAAACCTATAAGAATGATTATGAAAGCGGCTACAAGCGGGTTGTTACTTCCCTAAAAGATGCCTACTCCCAGGCGCCGGCCGATGTCCCCGATTCTTCCCTGCACTATGCCCGCTGTCAACGCAAGCATGCTCTAATGACTTGGAGAGAAATAATGAACAATATCTGGAATGGGACAGATTTTAATAGTGAGGAATCGATGAATTTAAGAGAAGAAGCCCGTGACCGGGCAGCAAAGGATATCCAGGCCACCAGTATTGGAGATGAAATCAAAAAGGAGGAAAAATACCCCTGCCCGGAGGCGAAAGCACTTATAACGGCACAAGCGACTCAATAAAATATTTGCCCACGCCGATCTAAAACCCCTGCCAGCCAGACTAGCCATATAACGGTGTTAAAACCGGCAGCGGCGCTTTGTTCAAGAGAAAGAAGCTGTTAATAAAAAAAGACAGGCTGGCTCTTGAACACAAGAAACCTAAAAATAATAATCGGAAAGGAGAGAGGATCATGCCGACACTCGCCAAGAAAAAGGTTTTTATCAGTGACATTCACCTGGGTGATGCCAAAAGCCTTGATAAACCACATCATTATGGCCGGTGTAAGACAAATATTAAGCATCTATCGGAATTTCTGAACAAGCTGCTTCAATCCGAGGATGTGGCGGAGGTTGTGATCCTGGGGGACCTTTTTGACCGATGGGTGATTCCTGCCGACCAGGAGCCTCTCATCTCCTTCGAAGAAATTTTTAACACCACGGAGAATTTAGAAGTCATGGAGGCGCTGAAGCATTTGGCGGCCAAGCTTATCTTAACCTACGTGCCGGGCAACCATGATATGATCCTTCCGATGGAGAAACCAGCCGATATCGAGCAATTCATAAAATCCTACATCCATAAGAATATTCGCTATGAGCAGAAGTATCAAAGGGGCACCATAGTCGGGGAACACGGCCATTATTATGCTCTCTTCAATGCTCCCTATCTATTTCCTGACGGTATACCACCTTCACTCCCCATCGGCTATTTTATCTCCCGCCTGGAGGCCACCAAGTCTCTCAGCGGGGAGAAAGAGGATAACCTTTATCTTTATTTGAAATACGTTCCCAGGATCCTGGAGCAAATCGGCAAGGCCAATTTCATTCCAGCCTTATTTACGGCGATGGCAGATGACGTCGGACTGAAGGAATCTGCCCCCATTAATATGAAGGGTATCCCCGGCTTTCCGGCGACTGTCAAAGAAATCGGAAATCTGTATAAAGAACTGATCAAAGAATGGCAGATGAATCGACAGGACCTTGATTGGTCTCTATCAGTGGCAGGAGACATCGGCCGGCTTCTCCTGGCAGCAGCTATGATTTACTTTGCCCCCGGCGGCCCCGACCCGGATATTGTCATTTTCGGGCATACCCATGGGGCCAAGCTGCTGAGAAAGTATGACTTTAACTCTATTCTCGATAGGATAGTGGATGATGTGGTCAGGCTTCCGATTACGAAACATATTATCCGGGAAACCCTAAAAGAACCCCTCAGACACATCCATGATCGCGTTATCTCGATTCTCGAAACAACCGTGGATGACTTGGCCGAGGGGCTCCCGATTTCGAAACCTATGGCCCGGGAGATCCTAAAAGAGGCCCCGATAGTTCCTTTCGATATTTCTATCCCTCTTCCTGACGGTCGTTCTTACTCTCTTCCTTGCCGCTCGATTTATGCCAACTGCGGCACCTGGGTCGATGACAAGCAGCTCTGCACCTATGTGGAAACCCAGGAAGACTTCGAACACGAACGTCACTATGTGCGACTTTTTAGCTATTATCCTGACAAAAAATTGATGCAAGAGGCGTATTGCAACCTCAAGAGATAGGGAGAAGATACTTAGAGGTCTCCGGTCCTTTGGACCTGGATCAGATTATGATGACGCACAATTTCCTTTAAGAGGAATGAAAGGTCTTTCGTAAAATGAATCAAAAAAATTCTAACGAACTGAAGAAGTTGGAACCGGAGATTATCAGTGAAAAACAAAAATATAAGTTAAATTAGCCTATTGACTTTTTTTGTCGTCACTACAGGGTGGAGTCTTGCAGATCGTGGTGTTGAGGCGTGGGTACCCCCAGGGCTTTAAAGAGATCGAGTTGTTCCGGTGTTGGCGGGATGAGGCCTTCGAACTTTTTCCCATCGATCTGGGCCTGCACCGTCCGGTTCAGAGCAAGTTTCTCCAGCACCCTTTCCGGCGAAGTGAAGATTTCGGCCTGATGTAAACGGCTCCGCATGAGGCGGTGCAGTTGCAGGGCCATGACACAGATGAAAATATGAGCCCGGATGCGGCGGTCCACCCAGTGATACACCGGGCGGATGTCCAGGGAGCTTTTCAGGGTCCGGAAACACCGTTCG
>Ga0194110_10010983_pt1 | contig 10014 bp, 4 predicted proteins | sample TA2Kig1200mmetaG_FD_146192 | JGI IMG/M metagenome (GOLD analysis project Ga0194110, IMG submission 146192) | Freshwater microbial communities from Lake Tanganyika, Tanzania - TA2015032 Kigoma Deep Cast 1200m | ecosystem: Environmental > Aquatic > Freshwater > Lake | place: Tanzania: Lake... | reverse complement strand
CACGCCATGGCGGCGACGTCGAAATGTGCCTGTAAATGCGAAATGGCCACCCAGCGTTGGGTGGCCATTTCGTTGAAGAAGTCCGGCGGTGTCCTACTCTCCCACAGGGTCCCCCCTGCAGTACCATCGGCGCTGAGAGGCTTAGCTTCCGGGTTCGGAATGTGACCGGGCGTTTCCCTCTCGCTATGGCCGCCGAAACACTATTGATGTTTCAAAAACCAACAACGACTATTTCATTGTTGTGTTCCCGACCGTACATCGAGAACCACTCAGTGGACGCAAGCACCAAAAACGGTGTGTTATCAAGTCATCGGCTTATTAGTACCGGTCAGCTTCACGCATTACTGCGCTTCCACATCCGGCCTATCAACCCAGTAGTCTGGCTGGGAGCCTCTCACCCGAAGGTATGGAAGTCTCATCTTGAGGCCGGCTTCCCGCTTAGATGCTTTCAGCGGTTATCCATCCCGAACGTAGCTAATCAGCGGTGCTCCTGGCGGAACAACTGACACACCAGAGGTTCGTCCAACCCGGTCCTCTCGTACTAGGGTCAGATCCTCTCAAACTTCCTACGCGCGCAGCGGATAGGGACCGAACTGTCTCACGACGTTCTAAACCCAGCTCGCGTACCGCTTTAATGGGCGAACAGCCCAACCCTTGGGACCTACTCCAGCCCCAGGATGCGACGAGCCGACATCGAGGTGCCAAACCATGCCGTCGATATGGACTCTTGGGCAAGATCAGCCTGTTATCCCCGAGGTACCTTTTATCCGTTGAGCGACAGCGCTTCCACAAGCCACTGCCGGATCACTAGTCCCGACTTTCGTCCCTGCTCGACCTGTCAGTCTCACAGTCAAGCTCCCTTGTGCACTTACACTCGCCACCTGATTGCCAACCAGGTTGAGGGAACCTTTGGGCGCCTCCGTTACTTTTTGGGAGGCAACCGCCCCAGTTAAACTACCCACCAGGCACTGTCCCTGAACCGGATCACGGTTCTAAGTTAGATATCCAGAGTGACCAGAGTGGTATTTCAACAATGACTCCACGAACACTGGCGTGTCCGCTTCACAGTCTCCCACCTATCCTACACAAGCCACACCGAACACCAATACCAAGCTGTAGTAAAGGTCACGGGGTCTTTCCGTCCTGCTGCGCGTAACGAGCATCTTTACTCGTAATGCAATTTCGCCGAGTTCGCGGTTGAGACAGTTGGGAAGTCGTTACGCCATTCGTGCAGGTCGGAACTTACCCGACAAGGAATTTCGCTACCTTAGGATGGTTATAGTTACCACCGCCGTTTACTGGGGCTTAAATTCTCAGCTTCGCCTTGCGGCTAACCGGTCCTCTTAACCTTCCAGCACCGGGCAGGCGTCAGTCCGTATACATCGTCTTGCGACTTCGCACGGACCTGTGTTTTTAGTAAACAGTCGCTACCCACTAGTCTCTGCGGCCTCCAAACGCTTTCGGAGCAAGTCCTAATACGTCGAAGGCCCCCCTTCTCCCGAAGTTACGGGGGCATTTTGCCGAGTTCCTTAACCACGATTCTCTCGATCTCCTTGGTATTCTCTACCTGACCACCTGAGTCGGTTTGGGGTACGGGCAGCTAGAACCTCGCGTCGATGCTTTTCTCGGCAGCATAGGATCACCCACTTTTCATCCGCATCGTGTCTCAGCCTATGTGAGTGACGGATTTGCCTATCACTCGGCCTACGCACTTGCACCAGGACCACCATCGCCTGGCTTGGGCTACCTTCCTGCGTCACACCTGTTAATACGCTAGCCGCACCAGCATGGGGTCGAGCGTTCACACGGACGACATCACCCCGAAGGGATCCGAACATTCCGAGCTAGGACTCTTAGCACCACTGGATTAGCTTGGGCGGTTCTTCGCCGGTACGGGAATATCAACCCGTTGTCCATCGACTACGCCTGTCGGCCTCGCCTTAGGTCCCGACTTACCCAGGGAAGATTAGCTTGACCCTGGAACCCTTGGTCTTTCGGAGGACGTGTTTCTCACACGTCTTTCGCTACTCATGCCTGCATTCTCACTCGTGTCGCATCCACGGCTGGGTCACCCCGCCGCTTCACTCGCGACACGACGCTCTCCTACCCATCAACACGGCTGGACCACGAAGGCCTACCAATAATGTCAATGCCACAACTTCGGTGGCGTGCTTGAGCCCCGTTACATTGTCGGCGCGGAATCACTTGACCAGTGAGCTATTACGCACTCTTTCAAGGGTGGCTGCTTCTAAGCCAACCTCCTGGTTGTCTAAGCAACTCCACATCCTTTCCCACTTAGCACGCGCTTAGGGACCTTAGTTGGTGGTCTGGGTTGTTTCCCTCTCGACTATGAAGCTTATCCCCCACAGTCTCACTGCTGCGCTCTCACTTACCGGCATTCGGAGTTTGGCTGACGTCAGTAACCTTGTAGGGCCCATCGGCCATCCAGTAGCTCTACCTCCGGCAAGAAACACGCAACGCTGCACCTAAATGCATTTCGGAGAGAACCAGCTATCACGAAGTTTGATTGGCCTTTCACCCCTATCCACAGCTCATCCCCTCAGTTTTCAACCTAAGTGGGTTCGGTCCTCCACGACGTCTTACCGTCGCTTCAACCTGGCCATGGATAGATCACTTCGCTTCGGGTCTAGGACACGCGACTGAATCGCCCTATTCAGACTCGCTTTCGCTACGGCTACCCCACACGGGTTAACCTCGCCACGTATCGCTAACTCGCAGGCTCATTCTTCAAAAGGCACGCTGTCACCCCTACTAAGGAGGCTCCAACGGTTTGTAAGCAAACGGTTTCAGGTACTATTTCACTCCCCTCCCGGGGTACTTTTCACCTTTCCCTCACGGTACTTGTCCGCTATCGGTCATCTGGGAGTATTTAGGCTTATCAGGTGGTCCTGACAGATTCACACGGGATTTCTCGGGCCCCGTGCTACTTGGGATACTCTTCACGCCAAGAACAGGCATTTCGACTACGGGGTTCGCACCCTCTATGACCGGCCATTCAAAACCGTTCGTCTATACCCTCTTGTCACGTCGACTGCTCGGCAGAACAATCAGAAAAGTCCCACAACCCCCAACATGCAACGCCTGCCGGCTATCACACACGCTAGGTTTAGCCTCTTCCGGTTTCGCTCGCCACTACTCACGGAATCGCTGTTGCTTTCTCTTCCTGTGGGTACTGAGATGTTTCACTTCCCCACGTTCCCTCTACCCGCCCTATATATTCAGGCGGGAGTCACTAGGTCGGCACGCCGCCCAGCGGGGTTTCCCCATTCGGACATCCTCGGATCAAAACTCGCTTATCAGTTCCCCGAGGCTTATCGCAGATTGCTACGTCCTTCTTCGGCTCCAGATGCCAAGGCATCCACCGTTTGCTCTTAAAGACTTGAAATCACATGAGTTGAATCGTCAAAAAATTGACTAATGATCTTTAAGATCATCTTCACGACACCATCCCGAAGGATCATGTCGAAGATGCTCGCGTCCACTGTGTAGTTCTCAAAGTACGGGCGGTACCCTCCCCCACCACCGAACACCGGCGCAGGAAAAGGCCCTCGAGGAACAGCCACCAACCACCACCAGCCTTCCGACTAGCGCGATCAGCGCCCGGCCCCTCAGGACCCAACAGCGTGCATGCACCCACCCCTCCGACCCGAACCGTTCCCACAGCAAGCTGCGTACTAGATCCAGAATCCTCAGACTGAGCACCCCATCAAATGTTCCACCCATGAGCTAACCGGCAGACACATTCGGTCTGATCCGGCGCCTGGACACCACAACCCGAAGACTGTAGTGCCAGATGCTCCTTAGAAAGGAGGTGATCCAGCCGCACCTTCCGGTACGGCTACCTTGTTACGACTTAGTCCTAATTACCGATCCCACCTTCGACGGCTCCCTCCACAAGGGTTGGGCCACCGGCTTCAGGTGTTACCGACTTTCATGACTTGACGGGCGGTGTGTACAAGACCCGGGAACGTATTCACCGCAGCGTTGCTGATCTGCGATTACTAGCGACTCCGACTTCATGAGGTCGAGTTGCAGACCTCAATCCGAACTGGGACCGGCTTTTTGGGATTCGCTCCACCTCACGGTATTGCAGCCCTTTGTACCGGCCATTGTAGCATGCGTGAAGCCCAAGACATAAGGGGCATGATGATTTGACGTCATCCCCACCTTCCTCCGAGTTGACCCCGGCAGTATCCCATGAGTTCCCACCATTACGTGCTGGCAACATAGAACGAGGGTTGCGCTCGTTGCGGGACTTAACCCAACATCTCACGACACGAGCTGACGACAACCATGCACCACCTGTTCACCAGTGTCCAAAGAGTTGACCATTTCTGGCCCGTTCTGGTGTATGTCAAGCCTTGGTAAGGTTCTTCGCGTTGCATCGAATTAATCCGCATGCTCCGCCGCTTGTGCGGGTCCCCGTCAATTCCTTTGAGTTTTAGCCTTGCGGCCGTACTCCCCAGGCGGGGAACTTAATGCGTTAGCTGCGTCACGGAAACCGTGGAATGGTCCCCACAACTAGTTCCCAACGTTTACGGGGTGGACTACCAGGGTATCTAAGCCTGTTTGCTCCCCACCCTTTCGCTCCTCAGCGTCAGTTACGGCCCAGAGATCTGCCTTCGCCATCGGTGTTCCTCCTGATATCTGCGCATTCCACCGCTACACCAGGAATTCCAATCTCCCCTACCGCACTCTAGTCTGCCCGTACCCACTGCAGGCCCGAGGTTGAGCCTCGGGATTTCACAGCAGACGCGACAAACCGCCTACGAGCTCTTTACGCCCAATAATTCCGGATAACGCTTGCGCCCTACGTATTACCGCGGCTGCTGGCACGTAGTTAGCCGGCGCTTTTTCTGCAGGTACCGTCACTTTCGCTTCTTCCCTGCTAAAAGAGGTTTACAACCCGAAGGCCGTCATCCCTCACGCGGCGTTGCTGCATCAGGCTTCCGCCCATTGTGCAATATTCCCCACTGCTGCCTCCCGTAGGAGTCTGGGCCGTGTCTCAGTCCCAGTGTGGCCGGTCACCCTCTCAGGCCGGCTACCCGTCGACGCCTTGGTGAGCCATTACCTCACCAACAAGCTGATAGGCCGCGAGCCCATCCCAGACCGAAAAATCTTTCCAGACGTTGACCATGCGATCACGCCTCATATCCAGTATTAGACGCCGTTTCCAGCGCTTATCCCAGAGTCCAGGGCAGGTTGCTCACGTGTTACTCACCCGTTCGCCACTGATCCACCAAGCAAGCTTGGCTTCACCGTTCGACTTGCATGTGTTAAGCACGCCGCCAGCGTTCATCCTGAGCCAGGATCAAACTCTCCGTAAAAAAGAAATGCATACAACACGGGGAAAAACCGTGCCGCAGCGAGTTTGAAACTGACCAAAGAGATACATCATTGCTGACTATCCGTTGCCACCCCCGAAGGAGTGGTCTTTGATCCAAAGGAATTTCTCGCAGTCCGAAGACCGACGAGGAATAAATTGGCATTTGACAAGTGCACGCTGTTGAGTTCTCAAGGAACGGACGCACCCACAGAAACGATCTCTCGACCTACCCGTGAGGCAACTTCACTACCTTATATGCCGCGCTCGATCTGTCAAGTCGACATCCAACCGCTCTGACGAGCAGGAGAGTCGAGGACAAGTGCCGAGTGGCGGGTTCCTCATCGTAGACCTTCGCGCCGAAGCTCTCAAGTATTGTGATGGGGATTCGTTCACCGCTTGAGAGGACGCGGGGCCTTCCGGCCGCTCCGCTCTCCCCTGTGGGGCGAACAAGTAATACTTTACGTGCGTCCCCACGGTCTGGCCAATCAGGCCCGATCCCGGGCGTGTCGCAACCCGGATTCCGCGTGTTTCCGCGGTAGTGTCCTCCGTCGGCGCTCCTGCAGGACGATGCAGGCAAGGAGGCTGGCGACGCCCCACACGGCGCAGGCCTGCGGCAGAGTCGCGTAGGCCAGATGCGCCGGAGTGAACTCCTCGTCGAACGGGCCGAGCGTCACGAAGCCCACGACCGACGCGATGATCAGAGCGGCCGGCAACGATGCCCACCACACGACGCGCACCGCCGACGGCAGCACACGGGAGACCGCGCGCGGACGACGCCGGGCGAGCCAGACCGCACCGGCGACGGCGAGGATCGCCAACCCGGCGGCGCTCGAACCGTGCTGTAGCCACTTGATGCCGAGCAACGGTCCCCACTGCTCCTCGAGCACCGGGAACAGCTCGGTCCCCGCACGGCCCTCGTGCGTGAACACGTCCCACACGATGTGAGAGAGCACGCCGATCGCGAGCGACAACACGAGCAGCAGGAGACCGCGCACTCCCCCGGCGAACGTCTCCCGCGCACCGGCACGCGCTCCCCCCTCCCACTCGCTGGGGAGACGGCTCGCGACGACGCCCGGGACGAACTCGATCACCGCGGGTCGCAGCACGCACCGCCACACGAGCAGCAGCACGAGGGCGACGGTCACGGTGAGCGGCACCCAGACCGGGTCGTGCGTCATGCCGTAATGCGGCACCATGCCGCGGAGGAACAGCGGCAGGTCGGGGGTCATCGCCCCGACCGCGATCGCCGCCGGCACCAGCGGCGTCCGCACGAAGGGAAGTGCGACGACCGCGTGGCTCGGCGTGAACGGCATGTCAGCCCAGGAAGATCCCGGCGAGGGTCTTCTTGCCTCGACGCAGGACCGACACCCCGCCGGGCAACGTCCCCTCGACGACCGCGTCGTCGGCGGTGACCTTGACGCCGTCGAGCGACACCCCGCCCTGTCCGATCGCCCGGCGCGCCTCGCTCAGGCTCGTGACCAGACCGCTTGCCAGCAGGGCCTCGACCACGGTGCTGCCCGGGGGGACCGTCGCGTTCGGCAGCTCCTCCAGCGCGTCGCGGAGGACGGCGGCATCCAGGGTCCTCGGATCCCCCTGGCCGAACAGCGCCTCCGTCGCGGCGATGACCGCGTCGGCCGCGTCGATGCCGTGCACCGTCGTGACGACCTCGCGAGCCAGCCGCTTCTGCGCGGCGCGGCGGAAAGGCTCCTCCTCGACGAGGCGGGCGTAGCCGTCGATCTCGTCCTTGGCGAGGAAGGTGAAGACCTTCAGGCGGGAGATCACGTCGCGGTCGTCGGTGTTCAGCCAGAACTGGTACATCGTCCACGGGCTGCACATCTCGGCATCCAGCCAGATCGCGTTGCCCTCGCTCTTGCCGAACTTCGTACCGTCACTGTTCGTGATCAGCGGCGTGCCGATGGCGTGCACCGAGGTGCCCTCGACCTTGCGCACCAGGTCGGTGCCGCTGGTGAGGTTGCCCCACTGGTCGCTGCCGCCGGTCTGCAGCATGCAGCCGTAGGCGCGATGCAGCTCGAGGTAGTCCATCCCCTGGAGGATCTGGTAGCTGAACTCCGTGTAGCTGATGCCGGCCTCGGAGTTCAGGCGGGCGCTGACCGCGTCCTTCTTGAGCATCGTGCCGACGCGGAAGTGCTTGCCGATCTCGCGCAGGAAGTCGATGGCGCTGAGCGGCGCCGTCCAGTCGAGGTTGTTGACCATGCGCGCGGCGTTGTCGCCCTCGAAGTCGAGGAAGCGCTCGACCTGCGCGCGCAGCCGGTCCACCCAGGCGCCGACGGTCTCGGGAGTGTTGAGCGTGCGCTCCGCGGTCGGACGCGGATCCCCGATGAGGCCCGTCGATCCGCCGACGAGACCCAAGGGACGGTGACCGGCCAGCTGCAGACGGCGCATGGTGAGCAGCTGAACGAGGTTGCCCAGGTGCAGGCTCGGAGCGGTCGGGTCGAAGCCGCAGTAGAACACGATCGGGTCGCCCCCGAGCATCTCGCGCAGCTCGGCCTCGTCGGTCGAGACGTGCACGAGGCCGCGCCACTGCAGCTCGTCCCAGACGTTCTCGAACGACGGGTCGTTGGCGGGGGCGAGGGCGCTCACGGGCGCGGCGTCGATCGGGGCGGACACCCCTTCAGGCTATCAGCGGGCCGGCGGCGCGCCCGGCCCCGCGGGGCTCGCGCGTCGGGCGCGGCGTCGTCAGACGCCGACCGCGCGCGCCGCGGTCTGGGCGCGCTGCACGAGCTCGGTGCGCTGCTCCCGCACGCGGTCCGGCGCGGTTCCGCCGGCGCCGGTGCGGCTGGCCACGGAGCCCTCGACCGACAGGACCTCGCGGACCTGCGGGGTGAGCAGGGACGAGACCGAGACGAGCAGGTCGTCGTCGGCGTCCTCCAGCCCGATGCCGCGCTCCTCGCAGGCGCGGACGAGGGCGCCGGAGATCTCATGCGCGTCCCGGAACGCGACGCCCTGACGCACGAGCCACTCGGCGACGTCCGTCGCCAAGGAGAACCCCTGCGGGGCGAGCTCGGCCATGCGCTCGGTGTGGAAGCGCAGCGTCGCGATCATCCCCGAGAACGCGGGGAGCACCAGCTCCAGCGTGCGGACGGAGTCGAAGACCGGCTCCTTGTCCTCCTGGAGGTCGCGGTTGTACGCCAGCGGCAGGCCCTTGAGGGTCGCGAGGAGCCCGGAGAGGTTGCCGATGAGACGACCGGCCTTGCCGCGGGCCAGCTCCGCGATGTCCGGGTTCTTCTTCTGGGGCATGATGCTCGAGCCCGTCGAGTAGGCGTCGTCGAGCGTGACGAAGCCGAACTCCCGGGTGTTCCAGAGGATGACGTCCTCGGACAGACGCGAGAGGTCGACGCCGATCATCGCGGCGATGAAGGCGAACTCCGCGACGACGTCGCGGGAGGCGGTGCCGTCGAGGGAGTTCTCGGCCGGACGCGCCAGACCGAGACGGTCCGCCACGAGCTGCGGGTCGAGACCGAGCGTCGCTCCCGCGAGCGCTCCCCCGCCGTACGGCGAGACCGAGGCGCGGACGGTCCAGTCCCGCAGCCGCTCCAGGCCGCGGGTGAAGGCCCAGCCGTACGCCTGCAGATGGTGGGCCAGGAGCACGGGCTGCGCGTGCTGCAGGTGGGTGCGGCCCGGCATGACGGCGTCCTCGTGAGCGGACGACTGGGCGACGAGCGCGTCGATGAGACGCAGCAGCTCGCGGGAGATGGTCCGGGCGTGGTCGAGCAGGTACAGACGCACCAGCGTCGCGATCTGGTCGTTGCGGCTGCGTCCCGCCCGCAGCTTGCCGCCGAGGGCTGGTCCCACCGTCTCGATGAGGACGCGCTCGAGCGCGCCGTGGACGTCCTCATCGCCGGGCGCGGCGACCAGCGTGCCGGCGCGCAGGCGATCGGCGAGGTCGTCCAGGCCGTCGTGCATCGCGGCGGCCTCGTCGGCGGTGAGGTAGCCCGCCGCCTCCAGAGCGGCCGCGTGGGCGTGCGAGCCGGCGATGTCGTACAGCGCGAGGTCCCAGTCGAAGTGGGTGGATCGGCTCAACGCCGCCAGCTCGGGAGACGGTCCGCCCGAGAAGCGGGCGCCCCACAGGGCGCCCTCGTTCGTGCCGTGTCCGGTCTCGCTGCTCATTGCTCCAGCCTATCGACGCTGCGCGGCTGCTCTCGGCGGGCCCCGGGTCCGACGACGAAGCGGACCGCCGCGTCGATGAGCCTCTCCAGGGGGCCCCGCCCGAGGAGCAGCGCCCACGCCGTGCATCCCAGCACGAGTCCGATGGTGAGCGGCCAGAACAGTCCGGCATCCCGGATGCCGTAGAGGTCGGTGGTGTTCCCGAGCACGACCAGCGCGACGACGGCCCACACGAGGAGCTGGGCGACGTAGGCCGTCAGCGGCATCGACCCGACGGCTCGCAGCGGCAGGGCGATCCACCGGAGCGGGGTGCGGCAGACGAGGAGGCAGACGCCGATGACGGCGACGGCGAAGCCGCCCGATCCGACGACCTCCCACAGACCCGACGAGTGATCGAGCGCCGTCCACACCTCGGCCATGTAGACGCTCTGCAGGGCGAAGGCCGTGGTCGCCGCGGGCACGGTGTAGCCGATCACAGCCAGGACGGCCCCCGAAAGCGCCAGTAGGGCGGGGGCCCGGATGCCGCGGAGGTCGAGGCGGCC
>Ga0194110_10010977_pt1 | contig 10017 bp, 13 predicted proteins | sample TA2Kig1200mmetaG_FD_146192 | JGI IMG/M metagenome (GOLD analysis project Ga0194110, IMG submission 146192) | Freshwater microbial communities from Lake Tanganyika, Tanzania - TA2015032 Kigoma Deep Cast 1200m | ecosystem: Environmental > Aquatic > Freshwater > Lake | place: Tanzania: Lake... | reverse complement strand
AGCATGAGCACGGGGTTGTGTCCCGACGTCTCCCACAGGTCGCTGTCCAGGCGGCGGAAGAGCTCGATGGTGGCGTGGTCCCAGGCCCAGCGCAGGTTGCCGGCCAGCTCGCGCAGGCGCTCCAGGGCCGGCGGCAGGGACGGGATGACGGTGAAGGTACGGATGGGGCGCATGGTTGTCCTCCTAGTATGAGGCGTGTGATGGCTTATGCAAGGCGTGAAACGTAAAACGTGAAACGTGAAACGTGAGGCGTGAGGCGTGAGGCGTGTTGCGTATTGCCTGATAAAACGGAACACGCACCACGCAGCACGTTTGAAGTCTTCACGTTTCACGCTCAGTATACTACAACCACTACTTGCTGGCAAGGCCTTTGCCCAATCGTGACTGTGCATCGATTGGTGGACATGCTGGCAAAAGAAAAAAAGAAATGGTCGGGCCTGAAACCCGACCACGAGACTCGCCCAGGCAGCTAAGAGGGCCTCACCCCTGGCCATCGCCGGCGGCTTCTTGCGTCGAATCGGCTGGCCAATAGCGAAGTGCACCCTCAGCGAATCCAGCACCAAAGGTTGTGCCTCCGTTCTGAATTGCCGTACTCACACCTCTCAGAGCAATGGCACGCAAGGCCGCCAACAAGCCGTCCGGCGGATCGCCCTTGCTGACGAACGCGTCCGCCCCGGCAAGCAACGCCGCTGCACGCGCCTCTGGCCGCCCGCTGAGGATGATGACTTGGACTTGCGGGCAAAGAACGCGCAGGGCGGCGATCAGCCGCGACGGAGGCTGAATGGCAAACAGTTCCCAATCCAACAGGATCAGATCAGGGCCGGTCGCTGAGGTCTGGTTCAACAGCCCCTCGACCTCAGACGCTTCGCCCGCCACGCTCAGTCCTTGCTCCTGCTCGAGCAGCAATCGCAGTGCGGAGCGGACTTCGGGTTGATCATCGGCTAATAGAACGCGCATAGTTTCACCTGGCATCATTCGCTTCGATACTCAGATGAGGGTGGCAAGGATGCTGGCAAGGATGATAATAACTTTCATGAGCTTCTTCCTCCACGACTTGATTTAGCGAACTCGATCTTGCTAAACGTTCCCTCGTAGATGGGGCCGGTAAACCAACTATCGGTCATGTCGAATTTCACTTCTTCCAGGCCGTTGCCTTTCATCAGGCGGCGAATGTCCTCGGCAGGGATGCCGCCGCGTTCGACAGGCTCCCGGATGAAGAGCGTGCCGCCAGTCTTGAGCCGGCGCGCCAGGTGCTTGATGATGTCGACCTGCTCCACAGTGGGGATGTCGTGCAAGACAAAGTGGACGAGCATGGCCTCGTACGAGGCATCGGGAATGTCCAGCGTGGCGATGTCGCCACATGCGTAGTCCACGTTGGGATAACCGCGTAATGTCTGTTGGATGACTTGCTGCCAGAGGCGAGAGACATCCACGCAGGTCAGGTGCCCGCCGCCTTTCCGCAGTCGCCTGGCCAGGTGTTGCGAATGGGAATTCTCCTTGACCATTTTTTGACCTCCCCGAAAGTTGATCCTTCGCCTTCGCGCACCTGTGCCTGCGCCACAGGTGCAGGCAGGACATGGCTTTCGGGAAGGTAACTTGCTCATCCTACCTGAGAGCCGGATGTAGCGCGCACTGTCCTCAACTTGGACAAGGACGGCAGGAACATGCTGGTTCGCTGCTTGTATTCGATGTACGCCTTGCCGAATTCCTCTTCCATGTCGGCCTCTTCTTTTTTCGCCAGCCGGTAGTACAACACAGCCAGGATCGGCCACATGATGAGCAGCGGCAGCGTCGTCCACTCGAACATCATGCCCAGTGTGATCAGCAGAAAGCCCGTGTACTGTGGATGGCGGATGTAGGCATAGATGCCGTGCGTGACGAGCTGGCCTTGGCCTTCTTCTTTGCTCCAATAGTGCTGGTGGATTTCTCGCCAGCCTAAGATGACCAACAGCACGCCGATGAGCGAGATCACGAAACCGACGTACATCCCCCCCAAGCCAATTTGATTGACGAGCGTGTGACCCCACAGGAATCCCTCGGGCAGAGTCTGTCCAAACGCCCAGGCGATGATGTACATGCTCATCGGAACGCCGAACATCTCCAGTGCATAGGCGATGACGAAGGCGATGTACGCGCTCGACGATTTGCGCTGGCTTTTCTTGTAGAACGGCAGGAACAGGATGAACACGCCGTACAGCACGATCCACAAGATCACGCCTGCCCAGTTACCAAAGTGACTCATTGTCGTTTCCATTTTCGTTCTCCTTTGGAATCTCCATAATTGTTGGCTGGACACAGTGAGCACGGCGCGAGGCCAGGCGCTCACTCGATCTCGGCCGCCACCTCGGCTGTCGAGCCAGCCTTGGTCGCCTACGCTACGAGGATTTTCATCTCGCTGTCTCCTTATTCTTGTAGGTCACGATTAGATAGATCAGCCCGATCTCCAAGAGAATCTGCGCCGCCTTGGTGGCCAGCCCAGGAGCGCTGAAGAGCACACTCGGTCTCGCGGCGTAGGCGGCGATGAACGTCACGATCACCAGGGCATTGATGACCGCGCCGATCACCCAGAGCCAGCGCTTTCTGGCCAGGATCAGAAGACCGCCGATGACGTAGCACGCGCCCGCAAAGTAGGCGATGCCGGCGGGAGCTTCGTCGGTCTGCAGATCCCCAGGCTGAAGCACCCCCGCTCCCATGAGGAAGTAAACCAGCGCCGCCAGCAGAGCCAAGGCGAGGAGACCAAGCAACGTCGCTTTCATCGTTTTTCCTCCTTTTCCCTTCCGAGATCTCCCGGAAAGGATCTGTAGCTAGCTACCTTTCGGATAGGTAGCAGGTCAAGCGTATTGGCCTCTTGAGGCCAATGACGCCCAACCGGGTTGGGCTGCTACCCTTTTCCGTTCCCCATTGCCATCCCCAGTGTAACAGAAAATCTCCCCAGACACATCAGGCATCTGGGGAGATTTTGCACTGGACAGGTGGCGAGTCTTTGACCTGGTCAGGTGACCAGGCTACGTCTTGAGCCTGTCGAACCGAGTCTCTGTCAGTCGTTCACGTAAGTCTCGTCCAAGATCCTGGTCATAAGCGAGGCAAACGCCACCGGTTCCTCAAACAGGGGGCGATGGCCCGAATGCTCGAAAATGATCATCTCCTTCGACGGCGCTTCGAGCATGTCGAACCACTCGTTAGCCAGGACAGCCCGGCCCCTGGCCTCGTGCTTGCCGATCACCATGTACACGGGGACGTCGAGGCTCGGGACGTCGCGGCGGAAGTCAATGCCCTGCAACTGGGGGTAGAGGACGGAGAACGTGTCGAGGAACCCACGCAGCCCGTTGATCCGATCCATCAGCGAGTTTTCAGGCACGAACAGGTTGCCGGGCATCTCCTTGCTCACGTCGAGTTCCGAGTATGGATTCCAGTCGTGCTCATGCGAGATAGCCGGTTCGTAATCGAGAAGGTTGTCATAGGGCGGCGGCCCGTTGCGACGCAGCGTCTCGGCGAGACCGTCGTTGCCGGTCCGTTCCGCCCACGCCAGGGTGTCCTCGTAGAACATGACGTCGGTTTCCCGCAGGCTGACCATCTGCCCGGTGCCCACATAGGCGTGGAACAGTTCCGGGTGCTGTTGAACGGCGAGGACGCCGAGGATGGTGCCCCAGGAGTTACCGACCAGGTAGATCTTGTCCTCGTCGAAGCGGTCTCGCAGGTAGTTGGTCAGCTCGATGGTGTCGGCCACCATCTGGCCGGGGGTCAGTGTGTCCACCGGGTCGAGGGCCGAGTACGACTTTCCAGCACCCCGCTGATCCCAGGTGACCACCACGAAGTCCTGTTCGAGCCCTACGTCGGCGCGCATGGCGCCGAGGTCGGTGCCACCAGGTCCACCGGCCAGGTACAGCAGGACGGGGTTTTCGATGCTCCTTCCCCGGATCATCAGCGCCTGGTCATGACCACCTATTGGGACAGTGATCAACTCGGCGATGCTGCCGGGCAGTGGTCCGCCGTCGGGACCGACGATCGGGTGAGTGGTGGCAGGACGGGCGACAAAGGCGGCAAGCACTATCAGTGCCAGGGTGGTGAGGCCGGTGAACGTCCAGCCGACGGCTCCCATAGTGGCCGATGCATCTCTCCCGAGACGGCCGGCCAACCAGACCCCGTAGACGGTGCCCAGGATCATCGGCGCCAGGACGAGCAGGCCGTGAACCAGGCGTCCCAGGACGAAGGCGATGACGCCATACGTCGAACCGAGGTGGATGCCGTCCACGGTGGGACCATCAACGCCAAGCCGGGCGAGTTCGAACACAACGACAAACACCGCCGGTGTGACTAGCATGCTCCAACGGCTGCCCATGACGAGTCCGACCGCCACGCCAATAACGAGGGCGGCCGCCATTGACACCAGCGCCTGGAACGTTGTGATCGGGCCGCGAGGGGTGAGCCAGGCGCTGATCAACCCGGCGCCAGCAGCCATGCCTACGGCAACGGCGGGTCCTATCCGCCAATCCGACCAGAAGTACTCTAACACTGTGCGCATGGTAAACTCCTTTCTCAGAATTCCTCGCGCTCGAAGCGCCACAGCGCCACTACGATGAAGAGCAGGCTCAAGATGGCGGTCGAGACGATCTCATAGATAGCAGGAGGCGGCAAAGGCTGCCCCTGCGCCAAGGCAAAAGAGATCTGATGCATTTGCACCGGCAGGACAAACGCAATCTGGGGCACGAAGTTGATCGTAGTCAGGCCCCCGAGTATCACGCCGAAGGTGATCCCCAGCACCGGACCACGCTGTTGGAACAGCACGCCCAACATCACCGTCAGGCAGAGATAAAAATAGATCGTCAGCAAGACAGCGCCCAAGCCCATCAGGAAGGGCAAGATAGGTACGCCATGTTGAGCCGCCAGGTAAACCTCACCAACGATCACCAGAGCAGGCAAGGCCACGATAAAGATCAGTCCGCCAACGGCATTCGAGAGCAACTTGGCGAGGATGAATGCCGGGCGCGACACGGGCTTGGAGAGGATCCAGGCTGCCGTCCCCGACTGCTTTTCCTGGATGACCTCGTCCTGCGCCAGGATGACCATGCCGATCGATCCGAAGATGACAGCGAAGAAGAAGAAGAGCGTCAAAGCCATCACATCCAGGGGAGGGTTACCGCTCTCCGGGGCTGCCTGGCTGGGATCGATGGCGGGGATGAGAAAGATGATGAAGGCGATAAGCCCGTTGATGATCGCCAGCCAGATGATGGTCTGCCAGAGCCAGCGGCGCGTACGGAGCCATTCGCCCATCTCCTTGCCGAACAGGTTGCCAAAACCACCCAGCCAGCCGCCCTCGCGCACCGGCTGGAGCGCCTGGCGGGCGGCCAGAATGGCATTGCGGTCTAAAGTGGAATTCGTAGCCATTTCATTTGCTCCCTTCAATCATGGTCAGGAAGACCTCTTCCAGGTTGTAGGTCTTGCGCTCGAAGCTCTTCACCCGCACGCCGCGATCCTCCAGGATCAGGCGCAAGAGCTGGTCTTCGGCTGCTTCCGCATCGGTGACGCCCACCTGCCAGGTGATGTGCCCTTCATGGGCCACGACGCTGATCTTCTGCACCCAGGGCTGGCTCGCCACGCGGTGCTGCGCTGGCCCTACATCGCCTTTGAAGGTCAGCGTGTACACAGTCGAGCCGCCATCTCCAGACAGGAGCTGCTGGATGGGGGCTTCGGCGATGAGCTGACCGTGGTTCAGGATGGCCACCGTGTCGCTCACCCGCTGCACGTCTTCGAGGATATGCGTGGAATAGAAGATGGTGGTGTACTTGCGTAGCCTTTCCATCACTTCCAGCACGTCGTGGCGGCCCATGGGGTCGAGCGAAGCGGCGGGCTCGTCCAGGATCAGCAGGTCGGGATAGTTGATCTGCGCCTGAGCGATGCCCAGGCGCTGCCTCTCGCCGCCCGAAAATCCCTTGATCGGTCGGTCGGCTTTGTCTGCCAGGCCAGCCAGCTCCAGCATCTCTTCGGCGCGGGTCTCGATCATCTCCTTGGGGCCGCGGTAGAAGAAGCGCGCCGTGTAGCACAGCGTCTGGCGGGCGGTCATGTGCTCGTAATAGCGCGGGTCCTGCGCCAGGTAGCCCACTCTGCGGCGGACGGCAACGCTGTCCCTGGTGATGTCGTACCCGAAGACGGTAGCCTTGCCCGCGCTGGGCTGGATCAGTCCCAGCAGCAGCTTGATGGTGGTGCTCTTGCCGGCGCCGTTGGGACCCAGGAAGCCGAAGATCGAGTTCTTGGGCACCTGCAGATTCAGGCCGTCCAGGGCTTTGGTGCCTTTAAAGGATTTGCTCAGCCCTTCGGTACGGATGACGAAGTTATTTGAACCTTCCATGATGTATTCTCCTCAAGTGTAATGAGTCGGCTGGATTGTTTTGTTAGGTGGTCATTCCGCTACAGTCAGCACAATCTTGCCCTGCACCTCAGCCCGTTCAATGAGTTCATGGGCACGCCTGACCTCAGCCAGTGGCATACGGGCTGCGATGATCGGCTTGATCTTGCCCTGTTCCAACAAATCGAACAACTTCGTTAAATCCTCAGAGAACCAATCCGGCTGTCTTTGCCGTAACGGACCAATCGAATAGAAGGCGGTAGAGCGGCCATTGGGCAGGATATTCCACAGCTTAAGCCGGATAAAGTCAAGCGGGATGCTCCCGCCTTTGCCCATCACCGCGTTGTAAAAACCATACGCCACCAGTATGCCACCTAGCCGAAGAACGCTGAATGATTTCTTGAAACTATCCCCACCTATCGGATCAAAAACTGCGTCAACCCCGTCTCCTGTCAGAGTACGTATGCGCTCGACCCAATTCTCGCTCCTGTAGTCAATTGGCGTTGCGCCCAGCCTGGCAACCAATTCATGCTTGGACTTGGAAGCTGTTCCGTACATTTCCAAGTCTAGCAATTTTCCCAGTTGAAGCATCGCCGTACCGACTGCCCCGCCCGCACCGTGGACCAACATGCGCTGGCTTTCCTTGACTTTGGCAATCCTATGCAGCATCTGATATGCCGTCACATAAGATAAAATCAGGCTGACTGCTTCCGCTGGATCAAGACCGTCTGGAACAAGCGTCAACCGGCTTTCCGGCAGACAGATGTACTCAGAATATGCGCCAATGACCGTGAGGTCTGCTACCTTCTGCCCAACCCTGAATCGAGTCACACCCTCGCCCAATTTGTCCACAACGCCGACCATATCGTAGCCCAGTGAAAAGGGTGGCTTCTCTTTCACATCGGGATACATGCCCTTGCGGATCATCACGTCTGTGAAAGCCGCACTCGTGACAAATACTCTGACACGCACCTCGCCGGGCTTGGGTTCTGGCAACGCTGCCACATCCTCTATCTTGAGTACTTCTGGTCCACCAAAGCCCGTAATGATGACTCGTTTGTAGGTCATTTGTTCTTCCTCCTGATCATCTTTCATCGCCGCCTAACGGCGAAGCCTGCCGCCGCGCCGCCCAGACACCGTGATCAGCACGGCCGGCTCCCTCCTCGGCGCGCCTGGCGGTCAATCAACCCCCGCCTGCTCGACGCATTTTGCCCAGCATCATCAACATCGCGCCCCACGCTGTCAAGAAGGCCAGGGTGATCTTGGTCACGTCGACCACCGGTCTTACCGCCACTCCCTCCGGTCCAATAATGATCACGGCGACCGGCCGGCCCGTTGATCCGCCGCCACCGCCGGTACCACCGCCGCCAGACACCGGGCGTTGACTCTGAGGCTCGCCTTTGTCCGGCGTCTCGCCCGCGGTGGGCGCCGGGGCCGGTCCGAAGCCCCCCCCAAAGCCAAATCCCCCGCCGCCAGCTACCTCGCAAGCCGGAATGACCGTGTAGTTTCCAGAGACGACCGGCTCACCATAGACTGCGCCCGGCTGGGCGGCACCAAATAGCTTCCCCATCACCTCCAGGCTTTGTTCCTGCCTCTTGTCCAGTGATTGGGCAAGGTTGCTGAACATGTGGCTCATGGCAATTACTCCTTTCGTCGAGTCAATTTGATAAAAACAACGATCGAGAAGACCCAACTGAAGCCAAGTAGCCCCAGTTGGACGATGCGGGTGACATCAACGATCGGCATGCGCTCCGTCTGCCCGCCCCGCTCAACCAAAATCGCGGCCGGACGGTTCCAGACGAACCCACCGGCGGGCCAACGAACGATCAGCGCCTGAGATTGCGGCGTCAGGGTAACGTCACCCACGGTCAGGGGGTTGCCCGAAGCCGTTTGCAACTGAAACATTTCGTTGAATCGCGTCATAGACACCTCCGTGTCGACCTCTGCTTAGGCGTGGTTGGCAGGCGGGTGTTGAACACCGGGCGTGATGATCCACGTCGTGCGAAATGCCGATACCTCTGCTGGCGCAGCCTGCCCCACCCTCGGTGCGCCTGGTGGTCAACGCCCCGCATGAGCCGCGCGAGTCTTCGAGCGTCGCCTCCATGCGGTTGTTGGGCGGTTTATTGTGTTGCTATGATTTGCTTTGCCCAATCCGCAGCTCGTTCAAGTTCGCCTTCTTTCAGTGGCCCTTCTTTGTCTTCTACAAAAAACCCTTCTGGTGACGCTATGAGAGTCCCGCCCTTTCTTTTCAGACTGTCAGCGATTCTTCCTGCGGCATAGCCAAAGATTCCGACCAGTCTTGTCGATAATCTGGTATCGAATGCAGCCACATTGATACTACGAATAGCAGCCTCCGAAACTTTGTTGAGGAAGTCTTGAATCGCCGGCGTAGGTCTGCCCCCTTGGGTAGGAGAGCCGACGATCAACAACGTTAATCCCGTCAATTGTTCTGGCTTCACCTTACCTACCCGGAGTACCTCGACATCCTCCTGGGAACCAAGAGCATTGCCAATCGCCTGGGCTATTTGCTCTGTAGTGCCGAAAACCGAATCGTAAACTACCATTGCCTTCATCGAGACATGCCTCCTTTTTTGAGATATGTGCTTTGAGTAGCAACCGCTACAGCATGTATCAGCTTGTCCCCGCTTGTGTGCCGGGCGGCCTAACGATGCGCATCAGCGGCGGCGCGAGCGCAGCGAAGCGCCGCCGCTGGATGCGCGGGTTAGGCGCCGTCCTCTCCCTCGAGCTTAGCTCCCCAGTGGTTCGGGCATCGGTCTCCTGGCGCCTACCCGCGGAGACTGCCGACGGTGACGTGCTGGCCGAATACCGCCCACAGCAACGCGACGTTCACGAGGAGTGGGAGAATAGCCCAGCCAGAGAACCAGATGACCTGCAGCACGATCGAGAGGACGGCCCCGGCGACGATGAGCCACGGGAACCACTGACCCGGTACGACCCACCGCAGAAGAGCGGCCGCCGCCAGCAGGAAGCACGTAGCCGACGTAGTCGCCAGGATGGGCGTCAGCGTGTTCAGCGCATCTCCTGGCGGCAGGAGCGTACGCGTCTCCACGGCAAACGGCCAGAGCAGCCTGCCGCCCACCCACCAAGGCGGCGGAGCTTGCCCAGCCTGGAGAGGAACGAGCGCACTCAGGTTGAGTTGCGCACCAAGGAGCAACAGGACGAGCATTAAGATCCACATGCGATACCTCCTACGTTATGAACGCTGCCACGGTGCATACACTATGGCCGATAACGTTGCGTGAGCCGCCCCCACCCGCCGCCGCGAGCAAGACCAACTTGACTGACCGCCACCACCGCTGGTAGAGTGACTTCGTTAAAGCGTAAGGGTGGGCGTCGGCTCCACACAGGATTGGGCGGCCCTTTCTCCAACTTGCAGAACCGCTCTTGCGCTCTTACCACTGCTACATATCTTCGATTTCGGCGATAGCTCCTACGTAGAAGCCCTTGAGATCCTCGGGCGGCGTAAACCCAACTGCACTCTCGATGATTCCCCGCCGCATCATATCGTTCTTTACTTCCTCAATGTCAATCTCTACCGCGACAAGGTGTTTAGCGATGTCCATCTGTGCTTTGACCACCCTAGCACGACCACGAATGCTCACTGCGATGTTCGGCGGTGCCAACACGGCAACACTCACTTGCCCATCGCGACA
>Ga0194110_10010969_pt1 | contig 10022 bp, 8 predicted proteins | sample TA2Kig1200mmetaG_FD_146192 | JGI IMG/M metagenome (GOLD analysis project Ga0194110, IMG submission 146192) | Freshwater microbial communities from Lake Tanganyika, Tanzania - TA2015032 Kigoma Deep Cast 1200m | ecosystem: Environmental > Aquatic > Freshwater > Lake | place: Tanzania: Lake... | reverse complement strand
GCTTTTTTCGTGTCAGCTCGCTGTGGAACAGAGCGAAGTGGAGAGGTGAATGATGCAGCTCAGTGCGCGCAATGTGCTCAAGGGCAAGGTGAAGAAGGTGACCCTCGGAGCGGTCAACTCGGAGGTCGTCATCGAGCTGCCGGGGGGCGCCGAGATCGTTTCGGTGATCACCAAGAGCTCTGCAGAGCGTCTCGGCCTGGCGCCGGGCGTGGAGGCCTATGCTGTCATCAAGGCCTCCAACGTGATGGTCGCGATCGAGTAGCCGGGGCAGGGCCAGGGAAGCACGGCAGCAGCGCCAACCGAATACCTGATCCTCCGAATCACATGGCCTAAGGCCTGCGGCGCGTTCCCTGAACGGCAAGGCCGCGCCGCAGGCGATGGCGTGTGATCGCAGCGCCGCCTATCGGGGCGGCCCACGGTGTGGCTCGGAAACGGCCACGCCCCCCGTGTTTGGAAAGGAGGGAAACGACCAAGCCTTGTGGCGTCGGCGTTCCTTTCATTGCGCGGGAACGCCGACGTTTTGTTCGAGTATGCCATGGCGACTGGGCGGCTCGCACTTGGCCTCGAAAGGGCTATGCTGCCACCCAATCCATCCGACGCGGAATGCCAAAAACAGAAAGGAAGTCCCATGTACTGGTACAAGACGCTTCGTTCGGTGGTCCTCGTTCTGGTGCTCGTTCTTGCTGTGGGTTGCGTCGCGCCGACGCCGAGTGTGCAGCCTGCGTCCAAGCCGACGCCTGCTCAGGCGGAGGCCGCCGCGGTGCAGGAGCTTCTTCTGGCAACCACCACCAGCACCGAGAACTCGGGGCTGCTAGCCTACATCCTGCCCGACTTTGAGCAAGCGTTCAACGCCAAGGTGAACGTGGTCGCGGTGGGCACGGGGCAGGCCCTCAAGCTGGGCGAGGACGGCAACGCGGATGTGGTGCTGGTGCACGCGAGGGCAGCCGAGGACGCCTTTATGGCGGCAGGGCACGGCATCCGCCGCGAGGAGGTGATGTACAACGACTTTATCATCCTGGGCCCCGCCAACGACCCGGCTGGCATCAAGGGCATGACGGACTCGGCGCAGGCCCTGGCCAGGATCGCCGAGACCCAGGCGCCCTTTGTGTCGCGCGGCGACAGCTCGGGCACCCACGTCAAGGAGAAAGAGATCTGGCAGAAGGCGGGCGTCGAGCCCAAGGGGGACTGGTACCTCTCCGCTGGCCAGGGCATGGGCGCTGTGCTGACTATGGCCAACGAAGGGATGGCCTACACCCTCAGCGACCGGGCCACCTATCTGGCTCGCACGTTGGAGGGCATGGAGCTAGAGATCGTCGTCGAGGGCGACCCGATCCTGTTCAACCCCTACGGCGTGATCGCGGTGAACCCGAGCAAGGGCGCCCACATCAAGGCCGAGTTGGCTGATCAGTTCATCAACTGGATGACCTCGGTGCCGGTGCAGGAAAAGATCGCCAGCTTTGGCGTGGAGCAGTTCGGGCAGTCCCTCTTCATCCCCGACTCTCAGCCCTGGCGCGACCGCTGATCGGCGAAGAGAGGGGGCTCGTCTCGGCCCGCTGCCTGGCATAGGGCGCACGTGCAGGCTGACACGCGCCAGGCGGTACCGCACGCAACAGATCCTGGGGGCTCCCGAGCCCCCAGGATCCTGTCTGACGCTCGCCTAGAACTCGTACTCGAACATCTTGGCATAGCTCTCGTAGCGGATGGGGTGGATGTCGCCGCGCTCGACGGCCTCGCGCACGGCACACTCGGGCTCGTGCATGTGGGTGCACGGGGTGAAGCGACACGCGCCCAGATAGGGCCTCATCTCGGGGAAAAAGGCCTCCAACTGCTCGGGGTCAATGTCCCAGAAGCGGAACTGGCGCAGGCCCGGCGTGTCCGCCACGTCAATGTCGGGCTCGGGATGGAGCAGGCGGGCCACCACCGTGGTGTGTCGTCCGCGGTCGTGGTACTCGCTGACCTCGCCCACCTCCAGGTCGAGCCCAGGCCAGAGGGCGTTGAGCAGGCTTGACTTGCCCACTCCGGAGGGACCTGTGAACACCGAGAGCTTGCCCCGCAGCAGTTCACGCAGCCCTTCGATGCCCTCTCCTGTGACGGCGCTGGTAGGCAGTACGTCGTACCCGATGCGCTGGTAGAGGGCGATCACCTCCCGGTCCTCGACTTCTTCGCATAGGTCCATCTTGTTGGCGATCAGGATCACCGGCAGCTTGGCCGCTTCGCAGGCCACGAGGTAGCGGTCGAGCATGAGGGGGTTGGGCGGGGGGTTCCGCACGGAAAAGACGACCAGCACCTGATCCGGGTTCGCCACGATGACTTGCTCCATCGGGCGGCGCGGCGGCGGGGGGCAGCGCGAGAGAGCCGACTTGCGGGGCAGCACCTCCTCGATGACGCCCGAACCGTCCTCGGCCAGAGACCAGCGCACGCGGTCGCCGATGGCCACCAGGTCGCTCTCGGCCCAGCTCTTTTTCATCCGCCCGCGCATCTGGCAGTCGAATACGTTCTCCCTTGAGCGGACATAATAGTGTCCTCCGTGGACGCGGACCACCATGCCCTCGTAGAGCGGACCCTGATCCTGGCTCCCCAAAACACCCCTCCTCGATGGCCGTGCAAGCCGTTCAGCCCTCGTCCCAAAGAAACGTCTAGAACCGCAACGCAGTGTAACGCGGATGATGCACTCGGTCAAACCGAGCTTTGACAGATGCGCGCGCGGCCCTTAGAATGCGCCCACTGTGTCGCGTATGTTCAGGGATGCCATACTTGCGGTCCTACGCTTTGTCGGCAACCTCGGACTGGCCGCCGTCCTGGCCGGGGCCATCGTAGCCATCCTGGGGATCTGCTTTGGCCTGGTCGTCTCGCGCGTGTGGGAGGTGTACGGCCTGGACGAGGAGGTCGAGGGCGGGGGCTGGGTGTGGGTTGATGGGCAGCCCATCTACACGCGGACATGGGGGCGGGAGGACGGCCCGCCACTGGTCTTGGTGCACGGCTTGGATGTCGCTGGCGCCGAGATCTGGCGCGCCAATGGCGAGGACCTGGGCCGCTGGGGATTGCGCGTCATCGCGGTGGATCTCCGGGGCTTTGGGCATTCCGTGCGCGATGATCGCTCCGCTTACTATACGGTGCGGAACCAAGCCGAGCTATTGGCCAAGCTGCTGAACCAGCTCTACGTCCAGGATGCCACCGTCGTGGGCCACGGCTGGGGCGGGCTGGTTGCGCTGCAACTGGCCCTCGATCAGCCCCAGTTTGTCGGCCGGCTGGCGCTGGTGGCGCCTGACGCCTATCGCGAGCCGACGGTTCCCTGGCGCTGGGCTGCGCGCATCCCCTCGCTGAACCGGGCCCTCGCCTGGGGGATGGGCGGCGGCGGGCCCTTGTGGGCTGCTGCGCAGCGGCGCGCCTTTCTCGATGTGGCCAATGCCCCCGATGAGTACTGGCGACGAGCGCGCATCGTGACGCGCATCGCCGGCACACTGGATAGCCTGGTGGCCATGGCCTTGGCGGAGCCGGATGACGACCTCCCTGAGCGGCTGGTGGAGGTGCGCCTGCCGGCGCTTGTCCTGTGGGGCCAGGGCGATGCCCTGGTGTCCGAGCAGGCAGTGCGGCGCCTCGCGGAGGCTCTGCCCGCCGCTGAGCTGAGGGTCTTCCTCGAGGCGGGCCACTATATCCAGATGGACCAGGCGACGCGATTTGACCGCGCGGTGGCGCAGTTCGCCGGAGGGCAGTAGGGCAAGGCAGCGCGCTCAGGACAGCCGGCCCAACCGCTCTAGCTTGGGCGCCTGGTGCAAGTCCGCTCAGGCGTGCTGACGACTTGTTCGCTTTCGGACTGTGTGGAATCTAGGTGTGGCGCCACCCGTATCCGGGATTAGTATGTGGGCGGCCACGGGGGGCCCCCCCTTCCGAAGGTTGTGCGGCGCGACCCACACGATTCGAAACCGAGCTCGACTTGACAGGCGGCCACAAAGCTGACAGGATATGCGTCATCTGAGGCAGAGGGGACGGTCTCGAGAGTGGGCGACGTATCACTGCTAACACGTGGTGGTGGGCTTTTTCAGCGGAGAGATGGTGAGATGGCGAGTGAGCACAGTTTGGATTCCCTGACCAGCTTCTTGAGGGAGGCGAAGCAAAGATACTGGGTGCCAGGGCCAAGGCCCCAGAGGCAGCCGCTTCCGCCTCAGCCGCCGCTAGAACGGGATGAGCCGCCCGATGCCGCGACCGACACGGCCTGGCAGGAGGCTATGCGCGTGTTTCAGGAGGGCCAGACGGTTCATGGGATGGTGACAGGGTGGAACCGCGGGGGCCTCCTCATCCGCTGGCATGAGCTGCAGGGCTTTGTGCCCATCTCCCAGCTTCGCCAGGTGCCCCTCTTCCCTACCGAGGAATTACGCGACGAGACGCTCGCCCGCTGGGTCGGCGAGGAGCTCGCGCTCAGGGTGATCGAGCTCGACAGGAGCCGGAACCGACTCGTCTTCTCGGAGCGCGCGACACTGTGGGGCCCGAGGGACGGGGAGCGGGTCCTGGAGGGGATCGAGCCAGGCCAGGTCATCGAGGGGAGCGTGAGCAACCTCTGCGACTTTGGCGCTTTCGTGGACCTCGGAGGCATAGACGGCCTGGTGCACATCTCCGAGCTCTCCTGGGGCCGCGTCAACCATCCACGGCAGATCCTGCGCATCGGCCAGGAGATCAGGGCCTATGTGCTGGGGGTGGATCGGGAGCACAAGCGCATTGCCTTGAGCCTGAAGCGCCTCAAGCCCAATCCCTGGATCGAGATCGAGAACAAGTACTATGTGGGTCAGGTGACGCGGGCCACAGTGACCAATGTCGTGGACTTTGGCGTGTTTGCCCAGATAGACGAAGGTATCGAGGGCCTGATCCACATCTCGGAGCTGGCCGAGGAGGCTGTGCCCCATCCGGGGGACGTCCTGAGTGTTGGGGATACTGTGGAGGTGCGCATTCTGCGGATCGACAGCGAGAACCACCGCCTTGGCCTGAGCATGCGACAGGTCGCGGCGCCTCGCTAGGGTGCAAGTCTTGGTCGCGCTCGAAGCTTTTGCGTCTGTGTTGGGCGTTTGCGCAACCGGTGTGTCGCCATCATGACGCGCAAAAAGAGCCGCGTACCTGCCAAGAGCCCCAGCGCCTCGAGGGCGCGGACCACATCCACGGGGGCTGGCCCGCGCGACGAACAGCTCAAAGGGCTGTTGCGCAAAGAGGTTTTCGGGCTGATCCTGACGACGATGGGCGCCATCACCCTCGTCTCTCTGGGCGCCCGCAACCAGGGCGCGCTTAGTAGCGCCTGGGCGATGCTCCTGCGCCGCGGTTTTGGCGTCGGCGCCTTGCCCGTGGCCTTGGTGCTTACGCTTGGGGGCCTGGCCCTTATCCTGCACGATAGCATAGACCCCGCTTTGCACCAGCGCCTGACGCCGCGCTGGCAGACGGTCGTGGGCTGCGAGCTGCTGTTCTTTGCTGGGCTGGGCCTGATCCATGGGTTCTCCAGCGGCGTGCCAGCAGAGCTGGCCCGCGCAGGCAAAGGAGGCGGACTTATCGGTTGGGCGCTGGACCAGTCGCTGGCCGCGCTGTTGGGGCCGTTTCTCGGCAAGCTCACGTTAGTCGCCATTGCGGTGGTCGGCGCCTACCTGACGACGGGTCGCTGGTGGGCCAAGCTTCTTTGGTGGGTGCGCCGGGCTGGCGCGGCGGGAGCTGTGCGCCTGCGCGCCCTGCTGGAAGCCCACCGCACCTCGGCTCAGGCGCCGGCCGAGCCCCTCGCGACGCCGCCCAGAGGGCGCGCGGAGCTGCTGTCTTCCGAGCCTGCGAGGGCGCCCCTCGGCGTCGAGGCGAGGTCGGGACTCGCCGCCGCGCCCAAACCAGCACCCTCAGACGCCGCCAAGGCCGTCAAGCGTCCGAGGCCGCCAAGGGAGGCGGGCCGGCATCCCGTCAGCCTCCCGCCCCTGGATCTTTTGACACCCGATGTGGCCGCCTCTGGAGAGGATGCCGATGTGCGCCAACGAGCACAGGTCATCGAGGAGACCCTGGAGGCATTCGGCGTCCCGGCCGAGGTCGTTGACTGGCATCGCGGGCCGGTGGTTACGCAGTTCGACGTCGAGCCCGGGTTCGTCGAGCGAGAAGACCGCGATGGCACCGCGCGCCGCTACAAGATCCGGGTGAGCAAGATCCTGTCGCTGACCAACGATCTGGCTCTGGCCCTGGCTGCGGCGCCCATCCGCATTCAGGCACCGGTGCCGGGGCGTCCGGTGGTGGGCATCGAGGTGCCCAACGCCGAAAAGACCATGGTCGGCCTGCGAGGCGTGCTCGAGTCGCCCCAGTTCGCCAAGCTGCACGGCAGCCTGCGCATCGCCCTGGGACGCGACGTGTCTGGACAACCTGTGGTCGCTGATCTCAGCGGGATGCCTCACCTCCTCATCGCCGGGGCCACGGGCTCGGGCAAGAGCGTCTGCCTGAACGCCATCATCGCCTCGCTGCTCTTCTTCAACACCCCCGAGCAACTCAAACTGGTGATGGTTGACCCCAAACGGGTGGAGCTGACCAAGTACAATGGCATCCCGCATCTGATGGCGCCGGTGATCGTGGATGTGCCCAAGGTCATCGTGGCCCTGCGCTGGCTGACCCGTGAGATGGACAGCCGCTACAAGCAGTTCGCCCAGACGGGGGCGCGCGATCTGGAGTCCTACAACCGGGCGGCAGGCTCAAAGAGACTGGAGGCCTTGCCCACCATCGTGCTGATCATCGACGAGCTGGCGGATCTCATGCTCTCCGCGCCAGATGACACCGAGGCCACGGTGTGTCGCCTGGCGCAGATGGCTCGGGCCACGGGCATCCACCTCGTGATCGCCACGCAGCGGCCCTCGGTGGATGTCGTCACCGGCCTGATCAAGGCCAACTTTCCGGCGCGCATCAGCTTTGCGGTCAGCTCGCAGGTTGATTCGCGGGTCATCCTGGACACCCCTGGCGCCGAGAAACTGCTCGGACGGGGCGACATGCTATTCATGTCTCCCGAGACGGCTGAACTGCGGCGCATCCAGGGGTGCTTTGCCTCAGACAAGGAACTGGACGCTCTGGTAGCTTACTGGCAGACGCGCGCCCGCGAGGAGCTCTCTGAGGGCGAGGCGGAGGAGATGGCGCCCCCCTGGGAGGGGACGGGAGCGGAGGGCCTCGATGCGGACGACGAGGAGCTGCAACGCGCCCTGGAGCTTGTGCGGGAGCACAATCAGGCGTCGGCGTCCTTCCTGCAGCGTCATCTGAGGATCGGCTACCCCAAGGCGGCGCGGCTGGTGGACGCACTGGAGGCGCGGGGGTATATCGGCCCTCCCGAGTCCGGCGGCCGATCGCGCGAGGTGATCCAGGAGGCCTTTGAGGAGAGACCGTCCCAGAACCCCGAGGATGTGGATGGGGCTGGGCGGGCCGCCTCCGCAGACAACGGCGAGCTGGGTGACGCTTTGGACTCTAGCCGTTAGCCTCGGGGGAGCTCGCCCGGGGACGGGTCTCTGATGCGCCATGCCGCCGTCGGCCACGAGGGCGGCAGAGGCAGAAAAAAAGGCCCGCACGATGCGCATACATCGTGCGGGCCTCTGACTTTAGCGGGTCAGCCTTGCCCGTGACTGACCGGCGATGGCAGGCTAGAATGCTGGTCAAGTAATCGCGCTGTATCTGCCGCGCGGGCCAAGGCCACGCGCTACGGGCACGAAGCCGACCTGCGTCGGCTCAAGGCATGCGCTGCGAGCCCACGGCGGTGGGCTTGGTACCCGTTGCCCGAGCCTTCAGGCCGGGAACCGGAGCTACACCATCTGCACTCGCCGACTACCTGGCCGATGCCCTAGCGCCTACCACCTGCTCTCGCGACGCGTGTCGCGGGACTGGCGCGGCTGGGCCTTGTCGACCTTGATGGTCCGCCCGTCGAGCTCGGTCCCGTTAAAGCGCTGGATCGCGTCCGCCGCGCTGGCGTCATCCATCTCCACAAAGCCAAAGCCCTTGGAGCGGCCCGAGTACCGGTCCTGGATGATGGCTACCTCGATCACCGAGCCAGCCTGCCCAAACAGGGCCTCAAGCTGGCTCTCGGTCGTGTCATACGACAGATTGCCGACATACAGTTTCGTTGCCATGTTCCACCCTACTCCTGGTGACGTGTTGGGCCTGAAGGAAACGCTTAGAGGGGCGCCGCTTCTTCACGCTTTGGGCGAGGCGATGGAAGCTGAGCCCAACTCTGCCATGAAAGCCTGTTGGCAGACCAGAGTTCTTCTTGGCCCAAGCTCTTGAGGAGAAAGGGGGGAAAGAAACTCGGATTCATGGGTTCATCTAAGGCATTGCCGAGGCCTGTCGAATACGGCAAGTGTAGCACACTCCTCAGAGGGTGCCAAATCGCCAGCGCCCCGATGGACCTGCACGGCATCGGGGCGCTGGCATACGGGGCTGCGACGCAGTCAGGCGACGGTGCGCTCACCAGACCTGGGGGCGTGCGCGCGCTCCCGCGGTGTGCGTGGCCGTCTGCTTCTCCCTGCCTGCTATGGGTAGATCCCCCGCAACTGGATGGCCTTGGCCACGCGCGAGATGGCCTTGATGTACGCGGCGATACGCATGTTCACGCCCTTCTCCCGCGAGATGGCCAGTATCTGATGAAAAGCGCGCATCATCTGGCGATGTAGATGCTCGTTGACCTCTTCCTCGCTCCAGAAGTAGCTCTGCAAGTCCTGCACCCATTCAAAGTACGACACCGTGACCCCGCCGGCGTTGGCCAGCACGTCGGGCACGACAAAGACGCCTCGGTCCCAAAGGATCTCGTCGGCCTCAGGTGTGGTGGGCCCATTGGCCCCCTCAGCGATCACCCGCGCCTTGATCCTGGGCGCGTTCTCGGCAGTGATGACCTCTTCGAGCGCCGCGGGCACGAGAATGTCGCACGGCAGCTCGAGCAGGGCCGCGTTGGAGATCGGCGTCGCGCCTGGATAGCCCACCAAAGACCCGGTGCGGTGCTTGTAGCGCAGCACTTCGCGCGCGTCCAGGCCCTCGGGGTTGTAGATGCCGCCCCGGCTGTCACTGGCGGCGACGATGCGGGCGCCAGCGTCCTGAAGGAGGTAGGCGCTGACGGACCCCACGTTACCATATCCTTGCACGGCCACCGTCGGGTGGTCAGCCGACAGGCCCTGAGCTTTGAGCCCCTCCAGAGCCGTGATCATCACGCCGCGGCCGGTGGCCTCCTCTCTGCCTAGCGAGCCACCGACCTCCACCGGCTTGCCCGTCACCACAGCCAGCGATTGGGTGCCGCTGTGCATGGTGTAGGTGTCCATGATCCACGCCATGACCTGCGGGTCTGTGTTCACATCGGGCGCGGGGACGTCCACCATGGGGCCGATCATGCATGCGATCTCGGTTGCGTAGCGGCGCGTGATGCGCTCCATCTCGTTACGCGAGAGCTCCTTCGGATTACAGATCACGCCTCCCTTGCCGCCGCCGAAGGGCAGGTCAACGACCGCGCACTTCCACGTCATCCACATGGCCAGGGCCTTGACTTCGTCCAGGGTGACATCGGGATGGTAGCGTATCCCGCCCTTGGCGGGCCCGGCCGCGATGCTGTGCTGCACGCGATAACCGGTGAACATACGCATGGAGCCATCGTCCATGATCACGGGAAAGTGCACGATGAGCTCACGCTTCGTCTCGCGCAGGGTGACGAGAGCGCTTTGTGGTAGGTCCAGATAGCGGGCCGCGTTATCAAACTGCTCCAAGGCGATGTCGTAGGCTGATCTGTGCATGGGCGCTCCTCTTGGTAGAATTGAGGGCCCTCGAGGGGAGCACGCGACGCTGCGAGCGTGCCTGAGAGCTTTCTGCGTGGTTTTGGGGGGAGTATAGGCGGCGAGGCGGCGCTGTCAAGATCGCGAGGGCGCTAACTGCCCATCCCGACTGGACAGCGCGTGACAGAACAGGGACATAAGGGAATTCAGGCTGCGGCGGCGCTCGTGCGTGAGTCGAAAAAAGGGGAAAGCACCCACCCGCCTCGATGGAGCCGGGGAGCTGCCACATCACGCGCT
>Ga0194110_10010957_pt1 | contig 10033 bp, 8 predicted proteins | sample TA2Kig1200mmetaG_FD_146192 | JGI IMG/M metagenome (GOLD analysis project Ga0194110, IMG submission 146192) | Freshwater microbial communities from Lake Tanganyika, Tanzania - TA2015032 Kigoma Deep Cast 1200m | ecosystem: Environmental > Aquatic > Freshwater > Lake | place: Tanzania: Lake... | reverse complement strand
TCATCGTCGTGCTCGAGCACGGCCGGGTCGTCGGGCAGGGCACGCACAGCGAGCTCGTGGCATCCACGCCCCTCTACCGCGACCTCGCGAAGCACCAGCTGCTGGTCTGACCCGTCGGGCCTCCTCGCGCTGCCTCTCCTCCGGTGCCGACGTGGGACGCGGCGGGGCGGGCGGTGGGCGGCGGACAGGACGACGCCCCTCCCGCGCGCCAAGAACGGGAGGGGCGTCGTGTCGACGGCGTCAGCGCTGACGCAGGCGGTACCGCAGCGAGGCCAGCTCCGCACGGAGCGCGGCGGGCAGGTGCGAGCCGAAGCTGTCGTAGAACTGCTCGGTCAGGTCGGCCTCGCGCAGCCACGACTGCGCGTCGATCGAGAACAGCTCGTCGAGGTCCGCGGCGGGGAGGTCCAGCCCGTCGAGGTTGAGGTCCTCGATCTCGGGCAGACGTCCGATGGGGCTGTCGACCGCGCCGACCTGACCGTCGACGCGGCGGATGATCCAGTCGATGACGCGGGCGTTGTCGCCGAAGCCCGGCCACAGGAAGCGGCCGTCGTCGCCCTTGCGGAACCAGTTGACCTGGAAGATGCGCGGGGCCCGGTCGAAGCGGAGCTTCTCACCGACGGACAGCCAGTGGCCGAAGTAGTCGCCCATGTTGTAGCCGCAGAACGGGAGCATGGCGAAGGGGTCGCGGCGCAGCTCGCCGACAGTGCCCTCCTGCGCGGCGGTCTTCTCGCTCGAGATCGTCGAGCCGAGGAAGACGCCGTGCGCCCAGTCGGTGGCCTCGAGCACGAGGGGGACGTTGGTCGCGCGACGGCCGCCGAAGAGGATGGCATCCAGCGGAACGCCCTCGGGCGCCTCCCAGTCCTCGGCGATCTGCGGGCACTGGGCCGCGCCGACCGTGAAGCGCGAGTTGGGGTGCGCGGCCGGACGACCGGACGCGGGCGTCCAGGGGTTGCCCTCCCAGTCGATGAGGTGCGGCGGCGCCTCGTCGGTCAGGCCCTCCCACCACACGTCGCCGTCGGGGCGCAGCGCGACGTTGGTGAAGATCGTGTTGCCCCATAGCGTCTCGACCGCGGTGACGTTCGTCGACTCGCCGGTGCCCGGCGCGACGCCGAAGAAGCCGGCCTCGGGGTTGATCGCCCACAGGCGGCCGTCCTCGCCGGGTCGGATCCAGGTGATGTCGTCGCCGAGGGTCTCGACGCGCCAGCCGGGGATGGTCGGGCGGAGCATCGCGAGGTTGGTCTTGCCGCAGGCCGACGGGAACGCCGCGGCCACGTGGTACGCCTTGCCGGCCGGGTCGATGACGCGGATGAGCAGCATGTGCTCGGCGAGCCAGCCCTCGTCGCGCCCGATGACCGAGGCGATGCGCAGCGCGAAGCACTTCTTGGCGAGGATCGCGTTGCCGCCGTAGCCGGAGCCGAACGACCACACCTCGAGCGTGTCGGGGAAGTGGACGATGTACTTCTCGTCGTTGCAGGGCCAGGCGGCATCCACCTGTCCGGGGGCGAGCGGCGCACCGACCGAGTGCACGGTCTTGACCCACGGGGCCCCCGCGGCGATCTGCTCGACGACGGCGGTACCGACGCGCGTCATGACGCCGATGGATGCCACGGCGTAGGCGCTGTCGGTCAGCTGCACGCCGATGTGGCTGAGCGGGCCGCCGACGGCGCCCATCGAGAAGGGGACGACGTACATCGTGCGTCCGCGCATCGACCCCTCGAAGACGCCGTCGAGCGTCTGACGGATCTCCGCCGGGGCGATCCAGTTGTTGGTGGGACCGGCGTCCTCCTCGCGCTCGGAGGCGATGAAGGTGCGCGACTCGAGGCGAGCGACGTCGCCGGGGTGGGAGCGGGCGAGGTACGAGCCGGGGCGCCACTCGGGGTTGAGCTTGATGAGCTTGCCCTCGTCCACCATCTCGCGCAGAAGGGCGTCGTTCTCGGCCGCCGAGCCGTCGACCCAGTGGATGCGGTCGGGCTGGGTGAGGGCGGCGACCTGGTCGACCCAGGCGACGAGGGCGGCCAGTCCGGGCCCGTCAATGGTCGGGCGGGCGCCGAGACCCGCGGGGCGGGCGCCGGCGGGCCGAGCCTGCGGACGGGCGGGGCGGGCGAAGATGTCGGCAAGAGCCATGTCGTTCTCCTCGGTCGTTGGGGAGGCAAATCGAAGGTCTTCCTCCACTGTGCGCCGGTGGAAGAGAAATTTCGAGGCCATACGTTGCTAAGAATCTCGAAAGTTTAGATATGGTCAAGGAATGGCGACGTCGCTCGAACTGACCACGCTGGGTCACCGCATCCGGCACCACCGTCTCGCGCAGGGGTACACCCTCGACGGGCTCGGGGCCCTCGTCGGCGTCGCCGGCAGCCAGCTGAGCCTCATCGAGAACGGCAAGCGCGAGCCCAAGCTGTCGCTCCTGCAGGAGATCGCCCGCGTCACCGGCACCGAGGTGACCGAGCTGCTGTCGGCTGAGCCGCCGAACCGGCGGGCGGCTCTGGAGATCGAGCTGGACCGGGCGCAGGCGAGCCCCGTGTTCCGCCAGCTGGGCATCGCCCCGGTCAAGGTGACCAAGGGCATCAGCGACGAGACCATCGAGGCGGTCCTGGGCCTGCACCGCGAGCTGCAACGCCGCGAGCGCGAGACGATCGCGAGCCCGGAGGAGGCCCGCCGCGCCAACACGGAGCTGCGCCTGCGGATGCGTGCCATCGACAACCACCTCCCCGACATCGAGCGCCTCGCCGAGAAGCAGCTCAAGGCCGCCGGGCACGGCACGGGAGCCCTCACCCACCGGACCGTGAGCATCATGGCGGAGCAGCTCGGGTTCGAGCTGATCTACGTCAACGACCTCCCCCACTCCGCCCGGTCGGTGACCGACCTGGAGAACGGGCGGATCTACCTCCCGCCGGCATCCATCCCCGGCGGGCACGGCCTGCGCTCCATGGCGCTGCAGGCGATGGCGCACCGCCTGCTCGGACACAAGGCGCCCACCGACTACGCCGACTTCCTGCAGCAGCGGCTCGAGATCAACTACTTCGCCGGCTGCTGCCTCGTCCCGGAGACGGGGGCGGTCGCGTTCCTCGCGCAGGCGAAGAAGGATCGCAACCTGGCCGTCGAGGACTTCCGCGACGCCTTCGGCGTCACTCACGAGGCCGCGGCGATGCGCATGACCAACCTCATGACCCGCCATCTCGGCATCAAGCTGCACTTCCTCCGCGTGGACGCGGACGGGGCGATCTCACGCGTGTACGAGAACGACGACCTGCCCCTCCCCTCGGACGTGACCGGGTCGGTCGAGGGGCAGATCATCTGCAAGAGGTTCTCCGCCCGTTCCGCCTTCTCGGAGCACAACCGGACCACGGAGCACTACCAGTACACCGACACCCCCGCGGGCACGTTCTGGTGCTCGACGCAGACCGGGACGACCTCCGAGGGCGACTTCTCCATCACCGTCGGCGTACCTTTCGACGACGCCCGGTGGTTCCGCGGACGCGAGACACCCAAGCGCGGGGTCTCGCGCTGCCCCGACGAGTCGTGCTGCCGCCGTCCCGACGCCGAGGCGGCCGAGCGCTGGCAGGGCAAGGCCTGGCCGAGTGCGCGCGTGCACCGGCACATGTTCTCGCCGCTCCCCCGCGGCATGTTCCCTGGAGTCGACGACGCGGAGGTCTTCGCCTTCCTCGACCGCCACGCCGACGGCTGAGCCGGAACGACGGATGCCACGGCCCCGCGCCCCGTGGAGCGTGCGAGCCGTGGCATCCGGTGTCGTCAGGCGTACGGGTTCGCCGTGAGCGTGTACTTCGTCTGCAGGTACTCGTGGATGCCCTCGTCGCCGCCCTCGCGGCCGAGGCCGGACTGCTTCCAGCCGCCGAAGGGCGCCGCCGCGTTGGAGACCACGCCGACGTTGAGGCCCATCATCCCCGTCTCGAGCTTGTCGATCATGCGCTGGCCTCGCGCGAGCGACTCGGTGAACACGTAGGACACGAGGCCGTACTCGGTGTCGTTCGCGATGCGCACGGCGTCGTCCTCGTCGTCGAACGGGACGATCGCCAGGACCGGTCCGAAGATCTCCTCGCGCAGGATGTCGCTCCCCGGCTGCACGTCGGCCACGACGGTGGGCTCGAAGAACGTCCCGGGTCCGTCGACCGGAGAGCCGCCGGTGGTAACGGTCGCGCCGCGCTCGACGGCGTCGCCCAGGAGGGTCTTCGCCTTGTCGACGGCGCGGTCGTCGATGAGCGGGCCGATCTGCACGCCGTCCTCGGTGCCGCGGCCGATCTTCAGCCCCTGCACGCGCTCGGTGACGCGGCGCGTGAACTCCTCGACGACGGAGCGCTGCACGATGAAGCGGTTCGCCGCCGTGCAGGCCTGGCCGATGTTGCGGAACTTCGCCAGCATCGCGCCCTCGACCGCCTTGTCGAGGTCCGCGTCGTCGAACACGACGAAGGGCGCGTTGCCGCCGAGCTCCATCGAGGTGCGGAGCACTCCGGGCGCGGCCTGCTGCAGGAGCTTCACGCCGACCGGGGTCGAGCCGGTGAACGACAGCTTGCGCAGGCGCGGGTCGGAGATGATGCGCTCCGACACGGGTCCGGTGTCGGTCGTCGTGATGACGTTGACGACGCCGGCGGGCAGACCCGCGTCCTCGAGGATCTTCGCGAAGAACAGGGTCGTGAGCGGGGTGAGCGTGGCCGGCTTGATGACGACCGTGCAGCCGGCGGCGAGCGCCGGCGCGATCTTGCGCGTGGCCATCGCGAGCGGGAAGTTCCACGGGGTGATGAGGTAGCACGGGCCGACCGGATGCTGGGTGACGATCATGCGCCCGGTGCCCTCGGGGTTGGCGCCGTAGCGCCCCTGGGCGTGCGCGGTGACCTCGCTGAACCAGCGCAGGAACTCCCCGCCGTACGCGACCTCGCCGCGCGCCTCGGCGAGCGGCTTGCCCATCTCGAGCGTCATGAGGAGAGCGACGTCCTCCTTGCGCTCCTGCAGCAGGTCGAAGGCACGGCGCAGGATCTCGGCACGCTCACGCGCCGGGGTCGCCGCCCAGGACGGGAACGCCGCCGCCGCGGCATCCATCGCCGCCTCGCCGTCGCCGACGGACGCGTCGGCGATCTCGCGGATCACGTCGCCCGTCGCCGGGTCGTTCACCGCGACGGTCCGCCCGCCCGCGGCCGGACGCCACTCCCCGTCGATGAGCAGGGTGTTCGGAATGGATGCCAGCAGCTCGCTCTCGCGCGACGCAGTCATAGGTCCTCCTGGATCGGGGCGGGGTGTCCCGCCAATTCTCGTCCGGCCGCCGGGCGGCGCCGATATACGTGGTGTACAAACGGGCGTCACCGCTCGCCGGTATGGCCACCAGATGAAGCCGGGCGGTCAGCGCGCGGAGTCGCCGCGCAGGGCGTCCACCATCTTCCGCAGGAGACGGAGCGCCTGCTCCCGCTCCCCGTCGTCGAGCCCCGCGAGCATGCGCAGCTCGACCGCACGCACGGCCGCGGTCGCGCCCCGCAGCCGCTCCCGGCCGCGGTCGGTGAGCCGGGCGGGCAGCGCACGACCGACCGTCGCCGCGGCGGGGCGCGCGACCTCGCCCTGCTCCTCGAGCGAGAGCAGCAGCACGTTCATGCTCTGCCGGGTGACGAACGTGCCGCGGGCCAGCTCGGAGTTCGACAGCCCGGGACGCTGCGCGAGCAGCTCGAGACACGAGTAGTGCGTGATGCTCATCCCGAGCGGCCGGAGGGCGTCCTCCATCGCCTGGCGCAGCGCGGTCGCCGTCACCTTGACGAGGTAGCCGAGGGAGGTGTCGAGATGGATGCCGTCCGCTTGCGCCATGTCAGTATCCTGACATATGCTGCACATGTCAGAAAACTGACATCGATACGGAGCCCCTCATGCCCGTCACCGGACCCGATTTCCTCTCCCTCCAGGTGCGCGATCTCGCCGCGTCGCAGGCCTTCTACGAGCGGCACCTCGGCCTCGTCCGCTCCCCCGCCGGACCGCCTCACGCCGTGGTGTTCACGACCAGCACCATCGCCTTCGCCCTCCGCGACATCGTCGACGGCGCCGACCTTCCCGCCCAGCCCGGCATCGGCGCGGCCCTGTGGCTCCACGCGACCGATGTCGACGGCATCCACGACTCCCTCGTCGCGGAGGCGCAGCGCATCGTCACGGCGCCGTTCGACGGACCGTTCGGGCGGACCTTCACGTTCGCCGACCCCGACGGCTACCACCTGACGCTGCACGACCGGGCCTGACGCGGGGCGGGGCGGGGGCGAGGACCCCGCGCCGCCCCCCTATACTCGGACGGTCAGGCGCCCGACGGTGTGCGTCGCTGCTCGAAAAAAGGGCACGTAGCGTGGTGAGCGCGAGACACATACGGCATCCATCCCGTTCGTCTCGAAAGGCTCCTCCTGTCATGCCCACCGTCTCCGCGCACGTCGCGCACACGCTCGCCCGCCACATCGACACCGTCTTCGGCGTCATGGGGAACGGCAACGCCTACTTCCTCGACGCCCTCGGCCGCGAGACCGCCGCCGGCTTCGTCGCCGTCCGCCACGAGGCGGCGGGCGTGGTCGCCGCGGACGCGCACTTCCGCGCCTGCGGACGCCCCGCCGCGGCGACGGCGACGTACGGCGCCGGCTTCACCAACACGCTGACCGCCCTCGCGGAGGCCGTGCAGGCCCGCACACCGCTCGTGCTCATCGTGGGCGATGAGCCCACGTCGGGGTCCCGGCCGTGGGGCGTCGACCAGATCGCCCTCGCCGCGGCCGTGGGCGCCCGCACCTATACGGTCGGCCATCGTGACGCTGCGGCGACCGTGGTCATCGCGATCGAGCACGCGCTGACCTACCGGCTCCCGGTCGTGCTCGGCATCCCGTACGACGTCGCGACGCGGGAGGCGGGCCCGATCCCGGATGCCGCCGGGCCCGAGGCCGCGCCGCAGGTCACGCCCGAGCGTCCGCCGCTCGACGCGTACGCCGACGCCGTGATCGAGCAGATCGTCGGCGCGCTCTCGGACGCCGAGCGCCCCGTCCTCCTCGGCGGGCGCGGCGCCTGGCTGGCCGGCGCGGGCGACGCCCTCGACGACCTCGCCGCCCTCACCGGCGCCCTCACGACCACCAGCGCCCTCGGCCGGGGCCTCTTCTCCGACCCGTCCCGCGACCTCGGCGTCGCCGGGGGCTTCGGCGCGCCCGGGGCCATGCAGCTCGCGCGCGAGGCCGACGTCGCCGTGATCTTCGGCGCCGGCCTGAACCAGTTCACGATGCGCTTCGGCGAGCTCTTCGCCCCCGGCACACGGGTGTTCCAGGTCGACCTGGCCCCCACCGCGACGCATCCGCACGTGGGCGGGTACGTGCGAGGGGATGCCGCGGACGTCGCCCGCGAGATCGCCCGGCGCCTGCGCACACGCGGGTCGAGCCCGTCCACCTGGGGCAACGGCCTCGATCTCGCCGCCGCCCGGCGGCATCCCGGCGGGCAGGGTCAGGGTCCCGACGGCCGGCTCGACCCGCGGACCGCGGCCGCGCGCCTGGCCGAGCTGCTGCCGGCGGACCGGGTGGTCGTCCACGACGGCGGACATTTCATGGGCTGGTCGAACATGTACTGGCCCGTCGCGTCACCGGATCGCATGATCATGGTCGGCACGGCGTACCAGTCCATCGGCCTCGGGTTCCCGAGCATCCCGGGTGCCGCCGTCGCCAGCCCGGACGCCGCGATCGTGCTGAGCACGGGGGACGGCGGCGGCCTGATGGCCCTGTCCGACCTCGAGACGGCGATCCGCGTCGCGGGCGGTCGCGGGATGGCCGTCGTCTGGAACGACGCGCAGTACGGCGCCGAGGTCCTGAACTACGGCCTGAAGGGCCTGCATCCCGACCCGATGCTCATCCCGCAGGTCGACTTCGCCGCGGTCGCGCGCGGGTTCGGCGCGGAGGGCGTGGTCGTCGAGACGGTGGCGGACCTGCAGGCCCTGGCATCCTGGGTCGCCCGCGGTGCGGACGATCGCGGATTCCTCCTCCTCGACCTGCGCGTGAGCGCGGCGGTGGTGGCACCGTTCTGGGAGGAGATCGCGTCCCGCTGACGGCGCGCGCCGAGGCCTGGTCGCCGCGGGAGGAGATGTCGCGACGGGAGGACCCGGGACACCGGATGCCACCTCCCCTCGCCGCATCTCCTCTCGCGGCCGCGAGGGTCAGTCCTCGTCGTCGTCCTCGCTGTCGTTGACGATCTCGATGTCCTCGACCTCGAGCTCGGGCGTCAGCTGCACGTGCACGAGCGCGTCGGGGAACTGCTTCTCGCCGACGAAGACGACGATGATCGCGTCGACGAAGACGCCGACCCCCACCGGCTCGAGGTCGACGCGCGGGTCCGCGACCTTGGCGATCTCCTCGTCTTCGAGGGCGTCCTCGATCTCGGTCGCGACCTCCTCGAGGAGCGCGCGCCAGCTCTGCTCGTCGGTCGACAGCACTCTCGAGACCGCGGCGAGGAGCGCATCGAGGTCGGGCTCGTCCGTCTCGTCGATCTCCGGGTCGACGTCGATCTCGACCTCGGCGTCGGCACCCGTCAGGTAGGCCTCGCCGCGGACGACGTCATCCTCGATGACGGGGTCGTCGACCAGGCCGCTCTCGGTGACGCGGGTCAGGAGGTCGTTCAGCACGCTGTCGCTCATAACAGCCCACGATGTCACGCTTCGGGTCCGCCCGCCGACGACGCGCCCCACCGTTCATCCGTCGTTCGCGCACTCCTGGCGTCCGGCGCCGCCGTCGCCATACCCTTGGCCGCCCCCGCCCCCTGGCCGTGACTTGTCGCAGATGTACGCCGCACCCCGCACAACCCGCACATTCGCGACAAGTCAGCGCCCGCAGCGCGGAGCGGGTGCGCACGCCCGCAGCGCGTCAGGCGGTCGCGCGCTCCGCGGCCTCGACGACGTTCGTCATCAGCAGGGCCACCGTCATCGGTCCGACACCACCGGGGTTCGGGGAAAGGAAGCCGGCGACCTCGGCCACGTCCGGGTGCACGTCGCCGTAGACGCGGTTCTTGCCGGTCACGGGATCCACCTCGCGCGTCACGCCCACGTCGAGCACCGCAGCGCCGGGCTTGACGTCCTTCGCGCGCACGATGTGCTTCACGCCGGCCGCGGCCACGACGACGTCCGCCTGACGCAGGTGCGACCCGAGGTCCGTGGTGCCCGTGTGGGTCAGCGTCACGGTCGCGTTGATCTCGCGGCGCGTGAGGAGGAGGCCGATCGACCGGCCGATGGTGACGCCGCGACCCACCACCACGACGTTCTTGCCGGCGAGGTCGTAGCCGTTGCGCAGGAGCAGCTCGATGACCCCGCGCGGGGTGCAGGGCAGCGGCGTGGTGATGGGCGCGTTGACGTTGAGCACCAGGCGGCCGAGGTTGGTGGGGTGCAGGCCGTCGGCATCCTTCGCCGGGTCGATGCGCTCGAGCACGCGGTCCGTGTCGATGTGCTTCGGCAGCGGCAGCTGCACGATGTAGCCGTGGCACGTCGGGTCGGCGTTGAGCCGGTCGATGACGGCCTCGACCTCCTCCTGCGTGGACTCGGCGGGGAGCTCGACCTGGATCGAGTTCATGCCGATCGCCTCGGACTCGCGGTGCTTCATCCCGACGTAGAGCTGCGACGCCGGGTCCGCACCGACGAGCACGGTCGCGATGCCGGGGACGACCCCGTGATCGCGCAGCACCGCCACCCGCTCGGCCAGCTCCGTCTTGATCGCCGCCGCGGCGGCCTTGCCGTCCAGTCTCGTCGCCGTCATGGCATCCCTCGTTCTGTGTCTGTGTCTGTGTGTCGGGCTCGCCTCCGACCCCCGGCGCGCGGCCGACCCGCCACGGTCGCGCCCGGCTCCGGGCGGCGAGGGATGCCGGGACGGGACGCCGCACGGGCGCCCGCCCCGGCGGGGCTCACTGCTGCAGGTCGGGGTACAGCGGGAAGGCGTCGGTGAGCGTCGCGACGCGCGCCCGCAGCGCCTCCACGTCGGCGCCGGGGATCAGCGCGAGCGCGATGATGTCGGCCACCTCGGTGAACTCGGCGTCGCCGAAGCCTCGGGTCGCG
>Ga0194110_10010950_pt1 | contig 10037 bp, 7 predicted proteins | sample TA2Kig1200mmetaG_FD_146192 | JGI IMG/M metagenome (GOLD analysis project Ga0194110, IMG submission 146192) | Freshwater microbial communities from Lake Tanganyika, Tanzania - TA2015032 Kigoma Deep Cast 1200m | ecosystem: Environmental > Aquatic > Freshwater > Lake | place: Tanzania: Lake... | reverse complement strand
AGCCCTACCTCCCATGCAAGTTTTAGACTGATGTTACCTCATGTTGGCGGTGTTGGCAAATCCTCTGCCTTGAGCATCTGGTTGTTAAAGTGCTACAAAGTCAAGTTATGTCACTGCAAAAGTCGAGCTGTTGAGTTCGATCTACGATGACTTCCTGCCCTACTTGCGGAGGGACGAGGCCGTTCCACGAATCAAGGATCCAATGCTGGGTAATAACGTTGCGCACAACTGGGAACGGAACGCTTTTGAGTCATTCATGCGGCGTGTCGAAGAATCCCACAGTTGGGTGGAAAGGGCTCTCGAACAAGATGATGAATCAGAGGCAGAGGCCGCTGAACTCTGGCAAAAAGTGTTTGGAGAAGAATGGTTCCCGCTCAACGTTGATCAAGAGAAGGCTAAGCACCTCCGTGCGGCAACGCTGGCTGGCAACATCTTTGTCACGCCCACTGGCAGAGTATTGACGGAGAGACCAAGTAGCTCCCACGTACAGCCATCGCCGCAACGGTTCTATGGCAGAGACTGATGCGCGTTCGAACTCCAAGACTGACGATTGGCCAACAGATGGGGGCAATGCAACACCACTTCCCCCATTTCGCTTATGGGCGTCCAAACAATGTGCCTACCTGGCGTGGTACATTGCAACCCACTGAGACATCGCCTGAGTATCTTGTTAAAGTGACATATAGGCAGCCCAAAGCACCCAACGTATGGATATTATCGCCAGCGCTGCGGTCTGATGCGCCACATCGTTACTCTGATGGTTCTCTGTGTCTGTACTATCCTCGCGATCAAAGTTGGAGACCTGATATGTTCATCGCCAAGACCATCGTGCCGTGGGCAGCCTTATGGCTGGCATTTTATGAACTCTGGCTCCGAACCGGGGAATGGCACGGCCCACAAGCTCCCCACGGCAAGGTAAAGCGCCGTTGAGCTGCAACCTGTAGCACTTTTTCCCCTGACACCATCTCCTCCACCCGCCGCTTGGCCCCATTTACGCTTTGCCATCAGTTGTACACTACGCATCATTCAGCGCTTCCACAGCAGCCCCAGAAGTCGCTCCCAGAAGCCTTTGCGATCTGTGGCGGTTTCAGTTCTTGAGTCGATACTTTGACGCTGCTCACGAGCGTATTCGGTCACAATACACGCCTCGATGATTAGGCTTTGCGTCACCAGATTACGAAATAGGGATAACAATGTGCTAAAAAACATCATCACAAGCAAAAACGCGAACGAGAACACGACAAATTTCCCGATGAAGGTCAATCCTCTCTCGGTAAACCTCAATGCAAAGACATCATAGACCCAAACCACTATGTTGTCTATGGTTACAGTGACCGTTCGTGTATTTGCGAATATTGCCAATACGCCAAACAACACGGCTGTCGGGAGCAAACGCTTGTCGGATCCCTCGCGATTTGCCGCTGCCCACCTGCGCAACATCTCTAGCTCAACTGGGCGCAGTTCCATCAATCGCCACTCCTGACCGTAGCTTTTACCCGCTGGGATTGGCTCTAGTGCAAGTTTACGGATATGCATTTTAGGCAAGGGGTTGTGAGCAGACCCCAGATAACGAACCAAGGTCGTACACAGCCACCCGGCCATGATACCTATATCCCACGCACTCATGTATAAGAACGTGCCCAAGGGAAGCAATAGCAACGCATACACCCCAGTAAACACGATCAGACGCCTGTGGTCTTCTAGCAACAGCGCGGGGAACTTTGCTCGATATTCTGGCGGTAGCCCCCAATACGGAAACGAAATCGCAAGTGTGACAAAGCCCCCTGCCAGAATCAGCCTCCAACGTATAGGATAACGCCGATCGCGGAAAAACTCCACCCACCGCCAATAGGCTATGGGGATCATAGCGAACGTCAGTATGAGTAAGGCCGTGGCAATTGCCTCAATCAAAATGGAAGTTTCTGTGCGGGGAACAGAAGGCTGGGGTACACTGAAAATGTCATCCAAGAGAGCGTTAGCAAGGATCCACCAATATAGTGAAGCTATTGACCAACAGAAAACGGAGACCACTATGCCGATTCCTTGGGTCTCTGATGCCCATGTTGTGGGCAACGGGGAGGATATCAAGAAAGCGATGCGGCGCCACCGAGACCAGCCAGTCATATCCGGCGGTGCAGCAATTCCTTCGCGCAGCGGAGGAAAGATAAGAGTCTGAGCATGCTCAACCAGGGCCGAAAAGCGGTTGATTAGCGTGTCAACTTGCGCAGCGTATGGCGACTCGCTTTCAGCTTGCTGTTGCCTCGTCTCTTCGTACATAGGCATCACTCCTCCCCCAACACCATCTCCTCTACCCGCCGCTTGGCTTCCTCCAGCAGGCGTTTGGCTTGTTGATGGCTCACTCGTGATTCCTGGACGAGTTCCACCACCCTTGCTCGGACCTTGTCAGCAGGAATAGGGATCGGCACATTGAGCAAGTCTGTTGTGGAGATGGCCGGGTACATTGAGGCGCTGGTGTGCAAGTCCAGGATTTCGCACACGACAGGCAGGCGCAGATAAACCAGTAGCACCTCGGGCTCGATGTCGGTGGGTTTTAGAACAGCGAAGCCAGATGAGCATACATGGCCATCTTGTTCTGGCTCAATGAGCGCCGAAAGTCGTCGGATGGGACGCACTGTTGAAGTTATTACATCCCCCACCTTAACAATCCCCTGCGCACGGCTGGGTGCCTCCTCGCCAAGCACTGTTTTGCTTTCTGCATGTCCGGTTTGATCCAGGTCGCCGATTTCGATGTACTGGAACGGCTTGCCGAGCCTCGGTTCAAATCGCCGCTTAGCCAGGCGGGCTACATCGCCAATGGTTTTCCTCGACCGTGCCATAATCTCCATCGCTCGCTGATACTTCGGCTGAAAATACTCCGCATCCAGCCGCTCTGTGGCCCACGCTTGGCTGAAATCCCGCGCGTAGGTGGGTTGGTATGAAAGGTCCAGATCATCCAGCCCCAGTTCAGCCAGTAGTAGTACCTCGGCTTCGGCATAGAGGTCCTTGCTGACTTCCTCACATTCATAAGCCTGTTCTACCATGTTGTCAATGTCCCGCTCAAAGCTCGATCCGAATCGTGGCAACTGCATGGTGTACAAATAGTTGGGCGCAATGTGAGGTTGGGCCATTCCGTAGGCCCCCCGCGTCAGCAATGCACGTCCAATCTCGGTGTTGAGATACGTAGATAGGTAGCCACCAGGAATACCTCTGAGCCTGATAATGAGACAATCGGCGCAAGCATAAATCTCCGGTGGGTTGCCTTTGTAGACCGCCGCATCGCCGAAGTTCGCTCCAGAACGAGTCATCACTACGTCGTTCGGGACGAGCCTGTTTCTGGCAATTTGATCTACGACACTGCGAGACATATAGGCTGCCGTGGAGAAATCGAGACGATTGTGCCGGATATTCTGAGCCAGGAGAATCTGCACACCACTCTCCTCGTATATTCGCCTAATCTCGGTTGGGTGTGTTATCGTGGTATGTGCCTCTAGCGTCTCACCATTGGAGGTGGCCTCAGCATAGTGTAGATAGAGCGGCTTATAATATTCTCCATCCATACGCAAGGCATGTTCATCAATTTCTAAGAAACTGACAACACTCCAAACTCCGGTCGTCTCCGCCCCTTCAGTGAACCTCTCCAGTGTCCACATCTCACCGTCGGGGCGTTTCAGAAAGGGCGGTCGTCGTCCTTCCAGAAGCTGAAGCCTTGCTCCTTGGCAAACAGCACAAAGGCGGTGGCGATTTCGTCCAGGTCGTGATCAACGATCAGATGCCCATGCTCGTCCAACAACCGCTGGCCATGTTCATCGGTCTTGTAGACATATTCGCCGGAGTTGTCCTTACCACTCTTTTTCGAGGTGGCGAAAAAGATGGGGTAATCATCCACGCGGGGGCAGAGGGGGCCAGCTTCGGGGTCGTCGTTCCACTTCTGCACGAAGAGCAGACTGGTCTTGGTGCCGGTGTGTGGCTTGAAGGTGTTGCCGTCCAAACCCACCACCGCCAGGATGCGACACTCACGGGCGATGAACTCACGGATGTAGGCGTCGGTGGTGTTGTTAAAGCGCCCCTGGGGCAACACAATCGCCATCCGCCCACCAGGCCGCAGAAACTCCAGGTTGCGCTCGATGAACAGGATGTCGCGTCCCTGCTTGGCGGCCAACTTGTCGCGCCCTCGTCTGGCAAGTTCGTACTGGTGCAGGATTCTGCGCTCACGGATGTCGCCAGCAAAAGGTGGGTTGGTCATCAGCACGTCGAAGTTGAAATAGCGGTAGTGCTCCTGATTCCAGCGGTCGCGTTCGGGATCATCGGGGAAACGGCGCAACCGGTCGCGCAGTCCTACCTGCACGGTGTCATCCCACAAGTAGGGCGCTAGCGTGTTGGCCCGATATACGTTGGTGCGTCCATCTCCTGCGATCAAGTTTAGTGCTTGAGCGATCTTCACTGCCCTCGCGTCGAAGTCAATGCCGTAAACCTTGGTGCTGGCGTACTCCCGCTGCCATTGGCTCGGTCCTTGGGCATTCAGTTCCTCACCCCATACCCAGAAAGTGGCGTGCACTGTGAAGCCACAACTCCCGCACGCCGGGTCTATGACGTATTCGTCGAACTTTGGATTGAGCATCTTGACCGCCATGTCAATCACGTGGCGAGGGGTGAAGTACTGTCCCTTTTTGCCCTTGCCCACCTCAGTCATCAAGTACTCAAAGGCTTCGTCAATGATCTGCAGGTTGGAGTTGAAGAGTTTGATGTCCTGGAGGAAGGAGATGCAGGTCGCCAAGTGGGCCGGCGTCAGGTCTATCTTCTCGCCGGGCAAAAAGACACCAGGCCACTGGTCTTTAGCAGCGTTGAACAGACCGTTGATACGGTTGTAGAACGCCTGGTAGTCCTCGTCTAAAACGCGGAACTGAAGATACCGGCCACCTGGTCGGGCGGCGCGCCACTCATCGTACAATTTGGCGTAGATCAGCTTGAACACCTCCTCGAAAGCGTCCACGCCAGCATTGGCCAGCACCAGGTTCTCCAGGTCGAGGATTACGTCCTTTAGCGACAACCGCTCGGTAACCAGTTTGTCGTGTTCGGTCAGTTCGGCCAGCGTCACCCGCTCGGCACTGATGGCTTCCAGCGTCTGGTGAACATTGGGGATGTCGGTCAGGGCGCGGTAGAGATTGGGTTCCACGCGGTGCATGACCACGACCTCTCCACCGTTGGTCCACACTCCGATGGGCGAGCCCTCGGCGTTGCAGTAGCTCTTCAATTGCTCAATGCCCTCGCTGCGCCTGGGCTTCTTGATTTCGACGATGATGTAGGCTGCTTCAGGGTCGTCCGCATGCATCACCACAATGTCAGCCCGCTTCTTACCCATCCCGGAGCCAAAGAAGACCGGCTTCTCCACCTGGATGCGCTCCTTGGGATAGCCGTAGCCGTCCATCAGTTTCTTGATGTAGAGCTGGCGGACAATCTCTTCCGGGTAAGCGCGGCGCTCCCGCCCCGACGCCAGGCACTTCAGGTAGGGTTGGCCCCGTTTGTCAAAGAGTTGACCTTCCAGCCAGGCGATGGCGTCACGGTGAAAGATGGTCAATTCGTACTGATCGGCCTTCTCTCGCAGGATATCAGCGATGCGATAAGTGGATGTGGTCATCTTATTATCCCTCCTCGTTAGTCAAGTCTCCCTCAACGCCAACCCTGCAGCTACTACCCCCGACGGCACCTGTCGGGCAGAGTTAGGTTTGGGATTACCAAGGTCGTGACCCTGTAATCCCTCCTTACCCATTTGGCTAACGAGCATAGTATAACAGATTTCGGCTCACTTGGCAACAAAGAAAACCACCTGCTAACTGCACAGGTGGCTTCTTGAGTACAGATGACTATTCGCCGCTGGTCACGGTGAACTTGCCTCCGTCGCTGCGGCCAAAGACTTCGGGGAAGTACATCCCCCGGCAGAGAAGTCGTGTCCGATGTAAGCCATTCACATATCATGCCACAAATGGCATATTACAGCAACAAAGAAGCCGCCTGTGCTGGCTGAGCAGGTGGCTTCTTCGTGCGCGGCCACGACTTTGAGAAGGGGGAGCGTAAACGGAATGGGATTACCAGACCGTGGTTAGGGTTGACTGATGTCCTCCCTCGGAAAGCCAGCCCACATCTCGTGGCGGATTTCGTCTATGTCCTCGGCTGAGGGGGCTGGCCCCAGATCGGCACACAAGCCCAGCAATGACTTGCGCCTGGGCGGTCGCTGGCCAAGCATGTCGCGCTCGATCTCCGGAGCCATGCGCTCGATCAGGCGGATTTTCTCCACTTCCTCCTCTCTCTCCGTCTTCGGGTTTCAACTCGGTTGCCAGTCATAGTGTACCAGATTTCAGCCCACCTGTCAACAAAGCCACCTGCACTGACTGCGCAGGTGGCTTCTTGGATTCGCTATGAAGCACTTGTATTTGATCAACCGGACAACATACGAGCCTCGCCGAATCATCAAGCAGGTTGAAATTCGGGAATACGCAGCACCTTGGCCTGCACCGATTCCATAATCGAATCCCGAATGAAGCGGCTGGCCTCCAAAATCTCGATGCCGATCATTTCACCTTGGTCGTTCAACTCAACCGTGATGTTGGGGCCAAGTTCGACACTCCCTGCTTCTGGTTCATCCGAAATTGCCAGATGCAATACATCCTCTTTCTCAAAGTACATCATGCGTGTCTTACTCATTGATAAACCTCGCGGCCGAAGACCTCGGGAGGGTACATCTCGGAGGAGCTTTCGATGAATCTGGGACTACTTTTGACAAATCTACTAATCGTGCTATAATATCAACTGAGCGGCATCGTAAAGCCTGGTGACCCTGGCCACTCGGAGAGTGGACCTAGCTGGCGCTGAAATGCGCCGGGAGAGACTGAAATCGGGGCCCAGGGTGAGCCGCTTTTTCATTTTTTCATTTCTATCACAGCCGACGACTGATAACCTCTTCAACGACCACTTTGTCTGCGATGATCTCATAGAAACGGCTATCCCCCCGCTCATACTTCTGAAAGAAGGCCCAGGCGACGTAGTCAGTCGCTTGTAGCTCCTTGCAAGCTATTGAATCCTCCTGGCGGATGATGACCACCTCCTGGTGCAGGTCCGCCATCCCCTCCCGAATCGCTTTCTCCAACTCATAGCGCAGTCGCTTCGCTGTGTAGCGCCTGTCCAGGCAGACATCAATCCGTGGCCACCTGGCTACGGCGTGCCTGACGGCCAGGATGACGGCCTCTCGGTAAATCTCCTCCGGATCCTTAGGAGGATGGGCAATGTTCTGCTTGTCTACAACGACTGCTATGATCGTCACGGACTCCTGTGCAATGGCTTGCAATAGCCGCTTGACGACAACCTCTCTTGAGGCATCAGCCTTCATTTCTCCGCAGGCCAGACTTGTTCCATACTTTTTGAGAGCCCGCTTCACATGTAATTCAATTGGTCTGGGTCTTGTCATGCTTAGCAGATTGGGTAGTGCCAACTCGTAACGCTATTCGCCGCTGGTCACGGTGAACTTCCCCCCATCGCTGCGACCGAAGACCTCAGGAAAGTACATCTCGTAGGCGTTGGCGGGCATGACCAGGAACTCACCCGGCACGCTGGCCCGCATGAGGTAGGTGTACTCGTACGTCCCCTTGGGCAGGTAGGTGGCGAAGAGGACGACTTTCTCGTCCCGCATCTCGGTGTGGCTGAACCACCACCAGCCCCACTCCTCGCCAACCCGCCTCAGCTCAGGAGGCTGACCCACTACGCTGGTGGTCTTGAGGCTGACGTCCACGCCCTCACAACCGGCCGGCAAAGGATCCTCCACCACCAGGTAGTGCAGGCTGCTGGGGGCGATGATGGTCAGCTTGACCTGGATCACGTCGCCCACTTTCGCCCCGTCCACGAAGCGCTCCGGGTCTTCAACGGGCGAGTACTGCCGGGCCACGATGATGCCGCGGTTCAAAGCCTTCACGTCCTCCACCGGCAGGAAGTAACGCAGGTAGATGGAATAGTAGAGCCGACCTTTGCCCGCAGGCTCCGCACGCTCGATGAGCAGGCGATTGGCCTCATCTTTCAACAGCTCGGCCACTTCCACCTGAAGCTTGCGCGTCTCACCCACGTCCGCTTTGGTAGCCCGGCCTTCGCCCAGCTTTTCATAGTTGAGGCTGACCCGATAGGCATAGTCGGCCTCCAACTCCCCGCTGGCCACCATCCAGTCGGTCAGGGCAATGAGCGACCAGGCCGTCTCCTGGGTGGATAGCCAGTGGCCCTCCTTGCGAGCCACCATCAGCCAGCGCACCACGTTGGGAGCGAGACCCCCACCCCCAGCCCCTCCCCCGCCCGGCAGGGGAGGGGAGAGCCGCGCCAGGGCCGCCAGTACGATGGCCGTGGAACGGGTGTCGGTGTTCATCGTCCAGGAGTCCACCGTCTCCTCCTCCCAGTGGGCGCCGGTGGCGCTGAGCACGGCGGCACTGGTTAGATCGCTGATGATGGTGTCCACCCTCTCCCGCTGCTCCGGGGCCAGGAGGCCCAGGGCCATAGCCAGATATGCTTTGCCGTAGTTGCCCAGCATCTCGCGCCGCTCGTAGAGGGCCACGCTGCGGCCCAGGTCGCCCTTGCCGTACTCGGCCAGGACGTAGAGGACGAAGGCCTGGGTGTTGGCTTCATAGGGTTGCTTCAACTCCGCCGGACGCTTCAGGCTGCCACGCAGGAACCTGGCGGCGCGATCCATCACCTCCTGATCCACCGCAAAGTCGGCTCGCCTGGCCTCGTTGAGGCCCAGGAGGACGTAGGCGGTGAGGAAGGCATCGCTCTTGTCGGCCAGCCACCAGCCCCAGCCGCCGTCGTAGTGCTGCTGGGTGTAGATGCGCTGCAGGGCCACGCTCACCTGCTGGGTGAGACCTGACAGGTTTTGGAAACCTGTCAGGTCTACGATGCCTAGCTTCCTCAGGGCGCGGTAGGTCATCACGTTGGGCAGGAAGCGGCTCACCACCTGCTCGATGCACTCGTAGGGGTAGTGCTCCAGGTACTTCAGGCCGTCGCGCATCCCCGCCGCCAGCGAGGGATCCAACTGCACCGTCAGCCCGCCCTGGGTGGGATCGTGGCGCTCGGGCAGGTAGATGACCTCCAGCCGCTGCCCCGCCTCGTCCAACGTGCCCGCCGTGGCCACCACCTCAGGCGTGGAGTAGTGATAGACGGGCAGGGTGATCTCCACCGCGTCGGACAGGCCGCCGCCCTGGGCAGCGAACAGCAGCGCCCCCCCTCTTTCCCCCCCAACTTTGGGGGGGAGGACCGTCACCAGCCAGCTCACCTTCTGCTTGCCGTGAGCTGGCACCTCCACTCGCTGAGCGCCACCCTGGATCTCTAACCCCTTGGCTGAGAGCGACACCTCCACCTGGAGGGCCTGGTCGGTGTTGTTGTGGACCACGGCCGAGAGCGTCGCTTTGTCGCCGATGACGAAGAAACGAGGGGCGACGGGCCTGATCAAAAGGTCCAGGGTGCTGATCACGTCACTCTTAGACTCCCCCACCTCGGTGGCAGCGGTGATGCCCTTGACGCCCAATCGCCAGGTGGTCAGGTTGTCGGGCAGTTTCACCGCAACCTGGGCCCGACCATCCTCGTCGGTGCGTACCGTTGGGTTCCAGTAGGCAGTCTCGGGAAACTCCCGCCGCACCATACCCACCGCCGCCTCCAAAGCTCCGTCCCCTCCCTTGGCCCTCTGGGCGATGAGCAAGTTTTGCTGATCCACCGAGATGGCCAGGCTGGTCGCCGTCTGCACCCCCACCCCACGCTGGCCGTAGAAGTGCTCCACCAGGGTGGGAACGGCCTCTTCGGCCAGAGCCAGCACCGACAGGTCAACCAGGGCCAGCGACAGCTCGGCCTTAACCCCCTTCCCTCGATAATCCGTCGCCCGGATGTCGTAGGTCACTGTCTCCCGTGGGCCGTAGTGGCCCTCTTTGTCCGGGGTGATGGTGATCTGTAGCTCCTTTTCCACCGTGGACACCGGCAGAGAGGCATAGCCCATCTTGAAAGAAGCCAGGGGGTTGGTT
>Ga0194110_10010949_pt1 | contig 10039 bp, 11 predicted proteins | sample TA2Kig1200mmetaG_FD_146192 | JGI IMG/M metagenome (GOLD analysis project Ga0194110, IMG submission 146192) | Freshwater microbial communities from Lake Tanganyika, Tanzania - TA2015032 Kigoma Deep Cast 1200m | ecosystem: Environmental > Aquatic > Freshwater > Lake | place: Tanzania: Lake... | reverse complement strand
ATGCCCGTCACTGCCGCCGTCTTCCTCGTCATGGCCATGTCATCGATCGGCCTTCCCGGCCTGAACGGCTTCATCGGGGAGTTCATGATCCTCATGGGCGTCTTCCCCGTGAATTGGGTCTGGACGGCCGTGGCCGGCCTGGGCATCGTCCTCGGCGCGGGCTACATGCTCTGGCTCTACCAGAGGGTCATGTTCGGCCGGCTCGAAAGCCCGGCCAATGCCTCCCTGGCCGACCTCTCGGCCCGCGAGTTCGCGACCTTCTTCCCTTTGATCGTCCTGGCGTTTTGGATCGGGATCTTCCCCAAACCTTTCCTGGCCGTCATCGACAAGCCCGTCGAGAAGATCGTCCGGATCATCCATCCGGAGACGGCGGCGGCCGCCGTCGGCTCCGGCCCGGCCGAGGTCCGCTGATGGGAATGGCCCTCGCTCCGGAGATCGCCGTTCTGGCCGCCGCCGTCGCGGCGATCTTCGTCCATCTCTTCGGGAAGGAGCGCGGGGGGCGGGCGGCCGGCGCGGCCGCCCTGGCCGGCATCGCCGCCGCCTTTCTGGCCCTCCTCATCGCCGGGAAGTCGAACGGCCGGTTCTTCGCCGGGGCCTTTACTCTCGACGGCTTCGCCGTCTTCTTCAAGGCCGTCGTCCTCTGCGGCGGCCTCCTGGCCGTCGCCTTCTCCTTCCGTTATTTCCGCCATGAAGGGAGCGAGCCCGGGGAGGCCTACTATCTCATCCTCCTGGCGATCGTCGGGATGATGTTCGCCGTCTCCGCGACGGACCTCGTCACGGCCTATGTCGCCTTCGAAACGTTCGCCATCCCGTCCTACATCCTGACGGGATTTTGCCGTCGCGACCGGCGCTCCCCCGAGGCGGCGGTCAAATACTTTTTCCTGGGGACGCTGAGCTCGGGGATCATGCTTTTCGGGATGGCTCTCGTTTTCGGTCTGACGGGGGAAACGAACTTCGACGCCATCGCCCGCCTCCTGGGCGGGGCCGGCGAACCTCTCGCCCTGACGGGGATGATCCTGTTTTTCGCCGGCCTGTTCTTCAAGGCGGCCTTCGTCCCCTTCCACATGTGGGCGCCCGACGTCTACGAGGGCGCGCCCGTCCCCATCGCCGTTTTCCTTTCGACCGCCCCCAAGGCGGCCGTCTTCGCCCTCCTCATCCGGGTCGCCGCGGGCCTCTTCGGCCGGTTCGAAGCCCAGTGGACGGGCCTCTTCCAGGTCCTGGCCTTGGCGACGATGTTCTGGGGAAACATCGCCGCCCTTCTCCAGATGAACATCAAGCGGATGATGGCCTACTCCTCCATCGCCCACGCCGGCTATATCGCCATCGGGCTGGCGGCCTGGGGCGGACCGGGCCGGACGGCGGTCATGTTTTATCTTTTCGTCTACGCCTTCATGAACGCCGCGGCCTTCGGCCTCGTCCTCCTCTGGACGAAGGGCTCGGGATTCGGGGAGGAGGTCTCCGACCTCCGCGGCCTGGCCAGGATGTCGCCCTTGGCCGCGGCGAGCCTCGTCCTCGTCCTCCTCTCCCTGACCGGCATCCCGCCGACGGCCGGATTCATGGGGAAATACCTTCTCTTCCAGGCGGCGATCGGCCGCAAGCTTTATCTCCTGGCCGCCGCCGGCGCCCTGAACTCGGCCATCTCCCTGTTCTACTACTTCAGGATCGGCCGGGCGATGTTCATGGAAGAGCGGCCGGAGGATCCCCCAACCCTCCGTCCATCCCCGTCCGTCACGGCCGTCCTGGCCTTGTGCGCCCTGGTCCTCCTCGTTCTCGGGATCCTGCCCCACCTCGTCTCGGACTGGGCCTCGGCCTCGGGGTTGTCCGACTAGCCCCGGTTCGGCAGCTCAGCGATTCATCGGGCCGGAGGACCAGGAACGCCTGCGCAACCGTCGAATTTGGGCTAGACGGCGTCGCGGAAGTTGAAGCCGTACTTGACGGCCTCGAGGTTCTTCTCGAGCGACCGCTTGGGGAGGATGTCGGCGATGTTCAGGATGAGGATGTTGATCCCGATGTAGCGGAGGATCCGGCCCAGGGCGATCATGTTGATGTAGATCTTGCTCCCGAACATCGAGACGGCGACGTTTTCGAAGCCGTAGGAGGTCCCCTTCCGGCTCTGGATGGTGCAGGACAGGTTCTCGGACTCGCAGAAGCTCTCGTCGATGATCAGGGCCTTGGCCGGGAACCATTCCCGTTTCCTGGTGAACTTGATGAGGACGTCGGCCTCGTCGATGATCGGATTTTCGATCTTCGTCTCGGAATAGATGAGGTCGGCGTGGATCGACCCGCTCCGGACGGCGGCGTCGTACTGGAGGTTGAGGGAGACCTCGTGGCCGAGCTGGGCCAGGATCGAGGCCAGGGTGTAGGAGAGGAGCTTGACCCCCTGGCCGGCCTCGCCGACGATCCGGATTTTGCGCTCGAGGTCGGCCTTGTCCGGGTCCCCGACCCACTTGTAGATGTTCTGAATCGGGAAGCCGAACATGCTCTTCTCGATGAGGACGCCTTTCCGGAATCCCAGGCGCCCGCAGAAGTCGAGGAACCTGTTGTGCTCGGCGTAGGCGTACATCTCGACCTTGTAGCCGCAGCGGGCGACGACCTCCCGTTCGGCCTGGGCCAGGAGGTCCTTGACGATCCCCTTGGCCCGGAATTCCCTCTCGCAGTAGATCCAGTAGATCGTGAAGACGTAGTGGAACAGCCAGCCGAAGAGGAAGGCGACGACCCGGCCCTCGACCTCGACGACGAACATCAGGGATTGTTCGTCTCCGCAGAGCTCGTGGAGGGCCTCGCCGGTGAAGTTGGCCTTCAGGGCGGTCCGGACCTCCGGGCTCTCCCGGGCGTAGATCTCCTCGATGAGCCGGCCCATCATGTCGTTGACGGCCGGGCAGTCCTCGGGCCGGGCGATCCTAATGTCCATGCTTGACGACTCCGAGCTCGTTGTCGGCCAGGCGGCCGGCCGGGGCGGGATTGATCTTGAAGTCGGCCTTGACCTTGAAGAGCATCTCGTGGCCGCTCTTGAAGGCGAGACGCCGGCCGAAGTTCTCGAGGCAGAAGGCCATGACGTCGACGAAGGCGAAGCCCGGCCACTCGATCGCCTCCCGGAGCGCTTGTTGGAGGTGGTTGACTTGGTAGACCGAGGCGCGGGCGTAGAAGTGGCGGGGTCCGGCCGTGGCGATGGCCTGAATGTTGATCGGGGCGAAGGCCGTCCCGCGGGGCGAGGTCAGCGTTTTCTCTCCCGGGGGCGTCGTCGGGGCCATCTGGCCGCCGGTCATGCCGTAGATCCCGTTGTTGACGCAGACGACCGTCAGGTCGACGTCCCGGCGGGAGGTATGGAGGAAATGGTTGCCGCCGATCCCGACGAGGTCCCCGTCGCCGCTGAAAACGATGACCTTGAGGGCCGGATTCCCCCGCTTGATGCCCTCGGCCACGGCGACGGCCCGGCCGTGGGTCGTGTGGACGCTGTCGCCGTCGAAGTAGCCGGCCGCCCGCCCGCTGCAGCCGATGCCCGAGACGACGACGAGCTCCTCCCGGGGGACGGAGAGCTTTTCCAGGGTGTAGGCCAGGCTCTTGAAGATCGTCCCGATGGCGCAGCCCGGGCACCAGGTCGAGGGCATCCGCTCCCACTTGACGTAGTCTTTATAGTTCATGGAGGCGCTCCCGGATTTCCTGAAGGCGGATATCCCCCCCGAGGATCGGGACGCTCAGGACGTCCCGCTGAAGGAGTTTCCGCATTTCGCCGGCGTACTGGCCGTCGTTCATCTCGACGACGACGACCTTGTCGTGGGCCTCGGCCGCGGCCCGGATCTCGTCCTCGAGGAGGGGAAACATCCGGACGGGCTTGAAGAGGGAATATTCTCTGCGCAGGGGGAGGACGACCCGGAAGGCGATCCCGTAGGCGATGAGAAGGGCCTCGGCTCCGGGATTCGGGAGATATTCGAAGAAACGGTAGCTGGACGCGACGGCGCTCATCTTGGCCTTGACCCGGGCGTACCATTCCCGGTAGTAGGCCGTGTCCTTGGTCCGGGGGACGCCGTCCTCGGCCAGGAGGCCGGTGAAATGCCGCCGTCCCCGGCCGAGGGGAGGGAGGGTCCTGGGTTTGACCTCGACCTTGACGGCTTCGAGGTCGACGGTCTCGGCGAGGTGGGACAGGAACCCGTCCGAGAGGAGGACGACCGGGCTCCGCGACTCCTCGGCGGCATTGAAGGCCTCGATGGTGACGCGGTAGCACTCCTCGACGGAGGAGGGATAGAAGACGATGGGGTGATAATCCCCGTGGCTGCCGTGGACGGACTGGAGGACGTCGCCCTGGGAAGGAAGGGTCGGCATCCCCGTGCTCGGCCCGACGCGCATGACGTCGACGACGACGAGGGGAACCTCCATCATGTGGGCCAGGCCGATCCCCTCCTGCTTGAGGGACATCCCCGGCCCGGACGTGGAGGTCATGGCCTTCCGGCCGGCCAGGCTTCCCCCGATGGCGTGATGAATGGCCGCGATCTCGTCCTCGGCGTGGAGGAAGACGATCTCGCCTTCCTTCTCGGCGAGGAGATGCATGATTTCCGAGGCCGGGGTGATGGGGTAGGCGGCGAAAAACGACATCCCCGCCCTCAGGGCCCCGAGGGCCACGGCTTCGTTCCCCATGATCAGGCGCATCATTTTTTCTTCGGCTCGGCTTCGATGGCGAAGTCCGGGCAGTATTTCTCGCAAAGCCGGCACTGGATGCACTTGCCCAGGGAGACCATGTCGTCGTCGGCGTTGAATTCCAGGTTCTTCGTCGGGCAGATGTTGACGCAGGTGAAGCAGTGCTTGCAGTAGTCCGGCCTCCAGGCCAGGAAGGGCTCGAGGTCGCGGCGATCGGAGGTCATCGGACGGCCGGCCCGCCGTCGTTCGGACGGTTCGAGGGCGGCTCTTCGAAACTGGCCAGACGGTCCAGTTCGCGGACCTTGAGGCGGAGGACGTAGATGAGGACGAGGATCGAGGGCCACATCCAGGCGAGAAAAACGATGACCGCCGTCCGCTCCTGGGGGCTTCGGGGTCCGGCCGGCAGCGGCTCAGTCCGGACTTCGGGCTTGGGCGGCCCGGGGTCGGCCTGGATCGCCAGGCCTTCGCCGCTCGCGGTCCGGACCGCCGAAGACGGAAGAAGACAGGAGGCGAGGACGACCAAGGCCAGCCCGGCGAGGCGTGATCCGCGGCGGCTCCTCACAGGAGGCTCCAGACGGACATCCCGAGGGCATAAGCCAGAAAAGCGAGGAAGGCCGCGGCGACGATCTTGCCTTTGCGCGTCTCGGGACGGTTGTCGATCAGGGGAAGGAGGAACAGGGCCAAGGCCCCGAGGCCGATGAGGAGGACGGCGATCGTCTCCCCGGAGACGAACCCGACCTTGGCCGGGAAGAGCTTGAGGGTTTGAAAAAGAAACAGGAAATACCATTCCGGTTTGACCCCTTCCGGGGCGGGGGCCATGAGGTCGGCCGGGGGGCCGAGCGACGGAGCGAAGAGGACGGCGACGGTGATCAGGAGGCCCAGGAGGACGAGCCAGACGGCCGCCTCCCGGGCGACGAAATTCGGCCAGAACGACATTCCGGGGGCTTTTTCTCCCCGGATTTCGCTCTCCAGGGGCAGGCTCATCCCCAGCTTCTGGATGAGATAGACGTGGACGGCCAGAAGGAGAAGGAGGACGAGGGGGAGGACCGTGACGTGGAGGATGAAAAAGCGGCTCAAGGTATCGCCGGTGACGTCGTCGCCTCCGCGGAGGAACTTCGTCGCCCATTCGCCGACGACGGGGACGGCCTTGGGGATGTCCGTGCCGACCTTGGTCGCGGCCAGGGAGAGTTCGTCCCAGGGGAGGAGATAGCCCGTGAACCCGAAGAAGAGGGACACGGCCAGGAGAAGGGCGCCCGTCATCCAGGTCAGCTCCCGGGGCTTCCGGTAGGCCTTCGTCAGGGCGACGCTCACGAGATGGACGAAGACGGTGATGATCATGAAGGTCGCCGACCAGCTGTGGATCGAGCGGACGATCCAGCCGAAGGAGATCTCGGTCATGATCCGCTCGAGGCTGGCGTTGGCGGCCTCCAGGGTCGGCCGGTAGTAGAAAGCGAGAAGAATCCCGGTCGCGACCTGGATCCCGAAGAAGACGAGAATCGCGCTGCCGGTGTAGGACCAGATCGTGTGTTTGTGGAGGGGGACCTGCTTTTGGGCCCCGAACCGGACGACGGCCGAGATCCCGAGGCGCTCCTCGAACCAGGCGGCGATCTTGCTCATGGCCTCAGGCCTCGGATTTCCGGACGACGAGCTCCTCGCCCTCGAGGACGGCCGTCAGACGGCGGAGGGGGGTCGGGGGCGGCCCTTGGATGTTCCGGCCGTCCTCGTCGTACCAGCCGTCGTGGCAGGCGCAGAAGAATTTTTTTTGGTCGGCCTTGTAGGCGACATTGCAGTCGAGGTGGGTGCACACCCCGACGAAGCCCAGGAAGGAGCCGTCGTCCCGGCGTTTCAGGAAGCCGGGCTTGATCCCCCATGGGAAGCTCCGGACTTCGCCCGGGGCCATGTCCTTGTATCCGGCCAGGGGGAGCTTGACCTCGTCCGGCTCCCTGTAGGGGGGGGTGACGAAGCGGACGACGGGGCCGACGAACGTCCCGGCGAAGGCCGTCCCCAGGCCGGCCAGCAGGCCGTTGAGGAAGCGGCGGCGGGAGAAGAGCGAATAGAGGATTTTCATCGCTTCCCCTTGAAGAGGCGTTTCGTGCGGCGGGCGACCAGGGTCCGGCGGAGGCCTTCGATCCCGTCGGCCGGCCGGACGCTTTTGGGGCAGACGTCGTTGCAGCGAAAGACCGTGTCGCAGCCCCAAACGCCGGTCGGGCTGTCGACCTTGGCCAAGGATTCGAAGGGCCGCCGGTCGCGGGGATCGCGGACGAAACGGTAGAGCTTGGCCAGGGCCGCCGGACCGAGGTAGCGTCCGTCGCGCGAGGCGACCGGACAGGCCGCGTAGCAGCAGGCGCACAGGATGCAGGTGATGTTCTGGTAAACCTTCTCCATCTTCTCCTCGGCGACGCGGTGGCCGCCGGGCGGCGCCTCGCCTTCGGGCTGGAGATAGGGCTCGATGTGGCGATAGGCCTCCCAGAAGGGGGCCAGGTCGACGACGAGGTCCTTCTGGATCTCGAAGTTGGGCAGGGGTTCGACGACGATGAGGTCGGCCTCGATCCGGCCGACGATCTCCTTGCAGGCCAGGCAGATCTTCCCGTTGACCGTCAAGCCGCACGAGCCGCAGACGGCCTCCCGGCAGCTGTAGCGAAAGGCCAGCGACGGGTCCTGCCGGTCGCGGATGTCCTTGAGGGCCTCGAGGATGGAGTCCGTGGGCTTGGGATCGTGGAGGAATTCCTGGAAATGGGGGTTGGCGTCCCGGACCGGGTCGAAGCGCAGGATCTTGAAGGTCTTGGCCATGACCCTCCCTAATACTTCCGTTCCTGCGGCTTGTACTTGTCGGTCTTGACCGGACGGTAGCTCGTCTCCAAGCCCCGCTCCGTCCAGGCGACGATCGTGTGCTTCAGCCAGTGGTCGTCCAGCCGCACCGGAAAATCGCGGCGATAGTGGGATCCCCGGGTCTCTTCCCGGAGAAGGGCGCCTTGGACGATGGCTTCGGCCACGTCGAGCATGTAGCCGAATTCGGCCAGGATGAGGAGTTCCTGGCAGTACTTGCCGATCGAGCCGTAGATGTAGGCTTTCGGGGCGGCGTCGCGGAGGGCGCGGATTTCCTCCCGGGCCCGGCCGAGGGGTTTTTCCGTCCGGAAGATCCCGGCGTTCTCGCTCATGACGGCCTTCAGCCGGTTGAAAAGGCCGAAGACGTTCTCGCCCGAATCGCGCCGGCGGATCTCGGCCAGCCGGTCCCGGAACCGGCGCGACTCCTCGTCCACGGCCCGCTCCGCCGCCGCCGGGGGGGAGCCGCCCTTGACGTACCGGGAGGCCGAGGCTCCGGCGATCTTGCCGAAGACGACGGCCTCGAGGAGGGAGTTCCCGCCCAGGCGGTTGGCCCCGTGGACGCTGACGCAGGCGCATTCACCGGCGGCGTAGAACCCCTCGACCGGCGAGGCGCAGTCGACGTCGACGTCGATCCCGCCCATGGAATAGTGCTGGGCGGGCTGGATGGGGATCGGCGCGTCAATCGGGTCCAAGCCGAGGAAGTTCAGGCAGATGTCCCGGATTCCGGGCAGGCGCTTGAGGATTTTATCCTTCCCGAGGTGGCGGAGGTCGAGATGGACGTATTCGTCGGCGAATCCGTGGCCTTTGTCGACTTCGGTCTGGATGGCCCGGGCGAGGATGTCGCGGGGGGCGAGCTCCATGGTTTTGGGGGCGTAGTCCTCCATGAACCGGCGGCCCCGGTTGTTGACGAGGTATCCGCCTTCGCCCCGGGCCGCCTCGGAGATGAGAATGTTTTTCCCGTGGAGCGAGGTCGGATGGAACTGGACGAACTCCATGTCCTTGAGGGGGACGCCGGCCCGGAAGGCCATCCCGATCCCGCCGCCGAGGTTGATGTAGGCGTTCGTCGTGCGAAGGAAGACGCGCCCGTAGCCGCCGGTGGCGAAGATGACGGCCCGGGAGCGGAGGGGCATGACCTCGCCGCTCCCCAGGTCGAAGGCGACAAGCCCGAGGCATCGGCCGTCGCGGACGACGAGCGTCGTGACGAGCCATTCGTCGTAGAAGGCGATCCCGCGCCGGACGCACTGCTCGTAGAGGGTGTGGAGGAGGACGAGCCCGGTCCGGTCCTGGGCGTAACAGGTCCGGGGGAAACCGGCTCCGCCGAAAGGCCGCTGGGCGATCGTCCCGTCCGGGAAACGGCTAAAGGGCGCGCCCCAGCCGTCGAGCTCGAGAATCGCCGGGACGGCCATCCGGCAGAGGAGCTCGGCCGCGTCCTGGTCGGCCAGGTAATCGCTCCCCTTGATCGTGTCGAAGGCGTGTTTCTCCCAGGAATCGTCCCTCCCATCGGGATTGTTCCCCAGGGCGGCGTTGATCCCGCCCTGGGCGACGACGGAATGGGAGCGGAGAGGATGGACCTTGGAGACGACGGCGACCCGGAGGGCCGGGTCGGCGCTCAAGGCCGCGGCCAGCCCGGCCAGTCCCCCCCCGACGATCAGGATGTCGTGCTCGGTCATCAATAATTCCTGGTGAAGTAGACGGCGAGCAGGGCGGCCGAGAGAAGCGTCCCGAGGCCGGTGAAAATCCAGAAGAGGAGCTTTTCCCGGCGAAGGCCGGCGTCGATGATGATCGTCCGGAGGCCGTAGAGGGCGTGATAGACGCCGGCCACGATCAGGAACGAGTCCATGAGCTTGTTCGTGTGGAGAAGGAGGGCCCAGTCGGGCTTCTGGCCCTTGGTCATCAGGAAGAAGGCCGTCAGGAACTTCAGGGCCAGGAGAAGGATGAGCAGGACGCCGCTGATCCGGTGGAAAATCCAGATGAACATCTCGTCTGTCCTTTCCGGAATTTGGCCCTTATCCTAGCAAAAAGCCCGTCCTTCAACAAGGACGCCATCATATCCGACTAAACCTACTAATTCAATAAGAATTAATCAGAAGGAGAGGCGGAGGGCGTCCTGGACGTGCGGGCTCAGCCGGGCCAGGAAGAGGTCATAGGCCAGGACGAGGGCGAAAAAAGCCGCCAGGCCAATTCGGACCGCGGCTTTCCGGCCGGCCGGGACGGCCGCCGAGGCCAGGAGGACGAGGACGAAGGCCTCGTGGGTTCCCCGGGCGGCATTATCGACGTGAACCCAGATTTTTTCGAGGTTGAGGGAAAGCGACAGGAGCGAGAACAGGAGAAGGCCGAGGCCCCAAGGGCCGGTTCGCCCGGCCAACCAGGGGGCCGCGGCGGCGATGAGGACGAGGAGGAAGGCGTAGGCCAGGGTCGGGACGGCCAGGTCGGCGTAAAGATAGGACCCCTGGACGACCTCGGCGACGAGCCGGCCGATTCCGACGAACGGAGCGGTGATGTCCCCCGGACCGAACCAGAGCGTCTTCCAACCGTAGACGGGGAACAGGCGGAGGGTGACGAATCCCCTCCAGAGAGCGAG
>Ga0194110_10010942_pt1 | contig 10041 bp, 5 predicted proteins | sample TA2Kig1200mmetaG_FD_146192 | JGI IMG/M metagenome (GOLD analysis project Ga0194110, IMG submission 146192) | Freshwater microbial communities from Lake Tanganyika, Tanzania - TA2015032 Kigoma Deep Cast 1200m | ecosystem: Environmental > Aquatic > Freshwater > Lake | place: Tanzania: Lake... | reverse complement strand
CGTCCCAGAGGACCTTCCTGCCGACGCCCGCGCGCATGGCCAGGTGTCCCACGTACATGGCCTCAAGAAGCGGGGCTGCGAAGGAGGCGAAGTTGGAGATTGCGGCGGGTGCGCCCGGGCCTTCCTTGCAGGCGCGGAGGAAGTCGGCCCAGATGCCGCCCTTGATGCGCGGCAGGGTCTGCGCGGGCACCGGGAACGCCTTGTGCTTCTCCTCCGGCACGATGCGCGGTGCGGCGCCGTGGGAGCCGGCGTGCATAATGCCCTTTTCGCCGACGAAGATCGTGCCGACGCCGCCCAGTTTGCGGCCGTGCTGTTTCTCGATTTCGGCGGCGAGGCGCGGCCGGTTGACGCCGGTGGTGTCTTCGTTGTCGGCATCCGGCCCGACGGCGGCGCCCTTTGCGCGGGAGCCCTCGTACCAGCAGAGCGTCAGGGCCGGCCGCCGGCCGCGCGCGGGGAACTCGTAGCGGATGGTCGTAAGGAGGGGGAACCGCTCGTCGCTGGCATCCTTCATCTCCAGGACTTCGGCGCTCGCGGGGCAGCCGAGTTTGAGGGCGAAGTCGATGGCGTCCCACACGTGCGTCCCCCATCCGCCGAGCGACCCGGTGCCGAAATCGTGGTATCCGTGCCAGTAGGTGGGATGCAGGCGCTTGTGATAGTTGCGGAACGGTGCGGGTCCGATCCACTCGTCCCAGTGGAGGCCGGGGGGGACGGGTTCGGCGGGGGGCCGCTCGAAACTGCCGCCGAAGCGGTCGCCGAAGCCGTGCCAGGTGTGGACCTCGCGGACGGCGCCGATTGCGCCCGCCTGGAGGTACTCGGCGAGCGCCTGGTCGCCGCCCGTGCCGAGGCCCTGGTTGCCCATCTGGGTGGCCACGGAGGACTTGCGCGCGAGGTCGCCCAGTGCGCGGGCCTCGCGGATGTTGTGCGTGAGGGGCTTCTCGCAATAGACGTGCTTGCCGCGCTGGATGGCCATCGTGCAGGGCAGCGCGTGCTGGTGGTCGGGGGTGGCGATGACGACGGCGTCGAAGGAGGCGGAGAAGTCGTCGAACATGCGGCGGTAGTCGGTGAAGACCTTGACCTTGGGGATATCGGCGGGGGCGAGTTTGAATTTTTCGGCGTTGTCGCGGAGGTACTTCAGGGCCTTTGCGGCCTGGTTCTCATCGACATCGACGACGGCCACGAGGCGCTCCTCGGCGCACTTCGGAAGGTGGGCCGCGGTGCCCCGGCTGCCGCACCCGATGAGCACGAAGCCGAGTTTGGAGTTGGGCGACGCTGCGGCCCGGACGAGCGGCGCGCGGGCGAGGGCGGCCCCGGCGGCGGCGCCGGCCAGGAGGGCGGTTTTCTTCAGGAGGCGGCGACGGGTCAGACGGTCGGACATTGCGGGGCTCCTTTCTACAGTTTCGCGCGGCGGGTCTGCTGACCCGCCGCCTGAACGGCGATGTCGAGAGCGCCGCCGGGCCGCGCTTGCGCGGCGGCTCAGGCGAGCCGCGGCGCAAACTCGCTCCATGCATGCCCGCGCAACAGCGGCCCGCCCCGGCGGCCGGGCCGCGGGCATGACACCCGGCTCGGCCGCGACTCGCGGCACGCAGGCCGCGAGCCGTTCACACCGTCCAGCCCTTGCGGCTGGGGACCTGGACGATGCGGTTCAGTTCGGGCATGTTGGTGCACTTCATGTTCGGGCCGTCCCACTCGACCCTCTTGCCGATGCCGGCCTTCTCGGCCAGGTTGCCGAGGAGGACGATCTCGGTCAGGACGGCGGCAACCTCGAAGTTGGATGCGCAGGAGGTCTTGCCGCTGCGGACGGCGTCGCAGAAGTCGCCGAAGGAGCCGCCCTTGATGCGCGGCAGGGACTTTTCGGGCGCGGGGAACTCCTTGTGCTTTTCTTCGGGTATGATGCGCGTGCCGTCGCCGTAGCAGCCGGTGTACATGACGCCCTTTTCGCCGACGTAGAGGGTGCCGTTGCCGCCGAGGTCGCGGCCGTACTTTTTTTCGAGTTCGTACACGAGGGGCGGGCGGTTGCGGGCGTCCTTGGACACGTTGTCGGCCTCGTCGCCCCTGGCGGCGTCCTTGGCGCCGGGCTTCTTGCCGTCGTACCAGTAGAGTTTGAGGGGGGCCATGCCGGCCCGCGCGGGGAAGTCGTAGCGCAGGCGCGTGCCGACGGGGTAGCGTTCGGCGGTGCCGCCCTGGACGTACTCTGCCTCGATGGACGCGGGCCACTGGAGTTTCAGGGCCCAGACTGCGCCGTCCATGACGTGGCAGGCCATGTTTCCGAGGGAACCGTTGCCGAAGTCGTACCAGCCGTGCCACTCGTGGGGATGCAGGTCGCGGTGGAAGTCGCGGTAGGGGGCGGGGCCGATCCACTCGTCCCAGTGCATGCCTGGGGGGACGGGTTCGGCTGGGGGCCGCGGCCCCGTGCCGCCGTTTGCGCGGTCGCTCCAGCAGTGTGCCTCGGTGACCTTGCCGATTGCACCGGCCCAGATGTACTCGCAGAGGCGGCGGTAGCCCTCGCCGCAGCGTCCCTGGTTGCCCATCTGGGTGGCGACCTTGAACTGCCGGGCTGCGGCGGCCATGGCGCGGGCTTCCTGGACGGTGTGGCACATAGGCTTTTCGACATATGCGCCCTTGCCGAGTTTCATGGCGATCATGGCGGGCAGGGCATGGTGGTGGTTGGGCGTGGCGACGAAGACGGCGTCGAGTTGCCTGCCGAGTTCGTCGAACATCCTGCGGTAATCGAAGTAGGTCCGGACGCCGGAAACCCTGGCATCGGGGGCCTTTTCGGCGACGAACTTCATGGCCTTGGCCCAGTTCCTCTCGTCGACGTCCACGAGGGCCAGGAGGCGTTCGCGGGCGGCCACGGGCAGGTGGGAACTCGTGCCCCTGCCTCCGCAGCCGATGACCGCCGTTGCGAGTTGCGAGTTGGGCGACCCAGCGGCCAGGATGACGGGGCCGCGGACGAGGCCGGTCCCTGCGGCGGCGCCGGCCAGGAGGGCGGTTTTCTTCAGGAGGCGACGCCGGGTCAGGCGGTCGGACATTGCGGGTCTCCTTTCTGCAAGGCGCGCAAAAACGATGCTACGGCGCAGCGGGCGGCGCCGGGCTTTGCCCCGGCGCAGCGGGGCCCCGCGCAGGGGGCGCCGGGGCCGCCGGGCTGCGAAGAATCGGCAGAAGGACGATGTTGCGGTACTGCATCTCCGCGCCCTCGGACTGAAGGCAGATCTTGCCGGGGACCTCCTGGCAGTCGGCGGCGGTGTTCTGCACGAGGCCGTTGACGGCGAGTTCGAGGCTGCCGCCGTCGAGGGTCAGTTCGTAGCGGTTCCACTCGCCGAGGGGCTTCTCGTTGGAGGGGTAGAGTTTCCTGGTGTGGCGCCCCGTGGTGCGGGCGGGGTCGACCTTCATGGGGAACTGGTCGATGTTCCAGATGTCGCCGAGCGCCCCGGCCTGGCCCTGGCACTCGATGGACCTGGGCCAGACCTTGTCGGGTCCGGTCATGCGCAGGAGGACGCCGCCGTTGCCGCCCTTAAGGTGGCGCAACTGGAGGGAGAGGACGAAGTTGGTGAAGTCCTGCTGGGTGCGCAGGTATCCGGCGGGCCTGCCCGCGACGTGCAGGCAGGCGTCCTTGACGGAGAAGGCGTCTTTAAGTTGGTCGGAGGAGGGGACCCAGCCGGCAAGGTCGCGGCCGGCGAAGAGAAGGACGGCGTCGCCGAACTCGGCGCGGATGCGCTTGGCGCGGATGTCCTTGAACTCGGCCGTCAGGGCCACGCCGGCGCGGACCTGGAGCGCCACGGTGCCCCACAATGCGCGGCCGGACGGGTCGGCGTCGATGAGTTCAACCGTTTGATATCCATTGATAATGTGCACAAGGTGGTTGCCGCGCGCGATGACGGTGCACTCGTTCCAGGCGTCGGGGTCGTCGCCCGCGGGCTTGTGGTACTCGGCCCGCAGGAGCGCCTCCGGGTCGGCGGCGCGGCCGGCGGGCTGGGGCTTGCCGTCGGGGCCGACGACGGCGAAGTCGCCCAGGCCCGCCAGGGGCCCGCGGCCGGCCTCGTGCGTAAGCAGGCCGGAGCCGCCCGGGTCGGCAGAGAGTTCGGCCAGGTATCCCTTGATGCGGCGGCTGCCGTAATGGTCGCCGCGGTATGCCACGGCGGTTGCGCCCGCGCGGATGCGGTAGCGGAGTTTCAGGATGAAGTTCCGCAGCGTCCCTCCGCGCCAGAAGCAGTAGGTGTTGTAGTCGGGGGCCTTGCCGGCGCCGACTTCGGCGCGAAGGACGCCGTCGCGGACGGTCCATATCTCCGGGTCGCCGTCCCAGTTGGCCATGTCCGTGCCGTTGAATATGCGGAAGAACCCCTCTTCCTGGGAGGGCGGCGCGGCGGTCCTGGGCGCGGCCGTCGGCGGAACGGCCGGGACGACCTGGGCCGGGACGGGCGGCGGGAACGGCCCGGCGGGCGCCTTGGCGGGCGCCTTCTTGGCCGCGGCGTCGCTCATCGCCGCCGCCAGGGTCAGCATGGCGGCCGCCGCAAGGACGCACGTCAGGACGGTGCGCATTGTTGGGCCCCCTTCTCCGCACGAACGCGGAACTTGAAACGCGGAACGCACCGCGAACGAGCGTTGCAGCGCAAACTCCCGGCTGCAAGCGCGCGGCCGCCACGGCGGCCGGCTACATTGAACCTGAACAGGGCCGCGTCCGGCCGATTGCGCAAGTGCTATTCGCGATGGCCGCCATCGGCCGTCGGGCCCTTGCCCGCGTCTTGCGGCTCGCGTCTGCCTTCTGCCAGGTCCCGCCTTTCAGCCTTTGAGCGGCACAACCTTGATGTTGCGGAAGGCGACGGGACCGTGGTCGCCCTGGAACATAAGCGGCCCGCGGGCCTTCTCCTTGCCGTCGAGGCTGCCGCCCGTGACGCCTTTCATCTCGACGTTCTCCTGGATGGCGACGCCGCCCAGGATGACCTTGATGAACCTTGCCGGGGCGGTCTTCGCGCCCTTGTCGTCGAACCTGGGGGCCTGGAAGTGGATTTCGAACGTCTGCCACTCGCCGGGGGCCTTGTACTTGGGGTTCTTCGGGGCCGCTGCGCCGTATATGCCGCCCATGTCGCCCGGGCCGGGGTTGGCCTCCTTGCCGAAACTATCGAGGACCTGGATTTCGTAGTTGCCCTGGAGGTAGATGCCGGAGTTTGAGCCCTTGGGGACCATTACGTCGAGCGTGACGATGCAGTCGCCGTAGGTGGCCTCGGTGTAGATGTCCAGGCCCGCGCCGGCGGCGTTGATGAGTTCGGCGCCTTCCTTTGCGACGGCGAACCTGGCGGGGTTGGCCGGGTCGAGTTTGGCCGACCCGACGACCCAGCGGCTCTCGTTCTTGCCCTTGGGCTTGGTCTTCCAGCCGGCGAGGTCCTTGCCGTTGAAGGGCGACCCCACCCACCTGGCCTCGTCAGCGGCGGGGGCGAGGCCCGCGAGCAAGGCAAACGTCGCGGCCAGGGCGAGGGGTTTCAGGCTTCTCATCGGCAACTCTCCTTTTAATTGCAGATTGTACATTGCAGAATCAAGGATGCGGCCGGGCCGGAGCATCGCGAGCAAACGAGCGATTCCCCGGCGGCGCGTCTCACGCGAACAGTTTGCGGACGTACGCGGCGTTCCTGCGGTCGTCGGCCACGCGGTCCTTCGACGGGGCGCTGGACTCAAGGACGATCCAGCCCCGGTATCCGATCTCGTTGATGGCAGCGACGTTCGGCTCCCACTTCACCTTGCCGGTCTCGAGGTAATCGGGGCCGTTCTTGAAGTGGAAGATGGCGCACTTGTCGCGGAGGAGGCGGATCTCGGCGGGCGTGTCGTACCCCTGGCCGGCGAGGTTGTAAATATCGTAATAAATCTTCACCGACGGGTGGCCGATGCGCTGAAGGATTTCCATATTCTGCTGGGCCGTCAGGGTGTTCTCGATGCCCAGGACGACGCCGGCGCCGGCGGCCTTCGGGGCGGCGGCCTTCAGGCGCTCCACCACCACGTCGGCGTCGGCCTTCTTTACGCCGTCGCCCTCCTTCAGGCTGCCCTTGCCGAAGAAGGCCACCAGGATGACCTGCGCGCCCAGGTCCCTGGCGCCCTCGATGGTCTGCTCCAGCCACGCCGGGCCGTTCGGATCGGATGCCAGCGGGTTGGAGTTAAAGACGCTCATCATGACGGAGGAGACCGCCAGGCCGGTCTCCTTCATCTGGTCCTTGTACTTCTGGCGCGTGGCCGGGTCGGCGATGGAGAGTTTCTCTGCCGCGCCGCCGGCGGCCACCTCCATGCCGTCGAGGCCGGCGGCCTTGGCGTTCTGAAGGCTGCCGATGTTGCAGGAACTCAGGCGGATTCGCGGGGCGGCCTTGCCCGCCTCCGCCGCCTGCGCCTTCGCCCACGCGGCCGCGCCGCCGAGGGCCGCCGCGCCCGCCAGGAACACACGTCGCGTCAGGGTCATGCTCTGCCTCCTGTCAGTTGTGCACGATGGACCGGACTGCACACCACAATAGCCGCGCGCCGAGGTTTTCGCAAGCACCTGCGCGCTGGCCGCCGGCTCGCGGCTAAGCGGCTGCGCCGGGGCGGCGCCTCGCTCTGCCTGGCCTGCGCAGGTGCGCGGCGGGTCGAAAGACCCGCCGCGCAGAATCAGTTGAGCCTACTTCCTGCCCAGGCACACGAGTTTGCCTTCCTGCGTGGCGGCGTACAGGCATGCGTTCGCGGCGGCGATGCCGTCCCAGACGATTGCCGGCAGGTCGCGCTCGGCGAGTTTCTTTCCGTCTGCGGCCGCGTAGGCCGCAAGGCGCCCCTGGACGCCCGCCACGAAGACCGTATCGCCGGCCAGGACGACGGCGCCGATGCCCTGTCCGCGCTCCGCGGCCGGGAACACCTCCGCCGTCCATGCCGCGCTGCGAGAGAGCCGCTCCGGGCGGTTGCGGTCGCCCGGCTGGTCCTTCTTCGGCACGGCCCGCTGGTTGAACCAGCGGTCGTCGAAGGCGGCGATGTCGGCGGCGCTGAAGTCGCGGCGGAAGAGTGTGCGGCGGTCCTCGCCGCTGGCGAAAACGGCGGCGTCGCGGAACGCCGCAAGCGGGCGCGGCTTGGCGCCCACCGTGTCCGGCTCGGCCGGCCGGGGGCCGGAGGCCAGGTAATCCATCCGCTGGCCGTACGTCCACAGGCCGCGAGGAACCATCACGCCCACGCCCCCGGTGCGGCACCACGCGAAGCCGCTCTCCCAGGCGACCGCCACCTCGCCGGAGGCCAGGTCCACGCGCCAGCGCGACATCGTAACGCAGTCCGGGCCGGCGGCGGGCGGCAGAGTGGCGGGCCGCGCGGGAGGACGCGCGGGCTGCGCGGCCGCACCGCCCTGTGCCGCGGGCTGCGGCCCCCAGCCGGCGGGCCGGCGGCATTCCGCCACCAGCAGGTCCGTGCAGTCGAACTCCAGGCCGGCGCCGCCGTAGAAGTTCTTCATCGGCAGGCTCGTTATGGTCTTGACCCACTTGACGGCCGCCGTGACGGGGTCCAGGGCCAGCACGCGGACCCCTCCGTCGGCCAGGGGATGCCGGCCGGCCGCAACGTATGCCGTGTCGCCGATAACAAGGACGCTGCCCGCCGCAGGCCACGGCGACTCCAGTTGGCCGAAGGCGATGATCCGCTCGTCTTCCGGCGCGGCGCGCAGCCGCCACGCGGGCCGCCCGTCGGCCGCACGAAGCGCATAGACGTACCCGCTCCGCGTACCGAAGAGGCACAGCCCCCGCACGAGCGTCGGCGCGCTGTCGATGCGTCCGTTGGCGGTGAAGTCCCACCGCGCCTGGCCCGTCCGGGCGTCGAGGGCAACCACGCGATGGCCGTCCGGCTGGGCGACGACCACCAGGCCGTCGGCCGCAACGGGCGGCGTGAGCGGGCCGCGAGACCAGGGGTTCTCCTTCCAGTCGGCCAGCGCGGCAACGGCGGGCCAGCCGCCGATGTCCGCCGTCCAGAGAATCTCCAGGTCGGCGGGGACGGACGCACCGGCCGACGCGCTGCGCCAGGCGTCGGCCCGGTAACACGGCCAGTCGGCCGCCGGCGCCGGGGCGGGCCGCGCTGGGGCGGCGGGCGGAGCGGCCGCAGCCTGGCCGTACGCCGGGCCGCGCTCGACCGTGAAGTCGGCGGGCTGCGGCGTCCTGGCGGCCGGCCCGGCCTGCGGCTTGGCCGGGGCAAGGGCCGCATAACTTTTCAGCATGGGGAAGCAGGAGCAGTGCTTCGGCGCAGCATAGATGAGGCCGTTGGCGGGGATGACGCCGGCCTCGCGGCCGCAGGCGGCCTTGGTGATGCGGTTGGCGTCGACCTGGCCGGTGGCCATGTCGGTGAAGTTCATCTCCTCGCCGATGAGGAACCGCGGCGTCGCCACGGGCGGGAAGCAGTGGTTCGACCCGGCGCGGTACGACTCGCGCGTGCTGCCGGTCAGCGGGTCAAGCCCTTCCCATGCACCCTGGGTGAGGATCCAGAATCGCGAGTCGGCCCGGATCGCCCGGCCCTGCTGGTAGTGGGCGTGGCCGGGCTCGTACAGTCGCTCCCACATAAGGCGGCCGTCGCGGGCGTCGAGGACGTGGATGCCGTTGCCGGGGCGGTCGTTCGTGAAGGTCGATACCTCGCACACCAGGAGGCCCTTATTGTAAGCCAGCCGCTGGGCCTTTGCTGCCCAGGCGTAGTCTGCCCGCCGCCAGGCGGTTTTTCCGGTGGCCAGGTCGAGTTTGACGACCGCTCGCGGGCCCGCCGCTGCGCCGGCCATCGGCACGCCGCCCGTCGCCGCGCCGGCGCCCTGAAGGAAGTACACGGCGCCGTCGCCTGCGACCACGCTGACGGGCTGGCGCGCATCGTGCGACCACAGGAGTTTGCCGCTCTCGGCACTCAGGGCCTTGAGGCCCTCGGCGCCGGAGGCCACGAGGATGTCGCCCTCGCACAGGACCTCGCGTGGCGCGCCGGCGTCGGCGTACGCCCGCACGGGCTTGCCCGTCGCGGCATCCAGGGCCTGGAGTCTGCCGTCGGTCACCACGTAAAGGCGGTCTGCGACCGCGACGGGCAGCATGCTGCCGGCCACCGCGGCGGCGGGATAGCCGAGGCGGGCCGGCGTCGGGTCGAGTTTGCGGTCCCAGATGCGCAGGCCGTTATAGGCGTCGCGGGCGATGACGCCGGCGTAGAAGAACCGCCCGCCGGCCGTCACGATGTTCGACACTTCGTGCATCGGCCCGGCCACCCAGCGGATGCGCCGGGGCGGGCCGACCAGGGAATCGCGCGAGACGGCGTTGCCGTCGGGCCCGTGGCGGGGATGGCCCCAGTCATCCATTTCGGCGGGGCGGGGTTTCTGGATGCGCGTCCAGCCACCGCCCGCCGCCCCAGGGCCCGTCAAACCGGCCTGCCTGATGCAGGCCACGCCGCCGGGGCACAGGACACGCATGATCTCGCTCTGCGGCACGTTCATGCGCGCAGGGTCGCCGACGACCAGAAGATTCACGAGGTTCTCGGCGTACGGCAGGCGCTTGTCGGCGTAGTGCTCGACCCATGCCTGCCCGTAGATGCCGCGAGAGCGGATGTGTCGGACGGCGGCGTCGGCCTTTGCGGCGTCGGGTTCAAGACCGTGGACGAGGAACCGCCCGCCCGCCGCCAGTTCCGCCGCAAGTTCCCCGTCGCCCGCCCCGGCGAGGACGCACAGGCCGCCGGGCACGCCGGCCGCGGAGAGGATTTCATCGGCGAGCGCCCTGGCGTCGGCCGCCTCTGCCCCCGCGCACAGGGGTCCGACCCAGCAGGCCGTCAAGGCGGCCAGGACGGCAAAGCGTGCGTGTCTCATGGTCCTCTCCTGTCGCCCACCGACCACGGGCCGGACTCGCATTACTTCGCATCGAGCCGGAACTTGTACATGTCGCTCGCAACCTCGCGGCAGGCGGCGACGGTCTCCGGGTACGGCGTGTCGCAGACGTCGACGAAGCCTATCTGGTAGTTCTCCTCGTCCAGGGGGCGGCCGGTGGCCGGCTGGTCCTGGTACTTGAACCAGTGCGTGCCGACGAACTGCGGATGGGCCAGGGCGCCCCGCAA
>Ga0194110_10010937_pt1 | contig 10044 bp, 8 predicted proteins | sample TA2Kig1200mmetaG_FD_146192 | JGI IMG/M metagenome (GOLD analysis project Ga0194110, IMG submission 146192) | Freshwater microbial communities from Lake Tanganyika, Tanzania - TA2015032 Kigoma Deep Cast 1200m | ecosystem: Environmental > Aquatic > Freshwater > Lake | place: Tanzania: Lake... | reverse complement strand
CCGGACAAAGACATCCCGGTCGAGCATGGGTCTATGGATCAATTCTGATGCGGCTGTCTTATATTTTTGATACTCCAGTAACCTCCGGACTAATTCCGCCCTGGGATCTTCGCCTTCCTCTTCTTCCTCCACCGTTGTCTGGGGAAGAAGCATTCTCGATTTAATGTGGAGAAGTGTGGAAGCCATCAGGAGATACTCCCCTGCGATATCGAGATTGAGGGTCTTCATCCATTTGAGATACTCCATGTACTGTTCGGTGATCAAGGCGATGGGAATATTGAAGATGTCTAATTCATTTTTCTGGATGAGATGAAGCAGTAGATCGAGAGGACCTTCAAACGACTCCAGCCGGATGGTATAAGGCGATTTTTCCTCTGAATAGGCGTCACGTTCTGGCATCACTGTACCTTAAGAGATTTGCTCAAGTATTGCAACTCGTCCTGACGGGTGATCACCTGTTCATCCAACCGTGCCTTGAGAAGATCCTCCAATCCCTTCCGGATGGAAGGCCCGGGACGGACTCCCATTTGAACCAGATCGCTCCCCCTCAATATCGGCTTTGTATCCTTCAACTGTGTGAAGTAGAGGGAAATGTAGCGACGGGTGGCGGTCTGGGTGGTCTTGGCCATGATGAACAGTTTCACCTCCGTTGAGAGGGGATCCAGAGTCGTATAAATCTCCGATCGCCTGGGTTCCCTGCCTGTATTGATCCAGGAAAAGATCTGAAGCAATACTCCATCGCCTTGGCGTTTTCCCTCAATGATCCTCTTTTTCTGTCGTTCGTTCATGGCCAGCCGTTCGCAGAGTTCCAGAATCTCTTCCTCCCTGAGGGAGTCAATGAGGCCATGAAAGTAGATCAGCCACCGCTCGTATCGTTCTTCAAGAAAGAGAAGGTCAAACCAGGAGATGACATGATGAATCTGTTCAAAAAGGGCGACCTTCTCCGCATCCAGTTTGAGATGAGGATGGAGAAAATGGAAGAGGTTGAAATCTCTCATCCTTTTCAATGCAGGGATGGGATCCTCTTCCTGACAGATGAGGATGTATTCCGAGAGAATCCGTCCCCCTGAAAGTTTATCAAAGATCCCCATCTTCACCGCATTCTTGATCAGGTTCTGGGTATGCTTTCCGATCTGGAGATTGAAGCGCTGTTCAAACCGGATGGCACGATAGACGCGTGTCGGATCTTCCACAAAGGAAAGGTTATGAAGGACACGGATCACCTTCTCCTTAATATCTTTGACGCCTCCGAAAAAATCGATCAATTCACCGAAGGCTCGAGGATTGAGTTGAATGGCGAGCGTGTTGATGGTGAAGTCCCTGCGATAGAGGTCTGCCTTAATCGAACCCTGCTCCACCGTTGGAAGGGCAGCCGGAGAGTCATAGACCTCCAGGCGCGCAGTCGCTACATCCACTTTCAGCCCGTCTGAAAAGAGGATGAGGGCGGTACCGAATTTTTTATGAGTCCGAATCCTGCAGGGAAATCTTTTCTCAAATTCTTCTGCAAAACGGATCCCATCTCCTTCGACCACGATATCAATATCGTAGTTCTCCACCCTCATCAGAAGGTCTCTGACAAATCCTCCCACTCCGAAGATGGAATATCCCAGGTCATCCCCTACCCTGCCAAATTCGATCAGGAGGTTTCGAATCCTCTCTGGAAAACGTTCCTCGATCAATTTCGAGATCATCCTCTTTCGCACATAGAGGGGTTGACTCTCTCTGACCGATTTCATCATCCCCTCGTGGAATGCCCGCAACACCTCGCCCATCGCCACGATTCCAACAAGCCGTCCCTGCTCGATGACCGGAAGGAGACTCTGGTTTTGTCCGATGACCAGTTCCTGGATTCTGGAGAATGGAGCGTCTGGCGAGATCACCGAGAATTCCGTTGTCATATAATCTTTGACCAGTCCATCCTTCAGGCCATGATGGATTGCTTTGTCCACGACCTCTTTGGAGATGAGACCGACGACTTTATCCTCATGTGAAACCGGAACCATATCGAGGAGATATCGTGTAAGAATCTCCCCTGCCTCCTCCAAGGTCCGGTCGGGTTCCACAGTCTTGACCGGATAAACCATCAGGTCCTTGGCCACCTTTCGGGGTCTGACGACCTGACGCAAAACTTTGAGCAGATGCGCGTGTGCCTCCAGCAGGGACATGGCCTTGATGGTGGCTGACGCAGCAGTGGGATGCCCCCCGCCGCCGAATTCAGTGGCGATCTCCGAGACATTGACCTCCTCAATCCTGCTTCGTCCGATCAGATAGATCCGGCCCTCCATCTGGACAAGCACAAAGAGGACATCCAGGTTCTCCATGTCCTTCAATTTATGGACAAGGATGGCAATGTCTCCGACATACTGGTCTGCTGTGGCCTGAGCAACCACCACATCAATGCCATGGACATCATACCGCGTGGCTGATTGGATCAGGTCGTTGAGCAGGAAGATCTGCTCTGATGTGAGTTCTTTGGTAATCACATTGGACAGGATATTGAGATTGGCCCCTTTCCCCACCAGATAGCCTGCTGCTTTAAAATCTTCCTCTCTTGCCGAGGAAAAGGTCAGGTTTCCCGTATCCTCATAGATGCCAAGGAGCATCACGGTCGCTTCATCAGGGGTAATCTCTATTCCTTTTTCCCTCAGGACGTCCAGAAGCAGTGTGACCGTTGATCCGACTTCGGAGATGACTTCATAGGAGCCATGGATATCCTCCGATGAGGGAGGATGATGATCGTAAATATGGATGTCCAGCCCGGGTTTCAATGCGATCTCGGAAAATTTACCGATCCGGCTGATCTGGCGCGTATCGACCAGGATCAATCGGTCGATCTCCTGAAGATCAATATTCTTCACCCGCTCCACTTCGAGTGCATAAAGGGTGGAGTGGATGAAAAACTCCCGAAGGCTTCGCTCCTGAGATCCGGGGAAGACGAGAACGGCCCCCGGATAAAGTTTTTTGGCGGCCAGCATGGAAGCCAGGGAATCGAAATCCGCATTCGTATGGGTGGTGATGACGTCCATAAACAAATCAATTAACAGTGCAAAATTAGCAATGCAAAGTTAGCAATATTGAAAACCGTATCAATTCGTTTTCTAATGCTAACTGCTAATTGACCATTTTGCATTTTGAAATGATTCCCTTTATTACCCTCGAGGGTGATACCGTTGATGGAGTTTTTTCAATCGTTCGCCGCTCACATGGGTATAGATCTGTGTCGTCGAAATATCAACATGGCCAAGCATCAGTTGTACGGAACGAAGGTCGGCTCCTCTTTCGAGGAGATGACTGGCAAAAGAGTGGCGGAGAAGATGTGGGGTGATCCTTTTCCGGATTCCAGCCTTTCGTCCGTAGGCTTTGATGATCTTCCAGAACTGCTGCCGGCTCATGGGCTTCCCAGACCGGTTGAGAAAAAGATAAGAAGTCTCTCTTCGCTTGAGCAACCTCTCTCGAGATCCTTTCGCGTAGTGTTGGACCCAGTCCATCGCCTCTTTGCCAATGGGCACAATCCTCTCTTTTGAGCCTTTTCCGTAAAGGATAGCATATCCTGCTTCCAGATGGAGATGATGGACCTGAAGTCGTACCAGTTCGGAAACCCTCATCCCGGTGGCATAGAGCATCTCCAGCATCGCCCGATCCCTCACTCCCAACGGGTTGAGAGGATCCGGTTGATCCAGCAACTTCTCAACCTCTTCGAGAGAGAGGATTTCCGGCAATGTCTTGGCGACCTTCGGGGATTCAATCTCTTCAGATGGACTGACCTTGAGGAGACCTTCCTCTGTTAGAAACCGAAAAAAAACCCGGATCGAAACCAGATTCCTAGCGAGAGTCCTGCTCGAAAGCCCCTTTCTTTTAAGCAGAAGAAGAAATTCCCTGATATCGGTTTTAGAAATTTCACTGACCTCTGCGATTCCCTTCTTTTGTAAATGGTTGAGAAAGCGATTCAAGCCATGGCTGTAGGCTTCGATGGTGTTTTTGGATAGGCCTTTTTCGACAACGAGGTAATGAAGAAATCGGTCTAACGATTGATGCATCGGTTTTCGGTTCGGTTTAAGGTCAACGGATCCCTGTTTAGACTCCGGTTGAGCCGAAGCCTCCTCCCTGTCTCCGGGTGGGAGGCAGGTCCTCGACTTCGACCAGGCTCGAACGAAATACACGGGAGATGACCATCTGTGCGATCCTCTCGCCGTTTCGAATGGAAAAAGGGGTATTCCCGAGATTGATCAGGAGAACTCCCACCTCTCCACGATAATCCGAATCGATCGTCCCTGGTGCATTGACCATCCCAATTCCTTTCTGAATGGCCAATCCACTGCGAGGGCGGATCTGTCCTTCAAACCCTTCAGGGATGGCAACGGAAATGCCGGTTGGGATGAGTTTCCTTTCCCCTGGGTTGATGATGACCTCCTCTTCAAGGGAGGCGAAGAGGTCCATTCCAGACGAACCTTCAGTCATATATTGAGGAAGGGAGGTGGGGTGGTTCTTTTTAAACCGTTTGATATAGACTTTTACTTGTTCCATTGGCTCCAGGGCCGTGGATTATTAGTGAGATGACTCCCATCCATGGGTCCAAGAACGGTGAGGCAGAAATACTTTTCGTCGAAGATAAGACTGGCCAGGGTTTTAAGTGTTTCCTCATCGACTTCATCAATGCCTTTCAGGATGGACTCCACGGTCTGATAGGTATTAAAATAGATCTCATTTTTAGCCAGCCGGGTCATTAAATTGTCAGAACTCTCGAGGCTGAGGAGTAGGTTTCCTTTGAGCTGTTCTTTCGCGATCTCGAGTTCCCCATCTTTAAATGGTTCCTCCTTCAGTCGGTTAAACTCACGGAGGATGAGTTGAAAGGCTTCTTCGAAGGATTTCTCATCCGTCCCTGCATAAACGACGACCAGTCCAGTATCAATGTAGGTAGGAAGATAGGAATAGACAGAGTATGCCAGACCGCGATTTTCCCTGATTTCCTGGAAGAGCCTTGAGCTCATCCCTCCTCCTAAAATCGTATTCAACACATAAGAAGCAAATCGAAGGGAGTGATTGTAATGAAGTCCATGGGTCCCCAGGCAGAAGTGGACCTGTTCCAGATCACGTTTGGAGATATGGGTGGTGGAGATCGAAGGGGGTTTCACTCTTTCTCTGGCACGGTCCGAGGTGGTCAACTGGCCGAACGTTTTCCCAATGAGGTCTACCACTTTCTGATGCTCAAGATTTCCAGCGGCACAGATGATGATCCGGTCCGCTTTATAATTCGCTTTAAAAAAATGTTCAATCTGATCCCGCCTGAAGGATTGGACCTGATTGGCCGTTCCGCAGATTGGAAAACCAAGAGGATGGTTTCCCCAACAGGTCCGGTTGAACAGGTCATGGACGTAATCGTCAGGAGTATCCTCCACCATTTTAATCTCCTGGAGGATGACCATCCTCTCCTTTTCGACATCCTTCTCATCCATGCGTGAATGGAGAAAGATGTCAGAGAGGAGATCGATCGCAAGCGGAAGATTTTTATCAATCACTTTCGCATAAAAACAGGTATATTCCCTTCCGGTGAAAGCATTCAGCGTGCCTCCCACGGAGTCGATCTCTTTGGCGATGTCGAAGGCGGTTCTCCGCTCGGTTCCTTTAAAGAGGAGATGCTCGATAAAATGAGAGATGCCGTTTTCGTCAGGCTGTTCATCCCTGGAGCCTGTCATCACCCAGAGGCCAATGGAGACCGATTTGAGAAAGGGGATGGTCTCGGTGATCACCCTAATCCCGTTGCTCAGAATGGTCTTCTCATAGCCAGACTTTTCCGGTGAAAACCCATTCTCATATAAAGCGTCTGAGTTTGTCTTGGTAAACCCCATGTTGATTTCTTCTCTTATCTTCACCCTTTTGTTTGCGCGGTCTCCTTCAAGGCGGCCTTGCGGCTAAGGCGGATTCGGCCCTGTGGGTCAACATCGATGACTTTTACCTGAACCTCATCGCCCTCCTTGAGGATATCCGTCACCTCTTTTACGTGGTAATCTGCAAGTTGAGAGATGTGAACCAGGCCATCTGTTCCGGGTAAGATTTCGACAATGGCTCCAAATCCCATGATCCGCTTCACCTTACCCGTATAAAGGCCGCCCACTTCCACTTCTGCGGTCAGCCTTTTGATAATCTGGATGGCTTTTTCAACCGATTCGTAATTCGGGGAGGCCAGCTTGACCGTACCCGAATCGTCCACGTCGATTTTTACTCCTGTTTGGTCAACGATGGAACGGATATTCTTTCCCCCCTGTCCGATGATGTCGCGGATCTTCTCCTGCCTGACCTGAAGGGTATAGATTCTTGGGGCGTGCCGTGAAAGATCGGTACGGGGTTCTGAAAGGGTCTCTCGCATTTTCCCCAGAATATAGAGCCTTCCCTCCCGCGACTGCTGGAGAACGTGGCTCAGCACCTCTTTGGATATTCCCTTGATCTTGATATCCATCTGAATGGCGGTCACTCCCTCGGCGGTGCCTGCCATCTTAAAATCCATATCGCCGATGTGATCCTCATCCCCTAGAATATCGGAGAGAATGGCTTCCTGCCCGTCTTCGAGAATCAGACCCATGGCGATTCCAGCAACAGGCGCTTTGATGGGAACGCCTGCATCCATCAGGGAGAGGGTTGACCCGCAAACAGTGGCCATCGAAGAGGAGCCGTTCGACTCGAGGACCTCAGAGACAATGCGAATCGTGTAAGGAAATTTTTCATTGGAGGGAAGCACAGGAAGAATGGCCCTCTCGGCCAACGCGCCGTGGCCGATCTCCCTTCGAGAGGGCGATCGCAAGGGGGAGACTTCTCCGGTGCTGAACGGAGGAAAATTGTAATGAAGCATGAAAGATTTATATGTCTCTCCCATCAGGGAATTGATCTTCTGTTCATCATCGGAGGTGCCGAATGTAACCACAGCCAGTACCTGCGTCTCCCCCCGAGTGAACAGGGCAGAGCCATGGGTCCGGGGAAGAATACCGACTTCACAAGAGATGGGGCGGATATCCCGGAGGCCCCTGCCATCGATCCTCACCTTTTTCTCCAGAATCCAGTTTCTCTTCAGTTTCCGATCCAGGTCCTCAAAGATTTTCTTGACATTTTTCCGGGTGAGGTCTTCCTCTGTCCCGAAAGCCTCAAGAGCAAGGTTCAGACTCTCCTCCAGATATTCATGCCTCTTCGCCTTTTCGGTTATCTGATAGGCCTTCTGTAATCTCTCCTGGGTGAGACCTTTGACCTTTTCGATCAGCGACTCATCCATCTTTTCAGAATCAACTTCCCTCTTTTTTAATCCACAGGCTTCCCTTAATTGTTTCTGAAGCTCGATGACGGGCTTAAGGGATTGATGGCCGAAGAGGATGGCTTCGAGAATCATCTCCTCTGTCACCTCTTTGGCGCTTCCTTCGACCATAATGATCGCATCCTCGCTTCCGGCTACAAAGAGGTCGAGGTCGCTTAACTCGAGCTCATCGGGAGAAGGGTTGATGACATACTCTCCGTCAATCCTCCCCACTTTTGCCCCTGCGATGGGAACATCGAAAGGAATATCGGAGATATAGAGCGCAGCCGAAGCTCCGATCATTCCCAACACGGATGGATCATTGTCTGAATCTGCAGAGAGAACCGTTGCAATGATCTGTGTTTCGTTCTGAAATGTTTTGGGGAAAAGGGGTCTCAGGGGACGGTCGATGAAACGGGAGATGAGGATTTCACGATCGGTCGGTCTCCCCTCTCTTTTGAAAAAACCTCCCGGGATTCTTCCGGCCGCATAGGTCATCTCCAGATAATTCACCGTGAGGGGAAGAAAATCAATCCCCTCTCTCTTCTCCTCGGATGACACCGCTGTCACCAGAACTACTGTCTCACCATACTGAACCACCACAGAGCCACTGGCCTGTTTGGCCAACTTCCCCGTCTCAATTGAAAAGGGTCTTCCTCCAACGTCGATCTGTAACTTTTGCACCATAGATTTATTCACACTCCTTTATTCGTTCTATTTTAACTCATTCATCCTTCTTATTTCCGGAGGCCTAACTGATCAATGATCGTACGATAGCGATCCACCTTTTGCTCCTTGAGATAGTTGAGAAGCCTTCTTCGCTGTCCCACCAGTTTCAAAAGGCCTCGCCTCGACAGATGATCCTTCTTGTGGCCTTTAAAATGTTCGGTGAGATAGCTAATCCGTTCGCTGAGAAGGGCAATCTGTACTTCGGGTGAGCCCGTGTCCTTCTCATGAACCCTAAACCGGCTGATGATCTCTTTTTTCTTTTCCTGAACCAATGCCATGAAATTCCTCCTTTGAATTAAATAGGCTCTTCTCTCCGAAGCCCTTTTCCATTTTGAAATACACGGACGGGACGGAAAACGACTCTGTCCGGCCCGACGGTTCCGATCTCTCCCCTTCTGATCGCTGATTGTAAGATCGCCACCAGCCCATCTTCTGGTGAGGACATCTTAAGCCACTGTTTCTTTTCAAAAGGGGGAAGCGTTTGGGGGTCGAGATCTCCTACAACCATCTCCTTTCCATAACGGACCTTCCTGACCAGATGGTCATCTCCGATCATCTCTGGAAGGTCAAACAGTGCCTCTTTCAAGGGGATAAGGTAGGGGCGGAGTGCTTCTGCTCCTTGAATGGTCTTCACCCTCGATAAAGGAATGGCCTGCTCGATCCTAAAAGGACCGCTCCGCGTTCGTCTCAGTGAGATGAGATGAGCCCCGCATCCGATCTCCCTTCCGATATCCCGTGCCAGGGCTCGGATATAAGTCCCCCTTGAGCAGGAGAGCTTAAAATGAACCATCGGAAGAGCAATGTTTTGGATCTGGAGATCGAAAATTTCAACCTCCTTCTCTTCCCTTTCGACCTCGATCCCCATTCGTGCCATCCGATAAAGAGGCTTCCCTTTCACCTTCACAGCCGAAAACATCGGAGGAACTTGTCGGATTCTACCGATGAAGGATTGCACAGCCGTCCGGACCCTGTCCGGAGATAGATTTTCGTAGGATCCCTTACGGATGATCTTCCCGGTGAGGTCATCCGTGTCCGTCTCTTCTCCGATCTTCAGCATCGCTTCGTAATGTTTTGGATCCTCCTGAAGAAAAGGGACCAGTTTCGTTGCCTCATTGATCACAATGGGGAGGACCCCTGTGGCAAACGGATCGAGTGTTCCAATATGGCCAGCCTTCTTAATAGAAAATCTGGCCTTAATCTCCCTCACCACATCGAGGGAGGTCATCCCCTCGGGCTTATCCACAACGAGAAGGCCATCAATGCTCATCCGGGCTCTCCTCCCTCTCTTTCTGAAGCGATTGCAGAACCTCTCCGATATGAATGGAATACTCAATCGAAGGATCGAACTCAAATGCAATTTCGGGCGTATAGCGCAGGTTGATCCGTCTGGCCAGTTCCCTCCGGATATATCCTGTGGCACTTCTGAGGCCTTGGATGGATTTTTCCTTCTCATCATCAGCCCCCGGGACGCTGAAATAAATCCTGGCTGAACGGCAATCCTCGGTCACCTTCACCCTGGTAATGGTGATCAGGCCGACCCGAGGATCCTTGACGGTCCTGACCAGGATGTCAGAGACCTCCTTGTGGATCAGGTCTGCCACTTTTTCTGATCGTTTTCCTTCCATCTTCTAAAAAAGTCTAATGTCCAACGGTAAGGGTTAAGAGGCCCGTATCGTTGATAAAAGGCTACGTCTATCGTCTCTTAATTCTTTTTACGTAACCGTAACCGATAACCGAAACGCCTGCCTGCCGGTAGGCAGGGGCATCGTCACGGTAACCTTATCTTATATCGAAAAGTTCATACTGAGAGGATTTCCATCTCCGTATGAATCAGTTCCCCGAGGTTCATCTTTTCGATGAAGTCCACCACCTTGTCGAGGCTGGAATTGATATGTCTCCGGTCATTCCCAACTGTGCAGATTCCGATCTGGGTCCTCTGCCAGAGGTCTTGATCTCCGACCTCTGAGATGGACACGTTAAATCGATGTTGGACCCGGTCAATGATCTTCCGTAGGATATGGCGTTTCTCTTTGAGCGAA
>Ga0194110_10010935_pt1 | contig 10045 bp, 6 predicted proteins | sample TA2Kig1200mmetaG_FD_146192 | JGI IMG/M metagenome (GOLD analysis project Ga0194110, IMG submission 146192) | Freshwater microbial communities from Lake Tanganyika, Tanzania - TA2015032 Kigoma Deep Cast 1200m | ecosystem: Environmental > Aquatic > Freshwater > Lake | place: Tanzania: Lake... | reverse complement strand
TTTACAGGAAAAATCCCCAAAATGAATATAAGTACAACTATAAACAAACGGTTAATGAAATATTAAAAAAAATAAGCCACAGGGGAAGAACAAATAAAAAAATCTTGGAAATTAAAAATAAAAAGTACAATACATTCCTTGGTCTTATTTCCAAATGTGATATAAGCAATAAAAAAATTACTGATAAAAAAATAAAAAAATTTAATATATGCCTGGATGGAAAAATTTATAATATTGACAGACTGTATAAGAAATATAATTCTAAAACTCTTCAATCCTTAAAAACTGCTGCAAAATCAGATGACGAAAAGTTTAAAAACCTGATCACCTGTTTTGGACCAGAGGTAATTGGTGAATTTAAAGGTGCATTTGCATTAATATATAACGATAAAGAAAACAACATTTTTATTGCAAGGGATTTTTTAGGAAGAAAACCACTTTATTATTCCTATAATAAAAAAGCTGACTACCTATTATTTGCTTCCGAAGTCAAGGCGCTAACAAATTACAGCAATAACATAAATGAAGTGCCCCCGGGTTCATTATTAAAGAATACTTCCAAACCAAAGATTATTAAAGATATCAATATAAAAAATTACTCTTTATCCAACTTTGATGAAAAGCAAAATGAATGCATTAATGAAAATGACATTGCAGAAAAAATTGATACTCTACTGCATTTATCTATTGAAAGAGGGATAAATTCTGGGAAGGTTCTGGAATCTATAACAAATTGCAAAAAAGAATTGAACTGTTAATCTCAGATATAGAATTTGAAAAAAATAAAAAGTTAGCCGGCGGGTTTGTCCTGAGAAATAAAGAAGAGTTTTATTATTATAAAACCTTCAGGGAGTATTTCCCTTCTGTGAACTACAAGAACTTTCTTTCGTTTACAAAAAATTTCAATTAAAAGTCCCCCAAAAGTATCACTTCTTTTTCAATCCATACAAAAAACCGCCGCGGTAGCTGCCAATAAGATGTGTATTTAAAAAAGCATTCGGGTCTTCATTGAAAACCATTCTGCTTAACTTTGGAAGAAATGTCTGTTTGCAAACTACATTAATAACTTTCACATGTCCATCCCTTCCAACAGCATCATAGCATGTTGCCCCAAACCCTTCACCCCTTAAAAGCTTTTCTATCTCACTGCTTCTTTCCTTGGAAATAATATTAATGCTTATAAAATCGGCTGTCAGCCTATCAGAAATAAACATTCCAATAATAGTGCCTGCAGCAAAACCTGCACCATATGCAAATATCCCATAAAGATTATTATCTAAATCTCTGATTACTCTTGAAACAACAAATATAAAAATTATTACCTCTATAAAACCAATAAGTGCAGCAAATATTTTCTTATGCCTTACTATAAAATTTATCCTTATTGTGCCAAGAGTAACATCGGCAATCCTTCCAAAAAAAATTGCAAGCGTCCATAAAAGTATCTGCAATTGTCAGCACCACCATTCTATCATGTTAATTTCATTCATTTTATTTCAATTATTCCATTTTTATAATTCATTTTGTAATTTAATTATACTATTCATTTACAATATTTTACTTAATCTTTCTTCCTCGCTGATAATATTTCCGCAATCATCTACAGGCATATTGGCACCATTAATAAATAAAGTTTTAAGCTTGCCGCATGCACCCCTGACCCCTTCAAGATGTGGTGCATCAAGTATGCCTGTTTTTATAGCCTTTCCTATTATTTCAGGTACAATTAAAGGGTCTTTGTATTTTTTATTTTCATCAAGTGATTTTATTTTTTCAATTATTAGCTTTGCATCCTTTACTAAATTTTCTTTTCTGTTAACTACATCATCATCTTTTTTCATATCAGGGCAGCCATTTAAAAAATTCTCGATAACTTTTAAAACGATATTTGAACTTTCTATTATATCCTCAGGTTTTGCAGCATAGCTTGATTCACAGTAAGCAACAACATGAACAATACCTGGATTTAGCTGCATCTGCAAAAGTGTTGAAGAAGCAAGCTGACCTTTACCCCTTGCAAAATCAGCAGGCATACTGTAAAGGCCTGACCTTGTCTGTCTTATACTGTAAAAATTTTTATCATGAAGAGCTTCAATAAGTTCTATTTTTGCAAACATTTTTGCAAGATCCATTGTGAAGGAAGTTTCAGGGGGAGTGTTGAACATATACTGGGAAATATAGTTTCTTACACCCATCTTTTTTGCATTGTAGGCAGCAAGGTATGCAGATGTAACAGCTATTGCATCAGAAGCATAGCGCAGGCTCCAGTGATGTGATTCATTAACCTCTACAGGAACTCCTCTTTCAGCATGCCATTTCATAACCTGCTGGTTTTCTCTGATGGCATCAACTAGGCTTCTTTCACTTCTGTTATCAATCTCGTTATACCAGCAAAGCGGCACTGCACACCAGGCATTATTTATACTTTTTAAAAGTACTTCTGCAAACCTTATAATATCATTTGTTCCGCTGTAGCATCTCATAAGCGGGTAATTACCCGTCCTTGACGCATCATAAAGTTTTTTAAAATCCGCTTCACTTCTTACGGGTACACCTCCGGCGCCATCCTGAAGTTTGTTCATCTTTTCAGGTTTGAAGAAAAACTCCTGTGCATTCTGGTCCGGCCCTATTGAAATTACATCAATTAACTCGCTTTTTGATACTTTCTTTACACCCTTTATTGTTTCATCCAAAGACGGTCTTCCAAAATGATGCCTTAAAACCGGATAGGGCTTTCTGTATTCAATTCTTTCCATTAAATTTTGAGGAGGAATTTTACCTTTATAATCTTTTAATTTTGTTCCTTTTAAATAGTTTTCAATTTCCTGAATACTTTCACCACCGGTAAAAACCCTGTCAAAAATTTTCATCATACCTGAATTTTTAAGAGTATCTGCAACGGAACTGGTGGTTCCGAGTATAAAGGTAGTATTTTTAAACTTTTCCGCTACTGTCTTACTGAAATTTTCAAAAAGTTTTACTGAACTTTCAGGTGAAAGTCTGTAGCTTATACCCACAATATCAGGTGCTTTTTTTTCAATTTCATTCTCGAGCCTTGAAATATCAACAGCAGAACCTAAAAATATAGTTTCAAATCCTGCTTTTTTTGCAATATTTAAAAAATTCATTATTCCCGCAACATGGACACAGCTGCCCACAGCAGCTCCAAGTATCTTTTTCACCGTTTCTCCTTACTAAAACTCCCCCGACTGAAGTCGTGGGCTTTTCTTGCTTACTATAAATAGAATTAGAATAGATCCTATTTATCACCAGACTGAAGTCTGGTGTTTTAACGGCAGACTAAAATAGTCTCTTCGGGCTGCCCTCTATAAATACATTTCTTATTTCATCAAGGGAGAGGTTATCAAGTTTTAACCTGTTCAGGTTTCGTCCTGTTTTTCTGAAATCAATTTTAAAAATCACGTTTGCCAGTTCAATAAGTGCATCAGTTGCAGTTGTCTTTACTCCAAAAACACGGCCAAACTCAGAAATTGGAACAAGACTCATGGGAACATCTTCAGTAATATAGCGAACATTGGTGGTTCTTGGCGCCATAATTCCAACATAGCCCGGGTTGCTGTGGATTGCATCAAATAAATTGTCTTCAACTACATTATAAGCCATGGTTAACCAGTCCAGCGCAGTGAGAACATTTTTGCATCTAAGGGTGTGAGCCACTTCAACTCTTTCCCTGTCAACTTCTTCAAGAATTCTTGAAACAGATTGCGTAACACCTTCAATATAAAACTGAAAATTCCCCATGGTTGATTCTATTCTGCTCGCATTTAGTATTGTAATTGCCGGATGAAACACTGCACCTATGTTATTAAAGCTTGTCTCAATTACACTCGTTGCTGAAATAAATTCTGGATATGCTTCATTTATCTTATCAAGAGCTCCCTCTGTTTTAACTGCGGGAATTGCCGCAACTGGAATTGCCTGTTTTATTCTGAAGATTTTAACCGACGCAGGACCCATACCCCTGCTTGCATATATAAAAGTTTGAGCTTCTGCAACTATTATGTCACTTTCATTTCCCCGTTCCCTTAAAATATTTAAAAACTCAAGTGCCCCACAGGTTCTGCCTGGATTTAAAAGCACAATCTGTCCGCTTTTAAGATAGGGGGCACATCTTTCTGCAATGGCTGCATGCGCAAAAGCCGGAACAACTACCATTATAATATCTGCATCTTTTATAACATCCCCTATATTATCGGAAGCCAAATCCAGCTTACCTATACCACTTATTTCACCTTCAATTTCAATACCCTTCATTTTAATGATTGGCTCTATTCTGGAAAGTGTCCTGTTATATAGTTTTACAGGAAAGCCTTTTATTGCAAGGTAGGCAGCCATTGCCTTACCGCCATGCCCTGCTCCAATAACTGCAAATTTCAATTTACCCATCAAAACATCCCCGACCAAAGCCATAGGCTTTCTTCCTATTTTATAAAACAGAATATGCTGCTGTTTAATACCAGGCTTAAGGATACTGTTATAACAGCAGTATAAAAAATAAAAAAATCCTGTAAATATTAATCAATTCTTGCTGAATAATTGATTAAGGTTAAATATATTAAACAAAAATAAGCTTACCAAACCCATAATTTTAGAAAATTGCTAAATTATTCAGCAGGGATTAATCCGCAGGATAAGAATACCATAATTATTATTTTTGATGCAAACTTAAACTATGTAATTACATTACCTTTAATACCAATAGTAATTTCCTCAACAGGGATATCTTTTCCTGAATCTTTTAAAGCCTGTCTGACTATACCAAGCATGCCAAAGCAGCAGGGTACTTCCATATGAGCAACTGTTATTGATTTTAAATCATTTTGTCTTAAAATTTCTGTAATTTTCTTTAAATAAAATTCACTGTCATCAAGCTTTGGACATCCCACGAGCAATATTTTCCCATCAAGCATATCCTCATGAAATCCGGCATAAGCAAAAGGAACACAATCTGCAGCAATAAGCAGCCTGGCATTCCTTAAGTATGGAGCATTGGATGGTACAAGGGTTATCTGTACAGGCCACTGCCCGAGCCTTGATTTTCTATCTGTTTTCTGTTTTAAATTTTTTTCAATCTTTTCTGGTTCTGAATCCATATTTTTTACTTTTAGACCTGCATTTGCTGCAACAGTTTTTTTCTCACTGGCAAACGCACTGGCACCAGATTTATTTTCTGCCTCCTTTTCCCTTAAATTCATAACCACAGTACCCGGGCAGCCGCAGGGAAGTCTGTCTCTGCTGTCAGGAGCATCTTCTAACACTTTTCCTGCTTCCTCATCACTTAGAGGATTCTCTTGGTTATTAGCTTTTAGATATCTTATTGCTTCATCAAAAAGCTCCATCTCATTATGCTCTTTTAAGTGTCTGAGGTGGGCAACTATTGTGTTTTTTCCCCGCTTTACAATATTTTCCATAACCTTACTCTCACTGTAAGGTTCAGCTTCCTTTTCTATAACCCTAATAGCTTCCTGCGGGCATTGACCTATACAGGCACCCAGCCCATCACAAAAAAGATCACTTATTAACCTTGCCTTGCCGTCAATTACCTGCAGAGCTCCTTCAGGACAGTTGGGAATACAAAGCCCGCAGCCATTGCATTTATCTTCATCTATTTCAATAATTTTTCTAATTTCCATTCTTATAACCATTCCTTTCACTTCACTCAAGGCTTAAAACGTCATGAAAAAAATAGAACACCCGGCTCTAAGCCTTTTTCTTTTGTAAATAAACATTACCAGTCTGGTTTTTTTCCTGGTTTTTTTACTTCAACAGGTATTTATTATCATAACAAAACATAAAACCATTTATAATGATACTATTATAGTATCAATTGTCAAGTAAAAAATATTTTTATTTTTTAATATAATATAATTCGGGTACTCATTTTACTGGAGTAACTAATGAAACACCACCGACTGAAGTCTGGTAGTTTAACAGCAGGCTAAATGCAGCAATGTTAGTTTGCAATAACATACCCTGTAATCTATATATAGTGTGTACTTAAACCCAGTGAATACCCAAACAATATAAAATAATATATCAATGATTATATAGTTAATAACTATATACAGATAATAATTATAGATTAGTGCTGCTGTAATAATACTGCTATAATTAAACAACAGGAATACCTAAATGGTTTTTACTGGGTAATTGACAAAAATTTAGAAAATTAAAAAAATTTGTACTTAATGAACTCAAATTTTTTAGAAAATAATGAATTATTCAGCACGAACTAAGTAGTTTACTTAAGGTTACTTAATGTTATCTAAAGCTAATTAAGGTTACTCTAAAATAGATAGGATAGCCACGCTGTTCTGGCTGAAGTAATGGATTTTGTCACTATTTTACAAAATAGAAAAAACTGCCGCCATCTCCTGAAATTTAATTCTTTTGCTTTATAAAAAGAATAAGGAAAAAAATTATAAAAAAATTTGATGTTTATAAAAAAAATGACAAATTATAGCTGGGCTTTGTACACTTTTATTTTACTTGCATTTCTGGCTCTTACAATGCTGATAATCATTTTCATTTCCGCCTTAATGTTTAAACCTTCAAACAATCCTGAGGTACTGAAATATTTCAATACTGATTTTCTGTCTACGGCCAGTTCATACAGCAGGACCGCTCTTCTTATTTCTGTTTCTCAAAGGCTTCTTTCCTGGATTTTTATGTTTGGATTAATTTTTATTTTCTGGAAAAATTTTCATGCAAACAACAGGATTCCAATACTTCTTGCATGCGGCATTTTTGTATTGTTTAATATCTTTCTTTATATAATTTTACTGCCACTCCAGTACTACCGTGGCTTTGTAATAGAGCACAGATTTGGGCTTTCAAACCAGACATTTTATGAATGGTTTTTAGATATTTTAAAGGACAGAGCAATCTCACTTTTAATAAACACATTCATACTTACAATAATATATATACTGATTATATATGTGCAGAAAAACTGGTGGCTGGCTGCAGCTGCAATATTTATTCTATTTTTAATACTTTCAATTTTCATTTTTCCAGTTCTTATTGAACCATTATTTTATAATTTCCAGGAGCTCGAGGATAAAGAGCTGAAAGAGGAAATTATAAAAATAACAGACAGGGCTGATATAGAGGTTGATAAAATACTTGTTGCAGATGCAAGCAGAAAAACTACAAGAATTAATGCATATTTTACCGGCATCGGAAAAACAAAAAGAATAGTAATTTATGACAATCTTTTAAACAGGAACCCCAAAAATGAGGTTCTTTCAGTAATTGCACATGAGCTGGGCCACTGGAAATACAAGCATATATTTATAAGCTTACTGATAGGCAGTGCTTCAATAGTTTTATTATTATTTATTTTAAGACTGTTTCAGTCAGGTTTAAATTTAAATGTCAGCATAAAATCTGTTCTAATACTGTTTATCTTATTCAGTTTAATTTCATATATAACTATTCCATTTCAAAACTTTATTTCAAGAAATTTTGAAAAACAAGCTGACTATACAGCACTTAAGCTTACGGGCGATCCAGAAACCCAGATTAATATGTTTAAAAAACTTGCTGTTTCAAATCTATCAAATGTTGTTCCCCACCCTGTTTTAAAATTCATTATCTTCAGCCATCCGCCAATCATGGAAAGAATAAACAATGCAATTGATAATTTTTAGCATGTTTTAAAGCCTCAAAAAAAGTTAAGAAAGCATCCCCATTTTCGTGTTATAAATTAAATTAAAAATTTTATCACTAAAATGGAGATGCTAACAAAATTTGAAAAAAAGTTGAAATATATGAATAAATGCTTTAAAATTATTAAACCAATAATTAATAAAGTACTAAAAATAAATATAGAAGTAATGTTTATAATAATTATATAATAAAATTATAAAACATTTATAATTAATTAATATATTTATAATTATTCATAATAATTAGTATGTTATTAAAAACTTGAAATCAGCAACTGAATTTAATTTCAGTCAAAAATATGGTATAAAAACCATTTTAAAGAATTTTAAATATGGAAAATAATTACAATAACTATAAGCTTATTAAAAGGGTTATTGAAAATACCGATGAAGGCATACTGATAACAAGTGAAAAAGACGAAATTGTATATACAAACAATACCGCTGCAAGAATTAATCACCTTTCTAAAAAGCAATTTATAGGTAAAAACATTTTAAGTGTCTTAAGTGACAGAGCTTTAAGTTTTATAAAACAGTATTATCAGGAAGCTAAAAAAACCCTCCGCCCTGTTATTATTAAATCAGTACCGGTAACAGTAAATAACAATAAAGAAAAAATCTTTTCAGGGCAATTTACACCAATATTAAGAAAAAATGTATTTAAAGGCATGTTATGTTGTATCAAGAATATCACAGATTATATTGAATTAGAAAAACAAAAAGCAATTGCCCAGAATTATCTTGATATTGCCGAGGTACTAATTGTAATACTGGATAAGAAAGGAAAAGTAAAACTTATAAATAAAAAAGGACAGGAAATCCTTGAATATAAAAGAAGTGAGATAATTGGCAAGAACTGGTTTGACAACTTTATTCCCAAAAAGATTTCAAAATCCCTAAAGGCAAAATTTAAAAAATTTATAAAGGATGAATGGAGGTTCCCTGAAGTTTTTGAAATCCCCGTCTTTACAAAAAGTGGAAATGAAAGAATTATATCCTGGAGAAATACCACTATTAAAGATGAAGATGATAATATAACAGCTGTTCTAAGCTCTGGTGAAGACATTACTGATAAAATAATGATGGAGCATAAATTAATTGAAGATGAAAAGCGCTTCAGGATGCTTGCCGAAAATGCAACAGATATAGTTTTCAGATTCAGGATAAGTCCCGAGCTGTGCTGTGAATATATAAGCCCTTCAATCACAAAAATTTCAGGTTATACTCCCCAGGAATATTATGATGATAAAGAATTAGTCAAAAAGATTATACATCAGGAAGACTGGAAACTACTTCAAGAACATCTAAAATCAAAGAAAAATTTTAAAAAACCAATAGAAATCAGGTGGGTAAATAAAAATAATGATACTATCTGGACAGAACAAAACATTACTCCAGGTTATAATAAAAAAGGCAAATTAATAACAATTGATGGAATTGCCCGTGACATTACAGAAAGAAAAAAAGCTGAAGAAAAAATCAGATACCTCTCATTTCATGACAGTCTTACAGATCTCTATAACAGAGCTTACTTTGAGGAGGAATTAAAAAGACTTGATACCAGAAGGCAGCTCCCGTTAACCTTTGTAATGGGAGATGTTAACAGCTTGAAATTTGTAAATGATGCTTTCGGTCATATAGAGGGAGACATGCTTCTGAAAAATGTTGCAAATCTTATGAAAAGTTTCTGCAGGAAAGAAGATATAATAGCAAGATGGGGTGGAGATGAATTTGCCATACTTCTGCCCCAAACCTCAAGCGATTATGCAGAAAATATAGTTAAAAGAATTAAAGCTGCCTGTAAAAAAACTTCAAGTCATAAAATACCTATCAGCATCTCTCTTGGATTTTGTTCAAAAGAATGGTATGAACAGAATATAAGTTCTGTAATAAGTGAAGCAGAAGACAATATGTATAAAAATAAACTTTTAGAGAAAAAAAGTATTTCAGGTGAAATTATATCATCAATTACAAAAAACCTGTTTACCAAGGATGCTGAAACGGAGGAACACACAATTAGAGTAAGAAATATGGTTTTAGAGATTGGAAAATTGCTCAACCTTCCAAAAAATGAACTTGATAATTTATCACTGCTTGCAACTCTGCATGATATTGGAAAAATTGCGATATCGGATGAGCTTTTAAATAAAAAGGCTAAGTTGACAAACAGAGAGTGGGAAATTATAAAAAGGCACCCTGAAATTGGTTTTAATATATGTGAATCATCTCCTCAACTGTCCCATATTGCTGATTTTGTTCTTGCGCATCATGAATGGTTTGACGGCTCGGGTTATCCACAGGGTTTAAAAGGTGAAGAAATTCCCCAAGAATCAAGAATACTTGCAATAATTGAT
>Ga0194110_10010924_pt1 | contig 10052 bp, 14 predicted proteins | sample TA2Kig1200mmetaG_FD_146192 | JGI IMG/M metagenome (GOLD analysis project Ga0194110, IMG submission 146192) | Freshwater microbial communities from Lake Tanganyika, Tanzania - TA2015032 Kigoma Deep Cast 1200m | ecosystem: Environmental > Aquatic > Freshwater > Lake | place: Tanzania: Lake... | reverse complement strand
GGAATACCAAAAGTGGATTCTCGGATTTGGTGATGCGCGTTGCCTGTGCGTTGCACAATTGGCGAATCAGTTTCCGACGCCCGAGATTCAGCCACCAACCGCTGACCGACTATTTCCGATAATGTCTATTGTACGCGATTTCCCGGAAGATGCCAGAGTGCTTGAATATTCGGTTGTCAATGTGCCAGAAGACTCAGGATTTTATGTCACTGCAAAAGTCGAGATGAAAGATGAATTTTTCATCCTTCATCTTTCATCCTTCATCCTTCGGAATGGAACCGAAGAGTGATTGCAATCATTGACTACGGCATGGGCAATTTGCGGAGCGCGTTGCGCGGCATCGAACAAGTCGGCGGCGCGGCGCGCATCATTCAATCGCCGCGCGAACTGATCGGCGCGCGCGCAATCGTTTTGCCCGGCGATGGCGCGTTCGGTCAAGCGATGGCGAATTTGCGCGCGGCGGGCTGGGTCGAACCGCTGAAGCAGGCGTGCGCCGACGGCGTACCGTTCCTTGGAATTTGTGTTGGGATGCAATTGCTGTTCGAGACGAGCGAGGAAATGGGACGACACGCCGGACTGGGCATTCTCGCCGGTGAGGTGAAACGATTTCCGTCCGGTCTCCAAGTCCCGCAAATGGGATGGAACCAATTGCACTTGCAGCAATCCAATCCCTTGTTGCAAAATGTCCCGAACGACGGCTATGCGTACTTTGTCCATTCGTATTATTGCGCGCCGCGCGATTCATCGATCACGCTGGCGACAACGGATTATGGAATTGATTTCGCGTCCATCGTCGGGCGCGGTAATTTGTGGGGCACGCAATTTCATCCGGAGAAGAGCCAGGCAGTTGGGTTGAAGATATTGGAGAACTTTGTAAAGATGACAAAATAATTTTCGATTTTCGATTTGCGATTTTCGATTGACTCGGATCGCAAATCGAAAATCGGCAATCGAAAATTCCAATGATCATTTTCCCTGCAGTTGATTTGCGTCACGGTCGCGTCGTGCGGCTGCAACAAGGACGCGCGGACGCGGAAACAAAATATAGCGACGATCCCGCGCAAGTTGCCGCGCGTTGGCAAAACGAAGGCGCGGAATGGCTGCACATCGTCAATCTCGACGGCGCGTTTGGCGATAGTAAGGGCGTTCAATTGAACGCCCCTGCATTGCAGGCAATTCTCACGACTGTTTCCATTCCCGTGCAATTCGGCGGCGGACTGCGCGATCTGGCAAGCATCGAGTCCGCGTTCGCGCGCGGCGTCGCGCGCGTCGTCATCGGCACCGCGGCAATCGAAAATCCGCAACTCGTGTCCGACGCGCTCGCGCGTTTTGGCACGGCGCGCATCGTCATCGGAATCGACGCGCGCGCGGGCAAAGTAGCGACTCACGGTTGGCGCACGCAATCTCCAATCTCCAATCTCGATTTAGCAAAGCAAATGAGCGAGCGCGGCGTCGCGCGCATCGTCTACACCGACATCGCACGCGACGGAATGTTGCGCGGCGTCGACACGAACGCGATGGCGGAACTCGCGCGCGCGGCGAACGTGCGCGTCATCGCGTCGGGCGGCGTCGCCAGTTTGCGCGATATCGAAGCACTCGCGGCGCAAGAAGAAGTTGAAGGTGCGATTGTGGGGCAGGCGTTGTATACGGGCGCGATTAACTTGGAGGAGGCGATAGCAGTCGCCCACCGACTATGTTAGCAAAACGAATCATCCCCTGCCTTGATGTCAAAGATGGACGCGTCGTCAAAGGTGTAAATTTTGTCGAACTGCGGGACGCGGGCAATCCCGTCGAACACGCGCGCGCGTACGATGCGGCAAACGCGGACGAGTTGATTTTTCTCGACATCACCGCGTCACACGAACGCCGCGACATTTTGCTCGACGTGGTGCGCGCAGTTGCGGATCAAGTTTTCATTCCGTTCGCGGTCGGCGGCGGCGTGCGCAGCGTCGAAGATTATCGCGCGATTTTGCTCGCCGGCGCGGACAAGGTCGCGATGAACACCGCCGCCGTCGAAAATCCCGCGCTAATTACGGAGGCGGCAGAACGGTTTGGATCGCAGTGCGTCGTGGTGGCGATTGATGCCAAGCGCATTGCAAATAGCGAATTAGGAATTGCGAATTCGCAATTCGCAATTCGCAATCCGCATTGGCAAGTCTACACCCACGGCGCGCGCACGCCGACCGGCAAAGACGTAATCGAATGGGCGCGCGAAGTGCAAGCGCGCGGCGCAGGCGAGATTTTACTGACGAGCATTGATCGCGATGGCACACGCGATGGATTCGAAATCGAATTGACGCGCGCAGTCGCGGACGCGGTGACGATTCCTGTGATCGCGTCAGGCGGCGCGGGGCGCATCGAACATTTCGCCGACGCGATCATTGACGGACACGCGAGCGCGGTGCTCGCGGCGAGTTTGTTCCACTTTGGCGAATTGACAATCGCGCAGGTGAAGGAATATCTGGCGGGGCGCGGAGTAGCAGTCAGATGTTGAGTTCAAAGTTTAACGTTGAACCTTGAACTTTGAACCTGAAACAAGAGGTATCTATGAGCGGCGAAATCAACTGGGACGCGAACGGACTCGTGCCTGCCGTCGCGCAAGACGAAAAAACGAAACAAGTGCTGATGCTCGCGTACATCAATGCCGAAGCATTGGCAAAGACGATGGAAACCGGACTGGCGCATTTCTGGAGTCGGCGGCGAAATAAGTTGTGGCAGAAAGGCGAAACCTCCGGCAATATTCTGCGCGTCCGCGAGATCAAGTACGATTGCGATGGCGACGCGATCTTGGTGCTGGTTGATCCGGCAGGTCCCGCCTGCCACACCGGCGAGGTGAGTTGTTTTTATCGAAGTCTCACGTAACAAAATGAAAGATAAAAGATGAGAGATGAAAGATGAATCGGTTTGAGTTATTTCATCTTTCATCTTTCATCCTTCATCTTTTGTCGAATAAAGAAAAATCATGAGTGAAATATTGAACCAACTCTACGCCACCATCGCCTCGCGCAAGACAAACGCGCCGCCCGATTCGTACACGGCAAGACTCTTTGCGGCGGGCGAAAACGAAATCGTCAAAAAAATCGGCGAGGAAGCGATTGAAGTGATCGTCGCGGCAAAAGGGCAAAGCGACGAACGCGTCGTTTCCGAAATGGCGGATTTGATGTACCACGCGCTGGTACTGCTCGCGGCGCGCGGAATCGCGTGGCGCGCGGTGGAAGCCGAACTGGCGCGGCGGTTTCGCTGAACGCAAATTTTAAGGCGCGCAAATATTGACACTCGGCGGTGATGATGTTATATTCTGTTCCGAAAATTTGTGACGAAATGAAATTGATGGACGACGAAACAAGCCGTTCGCGGCGGGAACACGTTTCCCGCGTCTCTCAAAACGATGCACGCCCGCTCTGGTTCAAACCGCCCGGCGCACCGGGACGGGAAGAATGCTAGCGCGCGTTTTCTTTTCCCCTCCCACGCGGTTGTGACTGGGAGGATTTTTGTTGCAACTCGATCCATCTTGAAGGAGGAAAATTATGCAAGCCAACTGCCCGGAATGTGAAGCCGAGATCACGCTGGACAAACCAATGCGCGGCGAAATCATCGTCTGCCCCGATTGCGGCGCGGAACTCGAAGTGACGAGCGAGAATCCGCTCGCGCTCGATCTCGCGCCGCAAGAAGAAGAAGATTGGGGCGAATAGAGTTCAAAGTTCAAGGTTCAAAGTTTGCTGCACGCCGCCGAACCTTGAACCTCGAACCTTGAACTCAACACCGGAGGAAGCATGAAATTAGGCATTTTGTATTCCCGCGTCCGCGCGGAAGAAAAGTTGCTGTTCGAAGCGCTGGACGCGCGCGGCGTCGCGTACGACAAGATTGACGACCGCGAAGTCATTTTCGATTTGCACAATCCCGGCGCGTGGCGCGAGTATGGCGTCGTCCTCGAACGCTGCATCAATCACTCGCGCGCGCTCAACGCGCTCAAAATTCTGAACGATTGGCGCGTTCCGACGGTGAATACGGCGTACGTCGCCAGCGTCTGCGGCGACAAACTCGCCACCTCGACCGCACTCGTGCATCACGGCGTGCCGACGACGCGCGTCCAAGTCGCGTTCACGCCGGAATCGGCAATCAAAGCCATCGAAGAACTGGGTTATCCGGTCATTCTGAAACCGGCGGTCGGTTCCTGGGGACGCTTGCTCTCCAAGGTCAACGATCGCGAAGCCGCCGAAGCGATCCTCGAACACAAGGAAACGCTCGGCTCGTACCATCATTCGATTTTTTACATCCAAGAGTACATCAAGAAACCCGGACGCGACATTCGCGCGTTCGTCATCGGCGATGAAACCGTCGGCGCGATTTATCGCGCGTCGGAACACTGGATCACCAACACGGCGCGCGGCGGTCAGGCGACCGGCTGCCCCGTCACGCCGGAACTCGATCGCATTTGCGTCGCGGCGGCAAAGGCAGTCGGCGGCGGGATCGTCGGCGTGGACCTGCTCGAAGATCCGGCGCGCGGCTTGCTCGTCAACGAAGTCAATTATACGATTGAATTTCGCAACAGCATCACGACGACCGGCGTGGATATTCCGCAGCGCATTCTCGATTACGTGCTGGCGGTCGCGCGCGGCGAAATCAAGGTAATTTAAGATTTCAGATTTCAGATTTTCAATCTGCAATCTGAAATCGTAAATCTGAAATGGAGCGTATGTCCCTGGAATCTTTCAACATCATCGAGTCCACTTTGCGCGAAGGCGAACAATTCGTCGGCGCGAATTTTACGACAGACGATAAATTGCGGATCGCCGATGCGCTCGACGAATTCGGCGTCGAGTACATCGAGCTGACCTCGCCTGCCGCGTCGCCGCAAAGTCTGGACGACGCCAAGAAAATCGCGCAGCGCGGCTTGAAAGCCAAAGTGCTGACGCATGTGCGCTGTCACATTGACGACGCGAAACTCGCGCTCGATACCGGCGTGCAGGGAATCGATCTCGTGATCGGCACGTCGTCCTACTTGCGCGAGTTCAGCCACGGGCTAGCGATGCAGCAAGTCATCGAGCGCGCAGTCGAAGTGTTGACGTGGCTGCGCGCGCAAGCACCGAATCTCGAAATCCGCTTCAGCACCGAAGATTCGTTTCGCAGTGAAGAAGCCGATTTGTTTCGCGTGTACCTCGCGGTGGATCGCGTCGGCGTGGATCGCTTTGGAATCGCGGACACGGTTGGCATCGCGACGCCGATGCGCGTGCATCAACTCGTCAGCGGCTTGCGCCGATTGGTCAAAGCCGGGATCGAATTTCACGGGCACAACGATTCGGGTTGCGCGATTGCAAACGCGGTCACCGCGCTCGAAGCCGGCGCGACGCACATTGACACGAGCGTGCTTGGCATCGGCGAACGGAATGGAATCGCGCCGCTCGGCGGTTTCATCGCGCGGATGTACGCGATCAATCCCGCGCTCGTCAAGAAAAAATACCGCCTCAAAAAACTCCGCAAACTCGACGAGATGATCGCGAATATGGTTGGCGTGGGTATTCCGTTCAACAATTACATCACCGGCGTCACCGCGTTCACGCACAAAGCCGGGATTCACGCCAAGGCGATCTTGAATCAACCCGAGACGTACGAAATTTTGAACCCGAAAGATTTCGGGATGACGCGTTACATCAGCATCGCGCACAAGTTGACCGGCTGGAACGCGATCAAGGATCGCTCCGAACAACTCGGCTTGCCGTTGAGCGACGATCAGATCAAAGAAGTGACCGCGCACATCAAAGCACTCGCCGATGAAAAGAAACTCGATCTCAACGACGTGGACGAGTTGCTGTATCGCTGGGCAGACGGAGCGAGCAATGAGCCAATTGGCAAATGAGCCAATGACAAATTTGCCAAAGATGCCAAACGTGCCAAATGTGCCAATGAGCCAAATTCCGAATCCCAAATCCCAAATTCAAAACGCGCCCCTCGCCTCTCGCCCCTCGCCTCTCACCGGAAAAACTTTTGCGGAAAAAGCATTAGCGCGCGCATCCGGTCAGCGCGAGGTGGTCGCGGGGCAAATCGTGGACGCGGCGCCGGATGTCGCGCTGTCGCACGACAACACCGCGGCGATTGCGAGAATCTTTCGCGCGCTCGGCGTCGCGCGCGTGAAATACCCGGAACGATTGGCGATCGCGCTCGATCACGCAGTTCCCGCGCCGACGACGCAACACGCGCAGAATCACGCGGAGATTCGCCAGTTTGTCGAAGAACAAGCGATCGAAAATTTTTTCGATGTGGGGCGCGGGATTTGTCACCAAGTTGTGAGCGAACAAGCGCTCGTACTGCCGGGGCAATTGATCCTTGGCGCGGATTCGCACACGACGCACTATGGCTGGCTCGGCGCGTTCGGCGCGGGCATTGGGCGCAGCGAGATGGCAGCGATCTGGGCGACCGGCGAACTGTGGCTGCGCGTCCCCGAGTCCATCAAGATTATCGTTGACGGCGAATTGCCGCGCGGCGTTACGTCGAAAGACTTGTGCCTGAAAATCATCGGCGATCTCGGCGCGGACGGCGGACTGTACGCGTCGGTTGAATTTCACGGCAGCGCGATTTCCAAAATGTCGCTTGAATCGCGAGTGGTCATTCCGAATATGATGGCGGAGTTTGGGGTGAAGAACGCGTGGCTGCCGCCGGATGACGCGGTGTTCGAGTGGCTGGCGGAACGCCAAGTTAAAAGGCAAAAGGCAAAAGGCAAAAGTAAATCAGAAATCGAAAATCGAAAATCGAAAATTCGCGCGGGCGCGCTCTACCCCGACTACAACGCGACGTACTCCGCGATTCATCGCTACGACGCGTCGCAACTTGAACCGTTCGTCGCGTGTCCGCATCGCGTTGACAATGTGAAACCGTTGTCCGCTGTGCGCGGAACGCGCGTGCACCAAGCATTCATCGGCACTTGCACGAACGGACGGATCGAAGACTTGGCGGCGGCGGCGGAAATTTTACGCGGCAAAAAAATCGCGCGCGGCACGCGCCTGATCATCATCCCGGCGTCGTCGCAAATTTTGAGCGAGGCGATGGCGCGCGGTTACATTCAAACGTTTGTCGAAGCGGGCGCGGTGATCGGCGTGCCGGGTTGCGGTCCGTGTATGGGCAATCATCTCGGCGTGCCCGCGCCGGGCGAAGTGACGATCTCGACGGCGAATCGCAATTTCCGTGGTAGAATGGGAACGCGCGACTCGGAGATTTATCTCGCAAGTCCAGCTGTCGTCGCGGCAAGCGCGGTCGCGGGCGTGATTGCGGAGCCGCGCGAGGTGTGACTAATCCGCTGGGCAGAGTGCTGCAAAAATCAACTGCTAATTTGCCATGAAACAATCTTTCCCGCCGCTCATTACTGAAAACTCGCGTATCTTGATACTTGGCACTATGCCAGGGGAAGAATCACTCCGCCGACAAGAATACTACGCTAACCCGCGCAATCAATTCTGGCGGATCATAGGCGAGATTTTCCAGACTGATCTTCTCGAATTGACTTATTCAGCGCGCGCGGCGTTCTTGATCCAGCAGGGTTTAGCGTTATGGGATGTCCTTGAATCTTGTGAACGCTCCAGTAGCTTAGATCGAGACATCAACAACCGAATACCCAATAATTTTCAGGCGCTGTTTGAGACCTATCGCAATATTCAGGTACTCGTTTTCAACGGACAGCTCGCCCACAAGTGGTTCAAGCAATCAGTCGTTCAGCAACAAGCACTTGAAAAGATCAATCGGCTTCAGAAGGTCATTCTGCCTTCTACCAGCCCAGCCGCCACCGTTGCGTTGTCAGAAAAAATTCGGCAGTGGAGTGTAATCAAAAAGTTATGAAACAACGAGGTGGTTTTGCAAGTTATGAATTCACTCCACTGACCCACACCGACGCGCGCGGCGCGTCCTACACCATCGGTCACGCGATCATTTGGGATCCGCGGCGCGTGCGGATGGAATTGATCGTTTCGCGCGAAACGCTGGCGCGCGATTTCTACACCACGGCGTTCGCGCCGTACTACAAACAGATCGAGCCGTGGAAAACGCTTGCGCCGATTCCGGCGTTGGGCGTGCGCGAAGCAATCGAACAATGTCCGGGTGGGATTGCGTATTTCAACGCCGGAGAATCCGGCGCGCTGATCAATCCGCTGATCGAAAATGGACGACTGCTGACCAAGATCGGCACGAGCCGCGCGCTGGGTCAAACGAAATGGGAACTGCTGAACGACGCGTGGACGTTTTTTCTGCAACACGCGGATGGTCGCGCGGAAATTCGCGATCTGCGAATCGTAGATAATCAAATTCATCCTGACGACTTGAAATATCTTCAGTCCGGCACGAACAGTTTTTCCGTGCCGCATATTTTGAAGCGCGGCGCGCGCGTGCCGTTGAAAAATCCGCCGCCGGGGCGCACCGCGCTCAGTGGCGAGACGCTGTGCACCATCGGCGCGCCTGCCGCGCTCTCCGCAATCGGCTTGACGGCGGACGCGCGCGTCGTTCGCATCGCGCTGATCGGCGACGTGACGGATCCGACGAACTGGGATCGCATCGGCACGGAAGATGATCTGATTCGTTATCTGCGCGATTTCGGCGTGACGGACGCGCTGTTCGCAGGCGCAAGCGGCGACGTGCAAACGTACGACGCGCCATCGCAGATGCTTGCGGTGGCTGCCGAGCGACCGAAGATCGAATCGAAACGCTGGGTGCTGAAGCCCGGTCAAACCGAACGCGGCGTGACGTGCATTGTCAAATTGGTTGATGGATAAACCTTATGCCATTTCAATTTCACAAACTCGAAATTCCCGATGTCATTCTGATCCAGGTTTCCGGTCAGCCCGATGCGCGCGGTTTTTTCCGCGAGACGTATCGCCAAGCCGAATTTGCCGCGCACGGCATTCCGCCGTTCGTCCAAGACAACCATTCGCGTTCGACGCGCGGCGTGCTGCGCGGCTTGCACTATCAAATGCATCCACGCGCGCAAGGCAAATTCCTGATTGTCGTGCGCGGCGAAATCCTCGATGTCGCGGTGGACATTCGCAAAGGATCGCCGACGTACGCGCGCTGGGTCGCGCAAACGCTCTCTCCCGAAAGCGGGCGAATGTTGTACGTCCCGCCCGGGTTCGCGCACGGTTTTTGCGTGCTGAGTGAGTCCGTTGACCTGGTTTACAAAGTCACCGCCGAGTACGCGCCGGAGTTAGAGCGCGGGATCATTTGGAACGATCCGGATATCAGAATTGATTGGCGCGTGCGCGATCCAAAACTTTCGCCGCGCGACCTGGGTTTGCCCTTGCTGCGCGACGCAGACAACAATTTCGTTTTCACACCACACTGAGCGACGGTCGGCGATCAGCAATCAGCCGTCAGCGGTCAGCAGTCGTCGGTCGTCAACGAAGGAATCACAATGCCAGCGTACGTAATCGTAGACATCACCGTTCACGATCCGGTTGGGTACGAAGAGTACAAAAAACTCGCGCCCTCCGCCGTCGCGCTCTACGGCGGCAAGTACATCGCGCGCGGCGGCGCGGTCGAAACCTTGGAAGGCAATTGGTCGCCCAAACGTTTGGTCATCCTGGAATTTCCAACGGCAGAACGCGCCAAGCAATGGCTCAACTCCGACGAGTACAGCGCAGCGCGCAAGCTGCGTCACCAAACTTCTGCGACGCAAATGATCGTCGTCGAGGGCGCGTGACGCGCGCGCTGCTCCGTTCGATCAACCAGCGCGTCCTCGTCGAATCGCATCGCGGCGCGGAATTTCTCGCGCCCGCGAATTCTTTGCGCGCGGTTCAAATCGGACAGCAGCGCGGCGCGGATTGGATCGAAGTAGACGCGCAGTTGAGCGCGGACGGCGTCGCGTTCTTGCGCCACAATTATTCCCTGCCCGACGGACCTGATGTCAGGACACATTTGGCAAAGCGGCTTCCAAGTCTAGGGTGCACTGTGGGTCCAGCCACTGCCATAACCTAGAGTCGGTTTTCAATAGCAGGAGAATGGCGTTGACCAAACTCACTTCCCAACGCCCACGGCGGCGGGAGGCCACTCGACGCAAGAGTTGCAGCATGACCTGC
>Ga0194110_10010922_pt1 | contig 10053 bp, 11 predicted proteins | sample TA2Kig1200mmetaG_FD_146192 | JGI IMG/M metagenome (GOLD analysis project Ga0194110, IMG submission 146192) | Freshwater microbial communities from Lake Tanganyika, Tanzania - TA2015032 Kigoma Deep Cast 1200m | ecosystem: Environmental > Aquatic > Freshwater > Lake | place: Tanzania: Lake... | reverse complement strand
CTTTAGCCACCTTTCCACGCCCTTATCAGCATCGCCTAGCAATTCCTGAAGCCGGGCTTTTTCTTTTATTAAATCGGTCTTACGTTTTGCGTATTCCTCGTCAGACAGCAAACTCCCATCAACATTCATGGGGGATATTTTTAATTGAAATAGATTGTCAATTTTTTTAAGACAGCTATCATAAGCCCTCCTCTGAGAGTTTATAATCATCTCCCTTGATTGAATCTCTTTGTCGTTTTCTACTTTAAGATGTTTTATAGCCCAGTTCTTAAAATTTTCTGAGATGTGTATTTTGGAAAGATGCTTCCTTATTTGCCCTTCAAGGTTTTTAATCTCTACTGATTTTTGGGAACATTTTGGGTCTTTTCTTTTGGTGCAATGGTAATAGACATAATGGAGAATAGTGGGATTATCCATGTTCTCAATTAAAATGTCGCATTTAGGACAGGCGGTCTTATTGTTTGAGGAAAACTTAAACTTGCATTTTGAGCAGATGATTTGATTTTTTTCATCTGCTGTTATCATGGCTTCACATTCCCCGCATCTTATTAAGCCGGTGAAAGAAAAACTATGCTTTTTAAATCTGGGCTTTCCCTTGCTGCCAAGCAGTGTTTGAATTCTGTCATATTCTGCTTGAGTGATCATTGGTTCATGTTTTCCCTCATACCAGTTCCCACTGCCTTTGGGGTATTCAAACAACCCAGAATAAAATGGGTTGGTGAAAATATAGTAAATCGCACTTCTGGCAATGAATCCGCCCTTAAGATTTCTTAAGCCCCAATCATCCGTGGCAATTTTTAGGATTTTCGGCGGCGAATATTTTCCAGTAAGCATTAAATTCCACATTTTTTTGACTATATTAAATCTCTCCGGGTCTTTTATAATTTCACTTCTGCCCCTTGTTATTGTTCTGTCATTCAAATATCCAAGGGGAGGGGCAGAGGGCAACCAGCCTTTTTCTGCTTTTGCCTTAAGTCCTCTTTTCACATTTTTGCTCAAGTCCAAAACAAACTGATTGGCCATGCCAAACTCCATATTCATCATCAAAACATTGTCTTCAGGATAGTATTCTCTGTCAAAGGTCTGGATGTGCTTGATGATTCCTTGTTGAAGCATCCAGATAATCCGTCCGCCATCTATTGGGTTTCTAGCCAAGCGATCCAGTTTCCAACAGATAATGCCATCTGCCTTACCCTGGTATATGCTCTTAATCACTTCATCAAAAATGGGTCTGCCCGGCTGTTTGGCTGATTTGGATTCTGATAATACCACAACCACTTGCAGATTTAACCTTTCTGCAAGTCTTTTTAATTCATTTATTTGTGATTCTATGGAGAGAACCTGCCTGTCCTCTGATTCGGAGGATTTCCGGCAGTAAAGAATATATCGTGGCATAAGTTTGAAAATTTAGTGATTATTTAACTTATCTTCGCGCGGCTTATCAATTATGTCAAGGGCTCTGCCTGACATTCTTTTCAAATATTTTTATATAATCTTCTGGGATTGGGCGATAGATAACCTTAAACAAACTAATCAAATTCTGACCCAATTCCTGGGCTTTATCATCCGAGATATCCTCGTTGAATTCCTTTTTGTATATGGCTTTGAATTCCCTTATTGCTTCTTTGTTTAACGCCATTACTTAAGGTTAAGCTATTCCTCAATATACAAAAGCAGGCGGGATTTGCCTTTTGAAGCAACTATAAAATTACCTATAAACTCGAAGCTTCTATAAAAAACCATCTTAAAGCCTGGGATTGAATTTGCCGATTATAAAGGAGTAATGATTTTGCATAGATTAGGTTCTGTGTTTACTAAAGAAGAGGAAATCATATGAAAAAACTGAAGGAATTAGGGTTATATGTTCTGATAGCTGTTGGGGTTTTAATAGTAGTTGTTGTGTTTGTTGGGTGGCAAGCGAGGAATGAAAACAAGAAGGAACAATCTTATAAACAAGTCCAGAAGGGGCAGAAGTTAAAAACTGGAGATCGTGTCTTGCTTTTTGGGGCAGAAACTATTCCGGCGGCAACTGATCTTTATGCATACCTAGGTTTCATGACCGATTCTGCAAATAATAATGTTGCTGGGGTGCAGAAATTAAAGAAAGAAGGACGAGTCATTGGTTTCTCCAAATATACTGATGGTATAATATCCCGTTTTGAGTCTGATTATATCGCTGTGATAAATATTGCTGGTGACAACTATTTCATCAATACTGGCTTCTTGGTTAAAAAAGATAAGTGAATAAGTAAGTATCCAAAAGTTCTAGGTACTTTTTAAAGACAGTTTAGATAAAGCAAATCTATCATACTTGTCACGACAGAAATATACTGATCGCAGCATTCATAAGATCTTGGTTTTTTTGCATATCCCTCAAAAAAGACCATTTCAGACCATTAGCGATTATTTATGTCCATACGTTAAGGTTTTTTACAATGTGTCGTAATTAACGCCTCAATGATTGGGTCAAACTCTTCCGGGCTTAACTGACATACAGCCTCCCGTTCTGGCCAGATTTTTAAGACTTCAGAAGCCGAATCAGGCGACGGTCTGCCATTTATCGGCGGACCGATTATCCAGGTGGGTAGATTCAGTTCCACAACTTTCGGATACATCAGGCGCGCATAATCCTCAAGCCCACCTCGGTCAATAGCGTCGTCAGCGAAAATTAGCAATGCCACACCTACCCTGCACTTTTCACATTGTATCAGTTGGCTGGCAATTCGTTTTAGTGGTTCTACGGTACGCGGCGGCGAAGAAACCAATTCTCCCTCTCCGGGTATTAAGCCATCTCCGGCACTGCCAGTGGCTATATCCATTTGACGCGCCAGTTCCATACCTAACGGCTTGAAAATAGCCGCCCGTTTTTCAGTCATGGGATCATCCGCGTCACCTACGACTTCACAAACCAAGTTGGTCTTACCATCAGGACGTCCCTGAAGGATAATACGCCCTAAATCACCCAAATCCACATGCCGGAAAACATAAACCCAGTTGCCAGACAGGAATTCTTTTCTAAAAGAGACGCCCGGCGGCAACTTGAATCCACCCTGAGTTTTTCGCATTAATTTCTCTCCTTTGCGTTCTTCGTTCTATTTGTGTTCTGTAACGAAAGTATTTCAGGAATATTATACACATTATCGCGTCGGTTTATCAACTTTTAAATTCATCTGACAAGATTTTGCCATCCCTAATTCCGGGGTGGTTTTTTGTTACTCCGGCACTTCGTTTTTGCTTAATTTATTGCTCCATACATAAACCGTTAGTGCATGCCATAGCAACAAACCACTTCAAAAATAAAGAGTTGACAAAAATGTCAATTTTCGCCTGCTTGTTGCCTCGCTTATATGAGTATATTCTAAAATTAGAGATAAAAATTAACTGGAAATATAAAGGTTGATTTAAGCGAAGAACCTGACCAGATGCTCAAATATCCCTTAACATTTGTGTCAAGTCAACGCAGAAAATATTTTTTGGCTTATGGAGGAACATCCAAAAAATATACCCAATTGCCTTCGGAAGCATAGAAAGGCCAGGGGATTCAAACAAAAGGACGTAGCAAAAATAATAGGCATCAAAGACGCAAGCATAATCTCTCGTTGGGAAAACGGGGTATGCCTGCCCAATGTCGTGAACGCCATACGGCTTGCTGTAATCTACCACGTAATGGTTGACGCCCTATTTATTGATCTGAGAAAAGCAATTGAGAAGGATGCGCATAAGAGAGAGGAAAAAGCCCTAAGGCATAAGGTATAAAGTTATTAAAAACAAAGGATAAGCTTTTAAGTTGCAGATATTTTTACATAAACCATGCCACAAGACCAGGGATTTGAAATAAGGGATTTACGAAACGGCGATTGGTACTGGATACACAAGGCGGTTATTCAGAGATATATGCCGTTGGTTGGCGCGACTGGCGTTATTGTCTATAGCTTTCTTGCTTCATTGGCTGATAGCCATCAGGTCTGTTATCCATCGCAGAAGTATATAGCCGATAAACTTGGTTACTCCAGAGCCACTGTAAATAAAGCCATAAAAAGGTTAGAAGAGCATGGATTAATCAAAATAGAAAAGCGAAGCAGATACCACTGCGTATACTCTTTGCTAAAAGTCAGATGTAAACCCAGAGAAACTCAGACGTCAACTGGGGGAAACTCAGATGTAAAATATTTTGACACTAACAATAATAAGCGAACAATAAATATTAAAAAAATCGTTATGGATAATTTAAATATAGAAAACAACAACTCAAAAAAATTCAGACCTGAAACTAGAGAGGAAATTCTGGGCATAGACTTAGCTATAGGTCTTAATGACCAGAAAAATTTGCCATTATATCTCTCATACGCCAAAAAATATCCGGAACACTTTTTAAGACGAATCATGGGAACAGTAAGGGAAATACCAGATGACAAAATACGAAAAAGTCGCGGCGCGCTGTTTAGTTATATCGTTAAAAAAAATGCCCAGAAAAACACTGAGAATCATAGGTCTTAATCCAGGCGCCAGATATTTGGGGCTGGCTGTATTTTGTGGTCCTGAACTTCGGGACTGGCAGGTGAAGAACCTGGGAGGCAGATGGTCAAAAGACAAGATGGCAAAAATAGTTTCAATACTATCAAGTCTTATTGACAGTTATAAAGCAAATGCGATGGCGATGAAGCGGCTTAACCCTTCCAGAAGCTCTCCAAACCTGAATCAGTTGATCATCGGTATAGAGAATTTATCAAGGATGAAAAAGCTGAGAATATGCCAGTATTCGATAGATGAGATAAAAAGACATTTCCAGCCTCAATCGGAACAAGGGATCAATAAAAGAGAGCTTGGGGACATTATGGCGTTAAGATACCAAATCCTATCCCATGAATTGGGAAAAGAGCAAGCCAATTTGAACCCATACTATATCAGGATGTTTGAAGCCGTAGCCTTGGGCTCGATGTGTTTCCACAAACTGGAAAGGCATTAATAACCTGAAGCTATCACAAAAATTATGCTAAGACAAAAAATAAAAATTCTGGCCATTGACCCAGGCACAAGATATATGGGCGTGGCTTTTATGGAAGGTCAAAAACTCGTATATCACAATGTCAGTGTCATCATCGAGAAAACCCCATGGGGAAAGATTACGGCAGGGAAAAAGCTGATACGCCAGTTAATAAAACATTTCAAACCTGATGTTCTGGTTATTGAGAGATCGTTTTTTGGGAAGGCTTGCAATTCCTCATTGTTGAATATCCTGGTGAAAAAAATTGAGGTCATTGGCATGGAAAAGACGCTTAAGGTGTTAAGTTACGCCCCAACCACAGTCAGGAAGCATATCTGTGGAAACGGGTGGGCTGACAAAAAAGCATTGAGTCAGGTCATAGTGGCGAAATATCCAGAACTCAGGGTCTATCTAACGCAGGACAAGAAATGGAAAGAGCGATATCACCAGAATATGTTTGACGCAGTGGCTCTGGGATTGATGGCAATAGAGAATGACTTTTGCGCAATATAATTCCTGAAAAGTTGTGCGGCTAAGGGAGCTATGGGAGCCACAGGCAGGTGTTTTCTTGACAAAGCGACAAGATTGAACGCCCCATAATGTAAGTTATGCAGAGCAAACCTTCACTCTAAAACCGCATGAAAACTAGCCCCGTTTTTTTACTCCGTTATCATGCCAGATTATTTTAACTTTTCCCAATTTTATGGCTTAACTTACCCAAAACCTGCACCTTAAAAAACTAATATGGCATAGAGTCGGAGAAAGCCGGAAGTCCGGAAATCCTGAAAGCCGGAATTCTTGATACATCCGGCTTTCCGGTTGTCAGGCTTTCCGGCTCTCAATCATAGGAGGAATCGCATGTTAATAGTGAGTATAGACGACAAGGAATCTTTGACGCTTTACCAGAGCTGGTGGCGGCACCCGGAGATAATGGGCGTCCCGAAAGGAAGCGAGGAATACCGAAAACTGCAAAAAATATGGGAGAAAGCCACAGGCAGGAAGATAGAAGAAGAAAACGAGAAAGCCGGAAAGCCAGAAGGCCAGAAGGGAGGATGAAGACGATGGGAAAACGGAAGAAACGAAAATTGACCAGGGATAAGGTTATATCAGTGGTTAATGGCAGAGCGTTAGTGGGTGTTTACTGGAAGGGAACCGATGGTTCGGAAATCCTGTTTGAATGCAGTCCAAAGAGGGCTGACAAAATAATCGCTATTTTCAACAAGGAGGACGATTCTGATGAAAGATAATAACGGGAAAATTAATAACAGCCAGCGCAAAATCCTGGCGAAACTTGCGGTGGACTTACTGGACAGGAAAATACAGCAAGCAAGGGACGAATCTGGTCAACTGACGGCGCAGATAAGACAACAGGTCAGGGATGAACTGGGCGCCGTAGCCATAGATATGGAAATTGATGAGCTCGAAAAACGTATCAAGGTCCTTGAGAAGAAGAAAGAGGAACTTGGTTTCGGCAAGTATCATGACCAGTTATTGCCCGGCTCAAAAGCGAAGAAGCTGGCGGACAGCCGTGCTGGGGAATCCTGTGAAAAGTTGCGGGAACTGGAGGATAGAAAAACCGATGTAACCAGCGGCATCTGGGCGGCAGCCACGCTGGAACAAGCTCTTTTGATTCTGAATAGCGTAAAGACGCTGTAATTCTTCAGATGGCGGGGGAAGCCTTATATTGCGCTTCCCCTGCACTTATACGGATTTACCCTGGTCCATCTTTTTTCTCAGTATTTCCCTGTGCTTGTCACGCATATCCAAAAGGGCGTCCTCCGACATCCAGCGCAGAAAACGCTTAACACTCTCTATCTCCTGGTCGTTGCACTTCTCCAGAGTGGCAAGCATCGCTATGATCTCCAGTATTGTTTTTTCTCTGTCTATCGCGCAAGCTGAACCCATGATTTGAATCACTTCCTTTTGCCGGTAATTATATTCCATTTCCCGATATTGGGCAAGGAATTAGATGATGGGACTATAGGACGATGGGACTATAGGACAATAGGACGGGGAATAGAGAAAAGGAGAAGGTACTTTCTACTCTCTACTTTCTTCTTTCTACTACTCCCATAGCATCCGTTCTGACGCCTACTCATCTTCGCCGAAGGCGGGTAGGCGGTAGGACAGAACATTAAAAACTAATTTAGAGAGGAGGTAGTACAGTGTGGAATATTATTGAGAAGAGATTCAAGGAGCAGACGAAATTCTGGCTATCCAAAACTGGAAACTTCGACAAGCACGTGGATTTCATCAAGACTAGAGTTCTGGGCAAGTTCGCTGATGCTTATGATAATAGCGAATTGACAAGGGCTTTAGATGAGTTCAAGCAGAACCAGGACGCTGGCGTTGATAGAATATTTGAGGTGTTAAAAACCGCCCTTGAGAAAAAATTCCGGTTTGAGATGGACAAGGGCGAGAGGATACTTGTCACTCACAGGGACGCAAGCAGGCTGATGAAGGATATGGGTAACGGGTGTATAGCAGTTCCCAGCGAAAACGATGGTGGCAAATCATACACCGTTGACCTGACAAAGCTGGAATGCCCGTGCCAGAGTGGGAAGACATTGAGCTATGCTGGTCTTCCGTGCAAGCACCTTGCAGCCGCGGCTGAAGAATTCAAGCACAAATATCCAGTAGGTATAGAACCTGATAGCAAAGAACCTGCAGAGGATTTCAGGATGGAAAAATCACAGGATACGGATAGCGGTGTTATTCCGATTGATAGCAACGGTCATTTTATCTATGGTAGCCAGAAGCTCAAGAAAAGAGAGCTTACCGGCAATCCATTGATACCATCAGGCATATACCATGTCTTAGAAGGCGGAGAGCCGGAGATGGTGATACACGCCCTTTCTGAAGGCGAATCACTGATGCTCATAGGCGATAGCGGCGTGGGCAAATCAAAGCTTATTCAATATTTGGCACAGGAGACGAACACGCCTTTGATGACGCCATGCGGTCATGCTGAAGTTACGGCTGAATCGCTGTTAGGGTGTATGATCGCGGTAAACGGCTCAACTCTATGGCAGGATGGAGTGTTGCCTGAGTGTATGAAGATGGGATACTGGCTCATGCTTGAAGAGATTAACGCAGTTGACCCTGGTATCGCTAAGGCATTGAACGAGACGCTTGATACCCGTTCTGTCACCATAACCATATCTGGAAAGCCAAGAGTTGTGAAAGCTTCCGATGGTTTTCGGCTGATATGCGCCACTAATCCGCCGGATAACCCCATATACAAGGGCATAGAATCCATGAGCTTTGAGCTTATGGACAGGTTTGACGCTGTGGTGTGGATAGATTATCTGTCTCCTGAGAAGGAGGCGGAAGTGGTAACCGAACGCTCAGGATACGAGGACATGGCAAAGATAAGGAAGATGATAGAGTTCGCCAACAGCGTTAGAACTGGAATGAGAAAGGGCGAGATATTCGGAACAGTGACCACCAGAGGGCTTATATCATGGGCTAAGAAGGCGAAGCTATTCGGCGTAAAAGTTGCCGCAGAAGTGGCTATACTTCGCAAGCTGGACAGCTTCAGCAGGCGAAAGGCGCTGGATTTGTTTGAAGCATATTTCAAAGAGAGTTGAGAGTTGAAAGATGAGAGTTGAGAGTAAAGAAGAAAGCTGATGGTTGAGAGTAAGAAATCCTATCTCTCAACTCTCAACACTAAACTCTCAACTTTGATGGAGGTGATAGATTGAAAGAACAACACAGGTTTAGAGTAGAACCAAGACTGAGGAGTTTTGCTAGATTGATAACACAAAATTTCAGCTTGAGGGTGCGATTTCAGGGCGAGATAGCGTGCATTGGCAATGGGTGGATGCAGATACCGGCGGTGGAAGAAACTGAGGAAGGTCTATCAAGGTCAATGTATCTTGTGTCTCACGAATGTGGGCATGATATATACTCCCGTCTTGACGCTAAAGAGAAAGCTGAAAAGGTAGATAAACGGTTGCCGCATATCCTTAACGCTTTAGAGGATGCTCGCGTGGAGAAGCTGATGATTAAAAGGTTTGAGGGATTAGAGGATAACATGAAGGTCAATATCCAGAAGATAGTATCCAAATGGGAAAAGGACATGCCCATTGCCAGCCAGCTTCTTGGTGGAATGTTCCTCGTAGGCAGGGAATTTGATACTGGAATGTTATCTAACGACTCCCAGAAAATTCTGGATTGGTTGAAACCTTTGATAACGAAAGCCTCTGAAGCTAAGGATTCCTATGACGTGCTGGAAATATCAAAGGAGATTCTGAAAAAGATTGACCATCTCTTAAAGGATTCAGAGGATAAATCCACGCCCAAATTATCTGCCAAAGCTAAGAAGGGCATATCCAGCAGTGATTTTCAGTGCAAGGATATGTCGGATTTTATCAAGGAACACTTTGACGAGGTTAAGCTTCCGCCGGATTATGATGATATGGAGAGCATGGAGCAGTTAAAAGACGAGAACCAGCCGGAGGATGAGAGCATAACCCATCCTAGCGATTGGAGTATAGGCGAGTATAGCGCCATACTCATGCCGCTTCGAAATGAGCTTAACTACCTGATACAGCATCTCCGTAATTTGGTGGATAAGAGACGCCAGCAGAAACGACGGCGGGTATTTGTCCATAACACGAAGAACGGCTTGATAGATTCCAGAAGGCTGTGGAAGCTGTGCGCCGGCGAGGATAACGTATTCAAGCAGAGGCATGACGATAAAGCTAGAGAGTTGGACATAGACCCGGACAGCATGGCTATATACCTTCTGGTTGACGAGAGCCATTCGATGATGGAACTGGAAAGATACCTTAGAGCCAGGGAAGCCGCCATTATTTTAGCCGAAGCACTGGATAAGCTGAATATAACTTTTGCCCTTACAGGCTATACCGCCGGCGGGAAACTCAGCAGGATACTGTATAAGGAATTTCATGAGGAATATGGCGAAGTGAAGACCAGGCTTTTGGGTATGACCCACAAGCTTGGCACATTAACTTCGGAGCATATACCCTTCGCCGCTAGGCGATTAGAAGGGAGGGATGAACGGAAGAAGATACTGATAGTCATAACCGACGCGACTGAAATTG
>Ga0194110_10010918_pt1 | contig 10056 bp, 11 predicted proteins | sample TA2Kig1200mmetaG_FD_146192 | JGI IMG/M metagenome (GOLD analysis project Ga0194110, IMG submission 146192) | Freshwater microbial communities from Lake Tanganyika, Tanzania - TA2015032 Kigoma Deep Cast 1200m | ecosystem: Environmental > Aquatic > Freshwater > Lake | place: Tanzania: Lake... | reverse complement strand
GAAAAGATTATTAAAATTAGGATTGAGAACTACAAAAGACAGTTTAAAAAGGGCAGATAGGCAACTTGAAAATTTACGGTATAAAAAATATAATGTTTTTACCCAAAAGAGTGCGGAAAGTAAGTTATATAATTATATATATTAAAAATAACAAAACATGAAAATATAAAAACAGGAAAGGAAAACATGTTAGATACTATTGAAATTAGAAGTTCAAAAAGAATAGAGCTTATCGAAATTACAGATAGAGTTAACAATATTATTGCAGGATCAAAAATAAAAGAAGGCATTTGTTTTTTAAATGTTCCTCACACAACTGCCGGTATAACTATTAATGAAAATGCCGACTCTTCTGTAGTTTATGATATTCTGACCAGGACAAATCAATTAATCCCCCCAGATAACAATTACACTCATCTTGAAGGTAATGCGGACTCACATATTAAATCAAGCCTTTTCGGGCAGGCTCTTAGTGTAATAATAAAAAATAACAGTGTACTGCTCGGAACATGGCAGGGTATTTTTTTCTGTGAATTCGATGGACCAAGAAACAGAAAAATTTATGTAAAAATATTAAGTGGCTAACAAGGGATAATAAAAGAAGGTATTCAATAATAAATAAAATATAAAAAATGTTATGACTCTTTTTGAAGATTTTTACAAAAAAGGTGAAAAAAATATTAATATACAGGTTAGCCCTCTTGCAGACAGAATGAGGCCACAGGATATTTCTGAATTTGTTGGGCAGGAGCACCTTTTAGGTTCGGGAAAAGTTCTTCGCAGAATGATAGAGGATGATATCCTGTTTTCAATGATTTTCTGGGGTCCGCCCGGCTGCGGCAAAACAACTCTTGCCAGGATAATTGCAAAAAAAACGGAAAGCAGGTTTATTTCTTATTCCGCAGTTATTTCTGGAATAAAACAGATAAAAGAGGTCATGGAAATTGCAAAGTTTGAAAAGAAAGCTCATAATAAAAACACTATCCTTTTTATAGATGAAATACACAGGTTTAATAAAGCCCAGCAGGATGCATTTCTACCATATGTTGAAAATGGAACAATAATTTTAATCGGTGCTACTACTGAAAACCCTTCATTTGAGGTAATATCAGCACTTCTTTCAAGATGCAAGGTTTTTGTACTCAATAAATTAAAACCTGAAGAAATAAGCCAGTTAATAAGACGTGCACTGAGTGATAAGGAAAGGGGTCTTGGAAACTATAAAATTCTAATTGACGATAAAACAATTGATTTCATATCCAGTTTTTCAGACGGTGATTCAAGAATTGCTTATAATATACTTGAGATTGCAGCCGCCAGTCTTACCAGTAAAATTGATAAGGATAGTGATAAGAATGATGAAGACAGAAAAAAGGTTAGAACTATAGTTAAAGACAGAGAAGAGAGTGTAATAAAGCAGGATAAAACTGAAACAAAAATAGATATACCTCTTGTAGAAAATTTAATACAGAAAAGAGCGCTTCTTTACGATAAGGCTGGTGAAGAACATTTTAATCTTATTTCAGCCCTCCATAAAAGTTTAAGAGGAAGTGATCCTGACGCCGCTGCCTACTGGACCTTAAGAATGATTGAAGGGGGTGAAGACCCGCTTTATATCTTAAGGAGGCTGGTAAGATTTGCCTCAGAAGATATAGGCCTTGCAGATCCCAATGCTTTAAAAATAGCAGTTTCAGCCAAAGACTCCTTTGAGTTTATCGGCCCTCCCGAAGGTTACCTTGCCATTATTGAAACGGCAATATATCTTGCAATGGCTCCTAAGAGCAACTCCCTTTATACCACTTACCAGAAGATCCAGGAGGATATTAATAAATACCAGTCCCTACCAGTGCCCTATCATATAAGAAACGCCCCAACCCCCCTTATGAAAGAAATTGGATATTCCAGGGGTTATAAATATGATCATAATTTTAAGGATGCCATAACAGACCAGAGCTATTTACCTGAAAAACTTGTAGGTAAAAGATATTATGAACCTGAAGAAAGAGGTTTCGAAAAAGAACTCAAGACAAGGCTTGAAAAAATTACAGAAATTAAAAAAAGGTTAAAAAATAACAGATAAAAAATAGATTAAAAAATAATTTAAAAAACCCCCTGGACTTAATTCACCAATACATAATATATGGTATACTGAATTGTTTCAATTGACAAATAATCCCTGTATATAGTTTTTGCTGGTGAGCTGGGTCGGGAAGCAATTTAAAAATAAAATAACATAATTTGAATTAATCTATCATTCTATCATTTTTTCCAATTAATATTTCTGCAATCTGAACTGCATTCAGGGCAGCGCCCTTTCTTAGCTGATCGCCAACAATCCACATATTTATTCCATTCTCAATTGAAAAATCTTCCCTTATTCTACCAACAAAAACATTATCCTTGCCTGATGAATCCAGCGGGGTCGGGTAAAGGCAATTTTTAAAATCATCTTTAAGAGTTATACCTGGAGCTTTTTTTAAGGCTTCTTTTACCTGTTCAACAGTTACTTTGCTGCTGGTTTCAATATTTAATGATTCTGAATGGGATGTAAACACTGGAACCCTTACCGTAGTAGCAGTTACATTCATATTGCAATCATTAAATATTTTTCTTGTCTCATTATGCATTTTCATTTCTTCTTTTGTATATCCATTATCCAAGAACACATCTATATGGGGTATGAGATTAAATGCAATCTGAACTGGAAATACATTGCATGACACATCCTTCTGCCCTTCACATAATATTTTTTTAGCCTGCTCTTCAAGCTCAGTCATAGCTTTTGCTCCTGCTCCTGATACAGCCTGATATGTTGAAACTACTATCCTTTTTATTGGAGAGATATCATAAACTGGTTTTATAGCCACAGCCATTATAATTGTTGAACAGTTGGGATTGGCAATAATGCCTTTATGCTTAAAAATATCTCCTGAATTTACTTCAGGAACAACAAGAGGAACTTCCTCATCCATTCTGAAAGCACTGCTGTTATCAATTACCACCGCTCCGCTTTCAACTGCATGACGTGCAAATTCTTTTGACCTTGATGCACCGGCAGAAAAAAGTGCAAGCTCAACACCACTGAATGCATCATTTTTTAATTCCTTTACTTCTACTTCTTCGTCCATAAATTTTATTTTCTTACCAAGAGACCTTGTTGAAGCAAGAGCAATAAGATTCTTTACAGGAAAATTTCTTTCCTCCAGTATTGATAAAAAGACCTTGCCAACTGCCCCGGTCACTCCAGCAATTGCTACATTATACTCTTTCAACTTTTTACTCCTTTAAATTTACAGCCTGCCGATTTGCTTATTTTTCTAATTCAAAGCCTTTGTGCAATGCCCTTACTGCAGCTTTAACTTTTTCTTTCCTTATTACACAGGATATCCTTATTGGTGAAGTGCTGATCATCTCAATGTTTATGTTTTCTTTTGCCAGAATATCAAACATTGCTGCTGCAACACCAGGGTGTGTCTGCATACCTGCGCCAACTATTGACACTTTTGCCACATCCGGATCTATATTATAACCTGAAAACTGAATACTGCTTTTTAAATTTTCGATAACTTTCTTAGCAGGTATAACATCTTCACTCTTTATAGTCAGAGAAATTGTTGCAACCCCACCTTCACTTACATTCTGAACAATCAGATCAACATTTATATTCTCCCCTGCAAAAGCACCGAAAAGTTTGGCTGCGATTCCCGGTAGATCCTCGAGACCGAATATTGTTATTTTTGCCTCATTCGTATCATAAGTAACACCTGTTACTACAGGCCTCTCCATTCTGTCAGTTTTTTTACTATTATCCATCACCCAAGTCCCTTCATTATCATTAAAACTTGACCTAACATGTAAAACAACATTATGTTTTTTAGCAAACTCAACTGCTCTTAAGTGTAAAACTTTAGCACCTGAAGATGCAAGCTCAAGCATTTCATCATACGACAGGCTAACAATTTTTTTTGCACTCTCCATTACATTGGGATCTGTAGTGTAGACACCATCAACATCTGTATAAATCTCACAGTAATCCGCATTCAGAGCAGCAGCCATGGCAACTGCTGTTGTGTCTGAACCACCTCTACCAAGAGTTGTAATATCACCTGCCTGAGTTACTCCCTGAAAACCTGCGACTACTACAATTTTTCCACTTTTTAATTCTTTTAAAACCCTCCCTGTTGCAATTGTTAGAATCTTTGCATTTGAATAAACATCATCTGTAATTATACCAGCCTGATTTCCGGTAAACGATACACAATTAAAACCCCTTTTCTGGATTGCCATGGCAAGCAAAGCTATTGATATCTGCTCCCCGGTTGAAAGAAGCATATCAATTTCTCGTCTGCTGGGATCTTTATTTATTTTGCCTGCAAGCTCTAAAAGTTCATCAGTTGTATTACCCATGGCTGAAACAACCACTACAATACCTCCACCGGAACCACTCACTCTGATAACTCTATCTGCAACTCTTTCAATTTTTTCAGCATCTCCCACAGAGCTGCCGCCAAATTTCATTACAATAATTTCTTTTTCTAACTTCATCTTTTATTTGTTTTAGTTTTTTATTTATATTTTAAACATCTTAGGTATTTTAAATACCATGTTTTTCATAGAAAATTTTTGAACTTTATTTTTTATATTGAAAGAACCGCATTAAAAAAAGCATTTTACTAAAATTATTATGAGAAATTATACAGTCTATATATAAATGTGTATAGATTGTATTTTAAAAAGTTGATCGTCTTCTTTTAATTTTAAAGTCGGTCCCTTTTTTAAAATTGTAACAGCAGTTGATAACAATTTCTATCAGAATCCCAGCTTATAAGCTCAATACCATTACCAGTTCCAAGATTTCCTGAATATTTTTTATCAATCGGGTTATTCCAGTGCTCATGAACACCAAGGGAACTAAGGCGTCCAGTATTATTTGGGTTATATAAAGTACCGGATGGCGGATTATCTGCAAGCGCAGCTTCAATAAGATAATTGTCAGGACATCCGGAAGAACCTTCTATAGAAATAGTAGGCTCATTTGCAAGAAAATCAAGTGCTACAGAATCAATAGCTACAGAGTCCTGAGATATAAAAATGCTTGAAGCCCAGCCATTTTCAAAGGAAGCAAACTTATCAATTGTTTTATCCTCCTGATTTAAAGAATGATATAGCCCGTCAATAATATATAATACAGTTTTGCCACCCAGCTCGCTATGACCGATAAGATCCACAATGCAATGATATTTGCCAAAAGATGACCACTGGCTTACATGCAGGGGTGAAGGATTAAACCCAAGTCCTTCAAAATATACCGAGCCAAAATGATTTTTACCGCACAGAGTTATTCCAAATATTGTATGAGCCCTAAACAAAGCCATATTAATAATATACTTTGCTTCAACATAAACTGACGGAACTCCTGCATCAGGTATATTTTCCCCAGAAAAATGTATAGGATGGCTCATATCTCCAACCGGAAGAGTGCGATTCTGCCCTACAAATTTTATTGCCTGTAACTGCGGGTTTGTGTCGCCATGTATTTTATTGTACAGCGGTTCACCTATTGTACGTGATGCATCTGCTATAGTGATATCTTCGCCATTTACACCAACTATATTAACTAATTGATCAACAAGTGCATAAACTACCTGGGGACTGGGCATATGCTGACTTTTCCATTCATTGCCGTGATCCTGGTTTAAATTTACTTTGATGACTATTTTTTCACCCTTTTTGTAACCGGAACTGTTGCCACTATTGTTTCTGTTAAAATATTTAAAAATGGCATCCCATGCTTCTTTATCTGTCTGCTTTCCTGCAAGCCAGCGTATTGATCTGGACATCATTTCATTTACAACCTTCTGGTCTGTGTTGCTGTCATCCCACCAGAATCCATCACCATCATATTTTGTCGCATTTATATCACGAACCCAGGTAACACGACCGGGATTTATCCCCTTTGGCTCACCTACTGGAGAATTTGGTTTTTCAAACGATGTGTATCCTGATGCTATTTTATTAATGCTATGACCATTGCTATTATTGCCTGCAATATTTACTGGTATACAAATAGCAGCTATGATAATAGCTGCACAGAGCCCGGCAGCAGCAATTAATCTTATATATCTCAAGGATATTTTTGTCTTAAAATATGATATGCCTGAACCGACAAGACCTGCTGCCCATACCGTAAAGCCAAGGGCAAGCGGTGCTGCCATGCGCTGGCATGGATAAACAATCCGGCTGGGCTTTGGTATAACCCTTATAAGAAACCACACAAGACAGAAAAAACCTGCTATGGGCAGAAACAATTTAGCCCATTTTTTCTTATTTTTAAAAGTAATTATTTTCTTGGTTTTTGGGCAAACTTTAAACATTTATTTTTTAATTTTTTTTAGTTAATTATTGTCTTAAGGCTTTTTCAAAGCTTTATTATTATTTCTAATTTTTCTGAGTAAGATAATATCATGTTATAAATGATTTCACTAATTAAAACGTTACCAGATCATCAAGCATTATCACAATAAAATTTTTGCTCTTCGCCTTTAAAAATCCGGCATCATCTGTTAATAAAAAGCTTGAACTGGTTTTAACAGCAGCTGCAATAACAATAGAACCTGCAATTCACAGACCAATAAGCAAAAGAATATGCATTGCTGTTTCTGATATATTATATATAAAATCCACAATACTGATAAGGGGGTTGTTCTGTATAAAATCTTCAAAAGTCTTTTTTAAATCAGGTTTTTTTCTGTTTTAATAATGAAAAATATGTTGATATCCCTGATGTCAAATTATTAACTGCTAAAGATATTGAGTATCTGAGCGCGGTTGGTGGAGCTCATCATTCTCTGCACAATTTCTGCTGTATGACCCCGCTGAACTGACCCGTGTTGCTGTCGGACAGATGCAATCCTGGGAGCCTCAACCTTATGAAACTGTTGATATAGATTCCAATCTTTTTCTTAATCCTTCAGGTATTGAACAAGATATGCTGGGAGCAGACGCTCAGCGCAGATATAGAATAGGTGATATTACTTATGACAGGATAAATGGTATTCTTTATGTTCTTGAGCTTTTTGCAGATGATGCAAAACCAGTGGTCCATGTATGGAAAATGAACTAACTTTAAATTTGGTTTTGTATTTTGTAAAAACCATATTTTAGATTTAGGTTATATAGACATATAAAATAACTGCCCCGGGTTACGAAATTTCGAGCCTTTTCACAATAAAGTTAGCTGAATTAAAAAACCAAATTCAATAAAATAAAAACTTTTTTTAGATTTAACATCAAGGTTGGAATCAATTCACTGATTTTTGATATTTCTATAGATTTTCAAGAAGAGTCTATGCACCTAATGCTTCAATTACTTTTTAAAGACGTATATAATAAAATAAAATTAATTGATGAAAATATATTTATCATCTTTAGAATCAAATTTTGAAAGAGAAATTAAATATGACTAATATCTACAAATGGGGAATAATTGGACCAGGTCTAATATCACATAAAGTAATGGAAGGATTAAAACAGGTACCCAATGCACAACTTTACGCCACAGCTTCACTAACACCTGGTAAAGCTGAAACCTTTTCCAAACAATACAGTGCTTCTAAGTGGTATACATCTTATGAGGAATTAGTTAAAGATCCTGAAGTAGACATTATCTATGTTGCTACAACAAATCAACTCCATATGAATAATACAATTCTTGCTCTTAATAGTGGCAAACCAGTATTATGTGAAAAACCAATGGGGGTTAATGCATTACAGGTACAGAAAATGATTGATGCGTCTAAAAAAAATAAGCTTTTCCTGATGGAAGCTATGTGGAGCCGTTTTTTTCCTATCATGTATAAACTTAGAGAATTACTATCACAGGACATCATTGGCAACATACATGTAGTTGCAGGTGATTTATCAGGCATTATACCGGGACATGATCCTTCTGACCCTAGCATAAGACAATTTAACCCAAATTGTGCTGGTGGAGGACTAATAGATTGTGGTATTTATCCACTTTCATTTGCTTGCATGGTATTTGGAAAAACGCCCAACCGTGTATCTGGTCTTGCAACAATGACTCCGCTGAATGTAGATGCACACTCTGTGGCAGTCGTGGGCTTTGAAGGTGGTGGGATTGCATCAATTTATTCAGGTATTGATGCTAAATCTAGCCAGGAAGCACATATCTATGGCAGTGAAGGACGTATTCGTATTCCTGATTTTATTCATGCAGACACTTTGGAAATTTATCATCTTGATAAGGAAATGGAGAAAATCGTCATTCCTTTCTCTGAACCTGGCTATCAGTTTGAAATACTCGAGGTACAGAAATGTATTGATGAAGGTTATCAAGAAAGTAAGATTATGCCTCTAAATGAATCACTTGAAATTGCAAAAACTCTTGATAGCATACGTAAGCTTTGGAATTATAAGTATCCTTGTGAATAAAAATTTTAAATGAATTTGGCTGCCCCGAGTTACGAAATTTCGAACCATTTAATAAGAGAAATAATTTTCCTGAAAAACTTATTTTTCTAAAATTAAACCAAACCATTACCGCTCAATTAGACATGTTTGGATTGAAATATTATAATAACTTAACTCAACTTTTTATTAACAGGATGATTTAGATGAAGGATATTGAGGAAATAAAAAAAATATTAAATAAAAATAAAACTAAATTTCAGAATAATTTCAGGGTAAAAGAAATTGGCATTTTTGGTTCTTACATTAAGAGTAAGCAAACCAGAAAGAGTGATCTGGATATTCTTGTAGAATTTGATACCCCAGTAGATTTTTTTGATTATTTAGAGTTTGAGGAATACCTTTCCAATTTGTTAGGAATTAAAGTGGATCTGGTTATGAAAAAAGCCCTAAAACCTGATATTGGAAAAAATATACTTAAAGAGGTTATATATGTCTGAAAAACGGATATTTACTGATTTCTTAAATGATATTTTAAATGAGATTAATAAAATTTCTAAATTTATAGGTAAAAAATCATATGATAAATTTATAAAAGATGAAAAGACAATATATGCGGTTACAAGATCACTTGAGATAATAGGTGAAGCAACTAAAAATATTCCAGAGGATATAAAAAATAAATATAGCAATATTCCCTGGAAAAAAATAAGTGGAATGCGAAATAAGCTTATCCATGAATACTTTGGTGTTGACCTTGAAACATTATGGAATACTATTAAAAATAGATTACCTGAAATAAAGATCCCTATAGAAGAAATATTAGAAAATATAGATACCAAAAAATAACAGTCATTAAAAATCCTCCTACTGCTCTTGGTAGCAAAATTTCAAATCTATTTTTAAATGAAATAATTATTATAAAAAACGTTTAGAAATTTAATAATTTAAGTTGTATTCAGGAAATATTGTATGAGTTAAATATATAAATAATCCCATTTATGATAATAAGTATAAATTATTAAATCCATTATCCAGTGTATCATTACTCCGAGTGTTATAATTCGGACTGCCCAAGCTCCATAATAACAACAAGTTCTTGAATAGTCAGATTTTTTAGGAGAAAAAAGCCAGTTTCTTGTACTTCTTCTTCGACGGCGATCTATAACAAGGAAGAATATTAAAAGAAAAACTACTTCCAAAACTATGAATTCTATAGTATGCGCAAAGTGCAGTATTCTCTGACCTGGAATTGGTTCTGCTCCAAAACCTTTAACATTGGTAAAGATGAAATGGTCAATGTCTGTTAAAATCATTGCTGGTATTATTAGCAACCACTTTGACCAGTTTTTTTACCCATTAGCCAAAACAGAATACCCATAATTGGGATTGAGACAATATTTGCAATTAAAATAACTGTTGCTGTATAACTCATAAACACGGATGATTTTTATTGGATACTATAAAATATCTTACCAAATTTCATTAACAATTATATATATTTTATTATTAAAATTTCCTATCCAAATTGGCTGCCCTCTTCTGACTCACTTCAAACCATTGAAATTGTTTTACCCAACACCATACACGGCTGCAAAAGAAAAAATTTAAAACATTTAAAATAAT
>Ga0194110_10010912_pt1 | contig 10059 bp, 11 predicted proteins | sample TA2Kig1200mmetaG_FD_146192 | JGI IMG/M metagenome (GOLD analysis project Ga0194110, IMG submission 146192) | Freshwater microbial communities from Lake Tanganyika, Tanzania - TA2015032 Kigoma Deep Cast 1200m | ecosystem: Environmental > Aquatic > Freshwater > Lake | place: Tanzania: Lake... | reverse complement strand
ATTCCATCGAGTATCAAGGCCCTGCCCGCCCGCGAAGTGCCGCTGCCGGGAGAGTCGCTGGTGAGCCTGGTCCGCCGCACGGCGGCTGCCATGGGATACGAACGCCCGCGCCGGTTGCTCTCGCTGCTGGCCAACACCGGCAAGATACCGGTCAACGCCAATTCCCTCGGCCCCGGTCCGGTTCTCGATGCGTTGGCCACGCTGCTCGGGCAGACTCCGAACAGCCTGCTCGGCATGAGCGTGCACCACTTCGCGCCGACACTCGTGTTTTCGGACCGTGAATCGTCACCAGCCGCCGCTTGTGATTCGAAGACCGTGTTGAAGTACTTCGCGCGCGTCGCGCTGCCCATCTGCCCGATCTGCCTGAGGCAGGACTCCATGCCCCACGAACGCCTTGCCTGGTCCTTTCGCCCACTGGCGGTCTGCCTGGAACACCACTGTGGGCTGATCGCCCGGTGTCCAAGCTGCCAACGAGGCCTCCGATCGGAGCGACGGGCGGCCGCCCTTTGCCCGTGCGGGCGATCGCTCGACGACATGGCTCCTCGTTTCTTGGGAACCACGGCCGACGGGCTGGGCGAAGCGCTGAATGACCTCTTCGCGCGCGGAGTTGGTTGCCTGCCCGAGATGTCCACGGCGGCTCTGTGCTGGTGGACCGAGCGATTGGCCGCGGCGGCAGCGAAGACGCCGACGTGGATCCAACGCACCGGTGAATTGCTGGACGTTGATCCGGCGGCTCCGGCCGATTCGATCGCCTGGCTGGCCGCCGCCGAAATGGTGGGGCGGTGGCCCGAGGCGTTCCACGAATTCCTCGATGCCTTTCAACACGTCCCCAAGCACCGTCACACATCCACGGGCGTGGCGCGACGATTCGGCCTCCTGCTGCGCGAAGCAGCTCGCCTGGAGGACGTCGGATATCCCACGCCGGCTCAGGCGCTCCGAGGATATCTGCTGGAGCGTTACGCCGGCGGCCATCTCAGCCGCAAAATCTGCCTCTTTCAGAAATCCCGCGATCGAAATCTCCTGCGCGACCGACCTTGGATCACCCAAACCGAAGCCACCACGTTGCTCAAGGCGCGCCATCGCGCCATCAACGAGTTCGTCGAACAGGGTATTCTCACCGGCCAGATCCATCCGGCGGGTGCCAACGGCCGATCCGTGGGCTTGGTGCTGCGCGAGTCGGTCGAAGCCCTCCGACGCGATGTGCAACGTGCCGTGGGTGTCCCGACCGCGGCGCGTCGGCTGGGGCTCGGAATGAGAGCCGTGCGCGATCTCATCCACGACGGCCTGTTGGCGCGTGCCGTTCGCACCCACAAGGGGTGGCATATTCCTGTCAGTTCTCTGGCTGCTTGGGAGGCGATCATCCATTCGGCGAAACCCGTGAAAGCACCCGCGGCGCCGTGGATGTCGCTGCGGGAAGCCACACGAGTTTTCGGCCCCGCCGGTCTCACGCTCAGCCGACTGCTGGGCCTGATCCAAGGCGGCAGAATCGCGACACGTCTGGCTGATCCCGCGCGGCTTCTTCACGGCTTGGCCGTTGCCCGGCATGAGGTGGAGGCCGTGGTTCCCGAGGTGCGGCTCGGCCAGGAGGCAGTCCGCGGATGTCCCGTGCATCGTCTGGGCAAGATTCTGTTTCCGGCACGCCCCGTGAAAGCTGACGTGCTCCAGAAATGGATCGCCGCCGGTCTGCTCGAAGTGCGGCGGGTCGGCCGGGCGCGGATGGTTTCCACGTCGGAGATCCACCGGTTTCGCGAGACGTACTGCCTGCGCGCCGAAGCGCTCCGCATACTCGGCATCGTTCGTACGACGTTGAAGTCTTGGCAAGACTCGTCCGCGCCTGTTTCACGGGCATCTGGATTGAAAGTCATGAGCATCAGGACGCCCTGCTGGAAATCGCCCAGCTCTGCCGGGACGAACAGTGGCGGTTGGCGGTCTGGGACATCGATCTTGGCCTGCACCTTCCGGGACAAACAGGTCCGGACGCCGCTGACGCCGCGGGCCAGGACCCGTTGGCTGCCATTCGCGCAGTCCATGCAATGAGCAACGGCGAGGGCGCGGCACTGCTGGTGCTGGAGAATTTCCATCGCTTCCTGCAATCGCCTGAAATCGTCCAGGCGCTGATCCATCAGATCATCGCCGGGAAACAGAACCGCACGTTCATCGTGATCCTCTCTCCAGTCGTGCATTATGTGGCCAAGACAGTTATGTGGCGTCCGCTGTCCACTTGCCCATTTCTGAACTCGCTGGCCAGATGGAACGCCACATAACCGAGCCCCCTGTCTACAATGTCCGTAGGAATTCCATCAGCCCCTTGTCTTCCTTCCAAGGAGTGCGTTTCTTCTTCTGTTCAACTTCACAGTTGGCCAACGCCTTGGCCTTCATCTCCAGATCCACTTCCGCATACACGTTGGTCGTCGTCAGGGACACGTGTCCAAGCCATGCGCGAATGGTGTTGAGGTCCACTCCAGAACGCAGAAGGTGGGTCGCGGTCGTGTGGCGAATCGTGTGCGGACTGACCCGTTTGGTAGCCAAGGACGGCACCTTCTTCACTGCGCGAGCCAAAGAACGCTCGACCAGTGTGTGGATGCCGAACCGTGTGATGGGGCGTCCGCACCGATTCAGAAACGCGTGGTCTCCTGAATCACGGCCCTGTACCAGCGCAGCCAACTCACGTACTGTCTGCGGCCACAGTGGGCACCGGCGGGCCTTGTTCCCCTTGCCGTGGATCAGGACCGAGGCCAGATCACGCTCGGCCACCTGCGGCAACATCAAGTCGCTGATCCGGACCTGGGCCGCTTCATCGGCACGGGCACCAGAGTTGTAAAGGAACAGAAGCAAGGCATGATCCCGACGGCCCTGAACGGTGGTCATGTCCGACGTTGCCAGCAAGGCATCCATCTCCACCTTTTCCAAGTATGTAACCAGTGCATGTGGAGCCTTCTTGAATGGCACCGTCCGCACTTGGCCGCACCACTCGACCAATTCGGGAGCATGCGGGCCAATGAACCGTGCCAAAGCATGGATGGCTGCTAGCCGCTGGTTTCGAGTAGAGATGGAGCATTGCCGTTTCTCTTCCAGGTCGCTCAGGAACTGCCGCACGCGGTCTGGCGAGACGTCGGTTACGTTCAAGCGATCGACGGGCTTGCGGGTACGCCGGGCAATCGCCGGAAGCAAGAGTTGAAACGTGTCGCGGTAACTCCGTTGAGTATTACGGGCGAGATTTCGTTCACCAACCACGTGTTCCATCAGAAAACGGCGAACCCACGGACCGAGCAAGGAAGTATCACGCATGATCGCCCTCCCCACATACATACCGCTCGAAGACCATACCGGCCTGCTGCAACAACTCGGGCGTCATCGTGAGATAGACTTGCGTGTGTTCCAAGCGGACGTGCCCAAGGTAAACCGAGAGGTGATACACGAGCCGTTGCACGTCGGCCCCCTGGCGATACCAGCTTGTCAGGCGATGGACTGCAAAGGCGTGCCGAAGATCGTGCAGTCGAGGCTGTTGTCTCCCCGCGTCGGTTCGTCGAATGCCAACGTGCTCCCGCAGCCGCTGAAACACTCCCTCGAAAGTCCGTTTGTGAACTGCCTTTGCCTGCCGATTGACGAAGAAGTGATTCCCCTCATCGGCTGATGGGTGTGTAGCCATTCGCCAAAGCGCGTAATCGCTCAAGACGTCAGCCAGTTGACTGCCGATGGGAACCAAACGCGATTTGAAGAACTTGCTGTCCCGAATGGTCAGGACGCGGTTTGACAAGTCCGCGTCCGCAACCGACAGCCTCAATACTTCCCCCAGGCGCAGTCCGGCTCCGTAAAGCAACAACAAGATGGCTCGCAGGGTGGCTGGCTCTATGCAAGAGCGGGGATCGTAACGTGCAGGAATCGCCTCTAACAGACGACGGATCTCGGCACGCGAGTAGATGTAGGGGGTGGCTATCGGGGGACGTTTCGGCAGTTCTGTCGGCAACGGGGCCTTGTCCAAGTATCCCCGGCTGATCGCGAACCGGAAGAACCCCTTCAATGTGGAATGCTTGCTGTGCCATGTTCCGGTGATGGGTCCCGTGCCATTCAAGAATGTGGTTACAGCTTTGGCCCGAATTTGCCTGACGGGCTTCTTCAGCCCGACGGCGCGGCAGAAGGACCGAAGGGTCTCCTCTTGGGTAAGGCACCGTTCGCCCAGCGTCCTGCGAAAGGTTACATATTGCGTGACCAGATCGCTGATGTTCATAGCAGACCCTCCAGGCTGAAGTCTGCGACGGTGCGCAGTGCGGCCAGATCGACTTTGGCATAAACGGACGTCGCATCAGAGGTTCGGTGCCCGAGGTGATCGCCAATCTCCTTCAAGGACAAGCCTTGCGCCAGCAGATGCGTGGCGCAAGCATGCCGCAGCACATGAGGGCCGTAATGTGGCAACGTCAGGCCCAGCCCATGGAGACGACGTCTGACGACTTCTGCCATGCCATCACTGGTCAAGGGGCGGAACGGTGCCAGCACAGTCAGAAATACCTCCCGCCGAGTTGACTGACGCCGCACCTCCCGCAAGTAGCGGAGGACGGCGTCGCCCACCGAACGGCACAATGGATAGGTTCGTGGCCGCTGGGATTTGCCGCGAGGAACGCTCAGGATCTCGCGCTCCCAATCGAAGTCCTTCAGGCGAAGCGCCGTGACCTCGCCGACACGAAGACCATAGACTGCCAGGAGCATCAGTATGGCATGATCGCGAATATCAACCGGCCGCCCTCTTTCGGTAGTCGCAAGCAACCGCTTTACGTCGTCCCAAGACACGCCAACCGGTAGTCCTGCATGCCTGAATATCCGGGGAACCATGATCGCAGCCGCCAATCCCCGCTTGCACCAGCCTCGCTGTTCCGCGAACCGGAAGAACGTACGGAGAACCCCAGCCCACCTTTGAATCGTATTTCGTGCATACTCCGCTTCGCGAAACCTCTTCGACAGGAGGTCATCCATCTGGGCGGCATTCAGCGTCTGGAGACGGAGTCCAGCTTCTTCGATTTGGGAGAGAAATTGGTGAAGCACTTTTCCGCAATACTCGACTGTTTGCGGTGACAATCCACGATCCCGTAACTGGTAATCGCTGAACTGAGCAACGTGCTCGGCATAAGGCCGCCGGACGACGGCAGAAGATTCCATCCGCCCCAAGAACCCCAGCCAGCGAATGGCCTGGAGCGTAAAATTCCGACGCGAGTGGTGGAAGGACCGCATCATCGGGTGTTTCGGCCGACGCTTGGCCCACCGCTCCGCTGCAGCCACAATCTCTTTCTTGGTGATGGTCTCCCCGGGCCGGTCAGCCAGGCGCAACGCCTTCGCAACAACGAGGGTGTACCTGGCCACGTTCTGCAAAGTCAACGGAGCCATCTCCTGTTCGGCACCGTAAACAAGATAACGGCAACGCTCCTCGACCAGCGGGCCGTTCCAGTGGCGAGCTACCACACGTGGTCGCTTGTACAGTCGATCAAACATAGTCGTGCCTCCAAGGTGAATAGAAGGATTGGAGATTCGACTATACGATGCACTTATGTGGCGTTAGATTCCTTGGATATAGCCAGATCCTCGCCAGGTCCGACATTGGCGTGAACCGGACGCCACATAACTGTCTTGGCCACATAATACTGCTTATGTTGTGCACAACATAACTTCAAGATCCCGATCGAATTGGAGAAGCTATTTCTCGTCCTGGAACACCCCTTGCCCGATCGGGAACAGCTGCACCAGATCGCCCGCGGCATTGCCACCGAGGAAGGCGAACTGCCCACCGGACCACCGTTGGATACGGTCCTCGACGCGGCGGCCGGGCTGACGCGTTACGAAGCCGAAGCCGCCTACAGTCTGTCGCTGATACGTCACCACCGCGTGACGCCCGAAGCCGTTTGGGAATTGAAAGCCGGCATGCTCAAGAAGAGCGGACTGCTGTCGCTGTATCGCGGTAGCGACGACTTCAGCAGCCTGGGCGGATTGGCTTCGCTCAAGGCTTTCTGCAAGCGGTCCCTGCTCCAACCCGCACGAAGCAATCCGCTCAAGCGGCCCCGCGGCGTGTTGTTGCTCGGCGTTCCCGGAACGGGCAAGAGCGCCTTCGCCAAGGCGCTGGGCCGCGAGACGGGGCGCCCCACGCTCGTGCTCGACATCGGCTCGCTCATGGGATCGTTGGTGGGATCGACCGAGGCGAACATTCGGCAAGCCTTGCGGATCGCCGATGCCATGGCCCCTTGCATCCTGTTCTGCGATGAAGTCGAGAAAGCGTTGAGCGGCGTGGCCAATTCCGGGCAGACCGATTCGGGCGTGTCGGCGCGGCTCTTCGGCTCGCTGTTGACCTGGATGAACGACCACGTGTCGGACGTGTACCTCGTGGCCACCTGCAACGACATCTCGAAGCTGCCGCCGGAATTCAGTCGCGCGGAGCGGTTTGACGGCGTGTTCTTCTTGAACCTGCCCGACGCCCCCCAGCGCCGCGCGATCTGGGACCTGTATTTGCGGCAGTTCGAACTGGACGCGGCGCAGAAGCTGCCCCAGGACGAGAGCTGGACCGGCGCGGAGATCCGTGCCTGCTGCCGCTTGTCGGCGCTGTTGGATCTGCCCCTGGTGCAGGCGGCCCAGAACGTCGTGCCGGTGGCCGTCACGGCGGCCGAGTCGGTCGATCGTCTCCGCGGCTGGGCCAGCGGCCGTTGCCTCGACGCCGATCAGCCGGGCATCTATACGCGCCAGCACGGCCCGTCGAGTTCCCGGCGCAAGGTGACGCGCGGCCACCTCAACAACTGACCCGTTCAGCCAATCCGTTGCTCGCCAGCCTGCTGGGCCGATCGATTCACGCGCGAGCTGTTCGCGCTCAACCGCAAGCTGCCTGCGGCGCGGTCGCCGGCTGCCCGCGATTCCTGACCGTCGGCGAATGTTGCCGCCTCGCGAAGAGCTGATCGACACTCTCCGTCCCCCACGCAGTCGCTGGGCAATTGCCCTGACTTCCACCCTTGATCCACAGTCCAAGGAGATCACCGTTTATGACCACGGTCCGTGAACAACCCATTGTCCGTCCATCGACGTCCGCCGCGCTGCGCTTGCGCGCGACCATGGCCGCCGCACGCGTTGCCTTCTGCTGGTTCGGCGTGCATAAGACGTTGACGCCCGAGCAGAAGGCCCAGGCCGCCGATACCTTCGGCGCCGAGGGTCAGTACCTGTCCGCCGCCAAGAAGCTGTTGGATACCCGCCATCCCGCCTTCCGCGCTGTGACCAACATCCGTCACCAGATCGTCGCCACCTGGCAAGCGATGTCACTCCCCTATCCCGAAGCGGGCATTCGACTGATCCGCCAGGACAAGATTGACGACTTCAATCGCCGCATGAGCGAATTCCGCCAGGATCTGGAGGAAGCCGTCTGGCGGTTGGATGAACATTACGCGGAACTGAAGTCGGCCGCCCGTGAACGGCTCGGCAGTCTGTTCAACCCGGTCGACTACCCGGAGTCCCTCCGCGGCCTGTTCGCCGTGACCTGGGATTATCCCAACGTGGAGCCCCCCGCTTACTTGGAGCAACTTAATCCTGTTCTTTACCGGGAAGAGTGCCGGCGTGTCGCCGCGCGGTTCGACGAGGCCGTGCAGTTGGCGGAGCAGGCGTTCACCAGCGAGTTGATGGAACTGGTCGAACACCTGACGGAGCGCCTTACCGGTCAGGTCGACGGCAGGCGCAAGGTCTTCCGGGACTCGACGATCGAAAACCTGATCGAGTTCTTCCGCCGCTTCCGCCTGCTCAATGTGCGCTCCAACGAAGAGTTGGAGGAACTCGTTTCCCAGGCCGAACAGATCGTCCAAGGTGTCGCGCCGCAGTCGCTGCGCGACAATCGCGGGCTGCGTGAGACCGTGGCCAGCGAACTCGCCAACATCCAACACGCGCTCGACGCGCTCATGGTTGATCGACCGCGCCGCAACATCCTCCGGCGGCCGGCCCTCACGCAGCGGGAGGCCGCCTGATGGAACTGGTGATCCGTGTCGACGGTTCGCTCCGCTGTCTCTACGACGAGACGCTCGATCTATCGCCGCTGGGGCAGGTCTGGATCCGCCGCGCTTCGCACGTCGAACCCACCGGTCAGGGCCAATGGGAGGCCGACTTGTCGCCCGTCGCCGGACCAGTGCTTGGCCCATTTCCGCTGCGCAGCGAGGCGCTGGCTGCCGAAGCCGCGTGGTTGCGTACGCACTGGTTGGCCGTGGACTGCCTCGAGTAGCCCGTCGGCTGCCCGTGGCGTCTCCGTCTGTCCCGCATGTCCTGGGCTCCGCATCGTGTGGGGCCCTTGGTGTTTGCTCCGTCCCCTGAACGTCTCCCCATTTTTGAGAAAGACAACCTCGATGACCCAAGCCGAGTTGAATCGTCAAGTAGCGCGCGCCACCGGTGAGTCCGTGGAAACCATCGCCCGCATGGGATTCGTCTTGTTGAACGACGGTCCCGTCGAGCCGGAACCGCTCGACGGCGACTGCGATCCGCTCGAGGCCGACCGTCACATCCGTTTCGGTCATTCGCCGGTGCGGCGTCACGACATCAAAGCCGCCTGACCTCCGTACGTTTTGCACCCACCCACATTGCTCTTTTCCCTCACCGCTTGGTCGGACCAACCTTCTGATCGGAACTCGAAAGGAGAGCCCGTGGAAATCCTGATCCTTGTCGGGGCGATCGCCTGGATCGCCTATGCGTGCTACCGCTCGGGCAAACGGACCGGCAGCATTCGCGGATTCAACGTCGGCCGCCGCGGCCGACGTTCCCGCCGCTCGTAGCCGCGCGCCACGCCTTCGTTCTGCCCGTCATCGCGTGCGGGCCACGCGCCGCCAAATCCCCGGCTGGGCCGCCCGCGGGCGGCCCAGCGCGGTTTCTTTTCTTTACCTATCAGCGATCTCAGCGGCATAAGCCAGCGCGGCACGGATATCCTCAGGCACAAGTTGAGGATACGCGGTCAGCAACTCGGCCTCCGAGACTCCTTCCGCAAGGTTGTTCACGATCAGCGACACCCAGATCCGCGTACCGCGGATGCACGGTTTGCCGAAACAGACTTTCGGATCGATGGAAATCCGCTTCAATACCTCATCGCGATTGAGCATGCGTTGGTCCCCATTCAAGCGGGGGTGTTGTCCGCCGGGGAATTCCTCCGATCGGCAGAGAGGGTTGACATGCCAACAGTGATATCCTGGGCAGTGAGAAATGAGATTTTGACAACATGAGTATCCCACACCATGCGTGCGAGGCGGTTGATTACTGGGGGAACCACTCGCGCAGGGTTGCCTTGAGTTTCTGAAAAGCAGGATCTTGGCAACGCTGGACACTGACACGCTCAGCGAGCTGGCGGAATATGGCCGACGAGCGACGCTTGCCGGACGTACGTAACGTTTCTTCCATGGCCTTCTTAGGATGTCGCGGCTTCTCGTGCCCCAAGTCACCGTGGCCCCGCGTCTTGAGCCAGTCCGCAAGAGGAGGTTCATCTCCACCCCACCCCAAGACCTGCGCGACCTCAGGAGAATCGCTCCAGACCCAGACCTCAAGCTCTGGATCGATTACGATCGCCGCACAACGATTCCGCCACCCGGAACCGTTCAACCGTGATTCCATTTCCGCCTCCAGCGTTTCGCGCGAACTCTCCTCCCGGCCACAGCCTTCGCGGTCGTGCATGACCAACGCGTGCGAATACTGTCGCGAGAACGGTCGAAGAAACTCGTGCCCTCGCCGCAAACACCCTGGATCCTTTCCTGGGTGGACATAGATGTCAGCGGTAATCTGCCGGAACAGCAGTGATCGTCCGCGTGTGAGCAGCCCCCGCAGCGTGAATTCCATCTGCCCGTCCGCGACCAAGGCGATCAGGTCTTTCATCACTGTCTGTTGGGTCATCCCAGAACCCCAGCCGCAAAGAGCACGCCAAAATTCTCCTCGCGCCGCCAGTCACGCAGTTTTGGGTGCTCGCTGCCACGAACAATGTCGCTGGCTCCATCCGCGGACTTCGCGAAACACAACACCTCCCGCGGATCGACGATGCTCAGAATCACCGGCGAATGGGTAGCCACTAGAATCTGGCCT
>Ga0194110_10010907_pt1 | contig 10063 bp, 7 predicted proteins | sample TA2Kig1200mmetaG_FD_146192 | JGI IMG/M metagenome (GOLD analysis project Ga0194110, IMG submission 146192) | Freshwater microbial communities from Lake Tanganyika, Tanzania - TA2015032 Kigoma Deep Cast 1200m | ecosystem: Environmental > Aquatic > Freshwater > Lake | place: Tanzania: Lake... | reverse complement strand
GGCCTCTCTCGAAAATACGTTTGGAGTTCAACCTTTAGGTTGCTAGAACAAAGCACGCTAAAGCGTGAACTCCGAGCAGTGGCCTCTCACGAGATTCCCAACCAACCAACGCCGGCCTTGCTCAGGGCATAGCCGATCTCGCGCGCGTAGCTGCCGTAGCAGACCATGTGGTGAAACCCGCGGGTCTCTTCGATGACGCGCTCCCACTCGCCTTTGATTTGGAAATCAATCTGCGAGCGACAAATGGGAAAGAAAGGCGAGTCCACAATTTCGCCTTCAAAGCCAAACCAGCGCCGTCCCGCAAAATCCGGATTGATCACTGTTATCGCTTGTCCTTGGCGCATCTCGACTTTTGGCGCCGCGCCGTAATCTGATTCATAGTGGGTCAGGATACGAGTGCGTTCCAGATGTTCTCCGTCCATCTTTCGCGGCGCTGTGCAGTGGGAAACCGTCATGATGCCGCGATGGGGGAACGACGGGTTGCAGAAGAACACGGGTTTGCCCGAAACATAGTGAAGGAGGACTCCGGCAGGAATAACGACAAAATCGGATTCGCAGAACGCCATGTAGCCCTCGTCGTTGAGCAGGCTGAGCGGCAGGCAAGCCGTTGTCTCCGAGATCGGCATGATTGTGCTCATGCAACTGCCGACGGTCAGCGCGTCGGTTTGCGCTTCGTCGAGGAGATCGCGGAACACCTCGGTCAGAAGGAAAGCGTTGTGCACGAATTCTCGTGTTGTCTCCAACTTTATTCCTCTTTGGCGCAAATACTTTTCTGCTTCGCTGCGGCAACGGGCGACGAGCGCTTCGTTCTGGCGGGCCTTCTTGATGCGTTCGCCGAGTTCGGGATAAGTCACGGTCGGAGCATCCATCTTCCAGGTCTCGCGTGCGCGATCCGGAGCGCCCTTGCCGGCTTCGCCCCAAGCGCCTGGTCCGCCGATTGACACGATTCGTTTGCCGACGGCATTCTTCAAGCCGGCGAGCGCTCGCAGCCGCCACAGAATCTCGCGGTGATCATCTACGACAATGTCGTGAATTCCCATATTGGCCTGGCCGAACTCATCGCGCGTCTTGCGCAGAAAATGAGTGTGTGCGCCGATGTACATATAGTAGAGCGGCCCCGAGCGATGGCGCACAAACATCAGGTTCCACTTGTCGTTGGCCGCGAGCGCTTCGAGCGCTGGCCGATTGCGTCGCGCCGCATACATGATCAGGACGTCGAAATCTCCTTTTGCGACAGCCGCTGCTTGTTCGACGGTTTGCACCGTTCTGAGCGGCAGAACTTCGAGCGGGAAATCGGCGCTCTTGAGCAACCGCGCGAGATCGCTCCGGATGCGCACTTCTTCATCGCGCATCTCGCGTTCATTTTGAATCGCGCCAGTCACGCGCCAACTGGTAGCCGGCTTGCGTTTGTAAATCTCGCAGTTGAAAACCGGCTGAACACGAAGCGCTTGCCGGATCGGCTGCTGACGCTGCCCCGCAACCGGCGGATGCGATGGGGCCTCGACCGATGCAGCCAGCGCTCCACTTGCAGCTGCCATTCCTCCGGCAGATGCAAGAAACTGCCGTCGCGTCAGGCCGCCGGACAGCAGCATACCGCTTCCACAGCAGCCATCATACTGAAATGTGCGATAGAGTCCGTTCTTGCTCGACATGGCTCTTGCTCCTCATTGCGTCTTGGCGTCCGCCGAAGACGCGAATGGCAAGTTCGTAGTTCCCACTTCAGCAGCGATTTATTCGGATAGTCGGATTTGACTCTTTTCCTTTCGAACGAGCACTCTGCATGGAGTCTGAAAAGCGTGAGTCCAATTAATTCTGGCAGCGCCCCAAAAGGGCGAACGATCAAACGTCAACGTTTCTCCAGACACATTCGCAAAGGAGAAGACCGAACTGTCAGAATAGATTAGCCGCAACACGCACAATTGCCGCTGATTTCGAGCTCCTTTCGGCGAATTGGTCAAATCAACTGTGGTGAATAAATCGCTGCTTCAGTGGGTCTTTTTACCGAGACCGCCTAAACCGAAGTTCCGACAGGGATTTGGGCGTAAACTGTTGATAACACATCACTTAGTAGCAGATTGTCTTGCTTTTTGTGTCCATGTAAGTCGGCCCGTAGGTCCAATGCTATCAATGCTGTATAAAATCCTCGATCCCAGTGAAAAGGAATTCCAGAAAGAGTCTAAATCCAATAGATTCAACCACATAAACCTGTTTTCGCTCCAGAACTTAGGCCTAAAGGTCATCAACAGAGTACATTGACACCGTCATGTTTGCCTGAAAGGCAGAGAGGAAATAGCCTGGGGCAACGCCCCAGGAAATCCATCATCATCCGTTCCAGCCTGTAGGGCTGGCAGAATTGTCGCACACCTTCAGCGTTCTTACGGGGGAAATCGCCTCCTTCCTGGGGCGTTGCCCCAGGCTATTTCCTTTCAGCCCTTCAGGCTGTTTCACGTCCTCCGGTGTCCAGATAGACTGTTGATGACCATAAGGCGGGACTACGAACTCGTACTTAGCGCGTGTGTTTTTCGCGCCACTGCGGCCACTTGGCCAGCGCCGAACGCGGCCATTCGCCGTACCATGCGTAATGGATTCGCCTCTCGAGCTCGATCTCGGCCAGGCTGTACTTAACGACGCCATCGCGACCGCAGAAGATCGGGCGATTTGTGCCGATCTCGTACATCCGAGCCCAAAGCGGCGAAGCGTTGGGGTCTTTGACAACAACCTTGTCGCCGTCTCGCGTCTCCTGCCGAATGCCGGTTATCTTCACTCGCTCGAACCAGCGGCAAGCGGCGTCAACGGCACGAATCACCTCGGCGCTCGGTTTGTCGAGCGACATCAGCAGTTCGACCATGCCCACACTCTCGCCCGCGCAGATGGCTACCGGCTCGAAAGTGCGCGCCGGCCGCGGCTCAAACGTCACCTCGTCGTGTTGCTGGCACCACGCGGTCAGCTCGCCGTTGACGACGATCTGGCATTTCAGAATGCACTGGACGCCGCGATCGAACGCATCGCGCGCTCTTGCGCGTCGCTCGGCGTCCACGAAAGAAAAATCGGCCGACTGGCCAACCTCGCGCATCAACTCCATCAGCCCAACAGTCATCCAGTCGTTGAATGTGATATGGCGCGGATATTTCGTCCCCGGCGGGTACGACTGCGGCCAGCCGCCGTTGCTGTATTGCGCCTTCAAGATGTGATCCAGACCGCGGAGCGCTGCGGCTCGGTATTCCTCATTGCCGGTGGCCTTATGTGCTCTGGCCAGGAATCGCACCTCGCCACGAGTTGCGCCATTGTCGAACGTGCCGCGCGCCCTCGGGGTTTTGCCCTCGAAGGGCTGTGCCCCAGTGTCCATGTTCGACGGCCAGTCGCCCAGCTTCGACTGCTGGCTGAGCACATTGCCGGCAACCCGCTTGGCTTCGTCGCTACGGTACCAATCCTCGGCCCTGCGGGCATAGCTGTTCCAAGGGAAACCTGCTGCCCCCGCTACTGAAGCTCCCACAGAGCCAAGCAACACCATTCCGCAAACCACTGCACACCATCGTCTCATGATCAGTCTCTCCTCTCCCACGGAAGTCCGTTTGGAGTTCAACCTTTAGGTTGCCTGAAAAGAGCACGCTGAAGCGTGAACTCCAAACAATTTTCCTTGCGCAACGCGCCGTGACCGACTCCTGCTGTGAGCGTGAATTCGGAATGCAAGCACTGCCGAGTGCGTTGTCGCAAGCGTAATTTACCTGTAGATGCGCCGCTGCCACAGCCAAGCGGAGCGAGGTTCTCATTGACGAGATATATGGCTCTTACGAAAAGGCGTACGAAGACCTGAACGAAAGGAGAAAGAAAGTGATACTGTTTGGAAGATGGAAAGCGCGGAGAAACTGGATGAAGCGAGCATTGGCGGGCTTGCTCGCCGTGATGAGTGTCGGCGTGCACAACTGTGCGGCGGGCGCCGCAGCTAGTCCAGACGATTCGTGGATTAGCAAGATTCGCAAGGATCACCCGCGTCTGTTTTTCAACAAAGACACGTGGCCGCAAGTCCGCCAACGCGCATTGAACCAGGAAAAGGAATGGTACTCGGAGCTAAAACGGAGAGTGGATCAGTATCCCACCAATCCCACTTCCGCCAGTCGAGAAACGTCGCCAGCCTACCGTCCAACAGGCTCTGGCCGCTACGAGGCAGTCACGCTCCCGAAGCCCAGAGAATGGGGTTCCGAGGCTATGCAAACGGCGTTCGTGTACTTGATGACCGGCGAAAGAAAGTATCTTGAGACGGCGAAGCGAATGCTGCGGGTCAGCGCCGCAGCCTATCACGATTGCTACCAGAAGGGAATGGGCGTGAATTGGTATTCGACCAGCCGTGTTTCGGCCTTCGCCGCTTACGACTGGATTTTCAACGACCTGACGCCCGACGAGCGTCGCGACATTCTGACGCCTTTGCTGAAACACGTCGAGGCGACACAACCGCGACGGGACAGGCCTCCTATCTATCGGATCGGCACCAGCGGGCCGCACGAAGGCTTTTACGGCGAACAGAACATCGTTTGGTTCGCGGGTCTCGCTGCCCACAACGATGGAATCGAGGACGCAACGGCCTCGCGGTTTCTGCGGCTCGGCTACGAATACAATCAGGAGTTGTTTCGCTTTCGAGAGCAGTGCGCGGGCGACGATGGCGGCCTGGCAAGCGCTACGGTTGGCTACGCCATGGGCGCCTATCCCTGGTCGCAGTTCAATTTCCTTTACACGTGGAGGTCGGCCATTGGCGAAGACGTCGCCGCCCGCTGGCCTCATCTTGCCTATTTCCCCGTGTGGATTATCTGGAACTGGTTGCCCGGCGCCCGACCGAGAGAGTTTGGCAGCGGCGACACTTACCACTATACCAACGAACTGCCCATCCACGGTTTGTACACGCACATGACGCAGATCATGGACTTCTACGGCCGATCGCAACCCGATTGCGCTGCGCTCGCCGCCCACATCCGCGAGATTCTTCCCGCCGATGTCAGGAGATATGCGTGGAGTTACCCGATCTATCCTTTCCTGTTGAGCCAGCTCGAAAAAGCGCCGCCGCCCAGAGCGCCCCAGGATACTAACGTGAAGGCGCGGCATTTCGAAGCGCTCGGCCAAATCTTCATGCGATCTGGCAGCGGACCGGATGACACCTATTCGCTGTTTACCATCGGCTCGCGCGTGCCGAGCCACAAGCAGCATGACGAGAACAACTTCATCATCTACAAGAAGGGCTATCTTGCTCTGGACTCGGGGACGCGAGGCAGCGAGACCGGCACGCAGCTTCGCCACTACTATTCGCAGACGGTTGCGCACAATTGCGTTTTGATCCACATGCCCGGCGAACCGTTCCCCGGCTATTGGGGGCCGGCGAGCAACGAACCCGAGGGCAAGATCAGTTGCGGAGGCACGTATCGAACCACCGGCGGCAAGTGTGTCGCCTTTGAGACAAATCCCCACTTCACTTATGTGGCCGGCGATGCGACGTCGTGCTATCGGCCACAGAAATGTAAGCTCGCCCTCCGCCAGTTTGTCTTTGTCATGCCCAATCATTTTGTCATCTGCGATCGTGTGGTTTCGACAAAGGCCGAATACAGGAAAGACTGGTTGCTCCACACGCAAAATGAACCACGGGTTGCAGGCGCGCAATTTCGCGCCGACGAAGGCGAAGGGCGTCTGTTCTGCCGAACGCTTTATCCAAAAGATCCTGTTCTTGGGAAAATCGGCGGGCCGGGTAAGGAATTCTTCGCCTGCGGCAAGAACTGGGAGTTGGAGCCACAGGTTGAGAAAACGCGAAAAGCAAAGGCGCTGTTCGGCAACTGGCGCATCGAGGTTTCGCCCGCCACTCCTCGAACCGACGACGTCCTGCTTCACTTGATTGAGGTGGGTGGGCAAACAACCGCCTCAATGACGCCATCTGAGCTGATCGAGAAGGACGGGATCGTTGGCGTTCGATTCCAGGCTGGCCAGAATTCAGCAACCGTGACTTTCGCGACGCGAGGCGAACCCACTGGTCGTGTCAGAATCGCGTCGGGAGAGAAGATTCTGACGGAAAAAGACCTTGCCCGCGAGGTTGCGCCGCAAGCGGGTCTAGCTGCAAAGCCGTAATCTGGAATGCGTCAAAAGAGGTTTCTACTGCCTTTCCCAATCCTCAATCCTCAGATCAGGCACACGCGAGAACTCGGCCATGTTGCAGGTTACAAGTGTGGCATCCCAAGCCAGTGCGATCGAAGCAATGAGCAGGTCGTTAGGCCCGATCAAGTTCCCGGTTCGGGCAAGATCTGCGCGGAGTTTTCCGTAGATCTCCGCCGCTCGATCATCGAAGGGGGCGCTTTGAAATACACTCAGGAAGTCCTTCAAAATGCCGAGCTTCTGTTCGGGTTGAGCGTGCCGATGCGCTCCAAAGTAAAGCTCGGCCCTAACGACGGAACAAATCAGCACGTCAGCCCTTTTAACGGTAGCAAGTTTTCTAGCGACCGGGGAATCGTGATGTCGGAGAAAGGCGATGCACGTGCTGGTATCCAAGAGGTAGGTCATTCAGGCAGCTCCCGAATCTCGTAGTCTCCCTCGGACTCGATGTCAGGGAAATCGGGGCAACTGCCCGCGAACCGTTCGCAAAAGCCATCAGGCCAACCATCGCCCGCCTCTCCAGCTGCGGCCGTCTCGACGTGTTCATCCAGGGGCAAGACGATGATCTCGACCTTATGGTGCAGTAAGGCGTCAGGAACAGGAACCGTCACTGTATTTGAGGTCACTTCTCGAATCTCTCTGATCACTCCCATGACCGTCTCCTTTCAAATCGGAGGCATTTGTTTTCGGCTCCTATAGCGTTTGATTCACAATGATTTACCGACCATTGTCAACGGTTGGTGTAGCCAACGGTCGCGAAGGTTTCGTGGCCATCGCGAAATTCATACATCACGATTCTTTCTGCTTATTGCCTGATGCCCGGGTAGACGTAAAAAATTACCCCACGGAACCGGATGCTCCTGTAGGCCACAGGGCCGTGGTCGCCTTGGAGCATCAGTGGGCCAAGGGGCTTCTCGTCGTTGAATGCTGCGGCGCGCGTTGGGCCGGTTACCTCGACGTTTTCGTGAATCACCGTGCCGTTGTGAACGACTTTGACGAACCTGGCGTTGGCGATTTTCTTGCCATTCGCATCGAAGCGCGGCGCCTGGAAGATCACGTCGAACGTTTGCCACTCGCCCGGCGCCCGCGAGACATTGACGCGAGGCGCATGACCTTCGTAGCCCTTGCCTTTGTCCCAGCGCTGGTAGATGCCGCCGCAATCGCTATACTGAGGCTCTTTGACGCCCCAACTGTCGAACACCTGGATTTCGTAGCGCCCCTGGAAATAGACGCCCGAGTTCGAGCCTTTCGACACCGTGAACTCGATATGCGCCTCGACGTCGCCGTGTTCGAGCTTGCTAAAAAGATGTTTGGTTCTTCCCTTGGGGCCGTTGACTGCGATGCCAGCGCCAGGTTTCCAGGCGAGCAAACTCGCGCTCGTCGGGTTCAAGATCACTTTGCCGACAGTTTGCCAGTCCGCAGTCGGCTCGCGCCATGCGCTGAAATCCTTGCCTTCGAGCAAGGCGATCCACTTGCCAGCCTGACCCCGACACGGAGTCACGTTGGCCATCACCGCCACGACTACCAACAGAACAACGCTGGCTGATCTCGATCTGTTCATAGCTATCTCCTTTCTATCTTCACAGAGTCTCTTCGCTACAGTCTGGCTGTGGCTTTTTCAACTCTGAAATTGGGCCTTGCGCTTGTTCCGAATCTCTGTAGCAAGGATGCGTTTGTAGTTCCGCCTTCAGGCGGTCTCAACAAGATGCGTCTGTTCGCCTTTTCGCTTGCCTCGGTCGCAGAGCCATCGCATGGTGAGCCTGCGAGGGATTCGTAGCGATTCTTGATCGCGATCTGGCGCGATGTTGGCCACGCTTTTTCACGTCCGTGTCCGTCCGTGCCAGTCCGTGTTAGTCCGTGTGCGGAGGTGCGCCAATGGAACATAGCTCATCGAGCAGTTCTATCAGCAGGCGAGACATGTTGCGTTTGAGCGCTTTGGGGGCGATGTCGGCCCATCTCGGCGCATCCAGCCCGGCGCCTGGAGCATCAAGCGGCTCCAAGAAGGCCAGCTCTGGGCGACCAAACATCATTGTCATTCTCGCCGACGATCTTGGCTATGGCGATGTGAGTTGCCACGGCGCGACAAAGGTTCAGACGCCCAACATAGATCGCCTTGCCAGCGAGGGCGTTCTCTTCACCGACGCGCATTCGCCATCTTCGGTGTGCACGCCTACACGCTACGGTCTTCTGACAGGGCGCTATTGCTGGCGCACGTGGGCGCAAAGTGGGTGCGTATGGGCCGACGATCCGCTGTTGATCGAAGAGGACAGGATGACCGTAGCGAAGCTTCTGAAATCCGAAGGCTACGTGACGGGCTGCGTCGGCAAGTGGCACCTGGGATTTGGCAAGACTAGCGGCCCAGAGCGCTGGAGCGGACCCAACTGGAACGGCCAACTAAGGCCCGGCCCGCCCGAAGTGGGCTTTGATTATTATTTTGGCCATCCGACCGTGAATGGGACTACTCCAACTGTCTATATCGAGAACCACCATGTCGTCGGCCTCGAAAAGAAAGATCCGATGAGGATCGTTCCGCGCGATCCCGTGAGCTACATCCATAGCTACCTCGAGAGGCCGCGCAACGGCGTCAACGTCGTGTTGCGCATGGAAGGAGGAAAGGCGGCAATCCACGAGCTCGAAGAGATGGCCGCGACCGAGACCTCGAAGGCCGTGCTCTTCATCGAGCGAAACCGAGCGAAGCCGTTTTTCTTGTACTTCTCGCCAGCCAACATACATGGCCCGCACAGGCCGAATGCGAAATTCAAGGGCGCCAGTCAATGCGGCGTTCGGGGCGATTTCATTCACGAGCTGGACTGGGTTGTCGGGGAAATCCTCAAGACTCTGGACCGGTTGAACCTGGCCGATCAGACACTCGTTGTTTTCTCCAGCGATAACGGCGGCGATTTCTTTGAACAGTTTGGGCACAAATCAAATGGCGAGCTGCGCGGAGAGAAAACGACCGTCTGGGAGGGCGGACACCGCGTGCCATTTCTCGCGCGCTGGCCGGGCAAGATCAAAGCCGGCGCGCGGTCTGACCAAATGATTGCTCTCACCGACACCCTGGCAACCTGCGCGGCGATTGTCGGCGGCAGCCTGCCGCCGAACGCAGGGCCAGACAGCTTCAACATCCTTCCGGCATTGCTGGGTCAGGCAGGCGACAAGCCAGTCCGCGATTCGCTGGTCATGGACAGCTGGGGCGGGCTTATGGCCATCCGCCAAGGCCCTTGGAAGCTTATTCTCGGAAAAGGCTCAGGCGGGCGACCTGAAAAAAGACCGTCCAAAGACGATGATGCTCCGGGGCAACTGTACAACCTTGCCGACGATCTGCGCGAGCAAAAGAATCTCTACAATCAACACCCTGAGATCGTGCAGCGGCTGACCACGCTGTTCGAGACGATCAAGAACGAGGGCCGCAGCCAAGCATAAGAAATACTCGGCGCCTTTGCGCCTTGGCGAGACGACTTTCTTCCTCGCACTTCAGGCTGCTGGCGCTTTTGCCACCATCTTGTCCCACAGTTCCCGCAGCTCGATCATCGCCTTCACTCGGTCGGGCACCTTTTCGCTCATTTCTAACAACGCCCAACCCTGCCAGCCCATTTTCGCCAGTAAGTCAATCTGAAGCTGATAGGGGAACTCCGGATCGCTCAAACCGTGGAGGTGAATCACTCCGCCGAGCAATCCTTTGACGAGGTTGAAATTGTGCTCGAAACCTTTGCCTGCCGCGTCTCGAGCAGCGCTGTTGAGCATGACACGAACGGCAGGCGAAGTGACCTGATCCATGATCTCGCGGATCGTAGGGAGGTCGCCGGCCGAACCGTGCGCTTCGAGCCGAACTTCCTGGCCGTTGTCAGCCGCGAACGGGCCGACGACGTTGAGCGAGTCGGCGATCTGCTTGATCGTCACCTCGCGCGGCGCTTTTTTCTGAATGTCGTTGGGAAAAACT
>Ga0194110_10010906_pt1 | contig 10066 bp, 8 predicted proteins | sample TA2Kig1200mmetaG_FD_146192 | JGI IMG/M metagenome (GOLD analysis project Ga0194110, IMG submission 146192) | Freshwater microbial communities from Lake Tanganyika, Tanzania - TA2015032 Kigoma Deep Cast 1200m | ecosystem: Environmental > Aquatic > Freshwater > Lake | place: Tanzania: Lake... | reverse complement strand
TATTATTTCCGTGAGGATCGGTATGAGCTGTTTCTTCCGCGAAAGGATTCCCTTCAAAAGATACACGTGTTCGTCCATCTTCGGGTATCGGATGTGACTTATAAAAAACCGGTCCCCCTTAATGAAGAGAATGCTGTCAAGTTCCGTGATGTCTGTAACCATGAGCGCGCTGAAGAGGCTGCCCGTCCTGCCCTGGAGGCGCTCCAGTCCCTCTAAGATATCATCCTTGCGGTCCATAATCTCCTTGAATGTCACTACCTCCACCTGGCTCACAGTGAAGGCGAACTTGCCCTCGCCGAATCGTTTCATGTCCAGCGAGAGGATGTAATCCACGGGCTCGCGGGCCACGAGCGAGGATGCCTCCATGATGTTTTTCCCGAACATATCTATGGGCAGATCGGTGAGAGATGAAAGGAATTCGGCCATGTGTCGGTCTGTCTCTGTGGTGGTTGCCGAATGCAGGATCAGGGTATCGGAGAGAATCCCTGCGAGAAGGATCGAGGCGATCTCTTTCCGCATGGGCACCCGGTAATCCTGGAATAGCGTGGCGATGATTGTCGAGGTAGAACCAACGGGCTTATTGATGAAAATAATAGGGTGATTTGTGTGGTCGTTCCCCAGCCGGTGATGGTCGATAATCTCCTGTATCCGGTAGTGTTCAATTCCGTCGATGGCCTGGGATCTCTCATTGTGATCAACCATGATGATTTCGATGTGGGGATCACGCATCAGGTCGCTCTGGGAGAGGATGCCGATGACTTTATCGTTGCGATCCACGACCGGCAGCGAGCGGGACACGGACTCCATAAGTTGCGTTTTGATGGTGCCTATATAATCGTCTTCCCTGAGCGGCTTGAGGGCGGTATCACCTGTGTGTACAACCGGAGATGAGTAGAGGGTGAGCCATGATGTGGTCGAGGTGTCGTAGGGAGAGATCAGGATTGAAATGCTCTTTTCCTCGGCCCGCTTCTTCAGCTCCCGGCTGACGGAGCTCCCACCTGTTACTACAAGAACCCTGGCTTGCCTCTCGATGACATACTCATGTACATCGCGACGGTTACCCACAAGGACGATGGTATTGGGAAGGGACATGGCATCAAGGTGTTCTTTGAAGGCGTCGAACTCGTAGGCAGCTACGACTATCTGCGCCGGGAAGATCGTCTCTTCCTCAAAGATCACAACGGGCTGAGCACCGAGGGTTTTCACCATGTGGGACACAGAGGTGGGGAAGATGCCTTTTCGGTTGGGGTCGATTTTTTTGAGCATGTTCTGGGCGAAGGCGTTGAAATGGAGTATGGACTGCAGCCTCCCCTCACCATCCACTATGGGGAGCATCTTGAAGTTCCCTTTGTTCAGGGTTTCCAGGGCATGCCACAGGGGAATGTCCCGGGGAACAGTCGTAGGCATGTGGCTCATGTAGTATTTTACCTTGGGGATGAGATCGTTGATGAACTCGGGTGGGGGCACTTCGAAGCGCGTCAGGACGTACTCCGTTTGGAGGTTTACGTTCCCGCACCGGGCAGCGAAACAATTCGCAAACCCCATTATCTGCTTGAGCTCCGCGTAGGCGATAGCCGAGACAATGGAATCAGTATCGGGGTTTTTATGACCAATAACCAGAACCTTTTTCTCTCTGTCCATATGTTGTGCCGATCGTTGGGATGTGAATTGTGGGGATGTCCTCCCGGAATTGTTTGCGTTCATCTCGATGATGCGTTGAGTATGGGGGATGATGCGAATCCTGCTCGTGCAGGAAGGATAGAAGAGAAGAACTTCTTTGTCAACATATATTAGCGGAACGGCAACACGAAACAAATTTGACCCTCTCTGAAAATGGTGGTAATTGAAACCGAGTTATTGTTTTACTTGCCCCGTCTCTGCGTGTTCGACGATTGGCATGGCAAGGGAACGGGGGGAAAACGCAGATATTGTATCCCATGAGAAAGAGTGAAGAGATCTTCGATGAATGGCCTGATAAGTATGATAAATGGTTCACAACCCCTCTCGGGTTACTCGTCAGAAAGTACGAGAGCGAACTGATATTGGACTGTGTACAACCTGGTCCGGGGGAATTGATCCTTGATGCGGGCTGTGGTACCGGCATCTTCACCCTTGATCTCCTCGGTGCGGGATCGCAGGTAGTGGGCCTCGATATATCATTCCCGATGCTCCGGCGGGCGAGGGAAAAACAGGAGGGACATCCCTTCTCTCCGGTAAGGGGTGATATCTCGGGATTGCCCTTTCGGGCAGAAACCTTCGATAAGGTGGTTTCGGTTACCGCCATTGAGTTCGTCGAGGATGGGAAACGCGCCGTGGCAGAGATGTTTCGTGTGGTAAAGCGGGGCGGGATTGTCGTGGTGGCGAGCCTGAACAGCTTGAGCCCGTGGGCAACGCGCAGGAAGGCAGAGGGTCAAAAAGGACATGTCATATTCCGCAGCGCGATATTCAGATCCCCGGATGAGCTGGCCTCCCTTGCCCCCGTGAAGGGGAGGGTGAAGACTGCCATCCATTTTCTGAAGGACGATTCACCCGAAAGAGCCATTGAAGCCGAACGTGAAGGGCGGCTGAAAGGACGGGATACGGGTGCCTTCGCCATTGCGAGATGGATCAAAGCCTGAGCATGATATTGTTCTGATCTCATGAACTGCAGCATTCCTCTCAAATGATGTGCGGAGCAATCATTGTTTGACACCGACCGAAAAAATAATATATGAAGCCTCTGCAATGCCAAAAGATTGGTGAAACCGTGACCGGTTCTCACCAATCAACTAAGCGTGTATGAAAGGAGAAAAAAATGTCAGCTGAGCAATATTTCTTCACTTCGGAGTCAGTGACCGAAGGACACCCAGACAAAATGTGCGATCAGATCTCCGATGCGTTGCTGGATGAGTTGATAAAGCAGGATCCGTACTCCCGCGTGGCATGCGAGACCTTTGTGACCGTAGGTCTCGTGATCGTAGGAGGGGAAATCACAACGAACGGGTATGTCGACCTGCCCAAGCTGGTACGGCAACTCATAAGGGATATCGGTTATACAGACCCGAGGTATGGATTCAGCGCGGATGCGTGTGCGATTTTAAATGCCATCGGCACCCAATCTCCCGATATCGCCCAGGGAGTGGATATCGGAGGAGCCGGAGACCAGGGGTTGATGGTCGGGTACGCGTGTAAGGAAACTCCCGAGTTGATGCCTCTGCCCATCATGCTGTCTCATAAGCTCTGCAGCAGGTTGGCGGAGGTGAGAAAGAAGAAAATTCTCAGGTACCTGGGGCCGGACGGAAAATCACAGGTTACAGTGGAGTATCGTAATGGACGCCCCAGGAGGGTGGATACCATCATTTTAGCCTGTCAGCATACGGAAGAAATACTTGATGCCACCGGGAAGATGGTTACCCAGAAAGCCCGGGAAGAGATACGTGAACATGTGGTGAAGCCGGTCATAGGAGAGGGACTGTTGGACGAAAGAACCAAGTATTTCGTGAACGCCACAGGAAAATTCGTCATCGGTGGACCCCAGTCCGATACCGGGATGACGGGCAGGAAGATCATTGTGGATACCTATGGCGGTATGGTGCCCCATGGGGGAGGGGCGTTTTCCGGAAAAGACCCCACCAAGGTGGATCGCTCGGCCTCCTATGCCGCCCGCTACATCGCAAAGAATGTCGTCGCCGCGGGGCTGGCGGATCAGTTGATGATCCAGTTGGCCTATGTCATCGGGGTGGCCGATCCGGTGTCTATCATGATCAACAGCTTTGGAACGTTGAAAATTCCCCATAAGAAACTCGAGAAGTTGATAAGAAAGCACTTTCAGCTTACTCCTCGTGGGATCATCGAAATGCTCGATTTACGAAGACCCATCTATAAGGAAACCGCTGCCTATGGCCACTTTGGGAGAACCGGACCGGCGTTCACCTGGGAGAAAACCGATAAGGTCAAAGATTTAATAAAGGACGCATAAAAGAGGTGCATAAGGTATTATCGCTGATAGGCGTAACGGAACCAGCCTGAGGGCAGACCCGATTCTCCTTATGCTGGACAATTCAAGCAAGCATTGCGCTCTGCGGTATATGGACGCGCGGGGGACTCCATGTCCCGGTGAATGGTGTAAGGAAAGTCCGGTTCATCTGCTGCGTTCGGGTGAAAGCATTCGGTTCAACCGACGTTCTTCTCCGATAGTGGTGGGTGCCCCGTGTCCGGGATGCACAATGGTATCGTCGGGCAATGGCAACAATTTTTCGCGGATGCTGTTCTTTAATTGATTGACGTCTTGACCCGGGAAAAGCATCGGGGGGCTTATGCCGATACTGCGCCTGAATAAAGTATCGCCGCTGAAGAGAGTACCATGACGGAAAAGACAAACACTGTCTTTGCTGTGGCCAGGTGTGTGAAGAACTGAGAATTGTAAGTCATCAATATCGATGATACTTCCATCACCTAACAATATGTCAGGTTTGATGGGTAGTGTAAAGGGAACGAATAACAGTCCTTTCGGCATCTTGATGATTTCCGGTGATTCCTGGATGTTGCTGGTATCAAAGACGGCGAGCTGAGCCTTCGTGGAATTCTTTACTGTTTCCAGGCTCACGCAGTGATCAACATGCACGTGTGTGAGGACAATCAAAGACACCGTTACGCCCATCTCTGCCACTGCCCCCATGATATAATTTGCATGAACGCCTGGATCAACGATCATACCGCGTCTGGTAGTTTCCGAGGCGACAATGTAGCAGTTTGAGGAAAAAAAATTCCCGGCAATTATTTTTACAAACATTTCTCCTTACCTGTGAGAGTGTTCTATGGATCCGGCAGTGCTATGCAAACCCTTAGAGCATTGTACAGCCAATACTTGAGTTTTATAGCGAATCATTGTACTTTATTTTATAAATCCTCTGCAAATGTTTTTTCTATGAAGAAAAGGCTGCGACTTAACGAGATGGAGTTTGATCGGGTGGTCAAGAGGGCGATCAAACGCATCCCGCCGGAAATACGTGAGCATCTGCATAATGTGCTCATCACCGTACAGAAACGCCCTGCGAGGGAAGTTCTTGCAGAGATAAGCCCTCATCGGGATGAATCCGTGCTTGGCATGTATCAGGGCACATCGCTCAGGGATCGCACCCTGATGTATCCGCCTCTCTATCCGGACACCATAGTGCTGTTTCAGGAGCCGCTTGAGAAAATGTGCGGTACGATAAAAGAACTTGAAGACCAGATCGAGATTACCGTGGTGCATGAAATCGCGCACTTTCTCGGCATAAGCGAGGAAAGGCTTGCCGAACTTGGATATGGGTGACACGAACGCACGTGCATGTACTCTGTGTGCATGGAGGTGTGAAACGCCTACCGTGCGGACAGTTCGCGGCGCAATACCTTTCCGATTGCTGATTTGGGTAAATCGGCACGGAACTCTATACTCGACGGCACCTTGAACCGGGCCAGGTGCTCCCTGCAGAACGTGATGAGCCCTTCCTCTGTCTCGTACATTCCCTCTTTGAGCACGATGAATGCCTTAATGCGTTCGCCGCGGTACTCATCAGGCACGCCCACCACGGACGCCTCCTTTACCGCCGGATGCATAAACAGCACTTCTTCCACATCGCGAGGATAGATGTTGAAACCGCCGGAGATGATCATATCTTTCTTGCGATCCACAATCTGAAAGTAACCTTCCTCGTCCATGCGGGCGATGTCACCTGTATACAGCCAGCCGTTACGTATTACGTCGATCGTTTCCATGGGCTTTTGCCAGTAGCCTTTCATCACTTGTGGACCGCGCACTATCAGCTCGCCGATTTCACCTACCGGCATTTCCCGTTCCCCCGTTTCCAGATCCATGATCTTGGCGTCGGTATCCGGCCAGGGTAGGCCGATCGTTCCGGGTTTGTTCCGGCCATAGGGTGGATTGACGTGGGTTCCGGGGCTGGTCTCGGTCAAACCGTATGCCTCGACAAGTCGTCCGCCGGTAACGGCCTGGAATTTTTCCTGTACTTCGCGAGGTAATGGAGCCGCCGCGCTCAAACACACGCGAATGGAGCTCAGATCGAACTCTTTTACCTTGGGGTGGTTGATGATTGCTACGTACATGGTTGGCACTCCGGGGTAAAAGGTCGCCCTATGTTTTGCGATAGCACCCATCACATGCAATATATCGCGGGGATTGGGAATCAGTATCATGGTGCAGGCTTTCGCGATGGACATATTCATCACGGATGTCATGCCGTAGGAGTGGAAAAACGGAAGCGCGCCGATGGTGAAATCTTTCGCTTCCCGTGTCTGGGCGAGGGCGTTTCCCGCCATCGTGTTGGACAGGAGGTTACGATGGGAGAGTTCCGCTCCTTTGGGTATGCCGGTCGTCCCGCCGGTATACAGAAGGCACGCTGTGTCCTCCGGTTCTACCTGAACCTTCTGCGGCGTCGCCGGTGCTCCGCTTATGAACGGCTGAAACCACAGGTCGCTCTTGTCGGTAAGAGTAACCCGATGACCCTCCTTTTTTTCTCTGGCCACGGTGAAAAGAAAACGGAGGAGTTGCGGAAAGTACTCTTTGATGTTCGTCACAATGACGTTTCGCAGAGGTGTGCTGGCGCGGATATTTTTCACTCTCTCGTAGAAAGCGCTGAGGGTGATAATGATCACGGCACCGGCATCGTTCAACTGCCGTTCCAATTCCCGCTCCACATAGAGAGGATTGCACGGTACGGCAATACCGCCGGCACGGAGAGTCCCGTAAAAGGCAATGACAAACTGGGGGCAATTGGGCAGGAAAATCGCCACGCGGTCACCCTTCTTCACATTCAGTTGCTGTAGCGCGGCGGCAAAGCGGTTCACGGTATCATTTAAATATACATAGTTCAACTGTCTGTCCAGCACGCGTGTGCCTAACCTGGCGCCGAATATAATGGCCGGGTGATCGGGGTGTTTCGACGAAGAATCGATAAGAAGGCGGTCAAGGGGAATCGGAGGATAGTCTAATCTGGCCGGGACACCCTCGTCGTAAAATCTGAGCCAGGGTCTCGATTCATAAAAACCTTTCGTTTCCATAAGGCATCTCCTTCTTCTACCGTTAGTGAAGACTTCTATCCGTGCGTTGGTTTGATATTATTCTTTGCCCACAGTATAAGTTCCGATATGGAGGTACCCTTGGGGAAGAACTCTACTATCCCCATTTCCTTGACCTTAGGGATGTCGCCGTACTCTAAATGGCCTCCCGCGGTAATCCTGATATGTGTTGCATCCTCCTTTTTCAGAAGATCTATGACTCTGGCGAGGTCTTCGATATTGGCTCCGGGCAGGGTCGTAATCCCGATGTGGTCCACGCATTCCTGGATTGCAGAAACGACGATGACCTCAGGCTTCTGGGTATCGGTGTAGATCACCTCAAACCCGGCGTCCCGGAAAGCTAGGGCGAGTCTCGTCATGGCGGACTCATGCCCCTCACCCAATTTAGCCATTAAAATTCTCACCGTCCTGGTATCCATAACGCGCTCCTTTGCATTTGGTTCTCCTATGTGAAATTGGGTATTCCATGTATAAGAAGATCAGGCTTGCATGTCAATATGAATATGCGACGTATTTGCTTCTAACACTGACAAATTGTCCTTGACATACAATAGTGTTTAACTATATTTGATTACATCAATTGGGAATTAAGTTCTCGTCAATCACAGCGCATCACCTTCGACCGCATTTTCGATCTCTACTTCATAAGACATTAATGATGTACTGAACATGATCACGGAGATATAATTGTATAGGAGTCTATAGTGGTGATCACAATAAATCTTATCTTCTGCTATTGATTCTAAGACAAAAGGAGGAAAAAGAAAATGAAGTCATGGAAATTAAAAATAGTCGTTGCGTTTTGTCCGCTTTGTCTCTTTGCATGGTCGGCGGCATACGCTCAGGAGAAACCGGTTGGCCCCCCTATGACCCTTAAGATTTCCCATCAATGGCCGGGAGGTACCATAGACAAGGGCGACTTCCGGGATAGGCTCTGTCGCCTCTTCGCCCAAAAAGTGGGGGAAAAGACCAAAGGGGCGTTGAAATTCGAATTCTATCCTGCATCAGCTCTCTTCAAACCGGTACCCCAATACGATGCCATGCTCAAGGGTGCTCTGGACATGTCTGTCTATCCCCTTGATTATGCCGCCGGGAAGATACCCCAGCTTTCCATTACTCTGATGCCGTGCGTCATTAAAGATCATCACCACGCCATGCGCTGGAAAAACGCCCCCATCGGCAGGGAAATCGAAAAACTTTGTGAAGAGAACGGGATAAAGATCATCACCTGGATCTGGTGTGGTGGCGGCATTGCCGGAAAGACGAAGCCTCTTATCAAATGTGAGGATCTCAGAGGAGTAAAGCTTCGTGCGGCAGGGAAGAAGTTTGAAAAGATGCTTCATGAAGGCTGTGGCGCCAGCATTGCCAGTATGCCTTCTTCCGAAATCTACTTTGCCCTGCAGACGGGGGTGCTTGATGCCTGCATGACCTCTTCTTCTTCTTTTGAGTCGTACCGCCTCTACGAACAGGTCAAATATTTCACGTCTCCCCGGATCACCACTACCTGGTATATGTTTGAACCGCTGGTGATGAGCATGGTCACCTGGAGGAAGCTCTCCCCGGATCAACAAAAGATAGTCATGGAGGTGGGCAGAGAGATGGAAAAATTCGCTCTGGAGGAGGCTATTAAGGATGACATTGCGGTGGCGGACCTTTTCAAATCAAAGGGCGTGATCGTGCACGATATGACGGATGACGAATTAAAAATCTGGACCGAGGTGGCGAAAAAGACTGCATGGAAAGACTTTATCGAAAAAGTAAAGGGAGGCAAGGAGCTCTTGGACAAGGCCCTGGATGTTAAATGAACGCGAGTTGAAAAGGGAAGTCCTGTGGCAAAGAATATATTTTCCTTTCTGGCGCAGAAGATCGAAAGCTTAAATCGGGGATTCTACTATGCCGCCAGCCTGGCCATCCTGCTGTCTGCCATTATACTTACCTATGAAGTGATCATCCGCTATATCTTCAAAGTACCTACGATCTGGGAGATCGAGTTTTCCGTATATCTCATCATCATGGCTACTTACCTTGGCGCCGCTTACGGTCTCAAGGACGACGCCCACATCAGTATCAACATCATCGTTCGTCTCCTCCCTGATGCATACAGAAGGAAACTGACCATTGTCACTTCCCTCCTCTCGTTGGCCTTTTGCATGATCCTGGCCTGGAAAGGCTGGGAGATGTGGTGGGGAGCCACATCCAAGGGATGGAGATCAGAATCGCTTTGGGGCCCACCGCTCACTATCCCTTATATCTTTTTGCCTCTGGGAATGACGCTTTTATCTCTTCAATATGTCATCCTGATTGTCGGATTGATCAGAGAAGGGGAATCCCATGGACCCTAGCATCTTAGGCATCATTGTCGGTGTCGTTTCCCTATTCTTTCTTATGAGCGGTATGCCCATCGCCTTCGCCCTGGGAGTATCATCTCTCATTTTCATCTTTTTCCCTATGGATACCCATCAATTTGATGTCTTTGCCAACGTGATGTTCGATGCTCTTAACGATTTCGGGCTCCTGGCCATCCCTCTTTTCATCCTCATGGGGTCCATTATAGCCGTCACAAAGGCGGGAGCAGATCTCTATGAAGGAATCCATCGCTGGCTCCACTGGCTTCCCGGTGGGCTGGCAGTAAGTAACGTTATTTCCTGCGCCATTTTTTCCGCCCTTTGCGGTTCCAGCCCTGCCACTGCCGCCGCCATCGGCTCAATGGGCATCCCGGAGATGCGCAAGAGGGGTTATCCAGACTCTCTGGCAACTGGCTGCATCGTTGCCGGAGGGACTCTTGGCATTCTCATTCCACCCAGCGTTACACTGATTATCTACGGTATTGCCACCCAGACCTCCATCGGCAAACTTTTTCTGGGAGGGGTAATACCCGGCATAATCATCACGATCATGATGTGCATCTGGATTATGATTTATTCCCAGTGGGTGAGAACAAAGGTTGTCCGAGGAAAAGAGAGCTCAGACGTGGCGGCCGAAACCGGCGCTGAATTTTATGCTTCCGTCT
>Ga0194110_10010903_pt1 | contig 10067 bp, 7 predicted proteins | sample TA2Kig1200mmetaG_FD_146192 | JGI IMG/M metagenome (GOLD analysis project Ga0194110, IMG submission 146192) | Freshwater microbial communities from Lake Tanganyika, Tanzania - TA2015032 Kigoma Deep Cast 1200m | ecosystem: Environmental > Aquatic > Freshwater > Lake | place: Tanzania: Lake... | reverse complement strand
TTGACGCGTGAGCGTGGACCAGACTGGAGCGCCGGACCTCGGAAAAAAGACCCCGAACCAGTCGAATGGAAGGAGATCAAATCGGCGGTGATTTATCGGTTGGAACAACGAGCCGAGAACACCTCCGGACGCGGCCTGCTGTTGGAAAAACACGTGGTGGCGACACCGCCGGATACCAGTCCGCTGGATTTTGGCCAAGCCGTGCGGGAGGAGGCCATGCGCCGGGGCCTGGCTCGGGCCAAGACTGTCTACCTGGCCATGGACGGCGCCGTTTGGCTCTGGGATCTAGCGGACGACCGCTTCAAAGCCGCGGTCAAGACCTTGGATTTCCATCACGCCAGGGAGCATCTCAACACGATCGCTGAGTCTCTCTACGGGATCGGAACTCAGCGGGCCAAAGATTGGTTGGCCGAGCAGGTTCAATCTCTGCGCCACGGCGATGAAGCGCTCGTGATCAACCGGCTGGAGCACCTTCTCAAATCCCAGGCTCAGAAGGATAAACTGAAGCATTTTCTTCTCTTGTTCCAATCGCATTGTCCCTTTTTGTTTTGCCTGTCTCGCAACGATCTCCAGGCTGGCCAGAAAGCGAATTGCACGGTCCGCGGCGGGTGGGAATTCAGCCCAAACTCTGGGGAGTTTTACAACGCGGTTTTCGGTCCAATTTCGAGAGCCGTTCATTCACACTCACTCAACTCTGCCCCCCACAGAACCCTGCAGAATCATCAACAACTTCAAGATGCACGGGCGTTACGCGACTGATCTCGAGAAATCTCAACGCGGCGAGAAAGACGCCGAAGGCAAACCGATTGAGGCGCCGAAAGAACAGCCCCCGTCTCGAGTCGGACAAAGAGGACTTAAAGCGATGCCCCACATGCAAACTGCTCCTTCCAGAAGGATCAAAGGTCTGCCCAGCTTGCATGAGCAAAAGCAAAGCGATCAGACGCATGCTCGCTTACTTGAGGCCGCACAGAAAAGTGGTCCTTTGGATTTGGGCCATGATGGTGGCAGGTCTGGTTTTTAGTCTGGTTCCGCCCTATCTGACGCAACCCCTCACCGATCACGTTTTGAATCCGGTTTTCCCGCGCTCGGTTGACGAGCGTTTGCGATTGATGGGATGGCTCGTCTTGACTTTGCTCGGAGTGCAGTTCTTCGGCCAGGCGCTTGGGATCTGGCGCGGCCGCATGGCCGTCCGTTTGGGGCAGCAACTATCGCACGAACTGCGGGACGATGTCTTTCGCCATCTGCAAAGTCTTTCGCTTCGCTACTTCGACAAACGTCCGGCGGGCACGCTGATCGCCCGGGTCACCAATGACACGCAAGCCCTCGAGGCCGTGCTTGTCGAGAGCATCCAAATCTTCTTCTCGAACATCCTGCTTTTTATTGGGATTGGCATCGTGCTGCTTTGGATGAATTGGAAGCTTACGCTGTTGGTCTTCATCCCCGCTCCGATCGTCCTTCTGCTCTCGAAGTATTCGTGGGATCGGATGATGAACGTCTGGCGGCGCGCGTGGCACTTGCATAACCGCTTGACCGCGACCGCGAGCGACAGCCTCTCTGGCGTGCGTGTCGTGCGTGCCTTTGCCAAAGAGGACCGCGAGGTGGAGCGCCTCGGAAAAAGCAGCCGAGATGTCTATGCCGCCAACGTGGAAGCCGAACATATGTGGGTCACCTTTTTCCCCGTTTTGTTCTTCATCATGAGCATTGGCAACCTGATCATTTGGCACGTCGGCGGCTATCAGGTGATTCAGGAATCGACGGTCGGCGCGCAATTGCTGCCGAACCGAGACGCCTTCACGCTCGGACAGTTCTTCACCTTCCTGGGTTATCTCACGCAGTTCTACGGCCCGTTACAATTCATGAGTCGCGTCGCGGATTTTCTTTTAGGTTCGCTGGCCGCTGCGGAGCGAGTCTTTGAAGTGCTCGACACGCAATCCGATGTAACTGACACGTCGAAACCGGTCGCCTTACCGCGTATTGAAGGACGCTTCGAATTCAAAAATGTGACTTTCGGTTATGAACCTCATAAGCCGGTAATCAAGGAGGTCACTTTCTCCGTGTCGCCGGGCGAGATGATCGGGCTGGCTGGACAGAGCGGCGCCGGCAAGAGCACCACGATCAACCTGATCTGCCGATTTTACGAAGTTCAGGAAGGCGAAGTCGCAATCGATGGAGTGAACATCAAGGAACATGAGGAACTGATCGAGAAGAAAGGTGAGTTTCATCGCCTCGTTCAAATGCAGCAGGAGATCAACAAGATCATTGAGGTGACCGGATGAGCGGCAACGAGATTACCAAAGAACATCGAGCATGTTTCCTTACTCATGATCATGATCGTGATCATGCTCTTTCCGCACAACGACCTTGAGCCGAAACGAGTAAGAACATGAAATCCATTCAGTCCACCCGCGGCGCATCAGTGGCCCCCAAACCGCTTCGTCACCGTGAACTTGAAACAATACAAACATGAGGACCGTTACAAACGACGCAAAGAAACCGGAGCCGGCGGTCACACTCCTCGAAGCTTCGCAGTTGATCTTTCTCGACGCAAAGAAGCTTCGTTTCTTTAAACATGGTGTCGCATTGCGGTTAACTCTGGATGAAGACCGTTCTTATCCGCGCGTTGGAATCATGCGGGCATTTCCGCTCCCCGACCCGAACCGATTTCTAAGTGTCCGCGACGACAGCAACAAGGAAGTTGGTTTAATTGCGAACCCTGCGGAACTGAGCGCCGAGAATCGGGAGCTCGTGGAAGAAGAGCTGGAACGGCGCTACCTTGTGCCCGCGGTCAAGCGCATTGTCGCAGCGAAAGAGCGTTTCGGCACGGTGGATTGGACGATGGAAACTGACCGAGGCGTCAGCCGGTTCACGACCCGGAACCTCCGCGAGAATGTCCACCGACCTTCGCCGGGACGGATTATTCTGAACGATGTCGATGGCAATCGCTACGACATACGCAATGTCCATGATCTAAGCCATGACAGCCAGGAATTGCTCTTTCGACACATGTAGATTAGATCAGTAGGGCGCGTCTTTTCTGGCTGCGCCGCTAACGTTGGCGGGAAGAATGCGGCGCTCTTACGAGACGCCGCTACAACTGAAAAGACGCGTCCTCTTAGATCAGAACGCCGGCAAGTCCGCGCTTGTCATCAACGGCGGCTTGGGCAACAGTTTCGCCAGGCAATTCGAAATACGATCAGCGCCGCGTTGCTCCGACGTTACTCCGGTCAACCTCATCCCTTCACTTTGCATTTGGGCGATGGCCGCAAGATCAGAGTGCCGCATGGTGATCACATCTCGGTCCAACCAGAAGGCCGCGCCTTCCTGCTCTGGAAGAGCAAAGGCAACCTCGAATTTATTAACCTGACGATGGCCGCCTCACTGCAAGGCCGTCAATTGCCGGACGAAATTGCAAAGTGAATCAGGTCTCCCGATTGCCATTAGGGGCGTGTTTTAGAAATCAATCAGGACGTAGAAGCCGCAGTGACGAGGCTCTGAAATATTTCGCCTTACCCCTTAAATTAGAGCCTCGTCACCTGCTTGTGATTCTGGTTAGCTTAGAACCTGTTTGAGAATGGTGGCAGCCGAGGAGTGCGTGCAGTGAACTGTGGAATTACTTCGCGGGTTGATCCCTGCGCGGAAAGAGCGGCGCTGCGCCGCCAATCGTGTGACCCGGAGAAAGCCCCCCCCAAGTCGCCGCGGTCATCCGGTCTGGCGATTCAGAAATTCCCAATTGCGCGAAAATCTTGCCTGCGGTCGTGGGGAGAACCGGCCAAAGCAAAACAGCCAACAACCGGCAAGTCTCCGCGAGGTTGTAAAGGATTTCGTCAAGACGAGCGGCTTGCGCAGGATCCTTAGCCAGCTTGAACGGCGCCGTTTGATCGACGTATTGATTCGCCCGCGTGACCCAAGACCAAATGCTTTGGAGGGCCTGCTGCAGGCGATGACGGCGGTAATGGTCTATCGTTTCGCGCGCGGCTTGCGTCGCGTCTTGAGCCAATTCATCGGAGCGGTTCGGAACGACGCCTTGGCGATAGCGCTTGAGCATCGACAACGCTCGATTCACGAGATTGCCCAGGCCGTTGGCCAATTCCGCGTGATAGCGCGCTTGGAAACCGGCGTCGGTCCAATTGCCGTCCGGGCCGATGTCCAATTCACGAACGACGTAATAACGGAATGCGTCCAATCCCCATTCCTCGATTACCGCTATCGGATCGACCACGTTCCCGGTTGTTTTGCTCATTTTCTGGCTGTCTTTCATCCACCAACCATGCGCGAGCACTTGCTTCGGAAGCGGCAATTCCATTGCTTTGAGCATGATCGGCCAATAGACCGAGTGAAAGCGGACGATGTCCTTGCCGATGACATGAACATCGGCCGGCCATAAGTTTTGAGGTGTGAGGCGTGGGGTTTGAGTTGTGAGGCCAACGCCTTCAAATGCCTTTAGGACCACAGGATCGCCATGAGCCCCCGCCGCCGAGACATAATTGGTTAGAGCATCGAACCAGACATAAGTCACATAATCATTGTCGAACGGCAGCGGAATACCCCACGTCAGGCGAGCGGCGGGACGCGTGATGCATAAATCCTCGAGGACATTGTTCTTAAGAAAGCCGAGCACCTCGTTACGCCGGTAAGAAGGCGAGATGAATTCTGGATGCGACTCAATGTGCTCGATGAGCCACTGCTGATGAACCTGAAGCTTGAAATAATAATTCTCTTCTTCTAGCTCGATAACCTCGCCGTAGCTTGGGTCGAAAGTGCCGTCGGGCCGGCGATCCCGGTCGGTGAGAAATGTTTCCTCTTTGGTGGAGTAAAAACCCTTGTAGGTGGCTTTGTAGAAATGCCCGGCGTTATGAAGTTTCGTTAGGGCCGCCTGAACGATGCTCTTGTGCCGTTGCTCGGTCGTGCGGATAAAATCGTTGTTGGTCAATCCGAGCTTTGCCGCCAAGGCTTTCCAGGACTCCGCCAGTTCGTCGCAATAGGCCTGCGCGGCTTTGCCCGCGGCATCGGCTGATTGTTGAACCTTCTGACCGTGCTCATCCAAGCCTGTTAAAAAGAAGACCTCTTCACCGAGGCTGCGCCGCGCTCGGACGATGACATCGGTGATCACTTTCTCATACGCGTGTCCCAAGTGCGGATGGCCGTTCACATAATCGATGGCCGTCGTAATATAAAAAGCCTTGCTCATCAGAAGAGGACTCTGGCGGATAGTCGGGACCTTGGCAACCCCCGCCCTAAGCCAGGTTATCCGAGGTAAAGAATCAAAGGAGGCGCATCTTTCCAGCGCCACCAGTCGGGACGAGCGCTGGCGTGGCGCAGAGTTTCACTCTATCACTATTGGCCGGAATTATTGCAAGCCGCGCCGATTTTCCGGAGCGCGGACATTCTTGTCCGGAGCGACTGAAAATTCGCTTGGCGTTTGACTTCTCTTTCGACGCGATCATTCTCCAGCCATGATTCATCGAAGAGCTTTTCTCAAGGCGGCGAGTATCGCGGCAGTTGGCACGGCACTTATAGGCCGGGCAGCGACCCAAACGCGCCGTAAAAAGTTAGCCGTCGTGACAACGCTCTGGAATTACCGTTCCCATGCCTGGCATATGGCGGAACGCTTTCTGGTGGGTTATCCGCTGCGAGGCCGTTGGCACAGGCCGGACATCGATGTTGTTTCTGCCTACGTTGATCAAACTCCGGAAAATGATCTGAGCCGGAAGCGGGCCAGCGAGTTTGGCTTCAAGATTTATCCCTCCGTTGCAGAAGCACTGCGTTGTGGCGGCAGCAAACTGGCCGTGGACGCAGTGCTGCTCATCGGCGAACACGGCAACTATCCGATCAACGAAATTGGCCAGCGCCAATATCCACGTTACGAGTTATTCAAGCAGATCGTTGACGTTTTTCGACAGGATGGCCGCACCACGCCCGTGTTTAACGACAAGCATCTGTCGTGGAAATGGGAGTGGGCCAAAGAAATGGCCGAAACGTCGCGCGCGCTGAAGTTTCCATTTCTCGCGGGGTCATCATTGCCCGTGACCTGGCGAATGCCGGCCATCGATTTGCCCTACGGCGCTGAAGTCGAGGAAATCGTGTGCGTCGCCCATGGCCCAGTTGACATTTACGATTTCCACGCCTTGGAAACGATGCAATGCGTGGCGGAGCGGCGTCGCGGGGGTGAGACAGGAGTCGCCATGATGCACGCTTTGCGCGGGCCATCGGTGTGGGACGCGATGAACACAGGATCGTGGAACGGCGGCGGTTGGAACCCGAAACTCTTTGAAGCTTGCCTTTCGCGCAGTCAGACGCTGACGCAGCCGGAATCATTCAGCCATCGCTATCCGACCTCCGAGCAAATGCGTCAATTCGTGAAGGACCCTGTCGCGTACCGCTTCGCGTATCGGGACGGATTGAAGGCAACGATGTTGTTGATGAATGGTCTCGTGGACGACTTCAATTTCGCAGCACGCTTGAAAGGCGCAGGCACGCCGCTTTCGACGATGTTTCACCTGCCACCAAATCCGAATGTTGTGTACTCGGCCGCATTGATGTCAAAGGTCGAGGAAATGTTCATGACTGGCAAAGCGCCCTACGCAGTCGAACGAACGCTTTTGACCAGTGGCTTGGTGGCAGCAGGACTTCAATCACTCGCGCTCGGACAAAAACGAATTGAGACGCCGCATCTGGCCGTACGATACCGCGCGCCACGCGAATCACAATTCTGGCGAAGCTGAAAATCTCGGTGCATTGCCAGGAACGCAAGCAAGGGCTGTTCGGTGCCAGCGCAAGCCCGAATCGGCAAATCGCGCGCTCAACTTGCTCTCGGAATCTTATCGAATCGTTCCACGATAGGCGTCTGCGGAGCGCAATGATCACCATCTGGCATTCTTGCAGCCGCTTTCACCAGGCGCCGCGATGACCTCCGTCGCCGGTGTACGTCCAGTACTTTTCGTACATCCGTTCAATTCGTTTCCAAGTCACGGAACCATCCACATAACCGACATGGCCCCCGGCGGCTCCCAACTGGCGCGAAGTGGCAGGTTGGCGGATTGGGTAATGATAGAAGTGACCGCTCCGTTTGATCGCGCCAGCTTTTCCGTGCGGGGCGATGACCCAATTGTAGCCGCCGACTCCGTTGGCCGCCCAACTGTTCAGATCGGAAAAGAGCACCATTTGTTGAGAATCAGCCAGAGCATTGGTGTTAACCAATGTCAAGACATCGGTCAGTTTGATCACAGATTGCCAGCCTGCCTCACGCGGCATTCTGCGGCCGCCATGGTAATGATACCCGATGTAAAACCCAGTGCCGGTCTGGAAGCGGCCATTGGGTTTGTCCGTAATTCCCGGCAGCGAGAGAGGATAAATGTTGGGGCAATCAAAGACGCGATCGCCATAGGTGTTGCTAATCGATTGGTACATGAGCGATGAAATGCTCATCAGAAAAGAATCTCCGCCGTTACGAATGCCATCGAAGACGCGGTCGTCATTGTCGAGCGCGTAGACGTGCGCGGCGATGCCGAGCTGGCGGAGGTTGCTTACGCAGTTCCCCCGCTTGGCTTTCTCCTTCGCAGCACTCAGGGCGGGCAAAAGCATCCCAGCCAAAATGGCAATAATAGCAATGACGACCAGCAGTTCGATCAGTGTGAAGCCGCCCCAATTTGCGGCGGGCTTGAAGCCCTGGATCCGAGCGATGGGTGAAAGATTCATAACTCAGTGAAACTCTTCGCTACAGCCGTCTAAACTAATTCATTTCACAAGCGCGCAGAAGCGCTTCCTGGACTGCCAGATCTTCCTGCGGCGTCACCACGAGCGGACGCGCTTGACGAATGGCCTGAGCCAATTCGACAAGTTCTGCGACGTAGCGTTTGTACGGAGGAAAAGTAATCATCTGGGCTTTTGCCGCGTACGGTCCAGCTGCCTTGGCCAGGTCCACGTGCAAGACAGGCTGTTCGATTGGCTTGACCAGCGCGCTGCCATTGGCGCCGAGGATTTCGAAAAACCGGTGGGCGCCAGCACCAGGTTGCATTGTTGCGCTGGTGATGATCGCCAAGGTTTTTGAGAATTCGAGCACCGCTACGGTGTTGTCGGCCAGGCGGTCGTCTTCGTCGCCATGATGATTTAGAAAGCTGGTAACTTTCTCAGGCCGCCCGAGCAAGCGAACTACGGGATCGATCACATGCGAGCCAAGCTCGAACATGGTGCCGCCGCGAAATTGAGCGACTTCGCGGCGCTGGCCCGCACTCAGCGACGTGTTGATGGTCGCTCGAACGAGATAGACGTTGCCCAGCCAACCGTTGCGTGCGGCTTCGAGGGCAGCGTTAATGCCAGGATTGAAGCGCCACATGTAGCCCACTTGAAGCAGCCGCTGTTTCTCCCGCGCCAGATGGATCAGTTTCTGAAAGGCCGCCAGGCTGTCCGACGGCGGCTTCTCCAGATGAACGTGTTTGCCGGCCAGCAATGCCAGTTCGGCATGACGCGCATGGTCCTGCACAGCCGACTCGACGGCGATGACTTCCGCTTCGTTCAATAAAGTTTCCTGAGAAATAAATCGGACGCCAGAAGTTGCGAAACGCTGCCGTACAGCCTCAGCCGCATCATGAATTCCGATCAGCTCAAAATCGGTTGACTCTTTCGCAAGCCGCACCTTTTCGAACGCGTGAGAATGGCTCGCCCCCATGAATCCGATCTTAATGCGCGGACCGGACGTTTGAGTGGTTGCTGCGGCGTGCAGGCGCTGAACTAAGGGCGTTAAGCTTGCGACTGCGAAACCTGCCTCCAGAAATGAGCGTCGATTCATGCCGCGATTCTGATCGAAACGATGGCGAGAGCCAATGACGAATGTCGAAAAATATTGCTGTGAAGCCGGACGAAGGGCCGCTAGAAATTCTGCATCATGAAATCCAAACGCTGGAAAATTGCGGGCATCAATTTTGATCACTTTCACATGGGCGACTTGTTGCGCTTTGCGGCAGAACATCCGCGCGCCGAAATCGTCGGGGTCAGCGACGAAAAACCCGAACGGATGGAAGAAGCGATTCACAAATTGGGCATTCCGCGTGAACGCAGTTTTACCGACTACCGCAAGTGCCTCGAACAAACGAAGCCCGACGTTGTGATTCTCTGTCCGGCCGCGTCGAAGCATGGCGAATGGGTCAAGAAAGTGGCGCCCTCCGGCGCCCATATCATGGTCGAAAAACCGTTCGCAGCGTCACTCAAGGAAGCCGACACCATGATCGCGGCGGTGTCGCGCCGGCAAACCCTGATGATCAATTGGCCACTGCAATGGGTCCAATCGCATCGGAAAGCGCATGAACTCGCCGCCGGCGGTCACATTGGCGACGTCCTTAACGTTTGGCATTTCGGAGGAAACCGCGGCCCGCTCTGGCATGGAGCTGACAAAGACGAAAAGACTCACGCACAAGTCGCGCGCGAAAAGCCAGACTCGTGGTTTTACAAGAAAGCGCACGGAGGCGGATCGTTGCTCGATTATCTGGGTTACGGAACCACGCTCTGCACTTGGTATCAAGGAGGACGCCGGCCGATCGAAGTGACCGCGGCGGTTGATGAACCTAAAGGCCTCGAAGTGGACGAACACAGCATTGTTGTCGCGCGCTACGCGCACGGACTGTCAAAATACGAAACGCGTTGGGGCGCCTTTACCGATCCTTGGACGATTCAACCGCAGCCTAAGTGCGGCTTCGTCATCGCCGGGACTGAAGGCACGATCAGCACCTACGACTACGATGACTACGTGACCGTCCAAACGCGCAAAAAGCCCCAACCGCACCGGATCGCAGCGCCCGCGCCGAGCGCGCCAAATCAAAACCCCGCGCAATATCTGCTGCACTGCCTTGACCGCGGTACTCCGTTAGAAGGTCCGGTCTCGCTCAAGATCAGCCGTATCGGGCAGGAGATTGTGGATGCCGCGGTTCGCAGCGCGAAACTGAAACGGACCGTGCGTTTGGATTGATTACCTTGGCCATTGAGTCTGCTTTGCCTGCCAGCTTAAGTCATCCTCAAGGCTGAGTGAGCGAAACAAAAACAAATATCCTGCGAGCACTAAAAAGGAACGCGCCAAG